>Ga0222681_1000348_pt1 | contig 16584 bp, 14 predicted proteins | sample AntAcemetage1006_FD_179844 | JGI IMG/M metagenome (GOLD analysis project Ga0222681, IMG submission 179844) | Saline water microbial communities from Ace Lake, Antarctica - #1006 | ecosystem: Environmental > Aquatic > Non-marine Saline and Alkaline > Saline | place: Antarctica: Ace Lake... | reverse complement strand
AACCTTTGCTCGAAACGCGTTGTACTGCTGGTCGGCATCGGCCAGGATTTTTTCACGCACAATCTCAAACACGCGAATCAGGAATCCGCCCGACCCGCTGGCTGGATCACAGACCACCTCGCCCTCCTGAGGATCGATCATGTAAACCATAAACTCCACGATGGATCTGGGCGTAAAAAATTGGCCGATTTCTCCGCGAAAGGTGCGACCGAGGAAACGCTCAAAGGCCACACCCTTAATGTCCTCGCTTGTATCGGAGAGGTTGTATTTTTCCAGCTTACGAACGATTTCCTCGCCTGTGGCCGGTTTCAGGTTGATCCGTTCGTCGTCGTCAAAAATCTTATCCACGGAATAAGATTTTTTTGTCTCTTGGAACAGGGTGTCCAGGGGGTTTTCGGCAATCTGCTTATTGAGCACATCCACGGTAAAGAGGTTTTCCTTGCTGCGGCGGGTGAGCAGCTTTCGTTCAACGTAGACTTTTACGAATAGGATTTTTGCGATTTCATCAAAGGCGGCGGCCGGATCCTTTTTTTCGCGGTTGCGGATTACATTGTGGCATTGGTGGAGCAGATCGGCGAACTCTTTTTCTTTGAAAACACGCAACTTAGAAAACAACTCCTCGATTTCCTTATCCGTTGCATCGGCATGGGGGATGTTCTCGATCTCTTCGATATAACCGGGCATCCGGTCTTTTTTGACCCGCCAATATTTGGTCTCCCGCGAGTTGTGGGTGACGAAAAAAGGCGCATCGGTCATCCGCGCATAGTGTTCTCCCTGAGCATAATCCGGGGGCTTGATGGTCACATTATCGGATTTGCACTCCACAATGATAAACGGCGGTTTTTGATCGGTTTTATCCTGGGCACTACGCCATATCACAAAATCGGCCCGTGCCTGGGCGCTGCCGCGGCCGGCAACATCCATCTCCTCGGAGATTTGATCGATGGTGTAACCATATTCCTCGGTCAAAACGAACAGATACTGTTGCCGAACCCGCTCTTCAGGGGTCAGCGGCAGCCATTTTCGTCTCACGTGGCTGAATATCTGGTTGCCCCGGACCTGGAGCTGGTCAGGTTTGGCATAAAGCTGAGGTTCCGGTTTCTTTCTGGCCATATGGCCTCCTTCTATTGGTTTTCAAATCGCTGGAGCCGACCGGAGTCGCCGTAGCTGTAATGTTCTGAGTCGCCGACAATCACGTGATCTATCAGGATAAGTTGGACCAGTTGGCACGCTTTCAACAAATCGCGAGTTGTCTCGTCGTCGCCAGCCGATGGTTCAGGATTTCCAGAGGGGTGATTGTGGACCAGAACTACGGCGGCTGCGGAAAAACGGAGCGCTTCTTCAATAATGCGGCGGACATAGACGGTGGTCTGGGTTGGCGTCCCCTCCGCGATGTCCCTTACCCCAAGGAGTTGGTTCTGTCCGTTCAGAAACACAGCAGTAACAATCTCTTGACGCTTGCCGGTAAAAATTGCTCGGAAATGGTTGGCGATTGCCTGCGAAGATTCGAACGTAGGGGCAGTCAGCTTGCCAGCGCACACCCTTTTGCCGATTTCAAGGGCAGCCTTAATTTGTGGTACTTTCGCAGGCCCGAGCCCAGGCACTTTAAGAAGGTCTTCTTGATGAGCGCGATCAAGTCCGCGGAGGCCATGAAAGTCTTTTAATAGGGTACGTGCGAAGTCCAAAGCGTTTTGTCCCCGCATACCTGCTTTGAACGTGCCTTGCCCTACGCGGAGGATGATGGAAAGCAATTCCGCGTCGGTGAGTTTGCCGGCACCCTCGGCCAGGAGGCGTTCCCTCGGCCTTTCGTTTTTTGGCCAGTTCTTAATCCGATCGGATTTCATGTATCCACCTTATCTGAGGCTTTCAGGCAATCTTAAACCGCCTTGTTCGGTCATCTTTTCGCAGAATCTTTCAAACAGGGCCTTGGCCATTTTTGAAGGTTTCGATTGTCTGTTTTCCCACCGGTTGATGGTAGTGTAACTGACGCCAAGTTCCCGAGCCAGGTCTTCCTGGCTCAAAGAAAGCTGTTTTCGGACTTCCTTCACTAAAGCCGGATAATTTCTTTCACGTGATATCATATACGCATACCTCACCGCCTGATGGCTGACCAAAAGCTTTCTGCAAATACAATAGCAAGTATTATAGCAAGTGAAACATGAAATGCAAAAGAAATGTTGCCATTGGCCTTTGAAAAAGCTTCAGGGTGGCACTTTCTACACGGCAAAAGGCCACAAAATGACTCCCGGCTTCTCCAGCATACGTCCATGCCGCCACAATGTGTTCTTGCGTTGTACCTACCGGCAAGGGGACCCATCTGTAGAGACTATGCCACCGGGGGGATGGGCACCTTCCGTAATCTCTAATCTCCTGTCACCCCAGATAAGCCTCCTTCACCCTTGGATTTTCGAGCAGGGCTCGCGCTTTATCCTCAAGCACAACCTGTCCTGTCTCGATAACATATCCATAATCCCCCAACTCTAAGGCGGCTTGGGCATTCTGTTCCACAAGGAGTATTGTCAACCCGTCATCCCTGATTCTCCTGATAATCCCCATAATCTGCTCCACCACAAGGGGGGCCAGACCCAGGGAGGGTTCATCCAATAGAAGGAGCCGGGGTGTTCCCATCAATGCCCTCGCAATTGCAAGCATCTGCTGCTCACCCCCGGAGAGTGTCCCACCCATCTGCCCGCGCCTCTCTTTTAGAATCGGAAAGAGCTCAAAGGAATTCTCCATTGATTCGGCAACTTTCCTTTTCCCCTTCCTCAAATAAGCCCCCAACACCAAATTCTCTTTCACGGTCAGATCAGGGAAGATCCGGCGCCCCTCGGGCACCTGAACTATCCCTCGCCGTACTATCTCTTCCGGAGCTAACTTCTGAATAGGGTCCCCTCCAAACTTGATAGTGCCGGAGGAGATCGGCTGAATCCCGCTGATAGCCATCAACGTGGTCGATTTGCCGGCACCGTTCGCCCCTATAAGACAACATATGCTCCTCTCTCGAACCCTTAGGGAGACCCCTTTGAGGGCGTGTATCTTCCTGTAGTAACTGTCAACGGCATCAAGTCGCAACATGCGCAGTATCCCCGCCGAGATAGGCCTTTATGACTTTTGGATTGATTCTGATTTCATCGGGCGTTCCATCGGCAATGAGCATGCCGTAGTCAAGGACATAGATATTATCAGCCAAATTCATTATTACCTTCATATCATGTTCGATGATCAGCACGGTAATCCCTTTTTCGCGGATCTTGAGGATAAGCCGAATCAACTCGGATGATTCCAGCGCATTCATTCCTGCTGCCGGTTCGTCCAGGAGGAGAAGTTTAGGCTTGGACGCCAGGGCCCGGGCGATCTCTAACCGGCGCTGCTCCCCGTAGGCCAGGGCGCCGGCAAGGTCGAAGGCCCGGCCGTCAAGCCCAACAAAGCGAAGATATTTAAGGGCCTCTTTCTCGGTCAACCCCTCTTCATCCCGCTGCGATCGGGTTTTGAGAAGGATACCTAAGACCCCCGAGCGCATTTGGACATGAAAACCGATCTTAACATTGTCTAAAACGCTCAAATTAAAAAAGAGACGGATGTTCTGAAAGGTCCTGGCCATGCCCAAGCGACAGATAGCATCAGGCCCCAATCTGAATCCGTAGAGCTGGCGTACCTTGCGTAAGACTAACTGCAATACGAGATATATACTGAACGGTCCCGCGATAATACCCCATGGAATGGCAAAATAACAAAGGGGAATCCCGGTTCCTATCATCGGACCGGAAGAGAGGGGGTGGGTCAACCACCAGATTGCAAACCAGAGGTCTGATATGAGAAACAGAAACATGAGGCCCCATGCCCATATCTGAAATCTCATAAAACCTCGCACTAAGAGAAGACGTATGCTCAGGATAAAGATACCTAACAGAACCACCTCCACCTTGAAAAAGGTGTGCGGTACAAAGGAAGACCAGAATAGTGGTACCCAGATCAGCCCTAAGACAAAGAAGATAATGGCACACCTCTTGATAAGCCTCCTCTTTGTCTCTGAAACTTCCGGGACAATCGGCCTTTCCTGGAATTCAATCTGACCGGCAGTGGAATAATAAAGGCTGGTGAGACAGTTAAAGAGGGTGGTTTTTCCAGCGCCGTTAGGACCGATGATGCCGACGATCTGACCCTGCTTTGCCTCGAGAGTTATCTCTCTCAAGGCCGTCAGCCCCCCGAAGGACTTAGAAAGTCTTATGATTTTAAGGATAGTATTCATATTTCAAGCCGTTCCTGGGCAAGCTTGGCCTTCTTGGCCTGTGCCCGCTCAAAAGGGACAAGGCCTTCAGGTCGCCAGCGCATCATAAGAACAAGGACCAGCCCATAGATCAGATAACGGGCATTGAACATACCCTGGGGCAACACTGCCCGCAGGACCTCGGACAAGGGGATAAGGATCAAGGCCCCCAACATGGTGCCTGCAATGCTCCCCATTCCCCCAAAGACGATGAGGCAAAGGATTAATATCGATTCCCAGAACTTAAACATATCCGGGTGAATAAACTTGAACCATTTTGCATAAAAGGCCCCGCCCATGGCGCCTATGGAAGCGCTGATAGCAAAGGCCGTGACCTTGTACCGGATTAAATTGATACCGCAGCACTGGGCCGCAATCTCATCCTCTCGTATGGCAAACCATGCCCGCCCCAAACGAGAATCCTGCAGGCGTGTAACCACCAAGAGGACTATCATTAGAAGGAGAAGTATCAGATAGAAAAACTCCCAGTCACTGGTAAGCGGATGGCCAAAGATGGAGGGGGGAGAGATACCGGGAAGGCCCATGGGGCCCCGTGTAAGCCAGAGTTCGTTTCTGAGAACCAATACCACAAGTTCGGAAAATCCAAATGTGACGATGGCAAAATAATCACCGGTGAGGCGCAGAGTAGGGGCGCCCAGCAGGGTTCCCCAGAGAGCGCCGTTGAGTGCGGCCAACGGGAGGATGACCCAGAGACTGAGATCGTAATGGATGGACAAGAGACCTGAAGTGTATGCCCCGATCCCGTAGAAGCCAACGTATCCTAAATCTAAAAGACCTGTGAAACCGGGCACAATATTCAGCCCTAAGGCTAAGATCATATAGAGGACCGCTGTGGTCATTATCCTGAGGACGTAGTTGGTTGAGGCGCCTAAGGGGAGCCAGGGCAAGAGAACGGCTAAGAAAATCAGGCTCAGAAAAACAAAGCGGGGATCCTTTTTGTATAATTGCCACCGCATCAGACCTTCTCCCCGATCTGTCTGCCGATAAGGCCTGAAGGCTTGAATAATATTACTGCTATCATAACTGCGTAAGAAATACCGTCCCTGTACTCTGACGAAATATATCCGGCCCCCATAACCTCGGCTATACCCAACACCCCGCCCCCTAACATGGCGCCCGGAACACTCCCTATCCCTCCAAGTACTGCAGCAGCAAAGGCCTTGATGCCTGCGATGTATCCCATGGTGGGAAAGATGGCATTATAATAAAGCCCAACCAAAACACCGGCCATACCACCCATTGCAGAACCGATGGCAAAGGTAAAGGAGATCACCCGGTTGACCCCGATCCCCATTAGGGCAGAAGTCGTCTTGTCCTGAGATACGGCACGCATGGCCGTGCCGATCTTTGTCTTGTGGATGATCAGATGAAGAATAACCATAAACAAAACAGTAATAGAAAGCATAAAGACCTGCATCCAGGTCATTGATACTTCGCCTATGCTCAGTGCCGGTTTAAGAAAGATGGCGGGAAACATGTCCCGGGGATATGACTTGATCTGCGAGCCCCAGATCATAAGGGCCAGATTCTGAAGGAATATGGACATCCCGATGGCAGTGATGAGGGCGGCTAATCGGGGGGCTTTTCGCAAGGGGCGATATGCAACAAAATCTAAAATAATCCCGAAACAGGCGCAGACTAAAATAGTAAGTATAAACGCAGCGAAAAAAGGGATCCCCAGGACTGTTACCATGGTATAGGCAAGAAATGCCCCTAACATATAGATCTCGCCATGGGCAAAATTTATCAACTGGATGACCCCGTAGACCATGGTGTAACCCACGGCTATAAGGGCATAAACCCCGCCTAAGGTGATACCATTCACTAACTGCTGGAGAAAAAGACTCGATTGATCGAGGAGGTTTACCACCAGGACACCTTCTAAAAACGACTCTCAGATCGCATTAAGGATTACGACTTCGATATACAAATTCCTCATTTGCAGTAATGCAAAAGAGTAAAAGGGCGGAAATTGCGATCGGGATTGGGAATTGTGTTTTCCGGCCCAACCATTGACAAACTCGTAAAAAGTCAGAACCATCCGTTTTCGTCATTCCCGCGAAAGCGGGAATCCAGGAAACTCAACCACTTCTGGACTCCCGCTCCCCGATCAGGTCGAGGACAAGCTTCGCGGGAGTGACGGCCTTAGAGACTCTTTACGAAACCATCAACCATTGAATTCTGAAAAAAGGGCAGGCCGACCTCCAACCTGCCCTTCATTTCCGCTTTACACCGATCACTGCAATTGCTTTTCAGCGCTCACCCACTTGCCGTTTTTGATCTTCTTGACAAAGGCTTCTTTCAGACAGTCTCCGTTTTTATCAAAATAGGTCTTTCCGGCTACACCGTCATAGGCCTTGTCCCTTGAATTAATGGAGGCCAGATAGTCGCGTATCTTCTCCCTGTTCTGGCCCACCGCCTTTATTGCCTGGGCGCCAATCCCCACGGCATCGTAGGTGTTTGCGGCAAACCAGTTGGGATCCTTTCCGTACTTTTTCCTGTAGGCCTTAACAAAGCCTGCAGCTCGGGGGCCGGCCTTATCGGGGAGAAAAGGCGTTGTAACAAAGAGACCTTCTGTATCAGGGTTCTTTACCATAAGTTCGTCATCGAGCCCGTCAGCCCCGAAGAATGCGACATTCTTTATGCCGAGGCTCCTCGCCTGGGAGATAATGAGCGTCCCCTGGGGTGCGTACCCGGGGATAAATATGGCATCAGGCTTCATCATCTTAAATTTGGTCAGTTGTGGCTTGAAATCAGTCGTATCAGCGGTATATGCCTCTGTGCCTAAAATCTTGATGCCTAACTTTTTTGCCTCTTTCATAAAGGCCAACATCAAACCCATTGAGTAGTCATTGACCTCATAAAATACCGCCACCTTTTTGTAGCCTTTGACGGACTTGACGTATTTTGCCAGGAAGAGACCCTGAAAGTCATCTCTGTAGACATTTCGAAAATAATAAGGGCTCATCTTTCCGATAGTGACATTGGTTGAAGCAGGAGAAATGGCAGGGAGTTTTGCTCCCCTGTAAATGGGGAGGGCCGCAAGGGTAGAAGAACTGCAAAGGTGCCCCACCACCACCGAAACCTTGGGATCATTGGCAAGTTTGGTGGCAACCATGGCCGCCTCCTTAGGATCACAAAGCTCGTCCTCTAAGATAATTTTCACAGTCTTACCGTTGATGCCGCCGGCAGCATTGATTTCTTCTCCCTTTAATAACGCTCCGTTCTTCATCCCTTCACCAAATGACGCCAATGGGCCCGTAAATGGAGCGGCGATAGGAATCTTGATGGAATCTGCCCATACGACCCCGGTCAGCAGAATCCAGGCAAACAAAAAACAGGTTAATTTTTTCATAGCACCCCCCCTTAGGATTGAATATTGACTATTGAATATTGATGAACTCGTAAAAAGTCTCCAAAGTTGTCACTCCCGCGAACGCGGGAGTCCAGAAGTGGTTGATTTCCCTGGATTCCCGTTTTCACGGGAATGACGAGAGCGGGTGCTTTCTGATTTTTTACGAGTTTGTCAATATTGACTATTGAAAAATCCCGCAAAAAGACAAATGTCAGAAGTCAGAGGTCATAAAAACACGTAACCCGCAACACGTAACCCGCACCCTATCCAAGATCCCGAGCCCCTTCCAGTTTTCTTTTCCGCACCCTATCCTTTATCCTGTTTATATGGCCACGCCCCATCCCCTTGACCTCACAACCCAACTCGAAATACTCTTCGATCTGCCGGTCATCCAAGATCCCGAAGCAATCCACAACCGCCAAAGGCGCACCAGCCATCCTGACCACCTCTTTCGGATCCAGTTCTAAGTAGGGCTTGTGACGAACAGCAAAGATGACAGCATCTGATCCCTCCAATGCCTTTTCCAGATCTGCGGTCATAGAAAACTCGGAGAGGTGTTCCTGGTTGCGGAAAAACCGGGACCAGCTTGCGCCCACTGCCGGGTAGGAATCCTGCTTTTCAAGTTCCCACCAGTGTTGCACATAGGCATCATGGGCCTTGATTTCGGCCCCCATTTCAGTCAGTTTTCGGACAATGATTTCTGATCCGCTGTAGCGTGTATCCCCAACATCCTCCCGGTAAGAGGCCCCGAGTAAGGTGATCTGCGAGGCAGCCACAATGCGTCCCATATTTCTCAGGGCGTCACGAACCAGCTGGGCAGCATGTAAGGCCCTTGTGTCATTTATGTTGATCGCCTCAGGGGTAATTTTGAATATGTCATTCTCAAACCCCATTAGATGCTTGTATGCCCAGATACCTAATCCACCATCCTTGGGAAGGCAGTAACCCCCTATTCCGGGTCCGGGAAACATGATATTGCTATGCGTGGGGCGGACCTTGATCGCATCGATAACCTTTATAATGTCAACCCCGTTGGTCTCAGCAAAGAGGCTCCATTCATTGAGAAAGGCCAGAATAGTAGCCCTGTAGCTGTTTTCCACAATCTTGCAGGTCTCGCTCTCGATCGGTCTGTCAAGCACTGTCAGGGGATACTGCTCCACATTGATGACATCTGACAGGAAACGGACAACCCTTTCGCTGCTTTCCTGGTTTATCCCGCTGCATACACGCCAGAAATCCCTGACCGATCTCACATACTCCTTCCCGGGCATTACCCTCTCGAAGCTGTGAGCCAACAGCGGTTCATCATCAATCCCCCGTGCCTTAAAGCCCTTTTTTATGAGGGGGTAGGCTATATATTCGGTGGTCCCCGGGGGCACGGTGGTTTCTATCAAGACCATGCAACTGGGCGGTATCTTTGTTCCAATTATCTTGAAGCTCTCTTCCAATGCCCCGATTTCTGCAAAACCTGTCCTGAGATTGCCCAATTCCTCCTTGAGAAAATCGCACTGGACATCTAAGACCAAAACATCTGCCAATTTGAGGGCATCATAGGTGAAGGTGGCAGTAAGGGTCTTCTTCCCGTTTACGCACCGCTCTATCAGGGGGGCCACCTCCGGGTCCTCTGCCTTGACCGGGGATACGCCTCGATTGAAAAGTGGGATCTTCCAAAAGCTGCGGGGACTCGGCCTCTGCATACCGATGACGAACTTGTTGGATTTCCCTGTTTTCTTATCCACAGAGTCAGCCACTACACCAGCCATAACAGCTCCCACAAATCCGAGACCCATAACCACTACTATCTCGAACCCCTCTTCACGCCGTGCCTGTACCAGCCCTTTTAATCTGTCGTATTCCTTTATATTATCGTCCTCGGTAGGGAGAGCAAATCTCTCCCCATCCGGGCTTATCGAATATTCCATATATTGAACTGTCTCCTCGTTATTCAGTATTTGTCAACTCAACGACTCAACAACTTAACCAGTCAACTATTCAGCCTCTCTGACAAGCCTGAAACCGGTGGTTTGATACCTGTTGGCGGGGTTACTTAAATTCCGGTTGGCGCATCGACATCTTGCCCCTGCGCCGTACCAGCTTCCTCCCCTGCGAACCCTGTCAGATCCTGAGCTGGGCCCTCTCGGATCTACAACTGCATCTTTACCATAACGTCCATACCAATCCTGGCACCACTCCCAGACATTCCCTCCCATATCATAAAGTCCCCATGCATTAGGCTTGTAGCTCTTAACGGGGGCAGGCTGATCCACCGGCAAACCCTTAGATTTCACATAATTCACACAGGCATAGGTTTTCAACGTGTTGTTGCCATACATCGCATTATTGCAATCGATGGTCTTGCCCCAAGTATAGGCTGAGGTAGCCCCCGCCCTGCATGCATATTCCCATTCCGCCTCTGTAGGGAGCCGATAGACTCCCTCATTGAGGGCATTTAATTTTTTAATAAAATCGATGCAGTCCTGCCAGGAGACCTTTACCACCGGCATATCATCTGTCCCCTTTTTCTTTAAAAAAAATCGCGTTCCCATTACGGCCCGCCACTGTTTTACCGTCACTTCCGTTGTCTGCATATAAAAAGGCTGACTTATAGTTACCTGATGTTCAATCTCATTCTGTCTCCGATTTGGTTCATTCTGAGGGCTGCCCATTTTAAACGTCCCACCTGCTATCAGAACAAACTCCATACCAATGGAATTGGTTATGGTCTTTTCCAAGGCATTCACGGGAAGAGGAGAAAGAGAGTTAAATATTAAGGCTGCAAAAATCAGGATGGATAACCTAATTGAATATCTCAATATATTAACCATGTTTCACTACCCCCTATCTGCAAGATTTCGGATTGCGGATTTCGGATTGCGGATTTAAGCCGAAACACTATTTGCCCAGCATCCAGCATGGCTTCGCTTGTGAATGGAGAGTGAAATAGCAGGAAAACCATGCATTACCGGTGAAGATATCAAAAAACCCATACAAGGGAAAGAGAAAAATACTAATGGCCAGTCTATATCATTTCCGCGATCTCAACAAGACATCCGCAAACCTTTGATCTGACGTCTGCTAATCTGCCCGGCGAAATTTTCCCGGTTCCCGGTCCAGCATAGAGATCCTGATTGATCTCGATCTGAACAGCGAACTTCTCCCTGTCAGCAAATGCCCCGGCATAATGGGTCGAAATAAAACCCGCTGTGTAGGGGTTATTTATAGAAACAGAAAACCCTGCCCTCAAAAAGACCTGTTTCATCAAATTCAACAACTCTGAAGGGCAAGTGGTCTTGCCCAGGGCCGGGGTCATCTTCCCCATATGATCGCCGTTGTTACTCAGGATAATATCCTTCCTTTTCTTGCCCGCATCCGGGGCCTCGGAAGGACCGATACCGCTGACGGAATGACAGTCAATCATACCTTTGATATGCGGCCGTGCCAACACCTCTCTCAGTCGATTGTGATAAGGCCAATAACATTCCAGGAGACGGTCTAAGATCTCTTTTTCATCCGGGACCGCATTCGCGTGATAGATGGCACGCCCAAAATAATCTATCCGCGCAATCACACCCTTATGATCCCGGCGCGCGGGGTCTCTGTTCAAATCCACCACTAATCTGCTCCACTCGGAGCACAAAACATCTCCGGCATCTAAAGTGCCAAAGATCTCACTCGTCCCCAAATCTATGGAATCTGCTATTTCATCATTGCTGAGAACAAAGTCCGCTCTTATCCCTTCAGGTATCCTCCCGGAACAGTGTGGCACAGATATTACAAACGGAAGTTTCACAACGCGCCTCTTTGCTGGGTACTGGATGCTTGATACTGGATGCTGGATGCTGGATACTGGTCGAAGATTCCGCTTTTAAGCGGGAATGCTCGCTAAGTTCCTTGCACCTTACGCCTTGTGCCTTACGCCCGGATCCCGAATTCTCAGCCTTCCCATCTGTTTTCAATCGACAATCAACAATCATCAATTTTACCCCGTGAAATGCGTTTTCTTTTTTATTTCACTGGGGCGTCAATCCCATAGATCCACTCCAACGCGACGCGGGCATGTTTTGACATGGCGCCGTCCTTATCCACAACAGGATAGGAAAAAAGTATATGGCACAACCTGCCGAGAGGACCGGTAGAAACTGTACCGTTTCCGCCAATGTCAGGAGGCCCGTCAACTAATACAAACTGGTTCTCATTTTGGATATCCCTGTATTCTATTGCGTCTCCTCTGAAAAAGAATCTCTTTTCATTAGGCTCATATTCGTAAAGACCGGGCAGTAACCGGTCAAACCGGACCTTCTGCCCCCCCGGCGGGAGGAAGAGAAGGAGATGACTTCCCTTAATCGGCCTGGCATATTGCTTGTTCAGTTCTTCCACGTCGAGCTGGTATGGGAGGTCCAAAAACTCGAGCATGTGAAATACATCTAATGGTATGATCCCATTCTGAAGATGCAGGAGTGATAGCATGGGAAAGGCCCCTGTAAAACGCGGGTTCATCTCAATCGGGTAAATTTCCCGGCCCCCCTCATGGATAATGAAGTCTATCCCGAGTATCCCACTATACCCAAGGGAGGCAACATATTCCCCAATCCTGTTGGCCTGCTTCAGTGCGTCCTCTTGAATAGCCGAAGTCCAGCGCGTCTCATCCCATACGTGGCCGCAAAATATGCCATCCTCGAGAACATCGTTGCAATAGGGGAGATCAACAAGCTGTTCCTGGAGACCTGATGTCAGGATGCCCTGTCTTGTAATACAGATGGCCACACTTACCGGAATCCCCTCTATAAACCTGCGAATGGAGACAGATTTGAGCCGAATCTCCCGCCAGGTGTCCCCTCTCAACCTCTCCACAATGAGACCATACGCCTCGGCTGAACGAACAAAGAATGTGCCCCGACCACCCCCCTGACCGATATCCGGGAGCTGGATCACTAACTCCGGACCTAATATGGAGGCCCACTCTTCATAGCCACGCTCATGGATTACGTCGATCGGCCAGATCGCCCCAGGTATCTGGCCAAGATCAAGTTTTGCTGCCATTTGTTGAAAAAAGGCCCTTTCCCTCAGCCTGAGACGCAAATCCGCGGGGTTGGCCAAGAGTAACCAGCCCTCTTTCCTGGCCAATCTCTCTAAATCAGGATAATTCTGATACAATAAAAGATGTTTCGGGTCTGGAAGTTTGTCTAAGTACCTTTTTACAACCTGATGGGAGAGTAGACGGGCGGAATCGCGGGCATTTGCCGGGAGAGAGCCATCTGTTGCTTCTTCCAGGCAGAAAATTTCCGTTTTTTTCCTGAGCTGGGGCAGGTCACCGGTTTTTCTTAAGGTTATAATGGAATATGAATCAAGAAAATAGGAGGGTATAATCCTGGGAAAGGCCGTCATGCCCACGCCGACAAAAGTACCGTGCACAGATTCAAACAGGTCTCTAACGTGGTCTAATTCCCGCAAGAACATTCATTCTACTCTGAAACCTGATCCGTAACCACGAATCATTCATGGAGTAATGGAGTGGTGGAGTATTGGGTTAATAGGTTAATAGGTTGATGGGAAAGCAGAAGTAGGGGCACAAAGTCAGACAGCATCTTTCACTTTAGTAACTCCCATATCACGCCTCATGCATCGCTTCCAGAAGAAAGCACGCGACAAAATGGCCATCACCAAGCTGGGCTAAACCAGGCTGCTTCCGGCCGCACCTATCTTCATGTGCAGCCGCACACCTTGGAAAGAAAACACATCCCGCATCTTCATCTACATCACGGTCCTTGGTGAGAAGACTTCCATAACGCTTCGCGTCCCTATCATGTCCAAACTTGGGCACGGCATCGAGGAGCGCCTGGGTATAAGGGTGTTTCGGATTCCGGATCACTTCTTCTGCCGGGCCCACTTCCATCAAATTTCCCCGATATATCACTGCAACCCTGTCGCAGAGGTACCGCGCCGCAGCGAGGCTATGGGTAATAAACATCTGTGTTACCCCGGATCTATTCCTCATCTCTAATAAGATATTGAATATTTGTGCTGAAATGGAGGCATCGAGCATGGATGTTGGTTCGTCAGATATAACGAATTCGGGGCTCAAAATCATGGCCCGGGCAATGGCAACCCTCTGTCTTTGGCCCCCGCTCAGGCGATGAGGATACCGAAAAAGGAAATCATCGGGAGGCGAAAGGCCGACGGATTGCAGGGTCTCCCTCGCTAAGTCCTTTCTGGTGGAGGCATTCCCCATTCCATGAATTTTAAGGGGCTCCGATACCGTATTATAGATGGAACGCTGGGGATTAAGGGATTGATAAGGATCCTGAAAAATCATCTGGACTTTGCGCCGGAACTCTTTTTGTGCGCGTCTCCTCAACCCGATAATTTTGCGGCCACCTAAGAGTATTTCCCCCGAATTCACATCTTCAAGACCGACAATCAAACGTCCCATCGTTGTCTTGCCACTGCCGCTTTCTCCCACTAAACCAAAGATCTCTCCCTTAAATATATCGAGGGAGATCCGATTAAGCGCAGTGACATCCTTGCCCGAGCTGCCCAAAAAAGCCCCCTTGGTCTTATAGATCTTGCTTACGTCTCTTATTTTGAGGACAGATTCGTTTCTCTTATGCATTCTTGCCTCAGCCGTGACGTTCATTAGTCCCCAATAAATCCGACCTGTGCGGTTAGGTATTTCACCGCAAGGCGCAGAGTTCGCAGAGGTTACTTCCTTTTTTGTTTTTCGTTGAGAGGCCGAAAAACAAAAAGAGATAGCCATTCAGAAATTAACATAACTATATATTGCTTTATTTATCACTATTTAAGTCAGACACACAATAAGGCAAATTTAAAGGCCATGTTGATATGACTAACTAAATTGAGTGGTTTCTCTTTGCCGTCCTCTCAACGGCAAAGAGAAAATCATTTATCTCTGCGTCCTTTGCGTCTTGCGGTGAACACAGGTTTTTCTCAATCCCGTCAGCACCTGCAACAGAGGGTCTTGTGCCGCGGGCCTATCTCGACCCATGCCGGCGTTTCTGTCTTGCAGGACGGCCCTGGCCCGGAACAACGATCACAGAAACGACATCCTGTTGGCGGAACCACCAGATTCGGTGTTTCACCCGGAATAGGGATCAAATCACTCTTCTTGCCTGTCACTGTGGGAAAAGATGAAAGAAGCGCCTTAGTGTAAGGGTGGGAAGGAGACTCAAAGACCTCTTCCCTCGGCCCGAATTCCACTAACTGGCCTGCATACATTACACCTATCTCCTTACACATATCCGCCACAATGGAGATGTCGTGGGAGATAAATATGATGCTGAGATTAAACTCCTTTTGCAGATCCTTTATCTCTCCTAAGATCTGAGACTGAACAATGACATCTAAGGCCGTAGTGGGCTCATCGGCAATAATCAATTTTGGGTGACAGGCTAATGCCATGGCAATGACAGCCCTCTGTTTCATCCCGCCACTGTACTGGTGCGGATAATCTCTCAGGCGGTCCCGCGGTATCCCGACAAGTTCAAAAAGGGTCTCAACCTGCCCCATCGCCTCTTCCTTTCCAACGGAAGAGTCGTGAATCAATATTGCCTCTGCGATCTGATTACCCACCCGCTGCACAGGGTTCAGGGCATTCATTGCCGCCTGAAAGATCATGGCCATCTTTCGCCATCTGATTTTTCTTATCTCCTCATCAGGCATCCTTAACGTATTTTTTCCCTCAAAGAGAATACGGCCCTCTCTGACCGAGCCGTTAGGGGGGAGCAACCCCATCAAGGCCATGCCGATTGTGGTCTTGCCACAACCTGACTCTCCCACAAAGCCCAAGGACGCTCCCTCCTCCAAGGTAAAAGAGACCTCTTCAACCGCCTTGAGATAGCCTTTCTTGGTATTATAACCAATGCTCACATTTTCCACTTCTAACAGGGCCATTTAATCTGTCTGGTCCTCCTTTCTCAGCCTCGGGTCGAGCACTTCATCCATGGCCCTCCCTAACATATAAAAGGAAAGCGTGATCAAGGAGATGCATATCCCCGGGGGGAGGAGCCAGTATGGGGCCTGAAACATGTGGCCGGTCTTCCATACCCACTGGAGCATCATGCCCCAGCTCACAGTACCGGGATCACCGAATCCTAAGAATGCGAGGGCGGCTTCGGTAATAATTGCGGAGGTGACCCGAAACGTCATAAACAGAAAGGCGAGAGGTAGAACATTAGGCATGATATGCACAAATATTATCCGGAAATGGGAGGCCCCCGCCACCTTGGCGGCCTCGATAAAAGGCCTCTGTTTCAGGGAGAGGGTCTGTCCCCTGATTATCCTGGATACCCCCGGCCACCTGAACAGGGCGATAATCAGGACAATAGTCCAGATGCTAAGCTGTCCAAAGACCGCGGAGAGGAGCAGGACCACAAGGAGCGTCGGCATGACCATAATCATATCTGCCAATCTCATTAAAAGGGTGTCTACAAATCTTCCCATATATCCGGCTGTCATGCCTATGGATACACCGAGGACAATACTCATTACTGCTGCCGATATCCCGACCATAAAGGCGATCCTGGCGCCTGCCAGGAGCTGGCTCAGGATATCTCTGCCCATGAAATCCGTGCCCAACCAATGTCTCAGGCTGGGGGGCGTGCAGGACGTGATCGCCGGATCGACTCCTGTCATCGGGTTGTACATGGGGTTTATCCATGGAGGGATGTAGCTGCACACGGCCATCAAGGCAAAAATAATCAGGAGGACAAGGCCTATCTTGCCCAAGAGATTCTGCCTGAAAATAGACCAGCCTTCTAAAAAAGAGGCCAGCATGGGATATTTATCTCTTGCTGTCATACGATTGCCTGAATCACTTCCCCTTAATATCTAATCCTCGGGTCCAGATATGCATAGAGCACATCGACCACTAAGTTGGAAACCAGGACAACCCCGGCAATCATCAAAAAACAGGCCAGTGCCAACG
>Ga0222681_1000344_pt1 | contig 16678 bp, 9 predicted proteins | sample AntAcemetage1006_FD_179844 | JGI IMG/M metagenome (GOLD analysis project Ga0222681, IMG submission 179844) | Saline water microbial communities from Ace Lake, Antarctica - #1006 | ecosystem: Environmental > Aquatic > Non-marine Saline and Alkaline > Saline | place: Antarctica: Ace Lake... | reverse complement strand
GACTTGCATTAAAAAAGAAACTGGATTAACTTACAACCGTTCTGCTGTCTGAGGGTGGGGGATTTTGACCCGGCCACAGGTGGGGGATTTTCAAGTGGCCATCGGGGGTCATACAAAAAAATTAGCTTGAATAGATTATTATGGAAATATATAAAAATAAATGTTACACAATTCCGATGCAGTTAAAAAGGCGTTAGCTTATTTAAACTAGTATAAAAAGGAGGTAGTTATGGTTAAGATCTTTGCGATGATGGTTGTATTCAGTTTGTCAATTTGGAATGTTTCAGGAGCAGCGGAAGTTTCTGTAGGAAAAGATGGGGGGGTAAGCCTTGACAAGTATTGTGCTCAATTTGAAAAGTCGGCGATAACGGATAAGGAATATCTGGATCAGATAGCGCGGGAAAAAAAAGAGTATGGAATTTCTGCAAGGGAAATTCAAACTATAAATCTGTATTACATGAAATTTATGAACATGAAAACCTGGCAAGTTACTTTTGTAAGGCTTCCCCTGCTCAGAGAAGACGGACAGGTACGGGAAAGGGTGGTCACGCGAAAACAAATGACCATGCCTATTGACTCCGGAGTAGAAACAAAAGCGGAATTTTCATTTATTGCACCGAATGAAGTCCGGGGAATGAAAGCGTTAATGTTTTCATATTATAGCCCGGACAAAGAAAGTGATTACTGGATGTATATGCCTTCCCTGCGGCGGATAAGACGTATTTCAGCGGCTGACCGTGATGACTCTTTTTTTGGATCAGACTGTACCTGGGCAGATGCTGCTGATATTAAGGTAGATGAGGAAAAACACCGGATCATCGGTGTTGAGAAATATCCGGTTAAATGGGATAAAAGTATTTATATTGAACCCCATCCGGAAGCCTGGGAGCATGTTTATAATAAAGAGTGCACCGCTACGGACGAAAGCCGCGATGATTGTAAAGGCCTGGATCATAATTTTTCCTTTAAGAGTAAATTTACCCTGGCAGCGGGTAAACAGCCAAGGCTGGACAATCTGGGACCCGAATGCTATGTGGTGGAGAGCATCCCGCAATGGCCAACCTACTATGCTAAAAAAATTACCCGGTATCATAAAGAGCACAAATTTGCATTAAGTCAGGACTACTATGATGAAAAGGACCGGCACATAAAATATTTTAACCGGACATGGATAAAAATAGGTGAAATACCGGGACAGGCAGGGGATTACTGGGGAATAAGCTGGTGGTTTGTTCATAACCTTCTAACCGGTCATTCAACTTTTCATGATATTATTACCCAAAAGGCAAACCCTCCTTTAAGGGAATCTGATTTTACTCAATCTAGTATGATTAGTACCGGTCGTTAGAATTATTTGCTCAAAATACTTAAAATAAATATCTTGAACAATCGAAGAAGAAGAAACAAAAAAACTATCCAAGCATAAAAATGGGGGAATAGTTATGAAAATTATGAATGCCAGAAAAACGGTACAAACCGTGTGTATGCTGGTTATGATGACCTGGTGTGTGATGTGCTGCTGTGCAGGAAACAGTAGCGCGCTTGAAACCGGAATACCGAATCTTGAAGTCTGGGGCTATATCCAGAATGAAACAGCTATTCATACAACGTCAAACAGCGGGCTGGAAAATATTTTTGAAGACAGCCATGTTTCGCCGGCTTTCGGCAATCATCCGGCCTCATTGTTAATTAATGGACTGTCGCGCCAGAATAAGGTTGATCACAGCGGTTCCATGATGAAATTTGAAAATACGTTCAACCTGAAAGCGCTATATCGTCTGGTTGATACGTATGATCGCAAGATTACATTCTTTTCTCGATTTTATTTGCTCTATGATGCTGTGCATGACATGGAAAATGATCTTGGGTACCGTAGCGGTGGACTTCCGGGAGCAAAGCACGGCAGTGGTGACCCCCGGCACTGGTACCGGGATGATTTTAATAATCAGTCCTTCAAACGCATTGTGAGAGAACTTTATGTTGATATCAATACGCCTGCTTTTGATATTCGAATCGGTAAGCAGATGATTGTGTGGGGCGAAATTGATGGATTCAGGCTTCTGGACCTGGTGAATCCGTTTGATTTGCGGGAATTTATTCTCGATGATTATGAAGATAGCCGCACCCCCCAATGGAGTATTGATGTGAAATGGCGGTTTATGGAGTCAAAGCCGGACCAGTTCCTGGAGTTTGTTTTTATCCCTGATTTTGAGGCTAATCAGATTATGAAAGAGGGGAGTCAGTGGGATGTCGATGAAATCAAGGTTTACTATGCCGGCATAAGAGCATTTCAGTATGTGGATGACTTTAATCTCTTCGGTCCTGATTATCATTTTAAAAATAAATATTCCAAACCCGGGCAGGCGTTTAAAAATGCGAATATGGGTGTGCGCTTATCCGGACTCGCGCAGATGGAACGCGGCGCCCTTGCCTATTCTTTCAGTTATTTTTATACCTGGGATGCCAGCTGGGCGCCGTTTGTCAAGGGATGGTTTATGCCTCTTATTGGTAATGTTAAATCTCATAACACGGTACCCGGCGTTACGGACCTTTTTCTCCTTGCTCCAACGACGATTGAGCGGAAGCATACCCGCAACCATATTTTTGGCGCCACCTTTAATAAAGTTGTCGGTACCTGGGCTTTACGCGGGGAGATGGCCTTTACTCTGAATAAATACACGGCGGTTAACCCATTACGAACCGGTCAGTCCGGTCAGGACTTTGAGAAAAAGAAAAATACCATAGATTACTGTCTCGGCTTTGATAAAAATATTTTTACAGATGTTTTTCTCAGTGGTCAGATTATCCAGAGTATTGTTCTGAATGCGGATAAGCGTATGGTCAAGGGGCTCTCTCTCCGTGAGCGCCGTGCTGTAAACACCTTCTTTACCTTTGTGATTATGAAATTATTTAATAATGATCAGATGGGATTTTCTACTCTTATGGCCTATGGAACAGAAGGTGAGTGGTGGATCAACCCGAAGCTGTGGTGGGAAGTAACACAAAATATCAAAGCAACGGTTTCTGCCCACATTTTTGAGGGAAATCACTATGACACGCTGGGGCAGATGGATGATAATGATCATATATTTGTACAATTAAAATACAGCTTCTGACAAACTGATGTTTTAACAAACCAGGAACTCAAACAGAGATGGTTAGAATAATGACTAAAAAAAGTATGAGCAGGCGCATTGCTGAAAATATAATCAGGTTTAGAGTACTAATGCTTATAATTGTGCTGGGTATTTCCACCTTCTTTATTTTCTGTTTTTCAGGAATTGATGTTATTACCAACCTTGATGATTTTGCCCCGACAGGCCATCCCTATGTGAAGGTGCAGAAGCTCATGGAGAAGTGGTTCAAAGGCGGTAATATGATACAGGTTGAAGTCAGGGTTAATGAAGGAGATATCATTAATCCTGTAACACTGAATAAAATATTAGCGATTAATCGGGACCTTATGTTTATGGACGGAATCATCGTTGCCAGACTGCATTCGATTGCTGACTGGAAAGTAAAGATGACCAAGGGCTATCCCGGTGGGTGGAAGACGCAGAGATTACTTACCATGATTCCGGAGACTGACCTGCAGAAACAGGAAATGCGGGAATCTATTTTAAGTGATGAGCTTATATATGGTCAGTTTGTTTCTCACGATTTTAAATCAGCACTCATAAGGGCTGATTTTAGGGAGGATATCAGCTATAAAAAGCTCTTTAAGGAATTAACGGATATTATTGAAAATCTCCGTGATGACAATACTGTTATCAATCTGTCAGGTCGTCCGGTCATGCTGGGGTGGATTGATCATTATCAGCACAAACTGGTGCCCCTCTTTTTTGCGTCGCTTCTGGTAATGGCTGTGCTTTTGTACCTGGCGTTCAGAACAGTTGCCGGTGTGGTCCTGCCGATTTCGGCCGCGCTTATTTCAGTGTCGTGGGGTTTGGGAAGTCTGGCGCTGCTGGGATATCAGATGGATCCCATGGCAGCGGTTATTCCTTTTCTGGTTCTCTGTATCGGAATAAGTCATTCAGTCCAGGTGGTCAAGCGATATTATGAAAACTGTGCAAACGGCCGAAACTCAAAGGATGCCAGTATTGAATCTATAACTGCACTGCTCGCACCGGCCATTGTCTCGGTTACCACAGATGCCTTTGCTTTTTTCACTATGGTTGCTGTAAAGATCAAAATGGTAAAACTTCTGGCGGTTATCGGGACAATTTCGCTGGGCAGTATCATTTTTATGGTGCTTATCTTTCTGCCGATATGTTTTTCGTTTATGCCGACACCCAAAAAAATCAAACCGATTTGGCGTGAAGACTATAACGAAGGCATGCTGGCCAGATTTTTAAATTTTGTGTCCTATCACTCAACACGCAAACGGGGGGCCTGGATCTTTATGGGCCTGCTGATTGTCCTGGTGATATTTGGCGCCGTGGGAGCCAGAAAAATGCAGATCGGCGGTCAGGCACCGGGTGCAGGCGCGTTTTATTCTGACTCTCCCTATGCGGTTCAGACAAAAGAAATTGGCAAACGATTTCCCGGCGCCATTTCCTGCTGCATGATCATCGAAGGTGACGAGGAAAATGTGATTCAGAAACCTGAAGTTCTCAGGGATATTGAAAATCTGCAGGATTATCTGAACGAAGATCCAAAGGTGGGCGGCAGCCTGTCTATGATTGATTATCTGAAGCGTATGAATGTGGTTATCCATGATGGAGATGAGCGTTATTATCATCTGCCCCGCCTTGGAGATCCGGACCTGGGATATTATGAGGATGTCGATATGGTCAAGCGGGCTGTTGGTGAAGACCTGTTTTTATATAGTCTTGGAACTGCCGGAGAATTTGATTTCCTTCTGGACTATGAATATAAAAAAACAAACATAAGTCTTTTCCTGAAAGATATGGAAGCCTCAACCATCAAGCGGATTATTAATAAGATCAAAGACTATGTTGCCAGCAACTGGAAAAGCAAAGATGTCACCGTGCATATAGCCGGCGGTCTGGCCGGTGTTGTCGGGGCCATAAATGAAGAGCTGGCCTCGGGTATGCTGGAAAATATGCTGCAGATATCCGCCATCGTTTTTATATTTTGTGCCATTCTGCTTCGTTCTATCGTGGGAGCCGTACTGATCCTGGTATCGCTGTTTACCCGGGTTATTGTATGTTACGGTGTGATGGGCTTTTTCAATATTCCGCTTACTCTTTATACTATGCCGGTCGCATCTTTGGGAATCGGAATAGGGGTTGACTATGTGATTTATGTTATTATCCGCATGCAGGAGGAGCTTGCCTGTGAAGGAAACGATTTTCAGATAGCAAGTCAGAAGGCCCTTAGAACAACCGGGCGGGCCGTTGTTTTTACGATGATGGCTGTTGTTCTGGGCTGCTTGATGTTTCTTTTTTCACCACTGAAATTTCAGCTGGAACTGGGTATCATGCTGGCTACAATTATTTTTCTGAACGGACTTGGATCGCTCATTTTTATTCCTAACCTCATTTTTCTTACAAAGCCTAAATTCATGTATCGATTTAATAAAAACTAATTAGGACGGTGTTATTATGACAAAATGGTTTGTATCGAACAGGTTAAAGACAGGGACTTTCGGAATAGTTATAATGATATTAATTATTGCTGTGGCTGCAATCGGCTGCCGTAACGATTCGTCTGTTTCACAGAAGGGAAAAGAAGACCAAAAAGTATTGCCAACGGATATGACTGTAATGAATACCAGCCTGTTTGGCGTCAATTTTGTTGATGTCCAGCATGGCTGGGCAGTGGGGAAATCCGGAACAATCATTGCCACAGATGATGGTGGTAAGAGCTGGGAAGCTCAAAAAAGCGGCACTCTTTTCCATTTGTATGCTGTTTTTTTTACGGATCTGCAAAACGGCTGTGCTGTGGGTGAAAACGGGATTATCCTTGGTACTGATAATGGGGGACAAAAATGGGTTGTGCAGGACAGCGGTGTTTCCTTAAATCTCAGAAAAATTTATTTTACGGACTTAAAGAGAGGATGGGTTGCGGGTCACCAGGGAACCTTATTGAAAACAGAGGACGGCGGCCTGACCTGGAAGAAATCAACGGAGATTCAGAAACTCCTGGGAGCCTATGAACGTCAGTTCCTTCCATCGCTGTTCAGCATTTATTTTTCTGATGAAGTTCATGGTTGTGCTGTCGGTCATCCGGGTGTCATCCTTTCTACCCGTGATGGCGGTGCGACCTGGAATCGGCAGTTAATTGATACGGAAGAGATTTTAACGGGAGTTGCGTGCTTTGACCGTTCGCATTGCTTAGTAATAGGTGCAAACGGTGTTATCTTCGGTTCTGTTGACGGCGGTGCGAGTTGGGAGTCTCTGCCCAGTCCCACCGAAAATAAAATAAATGATATCGTAATGATGGATCAAAATTGTGCTGTTGCTGTCAGCTATGGTTCGATTCTGTCAACTACGGATGGCGGTAGAAGCTGGAAATCATGGAAAATCGGTATGTCCCGCTGGCTCTATTCTGTTAGTTTTACTGACAAACTTCACGGCTGGGCTGTCGGGGATTCGGGAACTGTTTTAGTAACCGAGGATGGTGGACTAAAATGGACGTTACAATCTGTTATGGTTTTGGATGCAATATAATATTGAATCTATAAATTATCACTCTTGTCCAAAATAAAGATTTAAAATCAAAATGTAAAAGTCCTCCAAATCAGGCACGGTTGTTTTACCTCAAAACAAACCAACCCAAAAAGGAGGACTGATCATATGGTAAAATATGCTAGCCTGTTTAGTCAAATTATTGCTATTTAAATAATTATGAATGTATAAATTTTTATCTATATAGGATGGCTTAATAATAATGGAAAATAATAAACTGATCAGTGTCAATTTAAGTACAAAAGAAATTGTTATTTCGGCCATTTCCGAAGAGCTTGAAAGTGATTTTATGGGCGGGGAAGGAATCGGCTCGAGACTGGTCTGGGATATGGTACCGGCCAAGGCCGATCCACTGGGCCCAAACAATACGATTGTGTTTGCCAGCGCACCGTTGAACGGAACCGTGTTTCCAGCCGGTGCCAGGGGAACCGTGGTGTTTAAGTCTCCGGAGACCGGGACCATCTCCATGTCGAATATGGGAGGGCACTGGGGAGCTCGTATGCGCATGGCCGGATATGCAGCCATTGCGATCAATGGAAAAGCGGATAAACCGGTTTATGTCCTGGTTGACGATGATCAGGTTGAAATAAGAGATGCCTCACATCTTTGGGGGAAGGATATTCCCACTATCCAGGGCATTCTTGAAGAAGAGATCGGGGACAAGAAAATAGAGGTGATCAGCACCGGTCCTGCCGGTGAAAAACTGGTGCGTCTGGCATGTATTGCCAATCATTATCGTTTTGCCGGTAAAGGTGGCGGCGGTGCGGTGATGGGGTCAAAGAATCTTAAGGCGGTTGTGATCCGAACCCGGGAAAAAGTTGAGGTGAAAGATCCGGAAGCTTTGAAGGCGGTCAGCAGCAAGGTCAAAGAGATCATGTCTCAAGCTCCGCCCATCCAGATGCTGAAGGAGAAAAGCTCAGCATCATTTAATCAGGCGGTATTCGAGATTCAGGATTTTGGTTATAAGCATTTTCAGGAAGCCGGATGGACTGATGAAAAACTGTATACGGATAATATCTGTGAAAAGCTTCAGGAAGGTTCCCGAGCCTGTTATGCCTGTCCCATCGGCTGCGGTGTTACCTGCCGGATCAAGGAAGGAGAATTTAAAAGCGAAGAACAATTCGGCGGCCCAATGGCTGAGGCATACTGGAACTGGGGCTGGAAGTGCGGCATTACAGATGTTAATGCTATTGCCAAAATCACTGAGCTGTGTAACAAGAATGGTGTCTGTGTAAATTCAGCTTCTGAACTGGCCGCATGGATCATGGAATGTCAGGAAAAGGCATTAATGACAGCTGAAGATACTGGGGGCCTTGAACTGACCTGGGGTGACGGACCCGGATGCGTGCGGATGATGGAGATGATGATCTCCCGAAAGGGTTTTGGAGATGTTCTGGCAGAAGGTGTTAAGCGTGCGGCAGAAAAGGTCGGTAAAGGTACTGAAGAGTATGCCTTTCATGTGAAGGGTATGGAGCTGGACGGTGATGAATGGCGCCAGAACAAGGCATCAGTACTTACGGCTGCAACATCTGAACGCGGTGCAACAGTGGCTCGGCCCTGGGTGGTTGCCATGGAGATGGGGATCATTTTTTCTGAAATAACAGGGCTTAAAGAAAAACCGGATTCAAATTCAGAAGAAGGAATTGCAAAATGGTACAAGCCTTATAAAGAATTTACCGTGGTTTCAAACTGTGTGGGTGTCTGCCTCTATCCCGCGCTGTTTAATATTCCGGATGTTCATCAGACCCTTGAGGGATATACTGCCGTAACTGGCCATGAGATAGACATAAAAGAATATCTGAAGATCGGAGAAAGAACCATCTGTATTCAGCGTGCATTTAATGCCCGTGAAGGATTTGACCGCAAAGATGATACTTTACCAAAACGAATACTCACTGAGCCGATTAAGGGTGGCAAATATGACGGACGAAGAATAAATGATCTTGATGCTATGCTGGATGAATATTATGAAGAATCCGGATTTGACAAAAAGACCGGATGGCCAACCCGTGAAAAGCTCGAAGAACTGGGTTTGAAAGACGTTGCTGATGAACTATATCTGGGGAAATGAAATGAAGGACAGTTATGATGTTATTATCATAGGTTCAGGAATGGGCGGTCTGACCTCTGCAGCCTGGCTGACCCATATGGGGATGATGAGTGCTGGTTGTTGAGCAGAACATTCAGCCGGGCGAATGCTGTTCTTAAGCGGACACTGGACGGCACCTGCGGTGGGTGTGTTGTCCACGGTAATCTCCGGTCTGCAGACAGCAAAAATATTTCTTGCCAGTGAAGGTGTGGATGAGCCCCTGCTAGACATCGGTATACAGGACGGAGCTCCGGTATAATACAATTTAATCTCTTAGGGGTGAATTCCCCGAAGCTTGCTTCGATTAGATTGGTATGAAAAAAGTTGATACCCCGTAGCTTGCTGCGGGGTAGTTCATTAAATAAGAAAATAGATATTATCACTTTAGGAGAAAAAGATGACCTTAAAGTCAGACCTCGAAAATTTCCTTGGTCAGGAAAATGTTTCAAGTGAAACAGAAATAATTAAAAAATATTCATGTGATCAGAGTTTTGTCCAGCCCCGCAGCCCCGATATTGTTGCATTCCCGCAAAACGTCGAGCAGGTACAGGAAATCGTAAAATATGCCAATAGTACCAACACACCGGTTGTGCCGTTCAGCTCCGGTCTTAATTTTCACGGTGCGGCAATACCTAAAGAGGGCGGCATCCTGATGGATCTGTCAAAGATGAACAAGATCCTTGAAATAGAAGAAAACAACTGGCACTGTGTGATCGAACCGGGCGTAACTGCACGCCAGCTTCAGGATGAGCTGGAAAAACACCAGTTAAAAGCTATGCTTCCGGCGGGGATTCATCCTGAACGTTCAGTAATGACAAGCCTTCTTGAGCGGGATCCGTCCATGGCATCTGCAAGTTTCGAATTCGGGAACGAACTGATCATGGATACAGAGCTTGTTCTTCCCACCGGAGAACTTTTCAGAACAGGTCTCTGGTCATCAGGTGTAAAACCCGGCTCTCCAATGGGGCCGGTAAGAGCAATGATAAACAGACTGTGGACAGCAGCCCAGGGCACCCTCGGCATCATGACAAAAATGAATATTAAAGTCGAATATCTTCCGGAAAAACGCAAAATATTCATGATTCCGTTTGACTCTTTTCCCGATGCCATGCCCACACTTAAAGCGGTCCAGAGAAAAGAGATCGGCCATGAATGTTTTCTGATGAACAACTTTAATATTGCATCAATGGCCTGCAAAGACTGGAAGGTCCCGGAAAGCTTCCCTGCCGAAGCTATTAGCTCAAAAGAATTCGAGGCTTTAAGAGAAAGTCTTCCCGAGTGGCTTCTGGTCATCTGTTCAAACGGCGGCCCTCGCCAGCCCGAGGGGAAAATTGCTTATGAAGAAGAAACGCTTCAGGAAATATGCTCTATCGGACAGCTGCAAACCTATGATAATCCCCTCCTGGCAGAACTGTTCTCAGAGGAGACTCTGCGGCCATGGAGCATTTTAAAAAAGTTTTGCTACAAGGGTTCTGTACACGACCTCTCCTTTAAGACAACCCTTAAACGTTTCCCTGATTTTCAGCATATTTTTATGGAAATGATTAACAGGTACAATTATCCTTTGCGTGATGTGGGAATCTTCATTCTGCCTCTGGAGCGCGGCCGCGCATACCACTGTATAGCCGATCTGCACTGTAACCACGACGACGCGCCGGAAACAGCAATCGTTAAAAACCTTTGGCTGGAAGCCAGTGAACGTTTAATTGACGAAGGGGCTTTGTTTGACCGGCCATATGGTGCCTGGGCAGACATGGTCTACAGCAGAGCAGGAACTTATACGCAAAAACTCAAGGAAATAAAAAAAGAGATCGACCCCAACAATATTCTTAATCCCGGGCACCTCTGTTTCTAATAATTCAGAAAGTTCAAGGATCCGAGGATTCATGGGTTCAAGTGAAAAACATTATTTAATAAACACAAGATAACCGTAAATGCCAATAACAGACAACAAAGTAAAAAGTTCAAATTCAAAGCGCGCAACGCCGAAGTTGAGTTTTTTGCGAAGTTGGCAAATCGTTGAAGGGTGAACATCTATGACTTACTACGAAAAGAAGCCTGTAAAGAAGTTTTATGAAAAAGAACTTGAAGACTATAGAGATTCTATCTGGGGATGCGCAAGATGCAACTGGTGCCAGAACCAGTGGGGCTGGAATGTAAAAAGTGCCGAGTATTCTGAGATCTGTCCTGCATTTCATGAATTCAGGATCTTCCCTTATTCCGGCATGGGTAAAATGCACATTGCCCGGGCTTTGCTTGAAGGTGATTTTGATTATGAAGATGCGCCTGAGATCGTAAAATTTATCTATACCTGCACAACCTGCGGCGCCTGCGAGATGAACTGTCAGCGCATGCAGGATAAAGAACCGCTTCAGGTGAATGAAACCCTGCGTGCCCAGTTGGTCCGGGACGGCGTCGGCCCCATGCCGGAGCATAAGGGACTCATTAAAAGCGTTAAGAACTATGACAACCCATGGATGCAGCCGCGGACCCAGCGTGACCGGTGGGCAAAAAAATTGGAAATTAAAGATGTAAATAAAGAAAAAGCAGAAACCCTCTTTTTTGTCGGATGCACGGTTGCTTTTGATAATACGCAGTGGCATGTGGCTCAAAACACCGCCAGAATAATGCTTGATGCAGGAACAGACCTTGGCATGCTGGGCAAAAAAGAGATCTGCTGCGGCAGTCCGGTAGCCAGAATCGGAGACCGGGAAACCTTTATTGCCCTTGCAACACGAAACATAGAACTTCTTAACAGTACCGGAGCAAAAGAGATTGTTACCTTCTGTCCGGGCTGTTACAGATCTCTTAATTACGATTACAAAGAAATACCCGGCGTACCGGAGCTGAAACCCAAAATCTATCACACCTCGGAATATTATGACCGACTTATCAAAGAAGGAAAGATCAAATTTAAAAATGGGCAAAAAAAATGTGTAACCTGGCATGACCCCTGTCACCTGGGCAGACACTGCGGTATTTATGAAGAACCCCGCAACGTAATTAAGGCTATCCCCGGGATCGATCTGGTTGAGATGGAACGGATCAAAGATCAGGCCTGGTGCTGCGGCGGCGGGGGCGGCGCGCGCACCGCATTTATGGACTTTGCGCAAAAAACAGCTGTAAAAAGAATTGGTGAGGCAAAGAAAACAGGGGCTGAGGCAATTGTCACATCCTGCCCCTTTTGCGAACAGAACATCGGCGATGCTATGAGCAGCCTCGATGAGGAGATGGAAGTCCTGGATTTAACAGACCTAATGATCAACGCCATTGAGAAGTAATCTGTTCGAAGCTATTTAAGATGATGAAGTCATCAAAGAGACCTAAAAATCAGGAGAAGAGTTATGACCGCAAAAAAAAATAAAGTCATCCAGAAAAAGTTATCCCGCGAGGCATTCAATGCTTTGAAAAATGTGGTTGGCGAAAACTGGATATATGAAGAACGCTCAGTCGTCGAGACCTACAGCAAACTATCAATCGAAGGCGGAAGCTTTGTCAAAAAACATGAAAAAGATCCCCACGTCCTTCCGGCCTGCGTTGTTCTTCCGGCATCGACCAATGAGACCCAGGCTATTGTAAAAATATGCAACCGTTACCAGGTCCCTTTTATTCCTTTTACCAACGGACAGGTGTTCTGCAACCCGACAAATCAGCAGCCCACCCTGATCATCCATTTTTCCAGAATGAACAACATCATCCGGATCGATACCCAGAACATGAGCGCCACTTTAGAGCCTTATGTCGATTACGCACAGCTCCAGTCAGAAGCAATGAAACGCGGTTTATGGAACGGGGGAACCCCCCTGGCCACAACACTTTGTAAGCTTTCATCACAGTTTGCTTTTGCAGGACTGTGGCAGACAGACCTAAAGTATGGACTCTTCAGCCGGAACATAACCAGCGTAAAAATGGTACTTCCGGACGGAGAGATACTCACCACCGGTTCCAGATGCATGCCGAAGGCAGGCGACTTCTGGGAATACGGACCCGGTCCTGACCTGATGGGTCTGCAGCGTGCCGGCCTGGGGACGAATGGAATTGTAACCGAGATCACAGTTAAGCTTCATGCCTGGGTAGGAGAAGAATCCTTCCCTGAAATACCCGCAGGCAGACCCAGCCTTGCCCATGTTCACGATGCAAAATATGATAACCCGCCTGCGCCGCTGAAAAACCATAAACTTCTCTGGATGGAATTTGAAGACCTTGATACTCAGCTTAAGGCGATGAGACAGATCGCCCATTCGGGAATCGCCATCGGTCTTAATGCCACCGGCGTTTATTCTGCCTTTTACTGCTCACAAACCCAGGAGATGACCGTTAACCGGTGCAAAGAACATTTCTTTCCAGACTGGAACTGTTACGTGATCCTTGTGAACACCACTTCTGACAAACAGATCGAATACGAGGAAGGCATCCTGCGGGAAATCATCGCTGAGGTGGGCGGCACCTTCCTGTCTGAAACCTATAAACCGGAAGTGCTTGAAGCATTAAAGCCCTGGAACTATGACTGTATCCGCCATTCAACCGGATACCGAATGAACAGAAAGTTTTACGCTAATGCCTGGCTGCCGGTGGGCCCCCTTGAAAGTGCTAAAACAACATCCCGCGAATGGAAAAAAGCACTGGATACCTTTGGCGAACTCGATATCACAGACCGCGGCGGTGCTGATGACACACCATTTATTTATGCGCTTCAGCGAGGCCACTTCTGCCTGTTTGAAACCGACAACTATCCTGACCCCGTACTTCCGGAAGAGATCAAAAAAGCTCAGGCATACGGCATCTATGGTGCTGCCGTGGTAACCAAAAACAATCTCGGCCCCCAGCTCATGGCCTTTGTCAATGTGGAACCCTTTACTACCATGTTTCCGGAAGCCGGCCCCAACGCGAACCTCTTCATGCGGAAAATAAGAAAAGTTTTTGATCCCAACAGTGTTGCCTCTCCGGGACGGCAGGTATTCACCGAAGAGGAATGGCAGCAGTTCCCGGGTGAGGTCAAAGCGGCGGTGAATAAGATGAGACAGATGAACGATATGCCAGAGGTACAGTAACAGGTTTCGGGCTATAGTGATACATGTAGCTTTGTGACTGACGGCAAATCTGCCGCCCGGCTAAGACCCGGCGGAAACCCCTAACTAAAAATTTACAAATTCAGGATATTCCGTTAATATAATATTAACGGGGTATCCTGAATTTGTTTAAATCTTACCGCTAGAGAACAAACCTTAAAATCTCAGGCTAAGAAAAAAGGTAAGCTCCTGTTTTAGCTTTATAGTCATCAGGGATCATACCGGATACTTACAGATGACTAAAAAAAAAGAAGAGACTTAGCGTGCGTGAAACATTTAAAACAATTTTTTTAAGGAGAGTAATGTGAAACAGGTATCTTTTAAACAGTTAATTTGTCTTGGATGGATACTTACCGCTGCCCTGATATTTGGTTTTCCTCAGATCGGATTTACTCAGACCGCAGCAACAGCGACCGCCAACAAAGACTTTACCCAATGGGACCAGATCAATGCTGCCGGTTTCGGCCAGGACCACAACTCTTCTGTGGTCGCCATGGCCGGATACCGTGACCGCCTGTATGCCATGACCCGAAATGAAGAAAGCGGGGTTGAAGTCTGGCGCTCAGCCGCGGACAATGATACCGTCTGGCAGCAGGTCAGTCTGGACAGCATCCACACCGGCGGTCTTTACGGTAACCCGTTCATCAACAATCTCTGGGGTGCCATGGCTGTATTTAAAGATAAGCTCTACTGCGGGTTTTCTTCCGGGCTGAAAGGCAGCGTCTTAAAATCAACCGGATGCGAGATCTGGCGTTATGACGGCGAAGTCTGGGAGCCGATCATTTCCGACCTCACCGCAATACAGTATTCCGGTACCCTGGACAGCCTTGACAGCTGCAGTGAAAGTGACGGTACCGCCACTGCCGTATTTACAGACAGCGGCAGCACCTGGGAGACCAACCAGTGGGCAGGCGGCGTTATTCGCATGACCTCCGGCATCGGCATTTACAGAAAGTTTGACATCCTTTCAAACACCGCGGACACCCTCACAGTTCAGCAAAACGATATGCAGACCGATGATGATACTCCGGAATACACCATCTGTGACAGTACGGATTACAGCAACGACTTTCCCCCTTATACACATAAAACCGGTGTCGTCACATCAGGAAACACCTATGATATTCTCGTGGGTTCGACCCAGAGCGGCTTCGGAGACAGATGGAATAAAGCGGTAACTAAAATGCTGGTATTTGAAGACCGGCTCTATGTCAGTACCGGCCTGAATTCTGAAAACGGTGCACAGGTCTGGTTCACTGAAGACGGAGACACCTGGCAGACCACACTGCCGACAAACAGCCTGGGGCAATTTCAAACTAAATACAAACCGGCCATGAGCAGCATCACCAGCCTGTGCACCTTCACGATTCCGGAAGATGCTCCTGCCTGCAGCAGCACAAACCTGTCTGCTGTAACACCGGGTAAAACGCTCATCTATGCCGGCAGTGCCGGCCTTTCCGGAGACCTTGGAAATTGTGCCCGGATCGCTCGCCTGATGCCGGAGGGCTGGGAGCTGATCGTGGATAACGCAGTTGATGATAATGATGAGGGAACCAATGAAAACGGATTCGGAGATTGGGGCAGCATGTTTACTGATAATTTTGTCTCCTGGAGCCTGACAGAGTTTAACGACATGCTGGTCGCGGGAGTCATGTCTCTGGGCGGTTTCAGGATACTGAATACCCGGTCAGCCTGCCCTGCTGATGGTTCCTGGTTTTATACGGTGGGCGGAGACTCTGACCTTCCGCCGGGATATAATGAACGGGTCTGCATCAATCTTCTCGGGATAAAAATATTCTATAATTCCGCGGTCAATCTTTTTGAATATGATGGCTTGTTGTATGCCGGCGGTGTATCCATCTATGAACCTTCGGTTCTGGCAGATGAAAAACGGCTCACAGGCGCCTATATCTGGCGCAGCAGAGACGGCCTGACCTGGGAACTGGTAACCGACAATGGTCTGGGTGATCCCCAGGTAGTTCAGTTTGAAGGTTTCACTGAGTGGAAGGGTAACCTGTATGTGTCCGCCAGCAAAGGATGTATCGACACCGCCTGCGGCATTGCCGGGGCTAAAATTTTTCGTCTTCAGGACACTGAACCGTCACCGGACATTGACGCTGACGGCGTGAACAACAGCGCTGACAACTGTCCCGACATTGCCAATGCTGACCAAAAAGACACAGACAATGACGGAGCAGGCGATGCCTGCGATAACTATCCTAATTTCTTTCTGGATGATTCTAACGGCAACGGATTTTTCGACTGGTTTGACATAAAATACTGGCTCTGGCGGATCTTCAACTAAAAGAAAGCGTCGGCCGTTTTCGAGTTGTGGTCAAAGTTGTGGTAAGCAGGTGAGAAAGATGAATGTGCAACAAGGCATAAAGTATTTTAAGTACTTTATGCCTTGCGGAGTTGGAATTTTGGAGTACGGACTTCTTAACCAAAGATAATTGAATGCTGCGCTAGCCCCTGAAGGAGACAATAAGAATTGTTAAGCAGGGGACAATCAAGGATCACCCGCCGCTGAAAAATGCCTTTTCACTTCTTTGTCGATTTTCATACCCACCTTATTTCTGGCAACTTTCATATTATAACGCACCTGCAGATTAAGCCAAAATTCAGGCTCTATGCCAAACTACACCGGGGACATCTTCTGAAATTTGAGGGTAAAAGCTTTCGGCTCAAAGAAGCTTCTAAAAGACTTGCTTTAAATAAAAAAAAGCATTAACTTACAATCGTTTCGAAATGACAACCAAAAATTGACCCACGGTGATAACCGAATTTTGACCCACCTTAGGTTATTGTCAAAACATCCTTCAGATGCAAAACTTGATCTTCAATTGTTGTCGATATAGTTACCGGGG
>Ga0222681_1000339_pt1 | contig 16831 bp, 28 predicted proteins | sample AntAcemetage1006_FD_179844 | JGI IMG/M metagenome (GOLD analysis project Ga0222681, IMG submission 179844) | Saline water microbial communities from Ace Lake, Antarctica - #1006 | ecosystem: Environmental > Aquatic > Non-marine Saline and Alkaline > Saline | place: Antarctica: Ace Lake... | reverse complement strand
TTTTCAATAGAAGTACGAACGTAATTTTGAAATAACGAATGCAACCCGAACGTTTTTGTAAAAATTCTCGAACAACGCCCTACAGGGCGGTGTGAAACGCTCAGTCGCGATTTCCATTCGTTCAAAAGGGGTGTTCGTAACGATCGTTACCAATGATAATCTCTGATTTCTGATCGGGATTATTTTGATAGTTACTATCTATATTTAAAGACATATCAAACAGCAAAAAAAGCTATATAACCACAGACCAAGATAATCCCATGGAAAAATCTGTTCTAAGGCAGATAATCATTGACCAGCAGGAGTTATTCGACCAGGAAGAAGAATTTGTTGAACGGGATATTGACTATGATTATTATCTCAAAGGCGAAGAAATCGTTATCATCTCAGGCATCAGGAGATGCGGAAAGAGCACTCTCCTTAAAATAATCGCAAAAAAAACTGAAAACCATACGGTACATATCAATTTTGATGATATCAGGCTGTCTGCATTTACCATCGAGGATTTTGAGAAGATTGAGCAGGTTCTTGCCGAACTCTATGGGCCGGATGAGAACTATGTTCTATTTCTTGACGAAATACAAAATGCAGAACACTGGGAACGATGGCTCAACAACCTCTATGCGAAAGGAAGGAAAGTGTTTGCCACAGGATCGAATGCTCAGCTGTTAAGTTCGGAAATTTCATCCTATCTGACCGGAAGAAACAAAGTTATCAGATTATTGCCCTTCTCTTTTAAGGAATATCTGCACTACCACGCAGTGGACCTGACATCATATCCGGACCGGTTAACCAGTACCGATAAAGCCCGGATATTCAGCCATTTCAACGAATATCTGAACAATGGTGGATTTCCGGTCGTGATAAAAAATAATGACGTGGCAATAACAAGACAGTATTTTGAAGACATCCTCACAAAAGATGTCCTTCTCCGGTACCGTATCCGGGAAATAAAAGAACTGAAAAATCTTGTACTCTATCTTATCTCAAATCCCGGTGGCATCTACTCCTATTCAACGTTAAAAAGTGTGAGTGGCATCAAAAGTCTTTCCACCATAAAAAAATACATCGACTATCTCATTTCGGTCTATCTTCTCTATCAGATTCGAAGATTTGATTATTCGGTGAAAAAACAGAGCGTTTCGTCATCAAAAATATATGCGGGCGATAACAGTTTTCTAAAGACAGTGTCCTTCACATTTTCAGAGAATACCGGGCAAAAACTTGAGAACCTGGTCTTTCTGCACTTCATCAGAAAAGGTGCTGAGGTCTACTATCATCGTGGCAAAAAAGAATGTGATTTTGTCATAAAAGAAGGAATACAGATCACCGGGGCAGTTCAGGTTTCTGCAGAACTTCACGATCCGGTTGTACGAAAAAGAGAGATCTCCGGCCTGATGGAAGCAATGGATTCTTATAAGCTTGAAAGTGGCCTGATTCTGACGATGGAAACAGAAGAGCCGGATATCCTGCTAAATGATAAGAAAATTGAGATTCTTCCGGTGTGGAAGTGGATGCTCCGGTCATAAGACCGGGGTGGAATGGTCAATGGCAACGTAACAATCCCGAACACAGGAGGGGACAGGACGACAATTTGTTGACTCTGGTCAATTGAATGCATGAACTGTATTGTAGACCTCACCTGAACTCTGGCAAAATGATATCCCTCACGTTGGTATGATGTACACAACACCCGTGGGGAGATTATCAACTCAGGGAACTAATAATAAGATAGAGATAGTATCATAAAATAGGTAAAAGAGATGAAAATGCTACACCTGCCGATACTTATTGAAACTGATGAAGATGGGTATTACATCGTCAGTTGTCCGCTGTTAAAGGGTTGTCATTCTTATGGAACAACCATCGAAGAAGCAATGGATAATATAAAAGAAGTTATACACCTTTGTCTTGAAGAGACCAATACTACCGAACTTAACACGTTTGTAGGGTTTAGAGAAGTGGAAATTGCTCAAAATGCCTAAACTACCGGCATTAAACGGTACAGAGCTCATTAAAATATTAAACACCATGGGCTTTATTGTGATGAGGACTCATGGCTCTCATGTACGACTTTTATCAGATGACGGGAGAGTAACTACGGTTCCGGTACATGGAACAAGAGAGATTCCAAAAGGTCTTCTACGTAAAATAATCAGAGATGACCTGGACATGAGCCTTGAAGAATGGATGAAGTTCTACTCAGAATATAAAGGAAAATAACCGAGAGTCGTTTTTTGGTTTTCTGATCTCTGCCTTTTCTATGATGCCATTTCTGAAAAAGCCGGACAATTCCGGCTAAGAGCACTCTCCCAACTCTGTGATGAACGGTATGACATTCAGATATTTTTGAATCTGCCACTCTATGTTCGTATAGAGGTTCTGAAAGGGCGTGTCGTCTACTGTCCTGATGAGCAGTTCCTCTACGATGTCGCACCTGACACTATCCGGGAGTTTGACGACTATAAACACCGTTTATATGACTATCCCGGAACGGAGATGATAGTATGAGACACCATCCTCACACCTGTTTTGATGGTTCATCAAACCTATAGAGCGGACAAACAAGAATCCGCAGACCCTCCATCTCAAATTCATCTTCCTGATCAAAGGTAAGAATGACTCCCTCACTGAGATTATATTCTTTCAGAGCCTCGATAAGACCATTTGTTTCCCGTGCAAAATTATCGTCATTTAACTCATAACAGACCTGAAATGCCTTTGTTATAGAAAGTCCCTCTTTTACCAGAAAATCACATTCGTGCTTTCCTTTGTGGAAGTACAACTCGTACCCTTTTCTCCTGAGGCAGATGAATGTCAGGTTTTCAAGTAAGACTCCTTTGTTTTCCGTGAACTGAAATGAGGTGTGGGTCATCAGTCCATTATCAACGCAATAGATCTTTCTCTGATTTCTCTGTTGTTTCCGGAGTGAGTAATCAAACTTATTCAGTACAAAAATCAGATAGGCGTCCTCAAGTGCACTCACAATTGATATGACGGTGTTTGGTGAAATGCCGAATAGTTTTCCTATATTGTTAAATGAGGTCTCCTTTCCGGTATTGGAGAGCAGATAGGTGACAATATTTTTTGCAACCGCTACATCCCGGAGCTTATGCCGTACCAGCACATCGCGATAGATGATATCAGATACAAGCGCCTGTAAAATCCTCTCATCATTCTGGAGCACGTATTCCGGCATTCCGCCATCGTTCAGATATTTTTCAAATTCTACAATGTTTTTTTCCGTTCCTCTGGCACGGGAAAATTCATCGAAATCAAAAGGAAAGAGTTCGTACCTGATAGTTCTCCCGGTGAGCCGGGTTCCAAGCTCGCTGCTCATCAGGGTTGCATTTGAACCGGTTACAAAGACCTCTTTTCCCCGGTCAACGAGTGAACGAACATAGATCTCCCAGCCTTCTACATTCTGTATTTCATCAAAAAAGTATGTTTCAGACCTGCCAAACTCTTCAAAAAATAGTTTTTCAAGCTTTTCGAAATCCTTCATTTCAAAGGAGGCTAAACGGATATCTTCAAAGTGGATATAATAGACCGGCTTTTTTTCAGCAAGATACTGCCGAAGTAAGGTAGACTTACCACACCTCCGGATACCTGACACGAGGGTTACAAATTTTTTCAGAGGTTGTATCGAACAGTTTCTTTGGATCCCGGGGCCTGCATACAATTGTTTGTTTTGTGAACGTAGGACCTCCCGTAATTTTTCTTTCTCTATCATAAACAAAAATGTGCATTTAAAATATATAAATGTGTTTTTTTAATTTATATGATATTATATAATTGAAATATATACCCCCTGATTTTTTTGATTTGCCATGGGAATGAATGTGTTACCGGTCAGGTGACGGCCTTTTTTTGTCTATCAGGTGAACCATCCCCGGTCCCGGAAAAATAAAAATCTCTTTTTCGGCACCTCTGTTTTTTCCGGATATATTTTGTACCTTTGATTTCACCACAGATCTCACGATCCAGGAGATCTCTGGAACGGTCAAATTCTGTTTTTCAACAATCCGGGGGATTTGCGTGAAGTGGCAAAAAGGGCAGCACCGGCCAGATTGAGAGAATAAAACCCGGAATGATGTGTTTCTTCTAAAAACGTGCATGAAATGAATGTTTCAGGTAATGTTTGATGAAAACGTGCATGAAACGAATGTTTCAGGTAATGTTTGATGAAAACGTGCATGAAACGAATGTTTCAGGTAATGTTTGATGAAAACGTGCATGAAACGAATGTTTCAGGTAATGTTTGATGAAAATGGGCTCGTCATTTTCAGGTTAAATGGGCTCGTCATTTTCAGGTTAAATGGGCTCGTCATTTTCAGGTTAAATGGGCTCGTCATTTTCAGGTTAAATAGTACAACTCTCTCCGTTGTTTTGCGGTACGGATTAAAACCGGCCATATCGTTTATGCGCCTGTTCAATGGTCATAAGATGTGTTATCTCCACCTTATTTTCATCGGCATGAATCAGATATAGTGCCGTAAACGATCTCCCGATATGCAGACGATACACGTTCATTTCATCTGTTTTTAGCTGTTTTTTATCACCGGTTTTCCCGGGAAAAGGATCCGTCTTAAGTATTGACAATTTTTCTTTGATAATTCGCTGCGATTTCTCCGGTAAAGAAAGCAGGAAATCTGCAGCCGACTGTCTGAAGAGAACAACAAATGTCACAGAGTAATCTCCACGAGGTCCTCCTCCTCCTGGATACGCTTAATGTCCTCAATAAGACGCCCCTTTTTTTCACGCTCAATCATATTCTCTATCAGTTCAGAAAATGTCATCCCCGGCTCCCGCATCTGGGAGAGATCAGCCCATACGGTCTCCCTGACAACAATGCGCTTTATGGCATTCATGGTACATATATCATAGATGTACCTGTTCAAATATTTTCCGCACGGCATCCGGACGGTAGCAAATTATCCGTTCTATCCGGCCGGGAAGAGAGATAATCCCAAAAGGTTGCCGGGGTAGATCAGACGGACTAATTTTTTAGAGCTTTACTCTGTGTAGTAAACGGTATAAAACACCAGTCTCACACTGGTTTTGTTGAAAAGGTGCATGAAATAAATAGTTCAGGCACTGTCTGATGAAAATACGAAATGTATTTTCAGGTTCAGCCAAACAGTGCCGCACAGTCTGGTTTTGGACTATAATTGTATTGAAGGGAATTCAGATATATCTGGCATCAAAGAGACCCAGGTCTAAAAAACGTTCAACAGCTAACATGAGATCCAGAATGTTGATATCCTCTTTCTTCATTCCATTCCTGTCAGGGTCAGGAGAGATAATCATTTTGAGAAGTGACTGTTTTGGTTTTTCAGGATCGAATCTGTTATAAGCTCGACCGGAAAAGAATTTAATTACCGTATCCTCCAGACCGATAATCCGGTAATAAATTTCCCATTCAACTGGTGTAAGGTGAGAAATCAGGCGGTCATGATGTAACCCATTTGCGGTCTCCAAGTACATCCGGATATCTCTCTCTTCAATGCAGTTACTATTTCTTTTTTCTGCACACATTGCAGCACCATAGATCAGGTCAATTCCATACCGGACATCGGCGGAGACAGAGGCAATCCCGGCAACAGTATCTATCAGTTCTTTTGACAGAACACCGGGTTTCAATCCTCTTTCAGCATGGTCGGTCAGTATAGCAGTTATCTCGTCTTTGGAGTAGACTGGGAAATAGATCTCCATCGGACTGAGATCATCAAGATCGCCCAGGTCAAGATTCGTTCCGATATGCCGGGGCGTATCAACAACAGTAGCAATGATGCTGATACGGGGGGTGGAAAAGGAATTATTTACACCAGATAAGAGTAACAGTGTGTCACTCAGATTCCCATATATCATCAGGTGGTTGATATCGTTCAGGTAGAGGAGTATGATCTTTCCTTTGGAAGCAATCAGCTCTTTCAGGTAACTGACGGGATCTTCCATTGCTATTTCGTCGAATTGATCCTGTTCTTCTAAGAGTTCATCGATAATTCCGCAGACAATATCATCCGGCATGTTCATTTCAGAACAGTCAATCTGAACGAGGATTGCGTTGTCCGTAGCCTCAAAGACTTCTTTTAAGATACGATATGCTGAGCAGTTTTTACCGGTTGCCGGCATTCCATAGAGAATAATGTTTCCGGGGGTGACGTTCGTGAAGACGGGTTTGATACTCTCACGTAATTCATTCAGCTGTGATTCCCGGAACAGGATCTGTCCGGTTCCGTAGCTTTTCTCGAATACGTCTGTTTCCTGAAATAGTCTGTTTAAAGGAACGCCGAAATAATTATTCATGCCTGTAAGGATTTCCGGAGAGAGCCGTTAAAGTTTATCCTGGCTCGCCGGAAGTAAGCTAAATTCAGTGACATATTTAACATAAAAATGATGAGCCCATTTTCATCAAACAGTGCCTGAAACATTCGTTTCATGCACGTTTTTATGAGTATTCTGTCCCTTCAAAGCTTATGAATTAATACGGGATGCGAAAAATCTTCCTTCTTTTCGTGTTCTGACACGTTTCCGGCTGGTATTAAGAGATGCATATGCATCATGTAAGATCCTGTTTTTTTGGCATTTTGTACCGGAACAGTGCCCGGACCGGTGGTCGTCAGCGCGGATATCCGGGCAACCAAAGAGAGAGAAAAAAGGCCTTCTTTCAGCGATGGAACATTTTGACCTGGAGGAAGGCACGATCATAACATCTGACCTTTTTGATCAGGAGAAAGTGGGAGACAGGACAATCAATTATGAGCCTCTCTGGTACTGGCTCATCAGGAGTGAGCATCCTTAAAACCTCCGGATGAAACTACCGTTCATGTTGACACCAGATATCCCCGGTAATCTGAAGAGATTGCGGGCTTCATATTCCATGCGAAACCTGAAAATACCTTTTTTCTATCAAGTGAGTCATTGAACTCAAATAATATTTAATAGAAATACATTCAATAGTACCAAAGATGATAAGAGCGACAGCAATCATTTCCGGACGTGTCTGGGGTGTTGGCTATAGAACTATTGTCGATGAAGTTGCCTTTAACTATGACATTCATGGCTATGTACAATACCTGAAAGACCGGACCGTTGAAGTTGTTGCAGAAGGTGAAGAATCCGCTCTTAATGCTTTCTTTAATGAAATAAATCTGAATAAAAAACCTGTTTTTGTGAAGAATATTTCCATCACCCGGGATGAACCTACCAATGAATTCACCTATTTTGATATTATCCGGGGCAGCCCGGCAGATGAAATGGGAGAGAGGATGGATACTATCAACATAAAACTTACGAGTATTGATACGAAACAGGATCTGACGATTGGTCTTCAGAGGGAGACGATTGGTCTTCAGAAGGATACTGTTTCTGAGATTAAAGGTCTGAGAACCGATACGAAAAGTTACCTTGACCAAAGATTTTTTGAGATTCAGAATGAATTGGTCGACATCAAATCTGCACTTGTAAAGGCCGGAATTAAGATCTAAAACTTTTCTACAGCAAGATCCTGTCAATCAAAATATAATTTTCCAGCTGCATTTTCCACTTGCAGATACATTCCTTCTTTTTGTATCCCACATCCCCGCCTAAAAAAGATCCGGGGAGGATATCCCGGATCTCTGAGACCTTAATATTTTTCTACCGAAGTGCCGGCAGATGGTTCTGATTGGTCCCCTCGCCAGGGTTCAGAGATCAATACGTCGCATGGGGGCCTCCGTCATCGTTGTAGCAAAGAGGAGAAGGGCTGTTGATCCTGTCTTTTTCTTGAAATTCTACCCTTTTGGACTACAAATCTGAAGTTTGCATACAATTTTTAGAGCGTAAAAGTGTTGTTTAGTTACACTTTTTGGATTATAAAAGTGTCATTTATGTACACTTTTCAGAACGTAAAGGTGATAATTACAGAGCCTGTTCGAAATTTTCCCGGACACCATACCACAGGACACGTTATCTTACCACCTGCAAAATCTCCGGGTCACGGTGGTCACATCACCCGAATTTCAGGATGAAATTTCCCTGAATGCTGATCGTGTCAAAAAGAAATCTCCCATCCGGCATTTACACATCAATGCAGTGCACGGCATACAGCGGGACAGATTTAATGTTATTATCAAATCCAAAATTTTTTTGCGATATCCGGATGGCATATGGCGGACGGTATTGTTCGATGAAATATGTAAGACTCTTTGATTGGACATTTTCTGAAGATTTGACTTCAATCGGGATGATTTCACCATTTTTGTTCTGAATGAGAAAGTCGACTTCTGCTTTTCCCGATGATTCCCAGTAATAGGGGGTGTATCCCTGTACGAGAAGTGCAAAGCAGACGTAATTTTCTGTGAGGGCACCTTTGATGGTATCCAATCGTGAATTTTGTTGTAGAATAAGGTGTCCGGGTAGGCCAAAATGAGCACAAAGGAGGCCTGTATCGGTCATATAGATCTTAAAAAAGGATAGTTCTTTATGTACTGAAAGAGGGAGTATGGCCTGCTTTACTCTGTTGCAGGTGATGATAACACCAGATTCATTGAGCCAGCTCAGTGATGATTCATAGAGATTTGCACGGGCTCCGGATTTGATAACCCGGAATTGGAATTTATGGTTTGCTTTTGCCAGTTGGGCAGGAATACTGCGATAAACTGCCATAATTCTCGCCGTTTCTGCAGGTTGTGCATATTTTGCCATATCAGCGATATAGGCATCACTGATATTTTTCTGAACTGAATGAAGAAGATCAAAGTCCTCCCGATTACAATATTCCAGAACGGCACCGGGCATGCCTCCAACTACCAGGTACAACAGATAGAGATCTAACGCAGTATTATGCAGTGCCATCTGGATATTTGATTCGTAAGACTCTCTGATACAATCAGCGAGAGCATGTTTTCCCATGGCCCATAAGAACTCTTCAAAATCAAGTGGGTACATAGAGATCATCTCAACTTTTCCAACAGGAAATGAGTGGTGTTCCCGGTTGAGAGCGACTCCGAGTAAGCTGCCGGCAGCGATAATGTGATAATCGGGACAATCTTCGCAGAAGTATTTCAGAGACGAGAGTGCCGGTTCACATGCCTGAATCTCATCAAAGAAGAGCAATGTATCTGATGGGAGGATCGTAACGCCGAATAATGCGGCAAGCTCCTGAATAATTCTGACGGGGTTGAGATCACGTGCAAAGATTTTTGCTGCCTCTGTATTTGCCTCAAAATTTACGTATACAACATTTTTGTAATGGTTTCTTCCACATTCAAGGACTGAATAGGTCTTTCCCACCTGCCGGGCTCCATACACGAGAAGGGGCATATGATCGGGAGAGTCTTTCCAGTTTTTTAATGTGACGGAAATTTTACGTTCCATAAACAAGAGAGGATCTACACTTTTTAGATTATAAATGTGTTGTTCAGGTACACTTTTCGGAACGTAAATGGGTACTTTCTGTACACTTTTTAGATCATAGAACGGTTCATCATTGAACATAATCAAAATTTCCCCGGAAATATGTCATCCGATTCCGGCATAAAGCAGGAAGATCACAACTCCTTTAGATAGTAAGAAGATCTTCTAAAAACCTGTCGCACAATCCCTGTCTCAGGACAATGTTTATGCTGCCACAATGTCTAATAATTTAGACACATGTCTAAAAAACTAGACATAACTGAACATCACCTCATGGTCCTGTCTCTTTTTACCAGAGGGTATGACAATGAATACTATATCCGGGAAGTATGCAGACATCTTCCGATAAGTCACGGAACAGCACAGTCCGTCCTTGATTCTCTTGAAAAAAGAAACGTTCTGGTGTCAGTTACCAAAGGGAAGACCCGCTTATTCCGGCTGACAAACTCTACCGAAGCGGCCCAGTACTGCAAATTTTGTGAGCTGTATAAACGATTGATATTTATCAGTGAACAGAGGTATGCGGGTGAAATCCTTGAGCGTATGCACCAGTATATTGATGGGATGTATGCCGTGTTCGGAAGCTATGCAAAAGGGAATGCACACGAAGATTCAGATCTTGATCTTCTCATCGTTGGATCGTATGATCGTGAAAAAACGGATAAAACTGCAGCTCTGTTTGGTATGGAAGTAAACGTTCAGAATTATGAAAAACGCGCTTTTGAATCAAATATAAAAACAGACCCTCTTCTCCGTGAGATTATAAAGGATCATATAATCTATGGAGACGTTGAATTTTTTGTTGATAGTGTGGTGAAATAAATGGATAAACTGGAATGGTGTTTTTCCATCTCAAACGGTATAACGCTCATAGAACCAAATGAAAATCTGTCATCTGCCTATTTCTCAAAGGCTGAAAATGCCCTTGTGGCCATGCACGACATCACCGTAAGAGAATGGAAAATCACGACTGCTTATTATTGCATGTACTTTTCCCTGTATGCTCTGTTCATGCGACTGGGTCTGAAAATGAAGAGCCCATTTTCATCAAAACCGGTGTGAGACTGGCGTCTCATACAGGTTTGGTATAAAATGTGAAAATCACTCATGTACCATTGAAGTAATGAACCGATTGTTGGATGAATACTTTGATGAAAACGTGCATGAAACGAATGTTTCAGGCACTGTTTGATGAAAATGAGTTCGTCATTTTCATTTTGAATGAAATTGTAATGATCAGAAAAGCAAAGGACGCACGTGTTGAATGTCAGTATTATGTCACAGACGCTATTCCGGATCCAATATCTGAACGAATGATCCGGGAGGCTCCGCATTTCCTGATGAAATGCAGATCAATAGCAAAGAGTCTGGATGAAAAAATTATCCTGAGCCTGCGACAAAACATTCAAAAATATGACGTTTCTCCAGAGGTCTGAATAGATAACGTGGCGGTGCCGGGGAGAATATCCCGCATCTGACGGTACTTAAAGATTTTTCTGCCGAATCTCTTGCCAATGGTTCTGATCAGTTCTCCGGCCGGAAGGTTAATCCGCCGCATGGAGGAACCCGGTCATCGTTATGGCAAAGAGGACGGCCATGTGGTTATTCGGAGAGTTCCGGGAGGACCGGCACTCTCCCTTTCTCTCTGCTGCGCTCCATAACGGGAAATAACCTCGAGTGTACTTCGTTCAGGCATCTATATATGCCACAATATCACAGATTTTATCGATACGATTGAACACACTCATCCGGACTCAAAAAGGATCGACAGATATCAGGCGACTTCAGGAGCGAGTGGCCTTAATCAAAGACCTCTTTAGTGTAGAGCGAATTGGCATCTTCGGCTCTATTGCCCGGGGAGAGATGACCCCAATCAGTGACACCCGCATTCTTGTCGAATTTGCAGGAGGACAGGCTACCTTCCGGAATTTCATGGGTCTCATCCAGTACCTCGAAAACCTTTTCGACCGTAAGGTGGATCTGGTCACGACAGGGGGAATAGACCCCTATCTCAAGCCATATATTGAAGATGAGGTAATCTGGTGTGAAGCGTGAAGGAATTTTTCTGTACCATATCATGGATGAGATGATCTTTGGCGTGAAAATGTCATCACATTTTCAGCAAACAACACCTGAAACTATCGTTTCAATGTGCGTTTTTTAGAGATACAGTGCAACACCCTCACGTATGATGACCTTGTGCGTGACGAGGTGCTCAAACGGTCTGTTCTCCGGAGCATTGAAGTAATTGGTGAGGCAGCGAAAAATCTTCCGACTCCTTTCAGGGATGCTCATCCTGAGGTCCCCTGGAAGGCTATGGCAGGAATGCGGGATCGTCTGATTCATGCCTATTTCAGTGTAGACTGGGAAATCGTCTGGGATGTTCTAATCAATGAGATTCCAGCACAAAAACCTCTGATCCTGGAGTTACTTGACAGGTGTGAGAAGGAAATATCTCAGAGCAGTAGGGAATCCGGAGCCTGAAGAGGGACACACCCCGTAGTATGGAGGGATTGCAGACTTCAGATTCCACGCAAAACCTGAAAATACCTTTTTTCTATCAGGCGAACCATTTGAACTCAAATAATATTTAATGGGAATGCATTCAATAGTACCAATAATGAAAAGAGCGACAGCGATAATCTCCGGGCGTGTTCAGGGAGTTGGCTATAGAACTATTATCGATGAAGTTGCCTTTAACTAGGATATTACCGGCTATGTAAAAAACCTGAAAGACCGGACGGTTGAAGTTGTTGCAGAAGGTAAAGAATCCGCTCTGAAAGCATTATTTAATGAGATAAATCTTAATGAAAAACCAATTCTGGTCAGGAATATTTCCATCCGGTGGGATGAACCTACCAATGAATTCACCTATTTTGATATTATCCGGGGTGACCCGGCAGAAGAAATGGGAGAAAGGATGGACATTGCCAACATTAAACTTACGAATATTGATACGAAACAGGATCTGGCGATTGGTCTTCAGAAGGAAACACTTGGTCTTCAGAAGGAGACGATTTCTGAGATTAAAGGTCTGAGAACCGATACGAAAAGTTACCTTGACCAGAGATTTTTCGAGATTCAGAATGAATTCGTCGACATCAAATCTGCACTTGTAAAGGCCGGAATTAAGATCTAAATTTTTTCTATGTTCTGATCCTGTCAATTAAACTATAACTTTCCAGCTCCGTTTTCCACTTGCAGATACGTTTTTTCTTTTTCATCCCCACATCCATTACTCTGAGGATGGAGCGTCCAGGTACGGAGAGCGTCATATCAGTCTGATCTCCTTCGTGAGGTTGTCATTATTGCTATGAAAATTCCTTCGGAATTTTTCATCAAAATCGGTGTGAGGCTGGTGCCTCATACAGGTTTATCAGGAAATGAACCATTGTTGGGTACCAACAAAAAAGAAAGGGAACCGGGGCCACTCATCCCAGCGCCGCCTTCCCATCCGCCCAGGTCTCCAGCGTGGCAACCACGCCATCGTCCTCATAGGAATATACCCGGACTTTTTCATTCGTAAACGCAACATAGAACGTCTCATTGTCGTTTTTCACCTTCACCGTCACACTCCCCGAGGTGGCATTCGGATAACCCGCCTCTGCATCAATGAGCTCATCAAAACCAACCGAGTCCCGAAACCCGGTATCCAGCTTAACAAACGCCCATGCGTCGTCGGTCTTTTTTTCATAGTCAGAGATACGAACGACCGATACCGGACAGTCCTCAACCGTAGTGTCATACATCGCATAAGTGCCCGTGAACCGCTTGCGTGAGATCTCAATCTCAGCGGCTTCAAACGGGTTATCCGTGACCAGCGCCTCAGCGATAGTAAGGACCGCCTCATGGGTCGTAAACGGAGTCGTTAGGGGCCGGTCCGAGACCTTCACCGTGGACGTCACCATAAAATCAGCCATGATTATTCGCCTCCACCCTCGCCGCCGAGTTCCGTCTTCGTGTTCGCCCAGGTCTCAACCGCAGTAACGATTGCATCGTCCTCGTAGCTGAAGATAACCATCTCAGCCCGGTCCAGCGTCAGGTAGAAGATCTCTGAGTTGTTCCCGCACTTAAACCGGCCGTGGAAGAGATCATCGGTCGGGTCGTGGCTTTCGGTTGCGTCCGTGAATGCCGGAGCCGGGATGCTCAGGTTGTCGATTAGGTTCACATAGCCATAGGGAACGTTTTCCGAGCTGCCGACCGGCGTGTCGATGCGTATGGACCCGACCCGTTTGCCACCGGCGTCCAGCATCTTCGTCACATATGAGTACTCACTCTCAGTAAGCTCCACAGTGCCGAAGCTGAACGGATCGGTGAGGATCTCCGCCACAAGAGCAGCATGCTGTGCCACCGTCAAAAGGGCCGGAAAACCAAGCACGGCCCGCTTGACAGTCGCAGTAGGGGTAAAATCAGCCATCTGTTTTCACCTCAAAAAAAGAACGGGAAAAATCCCGTTCAGGCCAGCACCGTCTGGGTATCGGCCCAGGTCTCAACAGCGGTCAGAACCGCATCGGCTTCATATGAAGTGAGCCGGGTCTTCTCACGGCTGAGTGAGACGTAATAGATCTCTCCGCCGTTTTCCTCGGTCTGGATGAGCTTCACACGGGCACTGAACACATCGTCGCTCTGATCGCGTTCGATGGTCGCTCCCTCACCGCAGGCGGTTGCTACGGCATCAAGAGCCCCATTGGTGACAATCTCGGTCACAGCCTGCGTATACGCGGCGGCCGACGGGACCTTCATCGTGACATCGCCGAGCTTGTTGAGTTCGGCGTCGTAGATCACGAACTTCACAGTGTACGCCTGTGAAGCAATCTCTGCACTGTCCGCTCCGGGTTTGTTGCTTACCAGATCGGTAAGAACGGTCCCGAAGGTAGTCACGTCCACGATGGGAGCAGTGTGCCCCCGTTCCGCGGACTTAACAATCTGGGTCTGCGTAAAATTCGCTGCCATTTTTCTGTTCTCCTCCCCGGTAGTGTGAGAGCCGGCACAACAAACGATCGCAGAAAGAGATTCATCAAAGAATCATTCATCTTCCGTCACACGTTAGCCGTCCTCACCTGCCGGGGTTACTATTCTGTTGCCGTCTGGTGTGGATACGCCGGCCCACCCCCGGCCATCCCCGACCACCAATAAACTCAGGTCCGGGCATCGGGAATACTGCCGCCAGCACAGACCCGGGCAAAGCCTTCATTCTGTTTTTCGGGCCACTCACAACAATTCCCTTCCACCACCTGGGCAGGCCGGTATATCCACCGACTCTTCCAATCTGCATTCATGACTGAAAAGGGACTAAAGGAACTGGTCTTCGAATCGCATCGGATGCTCGCCGAGCAGAGTGTTCATCTGCGGTGGATCTGTACCACCCTCGAAGAGATGAAAAGAGAAACGGACGGGCTTGAAAACCGGGTCCGTCACCTGGAAAGCTGGCAGGATCGACACGCCGGCCGGGAACGGAGACTGGCCGGGGCCGGTGGTGTCGCCGGCGCTGCCATGGGAACGCTTGCCGGGAGTGTGCTCTCGTTATTGGATTTGGTTAAATGAAGACAGGGATAAATCAGATAGCACCGGAACAAAAAAAGAACGGGAACCCTCTCTATTATACTATATATACCGTACTGAGAGTACTCTATACAGTACAGTATAAGCATCTGTCTTCTTTTTATTTCCGCGATGGTTTCATGTCGAATGAGGGGGTTCTGCGGCGTAAAAATTTTTCGGAGAGTGAACGTATCCTGAAGAGTCGTGGCTATTCAGGGAGTGATGTCATCTGAGCAGAAAAGAACTGCATGATCCAGCCACGACCACGGTTCGGGCAGAGAGAAAGGCCCTGTTACTTGCTGAGAAACTGGGCATCAATAAATCTCTCGTCTTTCGAAGAGCTCTTGACGCGGCCATTTCTGAGGGACTCAACGATACAAAAAAATCAGTTTCTCACGGGATGGTCCAGGAAGCCCGTGATTATTTTGATCTGCTGGTATCCTGCCACCGGGCAAAAGATCAGGAAGAGCACAGGGCCATTGAAACATACAGAACGGAATGTGAAGTCCGGGAAAAAGAGAGTGAGGAAATACAGCAGGCCGAACGTGACGCAGAACGCCGGAACCTCAGGATCAGAGAGCTAGAGGAAGAGAACCGTGCCAGTCATGCAGCAATGACTGACAACTGGACTGAGAACTTTGCGACAGGTGCCGACAGACTGATTGACGACGAAACTGTGCTGATATACCGTGATAAGTGTCTCCGGCTTCGAAATGACCCGGATAATGGAACAGCTTTCAGAGAACTGATTGTCACCATCAGCGGGCAGGCAGAATTTACAGACGGCCTTTCCCTGTCGGATCTCACAACGGTCGTTCTGGATTATATCACAGAACGGGCCTATCAGATCGAAAATCCTGATGAAGAGATGGAGGAAGAAGATGAAAGCAACGGGAACTGATACCAACCGGAATCCGGTGAAACGTGTATAAGACGCCAGCCTCACACCTTTTTTGGCGAGGGGCCCCCGTCCAGAATAGCTCCCTTACTATAAAATCGGTGAAAATCCCCTACTTCATTCCTTTCTCCAGAAGATACTCCGCTAAGAGCTGAATCTGCCGTTCATCAGCAACGTTATCTTCCCATTCCTTCCGTATAGGATCTGCCTCATCGTAGAAATCCGGCAGTTCCTCCAGCAGGCCTGAACATGATTCCTCACAGAAGCGTTTTATGCCCAGCATGATACCGGCACAGTACTCCCGGGACTGATCAACCATGCCCCGTTTGAAATACATATTCATCTCTTCAATATATTCGTCAAGGATCTCCTCCAGCATCTCATACGCACGTTCACAGGGTTCAATATAGCCATCGCGGGTCGAACCGGAAGTATCCCAGACGTCCTCAATCTTCGGGTAACTAAGATCATCAGCAAGACTCTCAGCTATCATCTCACTATCGACGTCCTCAAGAAACTCCCGCGCCAGTTCTTCAGCTCTGGCCGCAATCTCCGGGGAGGAACGGACCAGTTGCATGAGGATCTGTCTGGATTTTCCTGAAGGCAGGGTATCTAAGAGGGGTGTGGGCAATGGTATTTTCGTGCCGGTCATAGCATACTGTCGGGGTGAGACAGATATAGTTTTTGTGGAATTTCAGAGTAGTAACTATCATGGTTCAGCGTCGTGCATGTTGCAACGAAGAGAATGTACAAATAGAGACCATAAAATTGTAAGAATCCGATGAAAAAACGTTGAAATTGAATAGACACCAGAAAAATTTCTCAGATGACCGGATGTCCCGAATCCGTGAAAGTAGTTCATCAAAGTAATTGCCGGCGCCACCACGTTTCAGACGTTCATCGTCCATAGTGAAGCCCTTGACGATGTATTCTTTCAGTCGCTGAGTGGCCCAGATACGAAAACGGGTAGCAATATGGCTTTTTACCCGGTAT
>Ga0222681_1000335_pt1 | contig 16865 bp, 14 predicted proteins | sample AntAcemetage1006_FD_179844 | JGI IMG/M metagenome (GOLD analysis project Ga0222681, IMG submission 179844) | Saline water microbial communities from Ace Lake, Antarctica - #1006 | ecosystem: Environmental > Aquatic > Non-marine Saline and Alkaline > Saline | place: Antarctica: Ace Lake... | reverse complement strand
AAAAGCTAAAGCATTACTGGCTGAAGCAGGATATCCCGATGGTTTTGAAGTTACTTTATATGTAATGCCGGTATCCAGACCGTATATGTTTGATCCTCCCAAGATTGGGGAAGCGATTCAAAGTTATTTAGCTGCAGTGGGTATAACTGTAAAATTCTATCAGGTTGATTGGGCAACCTATCTGCAGGAAACCGAAGAAGGAAATCACCAGATGTGTATGTTAGGATGGTCTGGTGATAATGGAGACCCGGATAACTTTATGAACGTATTATATGGTGCTAATGCTTGTTCTATTGGTGCAGCCGGAAATTATGCTTTCTACACTAACAACACAGTTCAGGAATTACTTTCCGCAGCGTTGGCTACTTATGATGAAGAGAAGAGGGCAGCCTACTACAAGAAAGCCCAGGAAATGATTCACGAAGATGCCGGTTGGGTTTATCTGGCTCATTCAACCCAGAATGTAGTCTTTAGAGCAAACGTAAAGGGTTATGCCCTTAATCCAACTTCCAGAAAATTCTTCTATCCGGTATCAGTAGAATAGTAAAACATATTCTAGAATAAATTTTAATTAATAGGAAGGGATGATTTTATTCATCCCTTCCTGGAAGTATGATTTAGAAAATTTAATCTGATTTGAATAACATAAAAAATGTGCCTTTTCAGGCACATTTTTATTTTTTTATTATTGCATTATGATGATTTAAAAGTATAATAGTATAAGTATAATTAAAAACAGATAGGAATTAGTTGATGAAGTGGTATATTACTAAAAGATTATTAATGTTGATCCCGGTACTATTAGGAGTTTCCATCCTTGCTTTTTCTTTAATTCGTTTAGCCCCCGGTGACCCGGCAATAACCATAGCCGGACAACATGCCTCTCCTCAGGTTATCAGTGCCATAAGAGAAAAATACGGATTAGATAAACCCCTTACTACTCAATATTGGACCTGGCTTAAACAGGTATTGCGGGGAGATTTGGGACGTTCTATAGTTTCGAATGAATATGTAACTAAAGAGATATTAGAAAGATTTCCTAATACGGTTGAACTTACCCTGCTTTCTATGATTTTTGCTATAACCATCGGTTGTATCGCTGGAATTATTTCTGCCTCACGGCAGTATTCGGTTTTTGACTACAGTTTTATGGGGCTCGCCATCTTTGGTGTGTCGATGCCCGTTTTCTGGTTAGGAATTATGTTAATGATGATTTTCGGTGTTTGGCTGAGATGGCTTCCTATCAGTGGACGTATAAGCATGATGATATCTTTCCAGCGAATTACCGGCTTTTACCTGTTGGACAGTCTCATTACCGGCAATTTTGTAGCATTTTTCAGTTCGCTTCGTTATTTAATCTTGCCTTCCGTTGCCCTGTCTACTATACCGATGGCTACTATTGCCCGTGTAACCAGGTCAAGTATGTTGGAAGTATTAAGGCAGGATTTTATTAGAACAGAGAGGGCTAAAGGGTTATCAGAAAGAATGGTAATTTATAAACACGCAGTAAGAAATGCCATGATCCCGGTAATTACCGTAATCGGATTAAATTTTGGTTTACTATTGGCCGGTGCAATCTTAACTGAAACGGTTTTTTCCTGGCCGGGAATCGGAAGATATGTGATAAATGCAGTAGGTATGAGAGATTATCCTGTGGTACAGGGATGTGTATTGTTTTTTGCTTTAATGTTTGTCATTGTAAATTTAATAACTGATATCATTTATGTTTATATTGATCCAAGAATTCATTACGAATAGGTAAAAAAATGAAAAGAATCAGAGAAACAAAAACCCAAGAATTAATTAGAAGGTTAAAATATAATAAATCAGCAGTCTTTGGTCTGGCAATTGTGGTTATACTAATTTTGTGTGCCGTTTTTGCTAATTTTATTGCTCCTAATAGTCCTACTCCTTCTCCTCCGGAGCTTTCTAATGCTTTAAAACCGGGATTCTGGAGCGAAGATGGAGTAGAAGGTATGCCCTTAGGGGCTGATGGCCTGGGGAGATGTGTTTTAAGTAGGATTCTTTACGGAGCCAGAGTCAGTTTAACTGCAGGTTTTGTTGCAGTGGGAATTGCCATGTTCCTGGGAATAACCTTTGGAATAATAGCAGGATATTATGGCGGATGGGTAGACGCAGTTATTATGAGAATTGTAGATATTATGTTTGCTTTTCCAGCATTACTCCTGGCTATTGTAATTGTCACTGTTCTGGGACAAGGATTGTCTAAGGCAATGGTTGCTATTGGTATAGTCTATACCCCTCAGATGGCGAGAATTATCAGGAGTTCGGTACTTTATATTAAAGAGATGGAATATATTGAAGTTCAGAGGGCAATTGGCTCAAGTGATTGGAGAATTATCTTTCGCCATGTCCTTCCCAATAGTATTGCCCCGGTTATTGTATATGGTACTCTGATGTTAGCTACTGCTATCTTAGATTGTGCAGCTCTCGGTTTTTTAGGATTAGGAGCTCAACCTCCCATTCCGGAATGGGGTGCCATGCTTTCTAAAAGCTATTCTTATATTGTAAGTGGAGCATGGTGGGCAGCAACTTTTCCTGGAATAGCGATATTATTATCTGTTATAGGCCTTAACTTATTAGGAGACGGTTTACGGGATATCTTAGACCCCCGACTTAAAACTTAAAAAAAACAGAAAAAAACAGAGGACGGTTCTCTGTTCCTCTAAATTTATGAAATAGGATAAAATAAGAAAAGATATGAAAACATTACTGGAAATAAAAAATTTAAAAACTCACTTTTTTACCCATGAAGGTACAGTAAAGGCTGTAGATGGGGTTAGTTTTAAAATTAACCAGGGAGAAACTTTAGGGATTGTAGGGGAATCCGGAAGCGGTAAGAGTGTTACTGCCCTGTCGGTTATGAGATTAATTCCTCATCCTCCGGGAAAGATTGTAGGGGGAGAAATATATTTTGAAGGCAAGAACCTCTTAAAGTTAGATGATAAAGAAATTAGAAAGATGAGAGGGAAGAAAATATCCATGATCTTCCAGGAACCCATGACTTCATTAGACCCGGTATTCACTATCGGTCATGAAATCGGGGAAGTCATTCAATTACATCAGGGGTCAAGCAAAGAAGAGGCTAGAAAAAAATCTATAGAGATATTAAAGGTTGTAGGAATACCGGATGTAGAGAAGAGAATAGATAATTACCCTCATGAGTTATCCGGTGGAATGAGACAGAGAGTGATGATTGCCATGGCTCTATCCTGTAATCCTACCTTACTTATTGCTGATGAGCCTACCACCGCCCTTGATGTTACCATTCAAGCTCAGATTTTAAGATTAATTAATGATTTAAAAGATAAATTTGGTGCATCAGTGATGTTAATAACTCATGATCTGGGGGTAATCGCTGAAATGTGTGATAACGTAGCGGTAATGTATGCAGGGAATATCGTAGAATATACCGATGTATATACACTTTTTAATAATCCTCTCCATCCTTATACCAAAGGGTTAAATAAATCAATGCCCCGAATGAATGTTGAGGCAGAACATCTTGATGTAATTCCGGGCATGGTCCCCAATCTTCTTGATTTACCTTCAGGATGTCCGTTTCATCCCAGATGTGATTTAAGTTTTAAAAAATGTGTTGAAGAGATGCCAGAGCTGATAGAGATAGAAAACTCTCATCTAGTGAGATGTCATTTAATTAAGAAGACAATAAGGAGCAAATAGGTAGAATGGAAAGATTGGTAGAAGTGAAAAATCTAAAAAAATGGTTTTGGTTAGGCAAATCACCCTTAGGCAAAAAGATAGCAGTTAGGGCTGTAGATGACGTGAGTTTTTATATAGAGAAGAAAGAAGTTCTTGGTCTCGTGGGAGAATCAGGATGCGGAAAGACTACCTGTGGGAAAACTATACTGCGAATATTAGACCCGACAGAAGGTAAAATATATTTTAATGGTCAGGAAATAACTCATACAAGAAAAAAAGAGATGTTAAAATTTAGAAAAAAAATGATGATTATCTATCAGGATCCCTTTGGTTCTCTTGATCCCAGAATGACCATAGGTACAACTATTGCTGAACCGATGGAAGTACATAAGATTGGTTCTAAAAAAGAACAAGAAGAGAGAGTAATTGGGATTATGGAAAAGGTTGGTCTTCTACCAGACCAGATAAACAGATACCCTCATGAATTTAGTGGCGGTCAAAGGCAGAGAATAGGGATTGCCAGAGCTTTAGCAACTAACCCGGAGTTTATAGTTGCCGATGAATGTGTATCCGCTCTGGATGTTTCCATCCAAGCTCAAATTATTAATTTATTACAAGATTTACAGAAAGAATTTGGACTCACCCTTTTATTTGTGGCTCATGATTTAAGCGTAATAAAACATATCTGTGATAGAGTTGCAGTAATGTATTTAGGAAAGATAGTAGAGACTGCTCCTAAAAAAGAATTATTTAGTAACCCTAAACACCCTTATACCCAGGCATTACTTTCAGCTATACCTATTCCTGACCCCAATCTTAGAAAAAAAGGTCAGATTTTAATGGGCGATGTTCCCAGTCCTGTAAATCCTCCTTCCGGATGTCGGTTTCATACCAGATGCCCTTATGTAAAAACTATATGCAAAGAAGAAGAACCGGAACTAAAATGTTTTGAAAATAATCACTATATAGCCTGCCATCTGTTTTCCTAAATGGTTAGATAAAATTATTAACTTCTATTATTACTAATATACTCATCACTGTATCTTCTACACTAAACGCTCTACGTTACTCTTCACGCGATACGAATATACTCTGATCTTTTATATTCCTTCTTTTTCTTATGGTATTTTTCTTTGTTTTTTCTCAATACTCGATACTATATACTCGATACTTTCTTTAGTTAGTGTAAACTTTACTTTAATGGGGTAGTTAGAAGAAAAAATTTTCTTTATATGGCTTTGTATTTTTGGTAGAAAAATGGTATAATCTAAAAAAGTAAAAAGATAGGAAGTGAGTAGCGGGTTTAACAAATCCTAAAAAATGTTTAAAATTGGTGATAAAGTATCTCATCCTTCCTTTGGGGTTGGAGACGTTGAAAATATAGAAGAAAAGAAAGTGCTGGGGCAAAAAGAAAAATACTATATCTTAAAATTAATGGTAAACGAAATGACTTTAATGGTTCCGGTTAATAAAGCTGAAGAAATAGGTTTAAGATATATTATTGACCCTGAAACCGTGCCAGAGGTTTTAAGCGTATTAGGTCATAAGATGGATGATGAAATGGATGGGAATTATAAGCAGAGGATAAGATTTCAAACAGAGATGGTCGATAGCGGGGATATATTAAAAGTTGCTCAGGTAGTAAAAAATTATACTCATAGAGGTACCGTAGAAAAACTATCTTCTACGGAACGTGGTTTATACGAGAGAGCTCGTAAGATTTTAGTGGGTGAAATTAGTGCTGCCTGTAATATTGAAAAAAATAAAGCAAAATTTATAATTAAAGAAGCAGTTAATAAAGGAGATAAAAGAAGGCAAGCAAAAGGTCATTAGAAGTTATAAGTTTTTTAATATTTAAAATAAATACAAGATAGAATGGAAAGCCTATGGGAAACCATAGGCTTTTTGTGTGAATGGTAATAAGAATTATTTTGTTTTGAATATTCGATGGTGGTATATTATAAAATAGATATGTATTGGTTAGTTAACTGATTAATCGGTTTTAAATTAATATTGCCAGTATTTCAAATGCACTCATCCCTCAACTAACTAACCAATTAACTAATGCCGATTTAAAAATGCTCAAATTTAAAAAATATTACAAAAAGGAGAGATATTTATCATGACCAGGATTATTGATGGAAGAAAAATTGCTAAAGAAATTAATGAATCTTTAAAGGCGAAAGTAGAAGATTTTATCAAAAAAAATAAATTAACTCCCCAATTAGCAGTAATTATTGTCGGGGAGGACCCCGCTTCTTTATTCTATGTAAAGATGATTGCCAGGTCCTGTGAAAGAGCTTCTATTGATTTTGAAAAACACAGTCTTCCTGAAAAAGCTACCGAAGAAGAACTCCTTAAACTCATAGATAATTTGAATAAAGATAAAAAAATAAGTGGGATTATAGTGCAAGTTCCCCTTCCTGGGCACATTAACCAGGAACGGATTCAAGAAGCATTAAATCCTTTCAAAGACATAGATTGTTTTAACCCCATTAATATGGGAAAATTGGCTTTAGGCAAACCCGAGTTTTTACCTTGCACGCCTTATGCTGTATATGAATTAATGAAAAGAGAAAATATTATAGCAGAAGGGAAGCATACCGTTATTGTGGGGAGGAGCAATATTGTAGGAAGACCGATGGCTCTCATACTTCTCCAGAAAATAAAGTATGCTAATGCTACCCTTACTATCTGTCATTCGCGAACCAATGATTTAAGCTACTTTACTCATCAGGCAGATATTCTGATTGCCGCAGTAGGAAAGCCGGAGATAATTAAGAGAGATATGGTAAAAGAGGGAGCGGTGATTATCGATGTAGGGACTAATGAGGTGGAAGGAAAATTAGTGGGGGACGTGGCTTATAAGGAAGTCTTAGATAAAGCATCTGTCATTACCCCGGTTCCGGGAGGGATAGGGCCGATAACTAATGTTATGCTAATACAGAATACTTTGAAAGCAGCAGGAAAATTAGTTGATTGACCAATAAATTGATTGACCAATTTACCAATGCACCAATTTTCCAATTAAGGCAAAGATAAAGACCAATTGAGTAATTAAATTAGTCGTTAGTGAATAGGCGTTAGTAAAGAAATATAAGGTACAAGATAAAATAATTTGCCAATTAAATTAATATAGAATGAATAGTTATTAGGGGGAAAACCTTGTGTCTACCCTCCGTAGGACAGGCATCCCGCCTGTCTATTTCTTCAACACGGTATGCCGTGTCTCTTCCTTGTAGGGGCGTATAGCAATACGCCCCTACTTCTTTTTTCCCAAGTTTGAAACTCGTAACTTGTTACTAATTACTCATTACTTATCACTGTATCCTATACACTAATGGCCAGTTATGCGCTTTTTATCCTTTTCATCTTTTCGATATTTATCATTAAAGCAGTAATATCAGCAGGAGTAATTCCTGGTATCCTTTTGGCCTGACCTAAAGATAAAGGTTTTACTTCAGAAAATCTTTCTCGGCCCTCATGGGAAATTCCGTGAATTTGAAAATAATCAATATCTTTAGGTATCTTATAATTTTCTAATTTTTTGTATTTTTTTACTTGACTCTTTTGACGCTTAATATATCCAGCATATTTTATTTGAATTTCTACTTGCTCGATTACTTCGGTGGGAAGTTCTGGTCGATCAGGATCGATAGAAGCAGTTCGATTATAAGTTAGTTCAGGTCTGGTAAGCAGGGTAGTTAAATTTATTGCCTTAGAAAGAGGAGCAGTCTGTAATTTATCAACCAATTTTCTTACTTCTTTAGTTGGATAGATAATAACTTTTTTTAGTCTTTCTTTTTCTTTTTCAATCAGGGATTTTTTTTCTAAAAATTTTTTATATCTTTGTTCCGAAATTAAGCCAATTTTATATCCATAAGGAGTAAGCCTTAAATCAGCATTATCCTGTCTTAATAGTAGTCTATATTCAGCAAGCCCGGTTCTTAGACGGTAAGGTTCAGTTACGCTTTTAGTGACTAAATCATCTATCTCCACGGCAATATAGGCTTCTGATCGGTCTAATATTAAAGGTTCTTTGTCCTTTATAAGTTGTACCGCATTTATTCCAGCCAAAAGGCCCTGTTCTGCAGCTTCTTCATATCCGGAAGTTCCATTAATCTGTCCAGCCAAAAATAAACCCTTAATTTTTTTGGTTTCCAAAGAATATTTTAATTGGTTAGGATAGACCATATCGTATTCAATGGCATATCCATATCTGATAACTTTAGAATTTTCTAGACCCTTAATAGTTCGTATAGCTTCATCCTGGGCATCAGCCGGAAGACTAGTGAAGAATCCTTGTAAGTAAATTTCTTCAGTATTATAACCTTCTGGTTCTAAAAATATTTGATGAGACTCTTTTTCCGGAAATCTAAGCACTTTATCTTCCACAGAGGGACAATACCTAATTGCTGCGCTCTGAATAGTTCCATTGGAAAGAGGAACTCGATGGATATTATTTTGAATTATCTGATGAGTTTTTTGATTAGTTCGAGTTAAAAATACTGAAAAATCTTTATAGGTATTGCCTTCTGATTCAAAAGAAAAGGCTAAAGGAATATCAACGCTCTTTTGTTCTTCCATCTGAGAAAAATCAATCGTTCTTCTGTCTATCCGAGGAGGAGTGCAGGTATTTAACCTACCTATTTTGAGACCAAGACTTTTAAGATTTTCCCCAAGACTAATGGAAGCAAGTTCTCCGGCTCTACCAGCAGAATAAATAGTTTTTCCTATGTAAATTAGTCCATTTAAAAATGTTCCTGTAGTTAAAATTACAGTAGGAGAAAATAATTTAAGACCACTTTGAACTATTACTCCTTGTATTTGATGATTATTTACTATTAGCTCGCTAACCATTTCTTGTTTTAAATCTAAATTTTCCTGGGTTTGGATAGTATGTGTCATCTCTTGCGAATATCTTTTTTTATCTACCTGCGCCCGAAGAGCCCACATAGCCGGACCTTTACTGGTATTTAACATTCTGATATGAATTGTAGTCTTGTCAGTGTTTTTGGCTAATTCTCCTCCCAGGGCATCAATTTCTCTTGCTACATGGCCTTTCCCCGGTCCCCCTATAGAAGGATTACAAGGCATCAGAGCGATATTTTCTATATTAGAAGTTATAAGGAGAGTTTTAGCCCCTATTCTAGCAGCCGCTAAAGCGGCTTCACAACCAGCATGGCCGGCACCTACCACAATTATCTCATATTGATATTGCTTCATTTTTTCGGTCTCTCCCTTATTATGAGTCGAAATTATATTCGTATTGCGTATTGCGTATCGAGTATCGCGTGAATCGTATCTCATATGTACTAGTTATCCAGTTACCCGGTTTGCCAGTTTACCGGCTAAGGATTAATTAACCAGTTATTAGTAAGGCAGGCGTATAGCAATACGCCCCTACTTACTGAAAACCGAGAACTGAAAACTGTCAGCTAAGACTTGTTTTAATACTAACGACTATCCACTATTCACTAACGACTAATTTATTTTTGCTTAGCATATTCTAATATATTTTAGTGCTTATCGCAAGTTAGAAAGGAAAGTATTGAGTATATAGTATCGAGTATCGAGTAAAAAACTAGGATTCAGATGTAGTGTAGGGGCACAATGAATTGTGCCCTTCTTTTATAATTCATAAAAAGGAGAAATGCCTACTATCCTACGGCTTTAAATATCATTGAGGGCGTATAGCAATATGCCTTTCTATGGGCAGACACAAGGTCTGCCCCCTACTTGTACCTTACGAACTTATTTTTCTTCTTCTTTTTTCATTATCCGTTATACGCTCCAAGCTATTTACATTCTGGCTTCTGGATCTTGGTTTCCGACTTCTATCCTATAAACTTGCAGCTCGAAACTTGTCACTTATTACTCATCACTAATTACTATGTCCTACTATATACTCGGTACTCGATACGAAATCTTTGTCGGTTTTTCTTGCCTGAAAAAAATTATTATGTTATACTTTTAAATGGAGAGATGACCGAGTGGCCGAAGGTGGTTGCCTGCTAAGCAATTGAGCGGGTTAAGGCCTGCTCCGAGGGTTCGAATCCCTCTCTCTCCGCCATTTTTATAGGATAAGAGGGCTCACTATATTGCATGATTTAAGAGAAAATCGCAGTATTTTTTATTACTCCATTGGTAAGACCAAAACAGATTATTCATTATCTATTCTAACTGAAGATGTTAAAAATTGCCTCAACCTTTTACAAGGTTGTGGCAATTTTTATTAATGAGATAAAAAGTATTTAAAAATATTATCTAAAGGGAGGAGAAATTATGAAATTAGACAGAAGTGATTTTAAAACGGAAAATTTAGTTGTTTGGGAGAAAATTATCAGAGAATTATTCCCCGTAGCTATCCCAAACAATTGTCTTTGGAAGGATATCGATAGTATAATTTCTGTTCTTAGTAAATTAGGTTCTGCAGACAATTTAAATCATACTCTATTTCCCGCTGGTGGAGGCCATGATTTAACCGGGGCAAAAAGATCATCAGAGAAAAGGTGTATTGAATTTAATACCCCAAATTCAGTGAGGATTGTTAAACCGAAAGTATTGGAATTTAATTATTTCCCCAATAATGCAGTTTGGGCTTATTTCCGCTTGGAAACTGCTGCTTTAAAGCCGATTACCCCTAATATTAACCCATCTTTTATAAAAGAAAAGGTAACCGAATTAGAGCCCGGTCATTATGTAGAAAAAGAAGTATGGGAGAAAGGTTATCTAGGATATAATGAAAAAGGCATGCGAATTCTACTGCCTAAAAATGCAAGAATAGTTTCCAGGTATTTTAAAGGCTCATTTGTTATATTTGCAAAAAATTCTCCTTATAATATAAATCACGTTACTTATGATGCCAGGCACGACAGGATGAATGGTAAAAAGTTTAGGCAATATATTGAGAAGTGTATAATAAAATTTAATGAGGAAAATTAAGTTATAAACAAATTCTACTTTACTTTATGATTCTATAGAGACTTAACATTTTCAAAAATAATTCCCATCAAAATAATTTCCATTTTTTAAATCATACACATACATAACGTTTTTTAAAAAACTTAAATACCTATCAACAAAATTAATACCATATTTTTTATTTTTTATGAAAAATTTTACTTAAATTTAATGGCTTGCTATAATATAAAAAATAAAATTTATTGTATCGGAATTTTATTTTTTAGTAAACCTTAATTAGTATCTCGTTTCTCGTAAAGATGGTTAGCCAGTTTGCCGGTTACCCGGTTGAAGAATTAAGATCAGGTTGGTTAACTGTATCAACTAAATCTCATCTTGCAACTAAGAACTCGTATTTGAAATTAGCGACTGGAATTAACTGGCAAAGTGGTAAACCGGGTAACTGGGTAACCAAGTAACTGAACAAAATTGCATCTTGTATCTGTATTAACGACTAACTAACGATTAATTTAATCTATCTAAACAGGAGGACAAATAACTATGAGTATACACATTGGGGCAAAAGAAGGGGAAATTGCCAGCACAGTTTTACTTCCCGGCGACCCCCTGAGGGCAAAATATATAGCGGAAAATTTCCTTACTGATGCTATTTGTTATAATGAGGTGCGTGGTATGTATGGCTATACCGGAACTTATGAAGGAAAAAGAGTTTCAATCCAGGGTACTGGCATGGGGGTACCTTCTATCTCAATATATTTAAATGAACTTATCTCCAGTTATAAAGTGGAAAATTTAATCCGAATTGGGAGTTGTGGCTCTATGCAGCCGAATATAAAAATCAGAGATGTTATATTGGCTATGAGTACCTCGACGGATTCACATATTAATAAAATACGCTTTAATGGTATGGATTATGCACCTACAGCAAATTACGACCTTTTAAAAAGAGCTAACGGTATTGCTGTAGAGAAAGGTATTTCGGTAAAAGTGGGGAGTGTTTTAACTACTGATACTTTTTATCACGATGACCCAAACTCCTGGAAACATTGGGCGAATTATGGGGTATTAGCGGTGGAGATGGAAACTGCTGTCTTATATACTCTGGCAGCAAAGTTTAAAGTTAATGCTCTTTCGATTTTAACTGTTTCTGATAGTTTAGTAACCAGAGAAGAGACCACTTCAGAAGAGCGTCAGAAAACCTTTAACCAGATGGTAGAAGTTGCCCTGGAATTAGCGGAATAATTAAAACCTTTAATCTAAAAAAATTCTGTCATAATTATTTTATAAGGGAGGATGGAAAAATTAAATTAACCGTCTTGGTAGATAATAACACTCTGATAGATCGATACTTTTTGGGCGAACCGGGAGTATCCTACTTTATTCAAGAGGAAGGACACAAAATATTGTTTGATGTAGGTTATTCAGATATTTTTATTAAAAATGCTCAGAAAATGAATATTCATTTTCGGGATTTAGATTACCTGGTTCTTTCTCATGGACACCTTGACCATACCTGGGGATTAACTTCCTTAATAAAATATTATACAGAAGCCTCGATAGAAAAAATAGATTATAATAAACTAACTTTAGTTGCCCATCCTTCTTCTTTTTTGGCGAAAAAAGTTAAAGGTCTCAAGCAGATAGGTTCTATAATTTCCCAGGAAGAATTAAGTAAACATTTTGAAATAAAATTAAGCAAAGTGCCGCTATGGCTAACTGATAGATTGGTTTTTCTGGGAGAAATAGAAAGAAAGAATGATTTTGAAGCAAAAAATCCAATCGGGAAGGTAGTAAAAGATGATTTTGAGGAAGATGATTATTCAATAGATGATTCTGCCCTGGCTTACCGCTCATCAAAAGGTTTGGTGATTATTACCGGTTGTTCTCATTCAGGGATTTGTAATATCGTAGAATATGCTAAAAAGGTTTGTAAGGATGATAGGATAATTGATATAATCGGAGGATTTCATTTGCTTAATCCGGGGAAGAAACAGTTAGAAGGTACTTTGAAATATTTGGAGAAAATCAAACCTCACGAAGTGCATGCCTGCCATTGCACTGATTTAAAATCCAAAATCGCCTTATCTCGAGTGCTAAATATTAAGGAAGTAGGAGTAGGTCAAACTTTAAAATTTTGATAAATAATTAAGATAAAATGTAAGTTAAAATTAAAGTGGGAGATAAGAAAGGTAATCTTTATCTTTCTGGAAAAGTTTTATAGAAGAAAAAAAGATAACACAACGATTTTGGGAAATAGATTTCCTGCGGGGGATTGCCATTATAATGATGGTGCTCTATCATTTGCTTTATAATTTGCACTATTTTGCTCATTATAATGTTAATGTTTATTCCGGTTTTTGGATGTATTTTGCGCGGGTAACTGCTACGACATTTATTTTTTTAGTCGGAGTATCTCTTACTATCAGTTTTTCCAGGACTAAAAAAATTCATAAAGATAAAAATAAATTATTCATAAAATATCTTCGAAGAGGTTTGAAAGTATTTTCCTGGGGTTTGATTATGACCCTGGTAACGCGAATATTTTTAGGTAAGTCCTTTGTGATTTTTGGTATACTTCATCTTATCGGAATTTCCATTATTTTAGCTTACCCTTTTCTGAAACTACGCTATTGGAACCTATTAATTGGTTTGCTTTGTATATTTTTGGGGGCATATCTAAAGGGTTTTACTTTTAATTTTTATTGGCTGTCATGGTTAGGGTTTAGGCCAGCTCAATTTTATTCAGTTGACTATTTTCCCCTTTTACCCTGGTTTGGAGTAGTTTTAATGGGGATATTTTTGGGTAATTTACTCTATTCGGATTCTGCTCGAAGATTTCAACTTGCCGATATTTCTTCCTTTTCAGGGATAAAAGTGCTCTGTTTTTTAGGAAAACATTCCTTGCTAATTTATTTGCTTCATCAGCCCTTAATAATTGCAGTACTCTATCTTTTCGGCATGGTAGATCTAAATTTACTATAAATTTCTCTCTTTTTAAACTATTTATAGGTAAAAAGTTCTTCAATATCTTAATCTTATGGAAAATAAATTATAACAAATAGATTATTTGAGGTTTCTTACTATTTTATTAAATTGATCTCCCCGGTCAAATTCATTTTCAAACATCCCAAAACTGGCTGCTGCAGGGGAAAGAAGAATAATGTAATTTGCTTGTGCTTCTTGTAAAGCTGCTTCGACTCCCACTTTTAAGTTTGAAGTAAGGATAATTTTATCTGGATCAAGGTGTTTTTTTAAGGCAGAAAGTATTTTCTGGGAGGCGTCGTAAGCGGGATGCTGCAGCAGGATAATCTTTTTAATTTTTTTATTTTGTCCAACAGCTATCCCCAATTTTTCATAATCTAATTTTTTGTCTTTGCCGCCCAAGATTAAAATAATCGGTTGTTCGGTGAAAGATTCTAAAGCGGCTAAAGTTGCCTCGGGAGTAGTGGCACAGGTGTCATTATAAAATTTAATTCCTCTAAATTCACCGACAAATTCTAATCTGTAGGGAATTCCGGGGAAATTTATTAAGGCTTTTTGAATAATTTCACCCGGGATATTATGTATAAAGCCCACCGTGCTTGCTGCTAAAATATTTTCCAGATTATGCAGCCCGGGTAGAGGAAGATGGGAGATTTTAGCAAAGGTCATTTTATATTTTCCTGACTGAAAGATTAACTTATCATTTTCTAAATAACATCCGGGTTCTATTTCTTTTTTAGTACTAAACCAGTATATCTTAGAATTAGTTTCTTTATTAACCTGGCGAGTTTCTTTATTATCAAAATTTATTACTAAATTATTATTTGATTGTTGATATTTAAAAATTAATTTCTCTGCTTGTGCGTATTTTTCAAAATTAGGATAGCGGTCTAAGTGGTCAGGCAGGATATTGGTTAAAACTGCGGTTTGGGAACTAAATTTACGATTTTTTATCCCCTCCATCTGCCAGGTAGATATTTCTAAAATTACCCAAGTTTGGGAGTCGATTTTTTCTAAAATATCCAAAACGGAGATACCGATATTGCCGGCTAAAATTGTATCTTTTTGAGCTTCTTTGAAAATATTATAAATAAGTTGAGATACAGTACTTTTGCCTTTTGTTCCGGCAACGGCAATTATCTTTTTAGAAGGGCAAAGTTGGAAGAAAAGCCCTAAATCAGTTTCTATGGGAATTCCATGAGTTCGAGCGATTTTTAAATACTTTGAATTATGAGGAACATCCGGGTTTTGAATTACCATATCCGTATTGATAAAATCTTCTTCTCTATGTTGGCCTAAGACATATTTAATATTGAAATCTTTTAATTTTTCTAAAGAAGGCTCAAGCTCTTCTTTAGTCTTTAAATCTGTAATTAAAATTTTAGCACCGGTTTTTACTAAAAACCGAGTAACTCCCAAGCCACCTTGATTTAATCCCAATCCCATTATAGTAATTCTTTTATCTTTTAAATCTTTAGGATTTTTTATCATTCGAAATATAATTCCTTTTTAATCTATTTTTCTTTAATAAAATTAAAAAACCTGCTTTCTAAATATAACAAAATTAAACTAATATTTCAATTAATAAAATTCGTTTTGTCAGTATTGAGCATGTTAGCATATTGCGTACAGCGTTTAGCTTATAGAATACAGTGATGAGTAATAGCTTAAGGGTTACGGGTTACAAGCTGCTAATTTTTTCTGTCTCCTGAATTCTAATTCCCTCTTTCTTAACTATACGCTATACGCTGTACGCTCCACGCTATATAGGTTTTGAATTATGGTTTTTCGCTTTTCGTTTTAAATTTTTAGTTGCATACTGAAAACTTGTATTTATACTAACGACTATTCACTATTCACTAACGACTAATAAATTTGACTAAGAATTTAAATTATAATAGAATCAATAGAGAACTTTTATTTTAAATGTGCGCCCGTGGCTCAATTGGATAAAGCGACTGACTACGGATCAGTAGACTGGGGGTTCGAGTCCCTCCGGGCGCACCAATATCAATACTTCCGGAAAGTCTTCATTAAAAATATGCCAAAAAATAATGATAAAGATATTAGCTTGATGCAAGAAGCCTTGAAAGAGGCAGAAATCGCTTATTCCCGTCAGGAAGTACCGGTCGGAGCGGTAGTTGTATATCAAAACAAGATAATAGGCCGGGCTCATAATCAGAAAGAAGAGTTACAGGATCCTACTGCTCACGCTGAGATATTAGCAATCCAACAAGCTGCTAAATACTTAAGAAGTTGGCATTTAGAAGATATTGACCTTTATGTTACTTTGGAACCCTGTCCGATGTGTGCCTATGCTATGCTTCAGGCTAGAATTAAAAGATTAATATTTGGTACTCCGGACCCTAAAGCCGGAGCAGCAGGCAGCATCATTAACATCGTACAAGATAAGAGGTTTAATCATCAAATGGAAGTAGTAAGCGGAGTATTAAAAAAGGAATGTAGCTTAATTTTGCAAAAATTCTTTCAGGAAAGACGGTGAGTTTAAGCGTTAGTTACTTGGTTAGCTGGTTAATTGGTTAACTGGTTTAGTATTAATTCCTCAACTAACTAACCAGATAACGAACTAACCAGTTAACGAATAAGGAGAGGTGGCTGAGCCCGGCTGAAAGCGCTCGACTCGAAATCGAGTAGACGGGTAGTCCCTGTCTCGCGGGTTCGAATCCCGCCCTCTCCGCCAAAATCGGTAGTTTTTAAATTGATAAAATTTAGTGAGATAATCAGAAAATTTGACAAAAAATTATTTTTGACACCAACGATTATAAGGGTTATTATTTATTAGGCAGGAAAAGATAAAGGAGAGGTACCGAAGTGGTCATAACGGGTTCGCTTGGAGAGCGATTGGGCGGCCATAAGCTGTCTCGCGGGTTCGAATCCCGCCCTCTCCGCCAGTGTTTAAATGATTTTTTTAAGTAAATATTTTAGGATTAGAATAGGTGGTCGTGCTAGACGGGGAGATAGCGGTGCCCTGTAACCTGCAATCCGCTACAGCAGGGTTGAATTCCTACACGAGGTTTTATCCTTTTGGGGCCGGCTAAGATAAGTGGTGATGAAGATTGGGCCCTGTGCAGCAAAGAATTGTGAACTCCGTCAGATCCGGAAGGAAGCAGCGGTAAGCAAATCTCTTTGGGTGCCGCAGGTAAACCTGATTGGAGCAAACTGTCTTAGTATCGCTTGGAAGGGTGAATCGGAGGTAGGTGCACGATCATTAAAATTATAGCTATAAATAAGGTAAAAATTTATTTTTTTAGAAA
>Ga0222681_1000334_pt1 | contig 16878 bp, 18 predicted proteins | sample AntAcemetage1006_FD_179844 | JGI IMG/M metagenome (GOLD analysis project Ga0222681, IMG submission 179844) | Saline water microbial communities from Ace Lake, Antarctica - #1006 | ecosystem: Environmental > Aquatic > Non-marine Saline and Alkaline > Saline | place: Antarctica: Ace Lake... | reverse complement strand
TTAGCTGGTTTATAAGAAGGGACGGAAAGAGGAAGGAAGAGTATAATGCTCTGAATCAGTGTTTCCAGTGACCTTCCGGCACGGAAATCAGGAAGTCAGCTCCTTCTCCTTCAATCCCTACCTCAGAGATACTAATCTGAGTTATCGAAAGAATCTCCTGAATCAAAAAGAGACCAAGGCCGGTGTTTTTGCCAACTCCTTCGTTAAAAATTAACGATTTCTTTTCTTCAGGAATACCGACACCATTGTCTTTGCAGTGGATCAAAAGGGAGTTTTTCGGCCCTTTTTCGCAGGTGATCGTGATGCTTGTAGTATAATCTCCGTGGCGAACGGCATTCTCGATCAGATTATAAATGGCTTTTGAAAAAAGAGGGTCAGCATATATTTCAACGTCACAGGTGTCAGTAAGAATTTTCAGTGTTACAAATTCTTCTGAGCACGCTACCTCCCTAAAGGCATCAGCAATATTATACCACTGTGGTTCAGTGCTACCCAGCTCCTCATATATTTTAGTAAAGCTAATGAGATTCTCGATTGATTCGGCTTCATTCATTATGATAGCGGCATTTTCTTTTGTTTGATCATCTTCGGAATATCCCAGAAGTTCGGAATAGAGATATATTGCCTGAATTTTGTTCTTGATGTCGTGTCGTGTTATCCGGGTAAGCAGCGACAATTTTCTGTTTGCTTCTTTTAGCCCCTCTTCAGCATGCAATCTCATATGAAGCTCTGTTTTGTACTCTTTCCAGCGCCGGAATGAAAATATCATCAACGCAAAGACAAGGATAACGGATAATATTATCAATCCCTGGAATCCTTTTGATCCAGATTCCACGCAATATTGATATGAAAGCTCAAACACATCAAATGAAACAGCTACAATAAAGACGATAGTGCTAAAGGTGATTAACAGCAGGATTTCAAGTACTATGCTATTGGGTATATCTTCCGATAGTATTTTGCTGACCTGAAATCCCTCCATATTACAATAGAGGATGTGTTAATTAATAAAACTATTGTGAGAGTTTATACATGACTTTTCTCTCAGGGTAATTCTGTTAATCAATCTGATTGGGAGCTGTTTAGAACAAATTCATGCTACTTTCGATCTTTCTCCCGCCTTTTTTTCTCTGGAACGGACTTACAACAACTGCACAACTCCGTTACACTCCGCTGCCTCGGAACGCAAAACCGGTAATGTTTAAGTCACTAAAATGGGGAGTAAACGAGGAAGAAATCTAAGAATAATTATGGCAATAAAAGGGGGAGAACAGAGTGCCCCGGCCGGGACTTGAACCCGGGTCGAAAGCTCCGGAAGCTTCCAGGATGTCCGCTACCCTACCGGGGCATGTGCACCATACTATTTTGTCACCTGACTTAAAAAAGACAACTGAAAGGAACCAATCTCTCCAGCGCAAAACAGCCTGAAACGGTCACTTATGCTGATGATAGAGTGACCAGATCCGACAGGCGCCTTCATGGCTCACCATACATGGACCTATCGGGTTCTGTGGCGTGCAGACCTTATTGAAGAGTTTGCAGTCCTCAGGATCTGCAACGCCCCGAAGCACACGGTCACAGATACAGGCCTTTGGTTTGGCAACCTCGTGAACCACAATGTCAAACTTCTTTGCGGCGTCATACTTTGCAAATGCTGGTTTCAGAGAGAGGCCTGAACCCGGAATAACCGGAAATCCCCGCCAGGCCACGTCCGCCGGTTCAAAAACCTCCCAGAGAAGAGCCATCGCTTTCGGGTTCCCGTCCCGGAAAACAGCTCTTGGATAGGCATTTTCAACCTCAGCCCGTCCTTCATTCACCTGCTTTACCAGCATATACAGGCCAAGCAGAATATCCTCCGGCTCGAAACCCCCAACCACCTGCGGAACCGGGAACTGTTCGTACTCCGCAAAGCCCGCAACCACACACACATGGCCGGGGAGCAAAAAACCGTCCAGTTTGGCCTCGCCCTGTTCCAGCAGATACTGCATCGCCGGTGGCACAAAGCGGTGACAGTTCAGGATAGAAAAATTATCCGGCGGGTTTGTAAGAAGCGTTGCGGCCACCGACGGCGCTGTCGTCTCAAATCCGACAGAGATAAAGACGACCTCCTTGTCAGTCCCCTTTGCAATCTCAACTGCCTTGTGAATGCCCTGCACCACTCTGACGTCAGCATCATAGGATTCCAGCGACCCACGGGTTCCCGGCACCCGCACCAGATCGCCATAGGTTGCGATAATGCATCCCTTATCGGCGAGGTCCAGAGCAGCGTCGATCTCTCCCTGCGGCGTAATGCAGACAGGACAACCGGGCCCCATAACAATTTTCAGGCCCTCAGGCAGCACGCTGCGAAGACCGCTCTTCGCTATCGCCGCCTCGTGAGTCCCGCAGATATGCATAAACGTATACTGACGATCAACAATCTCATCGAGTGCCTGCTTTATCTCTCTGCCAACAGTCATGATACTTATTTCACCCTCGTAATCAGTTATCTGCAGATGCCAGTATTAAGCTACGTATCTGTGTCTCACAAACCGGGTCCATTTTCGAAAAAGAGAAAAAAAGGGGTTACTGATCAACCGGCACAAAAAACGTTCCTCGGGGGCCTTCCTCTGAACGGATTTTTCCCTCATCCATAAAACTCCCGATATATTTACTGACTTCGTGGGCATGCAGACCAAGCACCCGTGAGAGATCGTCAATGGTGCAGGGACGCCGGGCAATCGTCGCCAGAATCTCACCTGCGGTTTCAGCCTGTGGCCCGGTATATTTCCGTCCGGCAAGCGCCCGCCCACAGATTGTAACATTCGGGTATTCGAGGCCGGCGACCACAGCCTCAAGCGACTCCTGCGAAGCAGGGCGTACCCACCCACAGGTACCCGGACGGTCGAGTGTATTCAGCTGAACTTTATCAGGAGCAATCGCCGCCACTGCGTCGCGCAGACGGGCAATCTCCTCTGGAGTGTCGTTGGTGTCCGGCACAATAAAGATCTCAAGCCAGATTTCACCTTTATATTCTGCCCGAAGATCAACAAGCCCCTGAATAATGGTATCGGGGTCCAGGTCCGGGTGTGGGCGGCAGACGGCGCCAAATAATTCAGGAGACGCCGCATCAAGCGAGGGAATAATGCAGTCAATGCTGGAAACATCCCGCCGGAGGTCCGGGTCAGAGAAGAGCGTGCCGTTTGTAATCAGAACCGTCCGGTATTCGGGGAAGTGCTCTTTGACGTGCCGGGCGATTCTTCCCAGACCGGAATGAAGCGTTGGTTCGCCTGAGCCGGAAAACGTTACCACGTCAAGGACCGGATGCTCTGAGAGAACACGATCAATCTCAGAAATAACCGCATCCGTTGGCACATACTCCTTCCGGGTAACAGTAAGATTCGTCGTCTCACCGGATTCGCAATAGACGCAGTTCAGCGAGCAGGTTTTATGGGGAACCAGATCGATACCAAGCGACATCCCAAGACGCCGTGATGGGACCGGTCCGAAAATATACTGATGTTGCATAATCAGTAACAGATGTTGTCGCCATCCACCTTGGTCGTTTGCCCGGACGGGGGCGACGTGAAACGACAGTATTTATTGTGCCGGAAAGCACAATGCCTGTATGCAGTTTGAGTTTGGAATATCGACCCATTGCCTGAGCAGCACGCCCCTTCCTGAAGCGCTTGAGATGCTGGCGCCGCTCACCGACGTTGTTGAGGTAATGGATGACGGTATGCACTATCTTGAGAATGTCGAACCGCTCCTCTCCTTTGAGTTTGAGTATTTTCTCCACGCACCGTCACGGGGCGTCAACCTTGCGAGTCAGCTCGAACCTATCCGGAAAGCAAGTGTTGAAGTCACCCAGGAATGTTTTGAGATTGCCGGAGAAGTTGGGGCAACGGTCATCGTCCACCCCGGTTATTATGCCTGGGAAGCGGAAAGAACGCAGGCAGAAAATCGTTTTGCCACCTCACTTGAGGAACTAAGAATCACCGCAGAAGAATTGCAGACTGATTTCTTCATCGAAAATATGGGGAACTGGCCGCATTTCTTCCTGAAATGTCCGGACGAACTCCCTCTCATTGACGACCAGGGGTTTGTGCTTGATGTGGGGCATGCAAACCTGAATGGATGCCTTGATGAATTTCTGACTGTGCCAATTGACCATTTCCATCTGCACGATAATATGGGAATTGAAGATACTCACAGCGCCATTGGTGAAGGAATAATCGACTTTGGCCCGGTGCTGGAAGCTATGGAAAGAAACGACGCGATGCCTATCATTGAGGTTGATTCGCTGCCGGGCGTGATGAAAAGTATCGAGGCGCTCAAAACGATGAAATCAGCCTGAAATCCCTATTTTCAGGAAGTAGTTTCAATATTTTTTTATAGACTGAAGCAGACCATAGTATGCATCTCACGCCTTCGTGGCATAGCGGTATTGCGATACCTTGGTAAGGTATAGGTCCCGGGTTCAATTCCCGGCGAAGGCTTGATTAACGTCCTTATGCGTTCCCTTTTTTTGTTTTTACCCTCTTAAATGGGTTGTTCTATAAACAGTTAGTAAGTCAGATTTTATTAAATTTTTCTCAATTGTGTTATACCCAATTGAAAAATTAGGTGAGCGACGTTCAACTTACTTTCTGATATTATTAAAACCAAAAATTTAATAGTACACATACTTAATTTACAATTAATAAGGGACAACAGAAAAAGTTGACATCCGCACTTAATTTTCCATATCTGCTGAGAGAAATTCAAAGCTGATAGGGCTGCCTCTTATCAGAAACCGTTGAAAGTAAGTTATTACATTGAGGAATTAATATGGATTCATCAGAACAATTAAGATCGTTTATTGCACGAATTCCAAAATTAACTGAAAGTATTAGTACTGAAGAGGCAACGAAAACAGCTCTAATTTTGCCGTTCTTAAATATATTGGGATATAATATATTTGATCCAACGGAAGTTATTCCTGAATTTACAGCCGATCATGGAACTAAAAAAGGGGAAAAGGTTGACTATGCAATCATTTTGAATGGTCAACCCATGATATTGATTGAATGTAAATCGGTGGAGGCTGAATTAAACAATAAACAGGCATCTCAATTATTTAGATATTATAGTGTAACAGATGCAAAAGTCGGGATTCTTACCAATGGAATAATCTACAGATTCTTTTCAGATTTGGTCTCACCTAATAAAATGGACGATAAACCATTTCTTGAAGTTGACTTACTCAACCTGAAAGAAAAGGATCTTCGGGAAATTAAAAGATTTACAAAAGATGTATTTGACCCAGACGATCTGACGTCAACTGCAATTACTTTGAAATATACTAACGAAACAATGCAAATTCTTCAGGAAGAAATGAATAATCCTTCAGACGAATTTGTGAAATTTTTTGCTCGACAAGTCTATGATGGTCCAATAAAGAAAAACGTTCTCGATAAATTTAGAATAATTGTCAAAGAAGCAAGAGCACAATTTATCAATGAAAAAATAAACAGCCGTTTGAAAATGGCTATGACTGGTCCAAAAACTGAGGGGCCGGACTCAAATGGTGAACCTAAAGATAATAGTGGAATAATCACGACTGTTGAAGAAATGGAAGCATTCTATATTGTTAGGGCCATCCTGAGAAATGTTGTTGATTCAAACCGTGTTACTATGAGGGACACCAAAAGTTATTGTGGCATATTATTAGATGATAACAACAGAAAACCGATCTGTAGATTATATTTTAACACATCAAAAAAACATTTCTCGATAATTGATGAAAATAAAAAAGAGCAAAAATCTCAAATAACTGACCTCTCTAAAATATATGATTTTGCCGAAGATTTACGAAAAAAGATAGAATATTATGATAAATAAAAATATACTAAATTCAAATGTTTGAAAAAGATGTATAAATTCCGGCGAAGGCTTGATTTTTCATTTTCTACAATTTTTTAGTAATTTCAATTATTCGCAGATTTCTATTTTTTTCTGACCGGTAAACAGACATTTCAAATCCGGGAACTGCCGGGTGCCGCGGCGGCGGAGTTTGTTTCTATTTCTGTATTAAAAACCGGAACTTTTTTGGTCGGATTGCTCTCTCTACTGGTGATGACAACACCCGATTTTAGTCCCTATGCCAAACAATATGTATTATTTCAGGGAATTAATGATATAATGAGTTCACCTCAGTCTACGAAACTGGTCTACACCGGCAAGACAAAAAACGTCTATGAACTTGACGACGGAAACTATCTGCTCAAATTCAAGGATGATTGCACGGGGGCGGATGGTGTCTTCGATCCGGGCATGAATACTGTCGGTCTTACGATGGAGGGTGCGGGTCGTGCCTGTATCCGGTTGACTAAATTTTTCTTCGAAATTTTAAACGACAAAGGAATCCCGACGCACTATATCGATGCTGATATCGACAACCTCAGCATGACAGTCAGACCGGCAAAAATGTTTGGCAAGGGTCTGGAAGTCATCTGCCGTTTACATGCAGTCGGGAGTTTTTACCGCCGATACGGGGATTATGTAGAAGAAGCGGCATCATTGCCTGCGTTTGTCGAGACCACATTCAAGGATGATGCACGTGAAGATCCACCGGTCACAAAGGATGCACTTGAGATTCTTGGCATCATGACCCCGGATGAATACGAAGAGGTCAAATCCCTTACCCAGCAGATTGCAACCATCATGAAGGACGAACTTGCAAAAAAGAATATCGACCTCTATGACATCAAGTTTGAATTCGGCAAAATCGGAGACAAGATTGTTCTGGTCGATGAAATTTCCGGAGGGAACATGCGTACATACCGTGATGGAACGTATATCATGCCGCTCGAACTTGAAACGATGGTCCTTGAAGGATAAACACCCCTTTTTTTCAGTCGGTCTGTTTTTTGGTTTTGACAGGCAGGGATTTTCGTGACACCTTATCAGGAGTTACCATTATATAATAAAAAGTAAGGCATAATATACTTCAAATGTCCAAAAGAATAATGTAAACGTCCTCAGCCTGGCCATTTCGAGCCAGTCTAATCCTGCCAAAACCCACACCTTTATGCACATATGAGTAAATTATATATGACTATGAAAATTGGAATCAGCACGAAAGGCAATACTGCCGACGCACTCATCGAAGAACGCTTTGGCCGCTCGCCATTCTTCCTCATCATCGACTCAGAGACCAGCGAGGTAAAAGCAGTAACGAACCCACACTCCAATGATACCGGCGGCGTCGGGCCAAAAGCTGCACAGCTCCTGCTCAACGAGGGTGTAAACGTCGTCCTCACCGGCCAGGTCGGTGGCAACGCATTCAACGCTCTGAAAGCTTCCGGACTCGAAGTCTATGCCTGCAACAGCGGAACAACTGCAACCCAGGCTGTTGCAGAATACAAAAACGGCGCACTCAAACAACTGGTCTGAGGAAAACGTGACACGTATCGTTGTCGCAAGCGGCAAAGGCGGGACCGGCAAGACACTGGTTGCCGCCAACATGGCGTGGGCGGTCTCAGAGCAGCAGACGATCACCCTCGTTGACTGTGACGTAGAAGAACCAAACGTCCATCTCTTTTTCCCTTCTGAGGGAACACAGGTCCCGGTCTGCCAGACCATTCCACAGATTGATGCAGAAAAATGTACCAACTGCGGTGCCTGTGGAGAATTCTGCCAGTACGGCGCACTCCTCATAACACCGGAAAAGGTTATCGTAAACCCCTCACTCTGCCATGCCTGTGGCGGGTGCCGGCTCGTCTGTCCCGAAGACGCCATCACCGAAGTTCCCCGTGAAATTGGCACCGTCACCACCAGCAAACCATCCGATTCACTGACCCTTATCACCGGACGACTCAAAGAAGGTGAAGTCGCAGCACCACCGGTCATCAGCGCCACAAAAGATGCTGCCTCAACAAACGGAGATGTTATCATCGACGGTCCGCCGGGAACGTCCTGTCCGGTTATCGAGACAATGGAAGATACCGACGTCTGCATCATGGTTACTGAGCCAACGCCCTTTGGTCTACACGACCTGAAACTGGCTGTCGGTGTTGCAAAACAGTTTAAGATTCCCTCACTCGTGGTTATCAACCGCAGCGACGGGTCCGACACTGATATTCTGTCCTTCTGTAACGAGGAAGAAATCCCAATTGTTCTTAAGATACCCTTCTCACGCGAGTGGGCGAAGATTCAGGGCACCGGGCACCTCATCGCCGCACAGGATCCCACATGGCGTGATGCGTTTCTGAACCTGTTTACCCAGGCAAAAGAACGAGCAGAGGTGAAGTTATGTTAAAAATCGCCATCCTAAGCGGGAAAGGCGGGACCGGCAAGACAATGCTCTCAGCGGCCCTTGCCGACATTCTGCCGGTGAAACGGATTATCGCTGACGCCGATGTTGATGCTGCGAATCTGAGCATCCTCTTAGAAGCAAAAGATACGACGTCGAAACCCTATTTCGGTCTCCCGTGTGCGGTCATCGATCCCGACCTCTGCACCGGCTGTGGTATCTGCGCCGAAGCGTGCCGGTTTAATGCAATTATTCCGAACGGCGACGTCTACACCGTGCGACCCATCAAATGCGAAGGGTGCAACGTCTGTGTCTACGTCTGCCCGGCAGAAGCAGCATCACTGGTAATGAAAGAGAATGGAACACTCTATCTTTCACAGACACCCAGCGGGGTTCTCTCGCACGCCGAACTCTTCGCCGGATCAGGCACCAGCGGACTACTGGTAACCGAGGTCAAAAAACAGGCAGAAGCAAACAGCGAAGACTCAGAAGTGCTGATTATCGACGGTCCGCCCGGCATCGGGTGTCCACTTATTGCAACAGTCAGTGGTGTGGATTTAGTCATTATCGTCGCCGAACCGTCGCTCTCCTCACTGCATGATATCGAACGTCTGGTCACCGTCTGCCGCCAGTTCAACCCGGTGATGACCGGTGTCATCAACAAGTATGATCTCAGTCCGGAGACAACAGAACAGATTGAAAAATGGTACCGACAGGAAGATATTTCGATCATCGGAAAGATTCCCTTTGACAGTGAAGTGCTCACCAGTGTCAGAAACTGCCTGCCAGTCACACGGCAGCAATCACCGGCATCAGATGCTATTCGTGCTATTGCCGGAAAAGTTAAAGATTATCTAGACGAACATGAGTGATTTCACCAGCCCGGATAACAGTGCCCCAAGACGCGGACGCGGACGCCCCCGCAAACATAGAATGATGCAGGGAAGTGGCCCGTGGCGATGCTACCAGCCCTGCTGTCAGATCAACGAAGACAGCGGTGAAATCCCCCTGAAAGTGGAAGAGCTTGAGGCACTCAAACTGGTGGATCTTCTGGGTTATAACCAGGAAATAGCGGCGGCACATATGGAAGTGTCACGCAAGACACTCTGGCGCGACCTTCACGAAGCCCGTCATAAGATTGCTGACGCACTGGTCAACGGAAAAAAAATTACCATCGAAGGGTGTGACGGCAAAGACTCTGTCGCCGATTGCTACAAAAATACTGTGCCTTCCACAAACGGAAAAGAACAGTCTAAGCCCTAAATAAGCAGGTAACTCTTGCGACCATCAATACCTTTATCTCTTTTCGCGCATATGTGTAATTAATCACCAAGAGGTGAATTATCTATGCCAGGATTTGACCAGACAGGACCACAGGGTGCCGGCCCAATGACCGGACGGGGAATGGGTAGATGCCAGCCCCAACAGGCACCCACAAACGCTAATATGCCAGCACAGACAGCAGAACAGATAGCACAACAAATACCTCCGCTACAAGCAGCCCAGATTCCACCAGCCGGTGTATTACCAGCCGGTGTAGTCTATGGACTTGGCCGTGGGGGTCTTCCCCGTGGATGCGGCATGGGACGCGGATTTGGCGGCGGCCGGGGAAGAGGAATGGGATTGAGAAATTACAGGTGGTGAAAACATATGCCAGGATTTGACCAGACAGGACCACGAGGCGCCGGTCCAATGACCGGACGGGGTATGGGAAGATGCCAGACCCCACAGACCCGGACAACAGAAGAAGGCACAGCAGGACAGGTTCCAACAGGTGGCGTTGTCTACGGACTTGGCCGTGGCGGTGTTCCACGCGGCGGCGGTGGCGGCGGTGGACGTGGAACCAGATTCGGAAATTTCAGACGGTGAATGAATGGAAGAAGGAATCGTTAAACTTGCAATTGCCGCTGAGGGACCAATTGTCTCTCAGCATTTTGGCCACTGCACCGAGTACGTAATGGTAACAATCGAGAACGGAACAATTGTTGCAAAAGAGACTGTTGGAAGTCCCGGCCACTCACCGGGCGCCCTTCCGCCGTTTCTGGCAGGACTGGGAGCGACAAAAATCCTTGCCGGCGGCATGGGCCCAAATGCCGTAGGACTCTTTAATGAACAGGGTATTGATGTTTACCTTGGCGTTTCAGGAACAATTGAAGAGACCATCGAAAGTTTCGTGAACGGAACACTCGTCTGTGGTATCAGTACCTGCACGCATTAACGAGAACCTATGATCACGCACACGAATTACTCCTACAACACACCAACCCGCATGCATCCAGTATATCTCTAACAATTTCACCACATCTTTTTTCCGTTCTCTTCTCTGACTAACCCAAAACACCACCAAGAGACAGAGTCACCCAAGTTCGAAGGTTGTAACCCCGTATATAGTATCCAGCGGAAGAGCTGGTGCTTCCCCACTATACATTCTCGCGGTGCCAAATACTTCCGTCATGCCCCGTTCCTGTGCCATTAACACTGCATCGGCGTTGGGCTCAGGCGTGTCAAAGTATACCTTCTCACCCGGCACACTACTCGTAAGTCCCTCATACAGTGAGTTTGCAATCTCTGGGGTCTCTGCAAAGAGTGGCCCGATTTTATATCCCTCAAAGCATCGCCGGATAACACCATAGCCCTGAATACTCCCGTCAGAGGCAACCTTAACAAGAGTGATTGCATTCGGTTGCGTCAGCCATTGTTCAAGAAAAACCGGCCGTTGTGCCGGGACATGAGCTGTGTCATACGCCAAGAGCGCCGCAGCATCCACCTCTTCCGGAGCGACCAAACCGGATTGCGGGTGGCCCGCAGCAATACCTTCCCACCGGATATTCCGATACGCGAAGGTAAACCCCAAAACGTCCGCATACTTTTGCTGAAGTTCAAAAACACCGTCAATCCCAATGGTGCGATTTCCCGCGTGTCGTTTCATCGCCTGCATGAGGGCAAGACCGGCATATCCCTCCCGAAAGTCAGGACGGACGATGTAGTAACCGACAAAAGCATAGGAATCATCATCGTTCGTGCAGACCCCGGTGCCGACGACCTCACCGTTGCATTCTGCGGCAAACCATCCTTTTGGGTCAACATGATATTCACCGGGACCATCATGAAGCCCCGGATTCCACCCCTCACTTCGTGCCCACGCAATTGGGATTTCAACTTCGTCTTCCCGAAGATTGCGAACGGATATTGTTTTGCTCAGCACTCGCTCTGTCATGAACTCGTTCCTCTTCGCATGATATTTTGAAATACTCTCATAAATAGGCAGGTGCCGGTAACCTTAAAGTCCTTTCAGGGGTGAGATGATAATAAGCGATGAATGACGAGTTAACCGGAATATTACAAACGATCCTGCGAAAAAAAGGAGTGACGGTTCCTGAAAAATTCGATGACGAGATGGACCCGATAGCAGACCTGGGCCTCGACTCCTTTGATCTGGCAGAACTTGCCGCCAGAATTGAAGATGCCTATGGCGTTGACGTCTTTGAAGTTGGATATCCGGGAACCCTTGGTGAGTTCAGAAAGGTTCTGAAATCCTAAAGAAGAGAACGAACGGCACAAATGAGCGTGAGATGAAAGAAGACCAATTGTTCTGGACTGATGAAAACCGGGCGCTTTTTAAAACACGCCGGGATCTGATCAAAGATATTAACGCCGTAGAAAAAATACCCGCCGTCATTGCAGAACAAAACCCCTACCGGCAGCATGTGCTTTTTCTTGCCGCAGCACTCAACGGCGGCGACTACCTGCTTGCGGACCCGGATCTCTCTGATGGGGAACGAATGGAACTGGGATTGCCCCACAATGAAGACGTCACATGGCAGAACACAACATTCCCAGAAGTTTCCGGATATGATGACCTCAGATTACGCATTACTCAGTCTAAAAATTTCACCATTGGTCTCTTTACCTCCGGGACAACCGGACGACCCAAATGTGTGCGACACCACATCGAGACCCTTTTTCGTGCCCCGCTCCTGAGTGAAGCAGAGGGTGAGTCCCACATTATTGGATTCGGGTTTTATCCATCCCATATTGCCGGTGTGTTGCTCTTTATGCAGGGACTGATGGCAGGAGCACCAATGGTCTACCTTTTTGAAACCCCCGCATCTCTCACCGGAAACGGAATCAGCAAACACAAAATTACAGACCTTGCTGCCACACCCACCTATCTGCGTGCCCTCACCACTTCGTGTTCTGGTTCTGCTTCGGATTCATCACCACAGACCACCCTTACCGGCATTTTTTCAGGCGGCGAGGCATTTGATACGGAGCTTGGCACAACGCTGAAAACAACCTTCCCTAGTGTTGTCTGTCACAATATCTATGCCTCAACCGAGACCGGTGTACTCCTGATCTCAGATGGCGCCACCTTTCCGATTCCTAAGAACCTGCAATCACGAATCCGGATTACCCCGGACGGAGAACTCCAGGTCCACCGTTCACTCTGCGCCGACCCGGAACAAACCCTTTCAGGCGGCGACTGGTTTGCAACCGGCGATGTGGTGGAATCCGTTGGAGAGAAACGGGTGGTCTTTGTCTCACGCACAACCGAGATGATCAACGCTGGCGGGTACAAAATCAATCCGGAAGAGGTAGAAGCAGCGCTGCGCACATTCCCGGGAATAACAGACGCCTGGGTCTTTGGTCGTCCCAGCAGGATTGCAGGCACCTTGGTTGTCGCTGAAGTTCTCCGGGAAGATACGGCAGATGACCCCCTGTTTGAAGAAGAGATAACCGGTTTCTTAAAAGAGCGATTACAGGAATGGAAAGTTCCGCGGATCATCCGGACCGTTGATTCACTGGACGTTACGGCAACCGGCAAGAAAACACGACGGAAGGCGAACTAAGATGGAAATTGGTGTAGATATTGTCGAAGTTGCCCGGTTTGACGAAGAACTCTGCGCAAAAACCTCATTTCTGACGAAGGTTTTCACACCGGAAGAGATCGAATACTGTCGAAACAAAAGTAATCCAGCACCCTGTTACGCGGCACGTTTTGCGGCAAAAGAGGCGGTCATCAAAGCACTGTCGCCCTATTCTGTTACACCGGCACTCCATGAGATTGAAGTTAAAAAAGAACCTTCCGGTGCTCCGTTCATTGTCCTGCATCTGCCGTCTGCCGAACACTTTACCATCAAAATAAGCATATCCCATGAGCGCTTTGCAGCTGTAGCCGTTGCTCTTGTTGAAAAAAACGTGTGTGAACCGAATGGTTCAGGCGCTGTTTAATGAAAATGTGATTGTCATTTTCAGATGAAAGAACCAGAACCCGGCAAAAAATAAGAAAAAAAGAGAGTGTTATTCGTCGGTTTCTTCCGGTTCAGAATCGTCCGGGAAGTCAATATCTTCTGCTGCGTCAACTTCATCCGTTTCCGGCTCAGAATTATCCGGAACATCAGCATTGACCACTGCCTCGATATCGCCTGCTTCAGATACAGCAGCATCCGCCGCCGCTTCAATATCTTCCGCTTCCAGCACCGCAAATCCGACAACACGGTCGCCGTTTGCAAGTCGCATAATTCTGACCCCTTTCGTGCCGCGTCCGGTAATAGAGATCTCGGAAACCTTCGTGCGGATCACAATACCTGACTGACTCATCACGATTATCTCGTCATCGTCACAGACCGGTTTTGAAGAGACCACGCCGTTTCCGAGATCAGTCTTGATGTTGCGCACACCCATACCGCCACGTCCTTTGCTTGAAAACTGCTCAAACGGCGTGCGTTTTCCATACCCCGCTTCGGTAATCGTGAGCAGATGTGTCTTTCCGACGATAGCGATATTCTCGATCACATCACCATACCGCAGGTTCATACCCCGGACACCGCCGACGTTTCTGCCCATCGACCGGACCCTGTTCTCATCAAACCGGAGACTCTGTCCGTATCTGCTGGTCAGAATAACATCTGTTGTCCCATCGGTTGCCTTCACGTCTGCCAGTTCATCATCATCACGGAGTTTTATCGCATAAATTCCTACAGACCGTGGATTTTTAAACTTGTCCTGTGAAATACGTGCCACACTTCCATGACGGGTCGCAAAGATAAACTGTTTATCTTTACTGAACTCCGATACCGGAATAATTGCCGTAACAACCTCATCCTCCAGTTGCAGAAGGTTGACAATTGCCTTCCCCCTGCCAATACGTGAACTCTCCGGAATATTATAGACTTTCAGCCAGTGTGCCCGTCCGCGTGACGTGAAACAGAGCAGATAGTCGTGCGTGTTAGCCACAAACACCGAGGCGACGATATCGTCCTCCTTTGTGTTCATGCCAATAATACCACGTCCTCCCCGGTGCTGAGAGTTATAGGTTTCAAGAGGCATCCGCTTAATATAATTCTGCGTCGTCAGCGAGACAAAAACCGGTTTGTTCTCGATAAGATCCTCACGGTCGAAGTCTCCGACGGCATGGGTAATCTCCGTCCGGCGCGGGTTTGCATATTTGTTTTTGATAGCCAGCGTCTCCTCGCGGATTTCTGCACAAATATGCACATCGTCTGAGATGATCATATCCAGGCGTGCAATCTCATCACGAAGAACGTTCTTCTCATCCACAATCTTCTGAGTCTCAAGGGCGGCAAGACGGCGAAGCTGCATCTTTAAAATGGCATCTGCCTGAAGCGCATCAAGGCCAAAGGTGGCAATCAGGCGTTCTGCTGCCTCTTCGGTCGTCTGGGAAGACCTGATAGTAGCAATGATCTCGTCAATTGCATCAAGGGCAATTAACAGTCCGTTTAAGATGTGCAGACGGTTTTGCGCCTTCTTCAGATCAAACTGCGTCCGGCGGAGAATAATCTCCATCCGATGCTTTAAGAATTCCTCGATGATATCTTTGAGTGTCAGATATTTTGGCTGCCCGTTCACGATGGCCAGATTGATGATCTTATGGGTCTTTTCAAGCTGCGTATGACTGTAGAGCTGATTAAGAACCACCATCGGCACCGCTGCCTTTTTGAGCTCAATAACAACCCGGATACCGTCTTTATTGGACTCATCTCTGATATCGGAGATCCCTTCAATCTTCTTTTCCCTGACAAGCGTCGCCATCAGTTCGATCATGGTGGCTTTGTTGACCTGATAGGGAATCTCTGAGATAATAATCCGGTTTCTCCCCTTCCATTCCTCAATCTCGGCAACGCCACGAACTTTTACCCTTCCGCGTCCTTCGATCGCACCCCGGACGATACCCTCACGCCCGAGAATCACACCGCCGGTCGGAAAATCAGGTCCCGGGATATGCTGCATGAGTTCAGCAGGCGTAATATCAGGGTTGTCTATTGTGGCACAGACGGCGTCACAGACCTCTCCCAGATTGTGCGGCGGCATATCAGTTGCCATACCGACCGCAATACCACTCGTGCCGTTCACAAGAAGATTTGGCACCTTTGCCGGAAGCACCGAGGGTTCTTTCAGGGACTCATCAAAGTTCGGGACAAAGTCAACAGTCTCCTTGTCGATATCATCAAGCAGTTCTTCAGCGATCTTCTCGAGGCGAACCTCGGTGTATCGCATTGCTGCTGCTGAATCACCGTCAATCGAACCAAAGTTTCCCTGCCCGTCAATAAGCGGATGGCGGTAGGAGAATTCCTGTGACATCTTCACAATGGTCTCATATATTGCTGAGTCACCGTGGGGGTGATACTTACCCATCACGTCACCAACAACACGGGCTGATTTCTTGTAGGCCTTATCAGAGGTATTCCCCATCTCGCCCATCGCAAAGAGGGCACGGCGGTGGACGGGTTTTAGGCCGTCACGCACATCAGGAATTGCCCGCCCGACAATAACACTCATCGCATAGTTGAGATAGGACGTCCGCATCTCTTTGACAATTGGTGCTGCTATGATACGGCCGGTTGAATGTTCTTTATTATCACCGGACTGTTCAGATGTCAAGGTTCTTCACCTCCGTTGCATGCTGCCAGATAAAGTCCCGTCTGGCCTCGACGTTATCTCCCATCAGTCTCTCAAAGGTTTCGTTTGCAAGTACCACATCCTCAACCTCGACCTGCTTTAAGACCCGCTGTGCAGGATCCATCGTGGTCTGCCAGAGTTGCTCGGCGTTCATCTCGCCAAGACCCTTGTAACGCTGGATATGAGCGCCTTTCTCACCAATCTCCTCAAGAGCGTCGTGCATCTCATCTTCAGTAAAGGCATAGATCTCTTTCTTTCCTTTCCCAACCCGGTAAAGCGGAGGCTGAGCGATGTACAGGTAGCCCTTCTCGATAAGTTCCGGCATGTGACGGTAGAAGAACGTCAGGAGAAGCGTGCATATATGAGCACCGTCCACATCAGCATCAGTCATGATAATAACATGATGATACCGGGCTTTCTCAATATCAAAGTCCTCACCGATGCCGGAGCCAATCGCCGTTATAAGGGACTGAATTTCTTCGTTTTTCAGAGACCGGTCAAGACGTGCCTTCTCGACGTTGATGATCTTTCCCCGCAGCGGCAGAATAGCCTGGAATAACCGGGAACGTCCCTGTTTCGCCGAACCTCCTGCTGAGTCACCCTCTACGATGTAGAGTTCACTCTTTGCCGGGTCCCGCTCAGAGCAGTCCGCAAGTTTCCCCGGAAGTCCACCGGAATCAAGC
>Ga0222681_1000332_pt1 | contig 16944 bp, 19 predicted proteins | sample AntAcemetage1006_FD_179844 | JGI IMG/M metagenome (GOLD analysis project Ga0222681, IMG submission 179844) | Saline water microbial communities from Ace Lake, Antarctica - #1006 | ecosystem: Environmental > Aquatic > Non-marine Saline and Alkaline > Saline | place: Antarctica: Ace Lake... | reverse complement strand
TTGTCGTGTGTTCGTTGCCTTGAGTGCAGTATTAAAGCGAAGTTCCGCATCGTTCATTTCAGCTGGATCATTTTTGAAATCTTTTCCCAAATACTTCATGAGATAGAAACCCAGATTTTTAATATCCTTCTTTGCTGAGAAATCGTTGTTCTCACTAAAATCTGCTCCATGCTTGAAGGAACCGGCTTTATAGCGTTCCCATGTCTTCTTGATATGATCCTGTTGTTCTGGTGTAAACTCATAGACAATAGCGACATGCATATGAGGATACCTGGATTCATGCATTTCAAGGGAATACACATAATCAAAGGTACGTTCAATAATACGATTTCTCAAAAGCTTTCTGAGTTTTCGCCATGACTTTCTAAGAACCAGAAGAGATTCTTCAATTGTATACCCTCCAACCCAACTTTGACAGTTGGCCTATATAGGTAATTCATGCCCGTAAAATATCCAAAATAGTCAGGTTTGAATTTGACAGTTGCGTTATATTTGTGGGAAAAATGCAAGTTCTATTTGTCCGAATGACAGTATCGTCTGAAATTCAAGCCCAAAGTGAAGAGTTTTAGGGAGATACTTTTTCAAATACCTGGAACTGTCAAATTATATTCCTCCACAATATGAGGGATTTGAGTGAAGTGGCAAACTGAGGATGTCCGGATGTCCGGATGTTGGATGTACTCTGGCTCCCTTGTCCATCTTTACCCACCTTTACCAACCCTTTACCCACTGGTTGGGTCAGGGAAGAAACGATTTTAATTGCTTATTTTTTAGTTTTATCTTATATTCTTTCTTTATTTATTTTATTTTTCTCTCTTTACCCAGATTTATGAAAAAGAGAGGGGGGGCAGATGATCCGGCAGTTATGAGGGACCCCCCCCTCTCTTTTCGGAAGTGGGTAAAGGGAGGTTTTGGAGGGTGTTCCAAGGTCAATTAAAACTCAGATTACGAATTCATGGCCTTTCTTTCCTGCCATTTTTTGGATTAAGGGCGGATAAAGAAGGGTCAGGTGGGTCAAGGGAGCTTATGTCTTTGTAGCCTAAGTTTGCCACTTCACTCAAATACCTCAGACTGTGGAGGAATATAATTTGGCAGTTCCAAGTATTTGAATGAAGTGTCAAACTTGGGCTCCAACTTTTGCACGGGAATAGTGCCCGTTTTTTCCATTGAATTGAGCACGAATTATCCATTCCATTCGTGGATTTTTGACTCTTACATTCTTTTTGTAGTAGATAACTGCTTAATCTACAGAAAAATTAGTAGCGCAACGCAATTTTTATCAGATCATTTTTACTGACTCAACGCATAGATCTTCTCAGTATAATCATGAGGGTGAGAACATAACCGATTCAACAGCAGGGAACTGCCTGGAAGAAGACGAAACGGGATGCTGGTGGAAAGAACGGCGCTGGCGATATGGGTCCCTGCTTATCGCTATTGTGCTTCTTACCGCCCTCTACCCCTTCCTCGACAAAACAGCAACCGGCATGATCATTCTACAGGCCCTCAACTCCTGTATGCTCATTCTGATTATCTATACTCTTGCCATCCGTCGGACTGCCTATTACATGGCCCTGATTCTTGTCATACCGGCATTGATCCTAGGTTGGGCTAACATCATTCTAAGTGTCCCACTGCTTGAGATCATCTCCGGCATCTCTCTGATAGCAGTCTATGCACTTACGGTGCTCATACTCTTTCGTGATCTTTTCTCAGAGGGTGAGATCACAGAAGACACAGTCTATGGCGCAATCTGCACCTATCTTTTATTCGGACACATGTGGGGGACTGCCTACTACACTATCTCAAACCTTGACCCGGGTGCATTCCTTTTTAACCTGACGGCTTATCCCGGCGGTGCTCTGCAACAGTTTGACCTCCTCTACTTTAGTTTCATAACTCTCACAACAACCGGATATGGTGATATCGTCCCAACTCTTGGCATTGTCAAAATGCTCGCACTCTTTGAGACAGTTATCGGCACAATTTTTATTGCCGTTTTTATGGCACGTCTTGTTGGTCACCTCGCGATATCAGCTGGTAAAAAAGAAAAATGAATGGAAATATCATCACCGTGGAGCATCTGTCTCATGCCTATGGAGATTTACAGGCCGTCCGTAATATCTCCTTTACGGTAAAAAAAGGGGAAATCTTCTCGTTTCTCGGGCCAAACGGGGCAGGGAAAAGCACGGCAATCAGCGTCCTTATCACGCTCCTGTCACTTCAGCAAGGGACAGTCACCATCGCCGGATATGATCTGAAAGAGAATCCAAATGGCATACGCCGTTCGATTGGCATCGTCTTTCAGGAGATTACCCTTGATCGTGATATGAACGTACGCGAAACCCTTGAATTTCATGGCCGTCTCTATAATATCCCCCATGATGAACGAAAGAAACGCACCCAAAATCTTTTGGAACTCGTTGAACTTGAGGATAAAGCAGATGTTTTAACCCGGCACCTCTCAGGCGGCATGAAACGGCGCCTTGAGATTGCACGCGGTCTGATGACCCGGCCGGAAGTGCTCTTTCTTGACGAACCCACCATCGGACTTGACCCCCAGACACGGATGCGGGTCTGGGAATATCTGGAAGAGGTCAACCGGGCAGGAACAACCATCTTCCTGACAACACACTATATGGACGAAGCGGATCATCTCTCAGACGAGATAGCCATCATCGATCACGGGAAGATTATTGTGACCGGCACACCAGATACACTCAAAAATACCCTCGGTGAAGACCTCATCGTTATCGCATCAGATCAGAACGAACGTGCAGCAGAGATTCTCTCCGTGATGGATGGCGTTAAAGAGGTGACAATCCGTAACGATGAGCTTCTGATCATGGTAACCGGCGACGGGTCTGTGCACCTTCCGGTCTTCATACAGGAACTCTCCCGTCATGAGATTCAGATCAACTCGGTCAATCTGAAAAAACCCAGTATGGACGATGTTTTTCTCCACTATACCGGCAGAGGACTGAGAGCAGAAGAGACAGATAACGGGACAAAGGAACAGAAGAGAAGAGGTTAAAGATGGAGTTTGGCTTTTTTACGGTATATCTGCGTGACATGACGCGATATGTCAGGTTCAGGACACAGCTCCTGTCATCGCTGATTATGCCAGCAGTCTGGCTTGCATTCTTTGGGGTATCCATGGCAAGTAACCTAGATCGCCTGAGTGACGCATCTGCAATTCCCGGTGTCCTGAATATCAGTTATCTGACCTTTATGGGAGCAGGAGTTATTGCGATGACAACTCTTTTTACCAGCATTTATGGTGGATTCGTTCTGCTTTTTGACAAAAACTGGGGCCTGATGAGGGAGATCATGGCAAGTCCGCTGCCACGCCGGGATATCGTGATCGGGATCGCCGGTTCCGGTGTCACGAAGTCATGGATTCAGACGACTGTTGTCATTCTCTTTGGTCTGCTGCTGGGCGTGCACTTTTTTACCGGCCAGTCACCCCTCCGGACAGTCGTCTCGTTTGGCGGGATTTTTCTCTTTGTTGCCCTCTTTTCCGCAGGATTTGTGTTTCTTTCAGCGGCGCTTGCCCTTTCGATGGACTCACCTGAAGGATTCCAGGGGATCACGACACTGCTTACCATGCCCCTCTTCTTCGTCTCAAACGCTCTCTACCCAATCACCGGTCTGCCACAGATACTCCAGGATATTGCTGTGGTAAATCCACTCTCGCACCTCGTTCGGGGCATCAGATATTTTGCCATCGGGGATGATTTCACTGCCGTTGGCATGCATATTGTCACAACACCCGGCGAGGTTCTGATCTCACTTGGCGTCCTTTTCATCTTCGTCGTGATTATGTTTGCCTTTGCCCTCCGGCAGGTCAACAGAACCGTAGTAACCTGAGAAATAATATCTGAAATACTTTAGAGAAAACAGAACGTCAGGCAGGCACAGACTGAGTACTTAAAAAATATCTGAAAAAGGATGACTAAAACTATCCGTACTGAAAAAAGACAGGATTTAAGGGAATAGTATTCCCTTTTAATCTATTTCATCACGTTCTTCAACCATCATGCGGATTTGCATGTCGTCCTGAGTCAGGCAGACTGAGTAGTCCGGGCAAACCGTGTGCCCAGCAAGCACCTGAACTTCTTCACGCTCATACAGATCATCCTCGCAGAGGGGTCTCAGAATTTCATGTCCGTATATCATTGGTCACTCCAAACTTGTTGTCTAAGTTCACATTCACCCATGTAGATATATATACTTGTTGGTGGCTGCAGCAACGCTGGATTGAAGATAAAGGGAAGTTCTTGCTCTCAATACTAAAAAGGAGGGATTAATCAATATTTCCAGGAAATATTCTATTTATCTTCTTCTATTCACCAAAAAGAACCATAGGCATGAATGAAATTGTTCTCACTTGAAGATTAGCTCAGATATCTGGATTTTAAAGCCTATTCCGAGGTGTTTACTCCCCACTCAGACGACCCATGCGCGCAAATTGGCACCAAATAATTCTGCAAAAACATATGCGTCGCCGCAGAGGTGCCGCACAATATCTGAGGTGAATATATATATCTGAATTTTATGAGCCCTTAAAAATAGCTCATTCCCGCAACACAAACGAACGTTCAATTTTTGCCTGAATAGTAGACTTTGGATACGAACCAGTCACACGATCCACAAGTTGTCCATGAGAGAAAAATAATAAAGTGGGAATCGCCGATATCTGGAATTGCATTCCGAGAGAGGGTGCTTCATCAGTATTACATTTTCCAAAGGTAACCTGTCCCGCATACTCCACAGCAAGTTCAGAAATTAATGGACCAACCTGACGACAAGGGCCGCACCATTCAGCCCAGAAATCAATCACCACAAAAGCATGATCCCTTATGAATTCAGCAAAAGAATGCTCGCTGATTTCATGAACGCTACCAGTGAGACCTTGCAGAAAAATCTCCTGTTCCATCTCTTTGAGTCGTTGTGCCCTGAGTTCCTGAAGCTCATCATCTTCGTGAAAATCATCAATCATACGTCCTGTACTCTTAGTTGTTTAGTCCTTCAGCCTTCTCATTTTTCATTGCATCGTGTATGAAGCCAGCCTCACTTCTGTTTTGATAAGAAATCAGAGAGTGACTTTCATTGCAACGACAGGAAAACAATGAACTTATTTCCCTTTTTTTGAGAATTTAAGGAAGAGTCACATGAAAAAGTATATTGCGCCAGAGTGCTAATTTAATAGAGCAGCGAGGTGGGGTAGTCAGGAAATCCCGACGGGCTCATAACCCGTAGATCAATGGTTCAAATCCATTCCTCGCTATTCTTCTTTTTGAGAGATTTCACAAAGCAATTATCACTTATTATCTCTAATTCTCATACATATCATGAGACGGAGTCTTATTTTTGCAGGAATCTGCCTAATACTGGTAGCATGTTGTGCTGGATGCGCAGATGATGCCCAAAATGCTGTCGATACGAACGATAAAACACCCCCAACAGCAGAAGAGACTCCATCCATCCCGACATCTTCTTCCACCCCTGTGCCGGTAGACTTTGTCTCGTATGTGAATACAGCGACAAAAGTTCTCCTCCCTACGATGAACAATCTTGAAAATCAGCTTCCCCTCATCTACTCAGACCCAACCTACCCTGTCAGTGAACTTCAGGCTGAAAACGCACAATTCAGTGAGAAAGCAGAAGCCTTCCTCAACTCACTCGATACCATCGATATTTCCGGAGAGCATCAGCCAGCATCTCTCGCATTCAGGACATTCCTGTTTCAGGCCGTATCCGGATCTGATTCAATCGCAAAAGGAACAGAAAATTTTGTGGCGGGCAACGATTATCTGGCGCAACCCTATCTTGATTCAGTCCCTGAGATCTTTGATGAAGCTCGAAAAGCACGGAGCACAGCACTTAGCCTGATAGGAGACCTCTCAACAACGGAAGAAATACCAGCAGAGACACAGACGCCAACAACCAGCGAGCAGTCAGATGATGATTTTGTATCCTACATGAACACTGCTTCTGCAATTCTCCTGCCGGTGATGGATGAAATGGTACGCGAGATCCCACAGATTCATTCTGACATCGCCTATGATCCCAGTGAGCTTGAGACATTAAACGACCAGTTTGGTGAACGGGCATCATCTTATCTGAAAGGACTGGACAAACTCGAAGTCTCAAATGAATATGAAAATGCACTGTTGCCATTTCGAAAGTTTCTGTCTTCCGCAATCGAGGGTTCAGATTCACTTGCAAAAGGGATCGTAAATGTTCGGGCTGGCAATGATTATATCGCTCAGCCGTATCTCGATTCTGTTGAAATCACCTTTAATGAAGGTAAAGAATATCGCCGCGAAGCGATCAATCTCATCGGAACACTGACTACAAAAAGATAAGAGCCGAGAAAAAAGAGAGAATACTTTTTCCAAATTTATTTTTCAAACGACCCAAGTTCTGACTGATAACTTCCGGCAATGTAATCGACACACCGGCAGCAGGAGCATTCTCCCGGTACCACAAGTGGGTACTCCCCAGTCAGACACGCCATGCAAAGGTCTTCCCGTTTAATGCCGGTTGCCGCAATCAGTGCATCCAGTGAAACGTAATGGAGAGATGTTGCCCCAATAGAGGAACAGACCTCAGATTCCTCCTTGTCACTTGCAATAAGTTCCTCACGCGTCGGCATATCGACCCCCAGATAACAGGGAAACCGAATCGGCGGAGATCCAATTCGCAAGTGCACCTCTGCCGCGCCCGCCTCTTTAACGATATTGATGAGACGGCGTGAAGTCGTGCCACGCACAATCGAGTCATCAACTAACACAACCGAGTTGCCATTCAGATGCTGTTTGATAGGATTGAGTTTTATTCGTACCGCATTCTCACGGGCACTCTGGTTTGGCATAATAAACGTCCGCCCCATGTACCGGTTCTTCATCAGACCTTCACGATAGGGCGCACCAGAACCTTCGGCATAACCAACCGCATGAGCAATACCTGAGTCCGGGACCGGGGAGACCAGATCAGCATCAACCGGCGCCTCGTGATAGAGAGCCTCACCGATTCTCCGCCGCACATCATACACCAGTTTCCCTTCGATAACCGAGTCCGCACGCGAAAAATAAATATATTCAAAAATACAGTGTGCTCTGTTGCTGGCATTGGCAATTTGCAGACAGTCAATACCTTCAGCAGAGATCCTTATAACCTCTCCCGGTTTAACATCACGGAGAAATTCGCCGTTCAGTGCATCAATCGCAACACTCTCAGAACAGGCAATATATCCCCCCTCAGTCTTTCCAATGCAGAGTGGTCTGATACCCAGTGGGTCTCTGAAAGCATAGACCACATCATCGACCATCATCACAACCGAATACGAACCATAAAGTTTTTTCATGCACAGCAGGATAGCATCCTCAACAGAACCGGACTGCCGAATCTCATCTGCGATAATATTGCCTATGACTTCGGTATCAGTTGTTGTACAGAAAATCTGGCCGCGTTGTTCATATTCATCACGAAGTGCCAGCGAGTTAATGAGATTCCCGTTGTGGGCGATGGCGATCTGTTTTCCCCTGAAGATAAAATTAAACGGCTGAATGTTTTCAGGAATTTTAGCGCCGGTGGTAGGGTATCTAACATGACCAATACCAACAGAACCTTTCAGACGCTGTAACACTTCAGCATCAAATACTTCAGAGACGAGACCCTCGTCTTTGTACTTATGAAGGCAAATACCATCAAAAACAGATATCCCGGCGCTCTCCTGTCCACGGTGCTGCAAAGCATAGAGCGCGTAATAGATCGGGAAGGACACACCGCCAGCATCCACGATGCCAACGATACCACACATAGTTTGTTAATTCCTGTGCAAAATAAAGTTGTGTTGTTCTAATGTGTTGGCTTTTGGGATTTCTTGCTGACCCAGTTATACTTGCGCATTCTGGAAGATTTACCAAAACCACAGGCAGAGCAGACCTTGTGGCGTGCGTGGAAAGAAACCCTTCCACAGCGCCTGCAGGTGATGTGCGTTGTCTTCTGCCGTTTTCCCATTGAGGGCGTACCTTTACTCATTGAATCTTACTCCTAAAATGTATCTTATTCCACCGACGGAGAGATGTAAATAACATTGTCTCCGCGAACAATCAATGTCCCCTGTTTTCTTGTGCTGCCTTCAAGAATTTCTTCGGCATTTTCCAGTACGAGGTTCATATGGACATCATAACCCTGCAGAACGCCGCGAATTTCGCGCCCGCCCTTCAGGCTTACAATAACCGGTTTCTGATTCAGTGCTTTATCCAAAATATCAAGCGGTCGTTTCGTCATGGGACACCACAGTTTAACTCGGTGAAGAGTAATATAATTGCACTTGGAAGCTAGATAAATCTAGCGCAGTTATACATATTATTTCGATGTAATAACGAATAATGAATATCATTTACTACGAAAAACAGACAGATTAAAAAGAGGGAACATACTGACATATGGTAAAAATACAACTCAAACAAAGGCATACTCTCAGGCGATCAAAGCAGTTGAAACTCTGGACGGGACTAAAAAATGAGATTGGGGATGAGAGCGATCTCTTTACTTCACCAGACGTTGAAATGGTCGAAACAACCGGAGATATCACCCTGTACCTCCTCGATAAAAAACCGCTCATCTTCGAAAAGAGAGATGGATGGGTCTTCCCTACCCTAAAGGGGGCACTTGAACGCCCCTTTACATCCCGACGCATCACCGTAGACTCCGGTGCCGTGCCACATATGGCAAATGGTGCCAATGTGATGCGCCCGGGTGTAGTGGGCATCACTGATGATGTGAAGGCAGGGCGCCCAGTCATTATCGCAGAAGAGCGTTACAATAAGCCACTGGCAATCGGAATTGCCCTTTATGATGCAGAGGAGATGAGGGAAACCGAGAGCGGCAAAGTCGCAAAAAATATTCACGCTGTCGGGGATGAAATCTGGAATCTCGAGATTTAGCGTAAAAATATCAATTCTATTTTTATCAAAGAGTCTCTAAAACAATTTTTTGTCCCCGTTTGGTCCAGAAAAACAATACCATTAAATAAATTCCATTCTACATCTTTTTCATGGCTAAAATTCTCAGTTCTATTCTCAAAAAGAACACCACCAGTGCTGACGAAGATGACTATATGGAGCTGGATCTTGCCAACTATGAGGTTGCGGCAGGCGAGAGTGCAGCTTCAATGTATGTCAAGATTGCAACGATTGCTGACCTGAAAGATGCGCCCCGCGTCAAAGATGAGATCTACAACGGCAATATCGTTATCGTCGACATTGGTCGGTTAAAGATGGACAAGATCACTTACGAGCGGGTTCTCAAAGATCTACGTGACGTTGCAGCAGATGTAAATGGAGATATTGTTGGTCTTGGTGACCAGAAATATGTGATTATCACTCCGATGTCTGTAAAAGTTTCACGCGAGAAGATTGGCGGCGGAGCGTAATCCGACGTGAAGCGAGTCGTTGTTGCACCCTGTCCATATTGCTCAGCGAATATCGAATATCTGTACTATACCGAAGAAATACCCTATTTTTCAGAGATTCTCATCACAAGTGCATCATGTCCCTGTGGCTACCGTCTGACCGATACGATGGTCATCGGGGAGAGTAAACCTGTCCGCTATATTTTTCCCGTTCAGGAACCTTCGGACCTAAATGCCAGAGTGGTGCGCAGTACAACCGGCACAATTGAAATCCCTGAATTTGGTGTGAATATCGAACCCGGGCCAATATGTGAAGGATTTATCTCAAATGTGGAAGGCGTCCTCGACCGCGTAGAACGCGCTGTAAACATGGCTCTTTCCTGGACCTATGGAGATGAACTGGAAAATGCCATCAAACTTCAGGCAACAATTCAGGAGGCTCGTGAAGGGAAGGTTCCATTTACCCTTATTATTCAGGATCAAGATGGCAATAGTGCAATCATTCATCCCAATGCAGTGAAAGAGCCTGCCCTTGATGAGGACAATCCAAAACAGGACGATGTGAATCTGAAAGATAAATCCTAAACTACTTTTTACAGAATACCCAGATGCGTCTAAAGCAAGTCAGATCACGAGCACAACAGCGAAAATACATAAAAAAGAACGGTGAGTTTATTCGACAGCTTTTCCCCGAAGACGCACACCTGGCGTTTCCGAGACTACGCCAACAACCTTCGCTTCAGGAAGAATGCGCACAATTTCAGGCAGGCTCTCTTCCGGAGCAATGAAGACGTAACCCATACCCATATTGAATGTCCGGTACATCTCCATTTCATCGACATTTCCTTCTTTTTGCATCCAGTCAAAGATCGGTTGCGGCGCTAGTGGACCTTCGATCTCAAAGCCAAAGTCTCCCAGACGTTTGAGGTTTAAGAGTCCGCCCCCGGTGATGTGACACATGCCATGAACCTCACAGGCAGCAGTCACTGCCAATACTTCATGGTAGATCCTTGTCGGCGTGAGAAGTTCCTCACCAAGAGTCTTCCCCCATGGCATTTGCTGATCATATCCGGCATATGTCTCAACGAGTGTGCGGGCGAGTGTGAGACCGTTGGAGTGAATGCCACTTGAGGGAACGCCAACAATCAGGTCTCCGGCTATAATCTTCTCCCCAGTAATAATCTGGCCTTTCTGCTGTACTCCCAGGCAGGTCCCGGCAAGGTCAAGACCGTTGACCAGTCCTTTGAGCGTCGCTGTCTCGCCACCAACAATCGTCATGTTTGAGAGACGCGCACCCTCATTGAGGCCTTCACCAATCTGCTCCATCTTGGATATGGAAAGAGCATCGGTTGCAATGTAATCTACAAATGCCACTGGCTCAAGGTTCATCACATAGAGATCGTTGACATTCATAGCGATGCAATCAATGCCAAGAGTTGACCAGTCCTCCAGCGCATCAGCCACGAGCATCTTTGTTCCCACCCCATCCACGGCAAGGGCAAGAACAAGATTCCCGAAATCTATGAGACCAGCGAAATGCCCTACAGAACTGCACATCGTATAGGCGCCTTCACGTTTGTAGGTTAGTTTTTTCACAAGTGCAGATACCGCCGCTGCCTCAAGGTTGATGTCAACACCGGCGTCTGCATACGTATGTTTGTTACTCGTCATCCTGTTCCTCAGCTAATCCAAATTCGTCATGAAGCACCCGAAGGGCTTTGGGACCGTGTTCAAGCTTTACCACAAACGAGACGTTCACCTCGCTCGAACCCTGCGAGATCATCATCACATTCACACCGGCTCGCCCCATCGCCGTAAATATTCGACCAGAAATCCCCGGTGTTCCAGCCATACCAACGCCAACAACCGCAACAGCGATGACCCCACGATCATGAGTGATGCTCCTGATATAGCCATTGGTTCGCACTTCATCCAGCGCAGTGAGGGCATTGTCTAGATGTTCATCATCAACAATCAGCGAGATATTTGCCTCACTTGAACCCTGTGAGATCATCATGACATTGACATCACGTTCTGCAAGTGCCGAAAAAATCCGGTGGGCAACGCCAGGCCGTCCAATCATCTGGGCGCCGGAGATTGCAATGAGCGAGACTTTTTCGATGTAAGAGATCGATTTGACAACCCGCTTGTCCTTCTGCTCAGCCTGCATCACACGGGTGCCGGGATGATCCGGATTAAAGGTATTTTTCACCCTCACCATGATGCCTTTCTGTATGGCAGGTTCCACCGAACGGGGGTGAAGCACTTTTGCACCGAAATATGAAAGTTCCATGGCTTCAAGGTAAGAGAGAGTTGGCAAGACCCGTGCATCATCGATAATACGCGGGTCTGAAGTCATGACACCATCTACATCGGTCCAGATCCAGATTTCATCCGCATCAATGGCCGTACCAACCACTGCAGCTGAATAATCAGAGCCGCTGCGCCCCAGAGTTGTCACCACTCCCTGACTGGTGCAGCCCATATAGCCCATAACCACTGGCACTTTTTCAGACAACAATGGAGCAATACGACTTTTAATTCTGTTTTCGCTCTCAGGCAAAACCTGAGCACACCCATGACGTCCGTTTGTTATAATACCGGCTTCACAGCCATTCATGGCAATTGAGCTGAGGCCAGCTTCACGAAATGCCGCACTCACAACGAGCGCGGAAAGCCGTTCACCAAAACTGATGACATAATCCTGAGACCGGGGAGTAAGCTCGCGCAGATTGTGTACTGAGTTTAAAATATTCTTCAGATTTTCGAGACTGATATTGATCTCACCCAATACCATGTCTGCCTCTTCAGGGGCAACAGCCCGAAGCACTTTTTCGTGCCTCGTCCGCATTGCATCAATAAAAGTACTGACATGATCCTCAGAATCTGCCTGTGAATCAAGTACAACCTCTTCTGCAATGGCATGAAGTTGATCAGTCACTCCAGCCATCGCTGAGACAACGACACAGATCTCATGTCCCTCGTTTCGATAATGTCCGACAATATCTGCCACTCGTCGGATGCATGCCTCATCGGCTACCGATGTTCCGCCAAATTTCATTAAAAGCCGCACGTCTGCTCACTCTGCCCCATATTTGCTATGCCTGTATATATCAACCCGAAGTCCTATTAAATCCAGCGCGGACAGGTGCACTTATAGGTGTACTTATGATTATACAGATCCAACAGTGAAGGTAGATGAAGGCAGAGAGTATTCTTGACTGCCACGTCCTTGTTATCGGAAGCGGCGGTGCAGGGACACGGGCGGCAATCGAGACGGCAGGATATGGCAGCACCATCCTCCTTTCAAAAACCCTGACAGGCAAAGGGGGGTGCACTACCATGGCAGAAGGCGGGTATAATGCTGTCATGAATTCCCAGGACTGTACCGAAGACCACTTCACCGATACGATGAGAGGCGGGGCATTTCTCAATAACCCGAATCTGGTACGAGTTCTTGTGGATGAGGCACCTGAACGCTTCAAAGATCTCATCTCCTGGGGTGCTGTATTTGACACGGCAGAGACCAGTGAATGCCTCGTTGCTCAGCGCCCGTTTGGTGGCCAGTGCTTCTCAAGAACCTGTTATGCCGGAGACCGGACCGGTCACGAGATGATGGCAACTCTGGTTGAGAAGGTAAGAGCCTTAGATATCCTTCAGATTCAGGACAGAACAGCCATTAATCTCCTGCTTGACGGGGATCGGGTTTGTGGTATCATTACTCTCGACCGGGAAGGCAATCTTGGCGTTATCAGAGCGGATGCAGTGGTTCTGGCCAGTGGCGGCGGGACACAGGTCTTTGATATCTCAACAAACTGTGCAGCAGCGACCGGGGACGGTCACGTTATGGCATGGCGCGCCGGTGCTGAACTCATTGATATGGAGATGGTCCAGTTTCATCCGACCGGCGCCATCACGCCAAAAGATACCCGTGGCCGGCTTATCACAGAAGCAGTGCGCGGAGAAGGCGGGGTACTCAAAAACACCAGCGGCGAGCGGTTTATGGATCGCTACGACCCTGTACGAAAAGAACTTTCCACCCGGGATGTTGTCGCCCGTTCGATTCAGACTGAGATCCTAAACGGCAACGGAACAGAAAACGGTGGCGTGCATCTTGATGTGAGTCATCTGCCGGACGAGGTCATTGAAAAGCGTCTGCCGATCATGCTGGAACAGTTCCTGATTTATGGCGTGGACATAAGAAAAGAGCCAATGGAAGTCGCACCGACAGCGCACCACATCATGGGAGGGCTAGCTATCTCTTCCCAGGGTGCGACCACCCTGCCCGGTCTGTTTGCCTGTGGTGAGATCACTGGCGGTGTCCACGGAGCAAACCGCCTTGGCGGGAACTCACTTGCTGACACGCAGGTCTTTGGAAAACGCGCAGGAGAGTCTGCCGGAAAAACACAGGAGATACCGGTCAAAAACCGCCTGGATCCAAAAGATCAGGTGAAGAAAACACAAAAGCGCCTCGCTGCCTACCTTGCCGGAGACACCAGTCCGTCAGAATACAAACAGCTCATTAAAGACGTGATGTGGGAAAAGTGCGGTGTATTCAGAAACGGGGCGGATCTTCGGGAAGCACTGACCCTCCTTACTGATTTACAGCAATGCCGGCCTCATGCACTGACACTGGCCAATCTTGCCGAGTGCTGTTCTGCAGAGAATATGCGCCGCCTTGCCTGGATGATGGTTCTATCTGCCCTCACCCGCCCGGAATCACGCGGAGCCCATGTACGAACCGATATTTCTCAGGACTGGACAGCAGAATCCTCACCCTATGGCCACACCCACATTCTGGGAGAAGAATGCAGAATTGAAGCCGTTACCAATGCGGAGAAGCGTTCATGACACAGAAGATGATGACGGCAACGGTTTGCAGATACAACCCAAAGACCGATAAAAAACCCCACTTGGAAGAGTATTCGGTGACGGTCAATCCGGGAGCCAGAGTGCTGGATTTCCTGCACAGGGTCCATGACACCATCGATCCAACGCTTTCGTACCGGTACTGCTGTGCAGCAGGGCAGTGTGGAAGCTGTGGGGTCAAAGTAAACGGAGAACCGGTCCTCGCCTGCATGGCAGAAGCAGAGGATGGCATGGTTATTGAACCACTAAATCTTCCGATTGTGCAGGATCTGACAACTGATCTTGCTCTGTATCTTGATGTTATGGCATCGCCAAAGACCTCGGGAGACTGTGTGGTGCCGGACGCAGAGACGACAGAGAAGATTAAGGAACTGCGTACCTGTATCGAATGCCTTGCCTGTGTCTCAGAGTGTCCGGCGATTCTTGTTGCAGATTTTGCAGGTCCTACAGCAATGCGTCAGGAGATGCGGATTGCTCTCGACCCACGGGACACCACGAACCGGATACCGGACGACGTGGCAGCAGGACTGTTTACCTGCACCTCCTGCCAGCGCTGCCTGGACGTCTGCCCCAAAAATATCGCAATGCCGGGCAAAGCAATTGAGAAACTGCGTGAACTGGCCGACCGGCAGGGACTGACGCTTAAGACTCATCAGAACGTTGCTGCCCTTGTGCAGGCAACCGGACGCAGTGTCACCCACCCTGACCGGAAATCGTTTATGGAGTCGGTGCCTGAGGTGATCGAACCGGAGGGAGAGGTGAAGGCAACGGGAGGATTTTTCACCGGGTGCATGTATGATTTCCGCCTCCCGGATACCGCCCTTGATATGATTGAGGTCATGAAGCGAAACGGGATCCGGGTCATTGTGCCACAGGATCAGGTCTGCTGTGGTTCGCCACTGATTCGGACCGGGCAGACGTCATGCCTGCCAGCGCTTAAGGAACAGAATATCCGGGTCTTTGCCGATGCCGGTGTGGACTTTGTCTTTACGATGTGTGCCGGTTGCGGTTCGACTCTCAAAAACGATTATGATACGCCCTTTGAGGTGCTGGACATCAATGAGGTTCTGGAACGATACGGATACGAGGAACCGGCAAAACTGGATGTCACCGCCACCTACCATGACCCCTGCCATCTTCTACGGGGTCAGGGGATTTCTGAGGAACCACGAAAGCATCTGAGATCGGTAGTGAAGGAACTTATCGAGATGCCCAATCTCTGCTGTGGTGCCGGCGGCGGAGTCAAGTCGGGTTTACCGGACGAGGCAGCGGCGCTTGGTGCCCTTCGTGATATAGAAATAAAAAAGACCGGCGCAGATATCGTGGTGAGTTCCTGCCCGTTCTGTGAGTTCCATATCGCGTCTGCAACCGATGTGCCGGTTAAGAATATTACAACCATGCTTTTGGAAGGATACAGGAAGAAAGATCAGATCCAGTAATCTTTCCTGAATCTAAAATTTCAGAATTATTCAAACCATTTTTTCGTGAAAAACTCGAAACCTTATTTTGACAAGACGATTGAAGGATTTGGGGAACTGTTCAGACATCTGAGCTATGAAGAGATTGGCACAAGAAGTCTTCTTTCCCGTGCTTTTGCCGGAACAATCCGCAACCGCGTGGTATTTTGCATCCCAGGCTCTCTTCCGGCTGTAATTCTTGCGATGGAAAAGCTGATCATTCCGGAATTAAAGCACATTCTGACACACATCGGAGCGCAGCGAAAAAAACAGAATAAAAAGTGAAATAAACAGAATAGAAGAGCTTCTGTTTATCCACCAATTTTTTTCCTTTATGATAATAGCAGGCGGACACACCGAAGAAGGTAAAGACTCTCTCTTCCTGCCATTGCCAGTTTATGTTTCGTTTTCTTAAAACAAGAGATAGTCTCTGCGTGACTATAATAATGTGCAATATTATAATGTAAAATATATCTAACCCGATATAATATAACATGGCTTTATCAGGTACAGAGAACAAATAATAATTATGATTGTTGAAAATTTGGCGTTATCTGACACCAAACAGTCAGAACAGGTTCCAACGCTGGTGGTCTGTGACCAGACTGTCCAGGGTGTCCAGGGGGATCTTTAACTTCTTTATGGATCTGGAAGAGAAATATAAAAAAAGAAGTTGAGAGGGGTACTGGACAGGCAGGACAGTTCACTGTCTCTCTATTTTGCTGACTCGTTTTTGGGGTATTATCGTTGTTTCGGTGAGAGTGTGTTGATAGTTCCTCTTAGCATTTTCTCCAGATAATAACCCAACGTTGCCACTTCACACAAATCCCTCAGATTGTGGAAGAATAGAATTTGACAGTTCCCGGTATTTGGAAAAATATCTTCCAAAATCTCCTCATATTGGGCTTAAATTTTATATGACATTGCCATTTGGATAATATATCCCGTATTTTACCCACAAATCTAACCCAACTGTCAAATTCAATCCCGACTATTTTGGATATTTCAGGAGCATAAAACACCTACATAGGCCAACTGTCAAACTTAGGATGTAAATTATATTAGGATTTCTCCTCAAACAATGTCCGAAACATATGTTTCATGCACGTTGTTGAGAGAATAAATAAAAGAGAAGGTAAATGAAGAAAAATCAGATGAAAACCTTCACAACATCCGAATAAAATTCTTCAA
>Ga0222681_1000328_pt1 | contig 17069 bp, 17 predicted proteins | sample AntAcemetage1006_FD_179844 | JGI IMG/M metagenome (GOLD analysis project Ga0222681, IMG submission 179844) | Saline water microbial communities from Ace Lake, Antarctica - #1006 | ecosystem: Environmental > Aquatic > Non-marine Saline and Alkaline > Saline | place: Antarctica: Ace Lake... | reverse complement strand
TTTTTCATCTCCTCAATAAATTCAGGCGGAAATGATTGCCCCCGTGAAGCCATTATCTGGCCGAATTTAACGAACGTGGGTCCAAGTTCCTGCAAAGCAAGACGTGCCCGTTCATACACAGAACGCTCATCCTGCTTCACATTTCTATGAAATTTCCGACGTCTGCTCCCGTCAGGATCCAGAGCGTCCGCACCCACACTAAAACCGTACTTGACCAATATATCGATAATTTGCCCGTATCTTCTCAGGCGTGTAACCATGATGATAGGTGAAACCTTGTACTACTTAAAAAGAAGGATAATTTAATGCCGTGCATTGAGCAGGAATGATCCCAGCACACCAATAATGAGTGTTCCCATTGACCACGGGGCTTGGGTGGGTACAGGGGTTTCCTGCTCTGTTGCAATTGGTTGAACTCCCGGAGATGTACTCGTACTAACCGGCGTGCTGATTGATTGTGCTGCTACTTCATTGATAGTGGATGAAAACGGCAGTGAAAATGGATACTCCTCAACAGTTTCCGTCCCGATGTGTTCAATCCTAAAAATATAATCCCCAGGAACAAACCCAGACAGATCAACAGGAACAATCCAGATATTTCCGGCATCTGTGCTCTGTATCTCTGTCTTCCCGGAAAGAGTGTTCTCTGGCATTACATTACCCTTTGTTGAAGGCAGAAAGGCAGCTGAACGGATCTCATAGAGAAGTTGATCCCCCGGTGCAAGATTCGTGGATCCAAGAATTACATAATTATCCGCACCACCATCATAGACAACCATCTCCTTCCGGGAAATTGATGGGGTAACTATCATAAATTCCTTCTCCACTGCCGTATCATCAATATTTGTAGAGGCCAGCATCCGTTTCAGAGCATACGCCGCCTGTGGTCCGGAGAGGCTTCCCGGCCCCTGCACAATAAAGGATTCATCGCCTGACGTTGAGACAACACTCGTCTGCCCGGCCCCCGGTGAATTGTATTCCGGATACACATCGAACTTTCCGTTATACATCGGGTGCTGAATAAACGCAGAATACATGCCAAGAGACATCGCTCCCGTTACAGCACCAGTGAGTTCGTAGGAGTATTGATTATTTTCAACGCTGGTTGTGTCATACTGATAATAATTCTTCCCAAAGATCCAGACAGCGACACCAGTATCCGGATCGCCGGTTGCAACCCCGGCCAATGCGTAATCATCTCCCTGTACCACAACATCAAACGTTGCACCCGAGACTGGCAGAACAACAAAAACTGCCAGAACCAGAAGAGATGATAAAATCAATAGACAATTAAGATTATATTTTTTCATCGAAACAGGCCTCCAGATATTCCTTATTCCTGCCATTGACACTCAGGATGTATGAAGGTATGGATCAGTAAACGGGAAAAACAGGAAGAAAAATTATTCTGGCTTTTGAACCTTCTGCCAAGTCATATCACTGAAAATAGAGAGGAGATATTTTGGATTTTCTCCTTTGTAAAAGAGTGGAATTTTTCTGCGCATTACATATTTTGTTTCGTGTCCGGGACGCTCTATAACGGCTTTCCCAACCAGAACTTCCCCTTTTTCAGCCAGAACTGCCTCATCGCCTTCCAGAAGAATATCTACAATGCCCGGAGTGAATACTTCTGTAGGCGTTTTTCCGGTCACCTGATCAGAAGTGACACCAAGTGCCCGTTCAGCAGAGGCGTTCATAAAAATAATCACACCAGTCTCGGTCTCTTTAACTATGACCATTGCTGGGATATTTTCCACAATAGAGAAGAGGAATTTTTTCCACTGAGAGACCTTTCGCCATGCTTTTTTGCGCTCGGTTGCATCCCTACAGACAATCCGGTGCCCAACCTTCTCACCAAGCATGTCAATCCGGGCACAGGCACTCATTTCCAGAATTACCTCCGTTCCGTCTTTATGGCGAAGGGGGATCTCTATCAGGCAACGTTCCTCCTTATCGCTCTCAAGGGAAGCTTTCAGTTGATCAGTGACCTTTCTGGCATCTCCGTTCTCAAGGAAATCCATGAATATCTGTCCGACCAGTTCATCTGATTCATACCCCAGCAGATCGTTCGTTCTCGGACTGACATAGGTGAATGTCTGAGTCTGATCCAGTTCCCAGATGGCATCATTGATCTCCTCTACGAGTGTCCGGTAAGTATGTTCACTTTCAATGAGCGCCGCTTCCGCGTTTTTCTGCTCGGTGACATCCTCAAGCATGACCGTAACACCCGGAGATCCATCATTGAAGACCGAAGCTACAATCCGAATCCGATAGAAAGATTCCTGACCGGCTTTGATGATACTAAGGTCATCTGTGCTCTCAGTTCCGTCAAGCGCAGCACGGATCCGTTCCATAATCAGGGGGTGGTCGAGAACAGCAAGATTTGAATCGCGCAGCGGTTGCCCGGCAATCTCTTCACGTTTTCCATCTACAAAATCACAGAAACGATCATTGACCTGGACAACACAGAGTTCCTTATCGACAACAACCACCAGATCAGACGAAAAATCCAGCATCGCAGAGACCGGGAGACGCTGGGAGAGATAGAAGACCTTGGCTTTTCCATACGTCTTCATATCCGCCTGCCCGGAGATCAGCAACATATCAAGATACCGTGACACAGTATTTCTGTTCAGTCCTATTTCAGCGGCAATATCTGAGACAGACATCCCGCGCGGGTTCTCTTTAAGTATATCTAAAATTCTGGAGAGTTCACCCGGATACTGCTTCATCTAAGCATATATTCGACGTTGCAGGACTTATTGCTATCGTCATTGTTTCATACAATGCCCAGTGTTAACGCTTGGCGTTAAGGCAAATCTTTAAATAATAGCTTATGCAACATAGTAGTGTTGGTTGGAGCACCATACTCCAGCCAGGTTATGTATGCACAAACTCATAACCAACTTTAACTCCAGCACACCTCCTACCATACCAATGCAATGGGGAAAAAAGAGAGTAACACCCCGCACACACAGTACCAAACACCAATCCAGCCAGTATACAGGGAAACCGTCCGTGTGTTCACCATAACGCACACGGGCAAAATCTTTTTACGCTTCCCTAAACCCACAAAGATTCGTTACATTCCACATTTTCTTCTCAGAGCGGTAAGAACTTCCTCACAATCAGAATATACAACCAGCTTGTGCTCAGACCCCCTTTCATAATCCGATAGACCCCGGAAAAGCTGCATTGAAGTTTTTTCAGAATCACTGGTTAAGATTTGAATGACCCAGTCTGCACCCTCTTCACTTGAGGGAGGATTGCCGATTGCAACAGGCAAAAAACAATGGGTGCGAAGATTTTCACATAGTACAGAGAGCAAAGGTTCACCATAAAAAGGTAGACTATCACTAACAATCGCCACACGGTAGGCTGAAAAATCTTTCACGTCAAATGCAGGAATTTCAGAGAATTTCCCCAGAAAGGCACCTCTTCCGGGTTCTTTTACCTCAGTATAATAGGTAGTGTTTATCCCACAGGCCGGTGACGAATCAACGCCCACAATACAAAGCGGCGGGCCCCTTTCGTCCATGACCGCCCTGACGTCCTGCTCACATTGTTGAAGAATCTCCTCAAAATCCTGCGTATTCAACCGCTCAAGATAGGATCCTGGTTCGCGTCCCATGCCCAGATATTCAGTCTCCGGACAGGGAAGAGAGACCACTTCTACGCCAAATTCACGGCAGCGTTCTAAACAATGGGCAAAGTATTCCCGATCTTCATCAGTTGTAATCCCTTTAGCCCGGAGGAGAGGATTTACAATACAGGGGGCAACAAAGACGTACACTTATTACCCATTGTCCGTTACCTTTGATAGATGATTCCGCTCTATGCTCTGCGCGACAATTCCTGTGACCCAAAAAAATGTACGGTCAAGCGCCTTGAGCGTGCAGATATGATCAAACTGCTTCCCTCCGTCCGGGCAATTAAAAAACGATCACTCATCCTCGATCCGACAGCGAAAAAGGCACTTTCTCCGGCTGACAATCCTGTGCCTTCAATTACGGTGCTTGACTGCTCCTGGGAAGTTTTAGAGACTGAAGCCATCCGTTCCTTTCCAGTCCGCCGAGCCCTCCCATTTCTTGTGGCAGTCAATCCCGGTCATTTCGGACGCCCCTGTATGTTAAACTCTGTAGAAGCATGTGCTGCAGCGCTCTATATTCTCGGTGAAGAAGAACAGGCCAGAGCAATTCTCGGGAAGTTCGGCTGGGGACTTCGGTTTCTGGAAGTCAACCACGACCCTCTGGAGGAGTATAGACAGGCAAAAGATAGTTCTGAAGTGATTGCAATTCAGTCCTGCTATCTCTAAATCCCCAAATTACATTTTTTTATCAAAATAAAGTATTTTTTGCCCTTTTTTTACTTTCACACCACGCCCGGCCTACTATTATAAACAACACGGGGCAACCAGAAAATCAGGAGAGAATATCTCAGATGATGAAAAAAGCAGGATATCTTAGACGGAGCAGATATACTACCAAAGATGACGAAGGGCATGAATTCTGGATTCTTGAACTGGTGATTCGAGGAAAACGATTTGCCATTCGGACTACTGATGTCCGACAGGCACTTGTCGGTTCATTTCCGGCACGCCTTGAATATCTCCACCAAAACTGGGGCCAGTATACTGGGGGGCTTGCGGGATATGCTTCTCTGTCACACTCACGCCGGGCACTGAACCTTGCCCTTTCCAGTGGAGAACACTATACTATTTCGGTCCAGTCGGTCCAAAAAGCTCTGGCAACACCGGATTATTTTGCATCAGTGGCAAGCATCAGAAACAAACCAACGAATAGGCCAGTACCAAAACAGAATCAGACGGTATCTGCACCGGCCAGTATATGAAAAACAAATGTCTATGAAAGGAAGATACCATCATCTTCTTCTTTCCCGGTCTCATCAGTACATTCTGAGATAATGAACGGTCAACAGAGGGCATGGGAAGACCAGTACCGGAAATCAAAACAAGTTTGGTGCGGCACCCCCGCACGACTTCCGGCACTACCAAAAAATGCCTGGGTTCTCGAACTTGGATGTGGAAATGGCAAAACACTTGCTGCCATCTGCACACATTCATCCACTGTTGTGGCACTCGACATCTCTCTTTCCGCCCTGCATACCTGTGCCAAACGTGACGACTGCGCCGGTGCTCAACTTATAGGGGCAGACATCCGCAACCTTCCGATAAAGAACGCAACGTTCGATGTCATTCTGGCACATCATGTGCTCGGTCACCTCAATGAAGAAGAGAGGCAGAGGACAGCAGATGCCATCGTCAGAATCCTGCGCCAGGAAGACATCCTCTCGGTCCAGGAATTCTCTGTTGATGATTTCAGATATGGTTCCGGTAAAGAGATCGAGAAATGTACCTTTCTTCGTGGTAATGGTATTTCTACCCACTATTTTATGGAGGGTGAGCTTTCAGGACTCTTTTCGGAATTAACTCCGGTGCAAAACAACGAAATGCAGTGGACGATGCGGGTCAGAGGAAAAGATTATCTTCGCTCTGTGCTCGCGTATGAATTCAAAAAAACATGCATGAAATGAATATTTCAGGCACTGTTTATTGGAAATCGCGATCTGATTTCCCAAAAAAAGTAATTATTCCTGTGCTTTCGCTGGCTCTTCTGCCGGTGGACCAACAATCGTTTCAGTAACCAGCCCTCCCTCCAACACCGGATGGAAGTAACCGGTCTCCATCTCAAGACAGTCCTTGGGGCAGATCTCAGCGCATCCGTTACAGTTGATGCAGCGTTTCCGGTCAAGTGACCAGGTACGCTCCTCTTTGTCCACCTCAATCGCCTGTGAAGGGCAGTTTGGCACAGAGACTACAGTAGGTACAGTCTTCCATACGTGCCATTTCCAGATGCCCCCGTATTCCATCCATGACCTTTGCAGGTTTTACCAGATACATCAGGGTGACAGGTTTTGCAAACAATCGCTGAAATACGATCTTTGTCATCGAAAATATGCCCATCTCATTTCACCTCTCACAACATCCGATACAGGGATCAATCGAGAGCACCACAACCGGCACATCAGCAAGTTCAACGCCCTCAAGCATTTTTACGAGCGACGGAACATTGGTAAACGTCGGGGTTCTCACCCGTGCACGGACCAAATTCCGTTTCCCGTTTCCTTTCATAAATGGATGCACTCACCACGGGGTTGTTCAACCTGTGAGAAAAATTCACCATCAGGATTACCTTTAACTTTGACCTCAATCTCACCGGAGGGCATCTTCTCAATCGCTTCCCGGATAAGGTCTGCCGAGGTAAAGAGTTCTTTTGCCCGCACTACTGTCCTGTCAAGAGAGTCGCCATTTGTGGTAACAACCGGCTTAAACGAGAGTTCGTTATATGCCCCGTACCCAAGAGTCCGGGCATCGTTCTGAACGTCACTTGCACGCGCAGTCGGACCGACAGCACCAAGGAAATAGGCATCCTCCTTTGAAAGCATACCAATACCTTCTGTTCGGTGGTGTATCGTGGTGTATCGTGCTGTCACGATAGAAGACCTCCATCAGAGACTGGAGCTCAGACACCATCGCATCCATGCGCTCTGCCATACGTGAAAGTTCATCCTCAGAGATATACCGGCGCACACCGCCAACCTTACAGCCCAAGTTTGACAGTTGGCCTAATAATGTGCTTTTTACCCGTAAAATATCCAAAATAATTGAGATTGAATTTGACAGTTGGGTTATTTTTGTGGGAAAAATAAACGTTCGACTCTCCTAATGATAGTGTCGTTTGAAATTCAAGCCCAAAATGAGGATTTTGTGGCAGAATTTTTTTCAAATACCTGGAACTGTCAAATAGATTATCCTGACTAAAAATTGGAACATTTACGTTGATTTAGCTGACAGGCTCCTCAGCGGATTGAATTCAAACTGGCAAACTTATGCTGAATAAATCCGGGTCATTCAGCATCATTACTATTTTCTTTGTTTTGAGACTTCTACTGCTCTTATTCTCCTGAATCAATACATATATTATAAATCAGACCGAATCCCGATTCCAATAAACTAATATATCCGAAATTACTATTATGTTTGAATGGTTGTTGAAGCGCATGTTGAACTACAGATTACTATGTTGCTGTTCTTTGCACTTGCCGGTTATCTTCTTGCTTCAAGGATCAACCAGTCTGCGGTTGTCGGAGAGATCGTTATAGGCTTTATTGTTGGCCCGTCTGTTCTTGGCCTGATTACCTATACCGAAGTGGTTCAGGCTCTTGCACTGATTGGCGCTATTACTCTTATGTTTGTGATAGGTTTTGGATTTGAAATAAAGGATCTTGCAAACGTCAGATATATGGTAATCGGGTTAATTGGTATAATTATACCGTGGATTGGCGGTTATTGTGTAGCCACGGCCTTTGGGTTTGACAATGCGAGTGCTATGTTTATAGGAACGGCGCTCACGGCAACGTCAATTTCAATTACTGCAAATGTCTTAAAAGAGATGTGTATTCTGGACACAGATGTTGCAAAGGCAATTATTGGCACGGCAGTAATTGACGATGTGCTCAGTCTTCTTGCATTATCAATAACAGCAAATGTCGCAGCCGGAACTTTCTCAATCACAGGATTTTTTTTAATTGTCTTCAAACAGATTGGGTTTTTGATCCTGATTGCAGCAATCGGAGTTTTCGTCCTTGCAAAAATGATCAATAAGATGGATAAAAGTCGCTTTGCAAAGAGGTATCCGGAATTTATATTCATATTTGCTGTAATGCTTGCATTTCTCTTTGCGTCGCTTTCAGAAATCATCGGAATTTCAGCAATTGTCGGTGCCTTTGTAGCCGGGGTTTCCATTAATGGTGTAAATCTTGAAAATAGCCACGATATTGCAAGGGGAGCGGAATATCTCTATATTGTATTTGCATCGATATTCTTTGTATCTCTTGGAATACTTGTAGATATAAAAGAGGTGACGGTCCCTCTAATTCTGTTCATATCTGTCATTACAATAGTTGCAATAATTACTAAAGTGGTCGGGTGCGGTATCCCTGCAAAATTATTTGGGTATTCGAAAAGGGATTCACTTGCAATAGGTTTCGGAATGTCTCCAAGAGGTGAGGTGGCAATGATTGTTGCATTACTTGGGCTTAACCTCTCAATAATCGGGCAGGATGTCTATGCCTCAATCGTCGTTATGAGTCTTTTGACAACAGTTGCCACTCCACTTGTGCTCAGTAACTGGCTGTTTAAGAAAGAGGCTGATAGCTGCAAATTCTGATACTATCAGGCTGAGACAATAACCCTAAAAACTAACCCCAAAACACCAAAACACCAAAATCCACCCAACGGACCGGGTCAGAAATAACAGTCCCGGGAGAACGACAATCTCTTGACCCGAAGAGATTGAATCTGTAATATTTCACTCTTTTTTTTGGTTAACAAACTGACTTATTTTACTCATCGCAGGCTGGATTTTGACCAGGTTGTTTTATTATATTGGTGTTTTGGGTTCACTCACGTTTCCGTCCTCCCTGTGTAAACGGTCATTAAGAATTGATCCAGTGCGACGGGAAAAGCTATATCAATGGATTGCGGTTGAAATCCGCCACTCTCTCCATTCAGAGCGTCCCTACTCTGACGTGCATATCTGGTAACGGATTTGTGCGAAGCTCAGAGGACAAAGCGAAGTAGTACTGAACCTGACAATACAAATTCGCCAGGGAAAAGGGCACATGGGGAATCGAAAGGTGAAGCTTCGTCTAGGGGTCGTAATTTTTGACATGCGAAAGTGGGTTGATTACGCATGCGCCAAAACGGCAACGAAACCTGGTTGTGACTTCTGGATCATGTCACAACGAATGGACACATGGGTTTCCGGCCCAGAGAAGCCTCCTAAATGCCCTAAAATTATCCCAGATATGGAACCCGGTAAACCGTATGTGCTCCCTGATTAAGGGTAGCAAGATCGCGAGATCAAGTAAAGGCACAGACGGCAGAGGAGATGGCAAAAAGCGAATGGTTGCCTGTAATGGGCAATATAAAGGCAAATATGCCTTGATGCGAAAGCATGCAGACTTGCCATAGGTCACAGAAGCAAAAGAAGATGTTTGATTATGAATGTGAGAGAACCAGAGATGACTTCGGTCACGGACCTTACAGACAAAGAACTTGCCCAGAAGTGGAAAGAAACCAACTGGACAGAAGTTGAGACGATTGTTAATAACCTACAGGTTCGAATTGCAAGTGCAGCCAAGAACAAGGACTGGAAAAGTGTAAACAAACTTTCAAGATTACTGACAAATTCCTATTATGCCAAACTACTGGCAGTTCGCAAAGTAACCGGAAACAAAGGAGGTGAAACTTCCGGAGTTGACGGAGTCGTCTGGTCATTACCGGCTGACAAAATGCGAGCTGTGCTTAGCCTTACAAAGAAAGGATACCGTGCAAAACCACTCAAAAGGAAATACATCCCAAAGAAAAACGGGAAAGTACGCCCTTTAAACATACCAACTCTTTATGACAGAGCTATGCAGACATTGTATGCTCTCGCATTAAGTCCGGTAGAAGCAGCAACCGGGGACAGAACCTCATTTGGGTTCAAGCCCTATCGCTCAACAAAGGACGCTTATGCATACCTGTTTATCTGTCTGAGCAAAAAGATTGCTCCGCAATGGATATTGGAAGGAGATATCAAATCCTGCTTTGATGAAATAGGACACGACTGGATACTGGAAAATATTCCTATGAACAAGAAAGTCCTCAAAGAATTCCTAAAGGCAGGATATATCGAAGATTTCGAATTATTTCCAACCGAAAAAGGTACTCCTCAGGGAGGGCCCTTATCTCCCATAATTGCAAATATCACTCTAAACGGAATAGAAAAAGTCCTTGGTGAGAGATTCTACTCATGGAAAAACGGTAATATTGATAAACCTAATAGAAACAGGCACAAAGTCAATTATGTACGTTTTGCAGATGATTTCGTTGTGACAGCAGATTCAGAAGAAACTGCTCATGAAATTATCGACCTTATCGAAGAATTTCTGGAACCACGCGGACTGAAACTATCCACAGAGAAGACATATGTGACCAACATATCAGATGGTTTTACATTTTTAGGATGGACCTTTCGAAAATTTAAAGGAAAACTCCTGATCAAACCATCAAAGGAATCTCAAAAGAGTGTCATTGCAAAAATCAGGGATGTAATTCAAAGAGGAAAGGCATGGGATCAAGATCGGCTGATTAGGAGGCTCAATCCAATAATAAAAGGATGGGCTCAGTACCATAATCATGCTGTATCATCTAAGATATTCAGTAATTTAGACCACATTGTCTTTAATATGCTTTTAGCGTGGGCCAAAAGAAGGCACTCAAATAAAGGTGTATGGTGGACAATCGGAAGATACTGGCACAGAGTAGGCACCCGAAAATATGTGTTTTCCACGGAGAATCAAACACTGGAAAAATTTTCTGATGTGAAAATTGTCAGGAACAGACTGGCCAAATTAGATAAAAACCCATTTATCGACAAAGAGTACTTCGAGAAATGGAAAGTCAGTGAGTACTACCGAAAGAAAAAGATCACGTATTCAAACTCTGTTTTAAGCTGACACCCGAAAGGGTAGAAGTGGCTCGAGCTGGATGAAGCGAAAGTTTCACGTCCAGTTCCGAGAAGACGGGGCGGGAGCAATCCCGCCTTGTTATTCGACCCTCAATAACACTGACAGTACACGCAACTGTCTAAAATGACATACTCAAAGAGGTGAAAAAATGGAAGATGTTGACCGTATCCGTCAGCTATACCAAGAGACTTGATCATGTCGAAAAGTGGCAATCATAATGGGCATTTCCCGAAATACAGTTGAAAAATACCTAAACCGGATAGAAGACTGTAAGCACGGAAATCTCGAAGAAATTCTCCCGTACGAACGAAATATAACACGAACAAAATCTGTATGCAATGAGGAGATAACAAATAAAATACACTCATATCTGGAAGAAAATCAGAAAAAACCAAAGAAACAAAGATTAAATGCATTACCTCCTAACTTTGCCACTTTGAGTTCAATCACCTCAAGAGACTGTGCATTACAGCGATCAAAATATTCCAATTTTTAGTCCGGATAATCTATTTGACAGTTCAGGATTTTACCCGTACCAAATCACGAAATCGCCCAATTATACCTCAAAATCATCGTATTAATGGGATCAAAATTGGAGTGGATGTACTTTTTTGTCTTCCGCATCCACAAATCAACAGTTACTGTCAAATTCGATAATGATTTTTTGATGAATTTTGTTGACGTATGCTTTAGTTCAGGAATTTCAAATCGAATCAGTGAGATGAATAATTGCGCAATAAATCCAATGATCAATGCTCCGTAAATGCTGTTATCCATCCAGACTCTCAGTGGTTTTATCTCGATCTCATTCTTCAGAGAGTGGAAAATCTTTTCAATCGAATCCTTTTTTCGGTATGTCAAAAGTGCCTCTGTAAGCGTCAAATTCTTGCTTGATTTCAGGCAGAAAAATCCCTCTCTTCCGGTGATAATCTTCTCTTCAAGGAGTTTTACCGCATCATCTTCCGTAAGTTCAACAAGTTTGGTCTGGATAGAATAATCCACATCTACGAGCAGATTGTTTATTTGGAAGCGTTTTGGGAGGGTTTTATTCTTATTGATACTTTCCTGGATATCCGTGGCTTCTTTTATCTGCCTCACAACTTTTCTGGCCCTGGATTCCAGTTGTTCTTTTTGAAGCTTTTTTGAAAAGAATAGATAATTCAAACTGCTTTTCTTGGCAAGGGTGCGAAATCAGAAATCTACCTTTAATTATCATGATTTGTCATTCTTGCCAAAAAAGTATTATTCAATGAGATCATTCTTGATTTCGGGCATCTTCCTTACTGTTTCTGTCAACCATAGCGAGGAGATCTGACCATTCAAGACGTTCCCACGAGCCGTTTTGTATCTCCATGACATCAAACGATGGTGAGACATCTCCGTTATCATCGAAAAATTTGGGGCCCGTAATACCGATGTACCGAATGCGGTTCAGCGCGTTTCTTATGCCGTCTGCATCGTATCCCCCGGCGCGGATCACCTCAGCAGCGATCATTGTGGCATCATAGCTGGAGGGAGCAATCCAGGCTGGTTCTCTGCGCGTGCGTTCTTTGTACCGCACTGCAAACTCCTCAAAACGATTTCTACTTCCCTGTACCGTTGCCTGCATTCCTTCAATGGAGTCCCCACCAACAATGAGCACCTGCTCATCGACCAGGGCATCAGGCCCATACCAGTCAGTTTCGAAGCCCACTGCTTTTGCCGCCTGCAGGACGCCAACACCTGCATTCAGATACGAGAGAAGAACAACCGCATCAGCTCCAACATTCTCTCCTCCGCATTGTTGGAGTTCACGGGCTATCTCCTCATAATTTCGCACATCAGGGTCAACCGGAATTATGTCAACCACCTCAAGCCCGTTGTTGGTTGCTGCCTCAAGAAAACTCTCTTTCAACCCTTCAGCATAGACATTATTGGTTTCATATACCACAACAATCTGCTCTGCTTCCGGGTTTGTCGTTGCAATCAGACGGGCAATGCCACGACCCTGATAGAGGTCAGAGGGCGCGGTCCGAAAGACATTATATGAACTATTCGAGATTGCTGCGCCAGTAGCAGTTGGTGAAAGAAGGATGACATTGTCCTCTTCGGTAAGAGGAGCAAGAACGAGGACTTCACTGGTGATAACCGGTCCAAGAATCAGAGGCGTCTGAGTCTTCAGCTCCTCATAGGCAGCAAGGGCTCCTTCCTCCGTTCCATAACTGTTTTTGATGAGGAGCTTTACCGGACGGCCATTTATCCCGCCTGCTGCATTAATGTCATCAACGGCCATCTTAACACCTTCCCGCATGTCCCAGCCAGAATAGGCGAGGGGACCGGAGATCGGGGCAATGAGTCCGAGGGTTACTGTCTCATTCTCAATAAAAGCAGGTGAAAAAGTACTCCATCCGCTAAAAAAAATCCCTGCTCCAAGAATAAGGAGAATTATCAGAGGTACCCGTCCCGGCAGATTCATGGATTTTCCCCCTCTTTTTTGCGTTTTTTTATCACAGAATTGAGATAGTCCATGAGTTTTCCGCGTTCTTTACGTTCTCCATCGGAAAACCAGGCAGAGGAGGCTTTTTCAAGGATAAACCGCCTCCAGGTGTCTTTTACGATATAGAGAAAAACCAGCAGCCCAAAAGCATTGGCACAAACCATCGGCAGATAGATCACCCGGATCACATCGGTAAACCAGGCAACAGAGGGCATGTCAGTTAAAAGCGGCATGACAACAAAGATGTGCAGTGTCTCAACCAGAAATACCAGAATAATACCCATAAAATAGGTGATATTGCCCCGATACATTTTCACAAAGAGTCCGGCAACAATGCCCGCCACAATCGTTGCCACTGCACAGGAAAGACCGGTTACGCCACCAAGAGAGAACCGGTACCCACCGCCGATCAGACCCACGGCCGCACCCATCAACGGTCCGCCCATAAGTCCGGCAATAATCGGTGCAAGATCTCTGAAATTGACAATGACTCCCATAAACTCAATCCCCCGCATGGTCCCGTATATTGAGAGAACCCCAAAGATAATCACAACCCAGGCCTTGTCGGCAAAACCTGCCGTCCCTTTCAGGATCTTACCAAAAAGTTCGGTTCGGGAAAAGGCGTACAGAATAATTGAGACAAGAGCAAGACGTTCGATGAGCGGGAGGCCAAACTCAATAACTGCCTCCTCCATCATCAGGGCGACGAAAAGAAAAACAAAACTTCCGATACCCATCACCGCAACCCAGAGGCGTGATCCTCTGGCTCCTTCCGGATGTTTCAGATCAAGGTAGACGAGCATGAACCCCATGAGAGCGAACACGATTGAAGCAAGTGCGGTTACATGATGGATGAGAAAGAGTGGATCGTTTATGTAAAATGCAAGAAAGAGAATGCCTACAAAAAGCAAAAGAATGACGTGATAGATGTAATGCCGCTGTACTTTAAGGCCAAGATTTTTCCTGACAATAATTGAGATTGCCCGGGCACGACCATCCATGCCAGTAAGGGTTGCACCAAACATTATGAGATACCCAATGATCAGAAAAACCTCAATGCCATAGGGTATCGAACCCAAAACGTAGAGGATTTGCCCAATAAGAGCATCAAGTGAGAGCACATCACCATGTTCAAGATATGAGACTGCATACCCCGTCATACCAAGAACAATAAATGCAACGGTAACAACCCCAACCAGAACAAAGGCAATCACCAGATCAATATTAACACTGGATATTTTTTCCTTGTAATAGTCAACACCGTGTTTTCCTTCGGTTTTCTCCTGAAGCCAGACCGAATACAACAGGAGATTCAGGCCGGATCCAACTGCCCCCATCATTGCCATGATTGGAAGATAGGACTCCTTTGAGACAGAGGGAATCATGCCAGCGAGAAATCCCGGGACCGAAAAATAAAATCCAGAGATACTGTAGAGGATACCAAGAAAAAGCACCAGCACGATACAAACGACAAAGCGTTCGATAAACTCATACGACTCGGCCCAGAGAAAAAGAAGGATGACCCCAAGACTTGCAATAGCAATGAAAACCGGATCAATGATACCCGGAAGCAAATAGGAGAGAAATATGCCACCCAACAGCAACATGCCACCAAAGGCAATCATCTCAAGGAAGTAAATCAGCATCACAAAGATGACTTCCCAGTTTTTCGGACCGGGAATGTGACGCAACCCATAGAATATTGTCTCACCGGTTACGAGAGTATACCTCGCAATTCCATTGGCAAAGGCAAATTTATAGAGAATTGTAATCAGAACAACCCAGATGAGCGAAAAGCCAAAGTGTGCACCTACTCCGATGGCTTCAGTAATCCCGCTTTCACCCGCCGCAGCGACGGCAAGTAAAAGACCAGGTCCCAGGAAATAGAGATGCTGACGAAGAGATTTTGGTTTGATAAGGTTTGACAGGTCGTTCATCAGAGAGATCCGTTGTTCTTTTATTATGGTACATGTTGATCCAGATACTATATCATTAACATGATCCAGATGGCAATGGAAAGTAAGATATTTTTGTTTTCATTCTTATGTAATATTTACATCAGATTTATTTCCCTGAAAAGAAGTATATTGCATATATGATACGGGTAGCAATCAACGGGTTTGGAACGATAGGCAAGCGTGTAGCTGATGCGGTTGCAGCTCAACCCGATATGGAAATTGTGGGTGTTTCAAAGACACGCCCCAGTGGAGAGGCTTTTATCGCAAATCAGCGTAAATATCCTCTTTTTATTGCTGACATTGACAAAAAACAGGCTTTTGATGCAGCCGGCATTGAGGTCGCCGGAGACATTCCCCAGATGCTTCAGCTCTGTGACATCGTTGTTGACGCGACACCTGGTGGGATTGGTGCGGAGAACAGGGCTCTGTATGAACTCTATAAGGTCAAAGCCATCTGGCAGGGTGGCGAAGGTCATGACGTTGCAGGATTTAGCTTCAATTCATCATGCAACTATGAAGATGCCATCGGCAGGGACTTTGTCAGGGTCGTCTCCTGCAACACAACCGGACTCTGCCGGATTATTCACGCCGTTGACAAAGTATTTGGTGTAGAGAAAGTCCGTGCCACGATGGTGCGGCGGGGATCTGACCCGGGTGGCATTAAGAACGGTCCAATCGACGCCGTGGTATTAAACCCGGTGACCATTCCAAGCCACCACGGGCCGGATGTCAACACAGTTCTTCCCGGCCTGGATATTGTCACCATGGCAATGATCGTGCCAACGACTTTTATGCACATGCACGTGCTTCAGATGGAACTGAAAAGCGATGCAACACGTGAAGAAATCCTAGATATGATCAAAAAGCATTCCAGAATTGGCCTTGTAAAGAAGGCAACGGGGATCACCAGTACGGCTGAGCTCAAAGAACTTGCATCAGATATGGGCCGCCCCCGCTGTGATCTGTGGGAATCCTGTGTGTATGAGGGCTCAGTATCTGTGTTAAACAACAGAGAACTCTTCCTCTTCCAGGCCATCCATCAGGAGGCTGATGTGGTTGTAGAGAACGTTGACGCCATCCGCGCCATGATGGGAACGGTTCGAAACGGAGAGGACTCTGTTCAGATCACAAACGAAGCCCTCGGTTTCGAGCCTATCTAATTTCTTTCTTTTTTTACCGGTTCGCGGCTAATACCCAGCAAAAAAATTCTAAATCGTACCAAAATCTTCTCTTCATTACATGTTGCTGGTTCTGGCTGACACTCTCAGGAAACGATTTCGTTACTATAAGGACCATACCTCACCGGTGTCGAAAAATGCCTGACACCATACCTTAATCCCTCATTCTGCCCAACTTTTTATAATGGATCCATACTCACTGGCAACCCGGAATACAGTAGAAGTTGTCACTGAAGAAGAACTCAAATTACTCATAGAAGAGCCCAAAAAACGTGTATATGCAGGATATGAACCTTCAGGTGAGATCCATCTGGGCCACCTTGTCACCATCAATAAACTCATGGACCTGCAACAGGCCGGCTTTGAGGTCGTCGTGCTCCTTGCAGATCTGCATGCCTATCTCAACCGTAAAGGCACTATGGAAGAGATTGCAGAGCTCGCAGACTACAACCGGCGCTGCTTCGAAGCAGTCGGATTAAAAGGTGCAGAATTTGTCCTTGGCTCCAAAGTTCAGCTCAATCCCGAATATGAACTCCATGTGCTTGAACTCTCACAGAAGATAACGCTCAACCGGGCGACCAGAAGCATGAATGAGGTCGGGAGAAATATGGACGCCCCCACCGTCTCACAGATGGTCTACCCAATCATGCAGATGGTTGATATCGCTCAGCTTGGCGTTGATGCGGCAGTCGGCGGTATTGACCAGCGCAAAATTCACATGCTGGCCCGTGAACATCTGCCATCTATCGGTGTGAAAGCTCCAGTCTGCATCCACACCCCTATCCTCAACGGACTCAACGGCAAGAAGATGTCATCGTCAGAAGGCAATTATATCTCTGTTGCTGATTCTGAAGAGGTCAT
>Ga0222681_1000321_pt1 | contig 17324 bp, 14 predicted proteins | sample AntAcemetage1006_FD_179844 | JGI IMG/M metagenome (GOLD analysis project Ga0222681, IMG submission 179844) | Saline water microbial communities from Ace Lake, Antarctica - #1006 | ecosystem: Environmental > Aquatic > Non-marine Saline and Alkaline > Saline | place: Antarctica: Ace Lake... | reverse complement strand
GCAAACGCGCTTGGAAAGCCTAAAGAATAACAGCTTTATCCGAACATTATTAACCTATGTGGCAGGCAGGGCGGTGATACAGGCCCGCCTGCCATTTTTTTAGGAATGAAAGGAGCGCATGGGATTGTCGATTGATGATTGATGATTGTCGATTGAAAATCAGTGCTAAGCAAATGACCAATGACTAATGACCAATGACAACAAGAATGAAAGGAGCGATATTATGGGTTATGAGCATATTGAAACAGACTTTAAGGATGGATTAGGCACCATTACCCTTAACAGACCCCCGGTGAATATTCTGAACATTGCAATGATGGACGAGATCAATGAGGTATTGGAGGGGTGGCAGGGAAAGAAAGATCTCAATTTGGTCCTTTTTGACGCCAAGGGAAAATGCTTTTCAGCCGGAGTGGATGTGGGAGAGCATATGGGTGACCTGGCCCCCAAGATGATCGGGGTCTTCCATCGCATGTTTCGTCTTATGGACAGTATTGGAATCCCCACGTTAGCCTCAGTCTATGGCTCCTGCCTCGGCGGTGGATGCGAATTAGCCGTTTTCTGCGACCTCGTAATATCCTCTGAGGATGCCAAATACGGCCAGCCCGAAATACAGGTTGGAGTGTTTCCGCCCATTGCCGCACAGATCATGCCCCGCATCATCGGACGTAAAGCGGCCATGGATCTGATATTGTCGGGAAGGATTATATCGGCTGAAGAGGCCCGAAGCATGGGGTTGGTAAACAAGGTTGTGGCGAGGGAAGAACTGGAATCCGCCACAGATGAATTCGTGAAACCCTACCTCAAGCTGAGCGCAGAGGTCTTGAGAAAGACCAAAAAGGCCGTTACTGCCGGGCTGATGGACGATTTTGAACCATCCCTCAAGATTATTGAAGATATCTATTTAGACGAACTCATGAACACCGCCGATGCCCAGGAAGGGTTGAAGGCCTTTTTAGAAAAGAGGAGACCGGAGTGGAAAAATGAATGACAGAGACGATCAAATAGTTAAGTGGTTGAGTCGTTGAGTTGGAAAATAAGTATGTGAAATTAATGTTGATGGCCTCGTAAAAAGTCTCCAAGGCCGTCACTCCCGCGAACGCGGGAGTCCATAAGCGGCTAATTTTCCTGGATTCCCGCGTTCGCGGGAATGACAAAACGGGTCATTTCCGACTTTTTACGAGTTTGTCAATGTTAGAGTTTCGAACCTGTCAGATGTCCAATTCTTGGTGAAGGATGTGAATTCAAATTACAGTAACGACTTAACCACTCAATTCCCCCTCGGCGGGACTCAACCACTTAACGAGGTCTGAAGACACCAAGCCCCGGATGACCGGCGTCATCAGGGGCTTGGGCATAATATCACAGTTATCAGTGTCCATCCAGAAATGAGATAGTTTTTACAGGGTCAAGGAAGATAAGGATTTTAACCACAGGAATACATTGAAGTATTTCGAGGATTAAAATCCTTATCTGACGCAGAGATTGTGAAAAATAGCCATTTATGGATGGGCACTGTTAACATTCCCTTTGATATAGTCTATTATCTGAGTGGTAGTTGTTCCCGGGCCAAAGACCTCTGCAATGCCTGCCTCTTTCAACGCAGGAATATCCTCGTCAGGAATAATACCGCCGCCTAAGACTAATATGTCATCCACGCCCTTTTCCCCTAATAATTCCATTACCTTTGGGAACAGGTAATCGTGGGCCCCAGACAGGATGCTCATAGCGATGACATCCACGTCCTCCTGGATGGCAGCTTCCACAATCTGTGACGGGGTCTGTCTCAAACCAGTGTAAACCACCTCCATGCCGGCGTCCATCAGGGCAGAAGCCACCACCTTGACCCCCCTGTCATGACCGTCCAGTCCAGGCTTTGCCGCCAATACCCTTATCTTCTTCTCTTTTCCCATATCCGATCTCTCCTGTTTCCTAATTCGCAGATTCCGCAGATTTACACAGATTATTCAAACGGCTCATCCAGCCCCACAATTCTCAATCGTCAATATTCAATTTTCAATATTCAATTTTCAATCCCTCATCATCCCAGGGTGTTTACCTGCTGATATTCACCGAATATCTCTCTTAATACATCACAAATTTCTCCAAGGGTGGCATAGGCCTTGACGGCCTCTAACATGAGGGGAATCAGATTCCGGTCCCCTTCGGCCCCCTGTTTCAGATCGGACAGGTGCTTTCCCACCACGACATCATCCCTTTCCGATCGAAGTTTCTGCAGCCTTTCGATCTGCGATGTGCGAACAGCCGGGTCTACCCTCAGGAGATTGGTCGGCTTCTCCTCCTCCACCTGGAATCGATTTACCCCTACAACGATCCTCTCTTCCTGTTCGATTTCACGCTGATACCTGTAAGCGCTGTCCTGGATTTCCCGCTGGATAAATCCCTTTTCAATAGCCTCTGCAGCCCCCCCTAAGTCATCAATCTTTTTGATATAGGCAGCGGCCCGCTCATAGATCTCATTAGTAAGATTTTCCAGATAGTAAGACCCGGCCAGGGGATCCACTGTGTCGGTCACGCCCGTCTCGTAGGCAATCAACTGTTGTGTCCTGAGTGCAATTTGAACGGCCTCTTCTGAAGGCAGGCAAAGGGCTTCATCCATGGAATTGGTATGCAGCGACTGGGTACCCCCCAAGACCGCGGCCATGGCCTGAAAAGCAACACGTACAATGTTATTTTTTGGCTGTGGCGCTGTCAGGGTACACCCCGCTGTCTGGGTATGAAACCGGATCATCATAGACTTGGGATTTCTGGTCTTGAATCTTTCCTTCATTATTTCTGCCCACAGCCGCCGGGCGGCCCTGTATTTGGCGACCTCTTCAAGGAAGTCCGAGTGGGCATTGAAAAAGAAGGATAGCCTGGGCCCAAACGTATCCACATCCAGACCGGCGTCAAGCGCTGCCTGTACGTATGCAATCCCGTTCGCCAATGTGAAGGCCACCTCCTGCACGGCAGTGGAACCCGCCTCCCTGATATGATACCCGCTGATGCTGATCGTGTTCCACATGGGGACATTTTCAGCGCAATAGGAGAATATATCCGTGATAATCCGCATAGAGGGTTTGGGCGGATATATATAGGTACCCCGAGATGAGTATTCCTTGAGGATGTCGTTCTGTATGGTGCCCCTCAGTTTGTCGGCTGATACGCCCTGTTTCTCTGCCACAGCAATGTACATAGCTAACAGGACGGCAGCAGGGGCATTAATGGTCATGGATGTGCTGACCTTATCAAGGGGTATCTTATTGAAAAGGGTCTCCATATCCTCCAATGAGTCTATTGCCACGCCCACCTTTCCCACTTCCCCGATGGCCATCTCATTATCCGAATCATAGCCTATCTGGGTAGGAAGGTCGAAGGCCACGGACAATCCTGTCTGCCCCTGGTCCAGCAGGAACCGATACCGCCTGTTGGATTCCTCGGCCGAGGCAAACCCGGCATACTGCCTCATGGTCCAGTACCGTCCTCTGAACATGGTGGGCTGAACGCCCCTGGTAAACGGGTATTCACCGGGGAGACCAACCTCTGACATGTAGCTGGCATCTGCACCATCAAGGGGGGTATAGAGTCTCCTGACCGGGATGCCGGAAGTGTTGACAAACTCCACTTTTCTCTCCGGCCGCTTGCTTAACTTCTTTTCCACCCCTTCAGACCACCTTTTCAGTGCGGCCTGCAAATCTTCGTGACCTGTGTGTTCTGTCATCTCAGCCTCCTATTACATTCTATTCAAATTTTGGTAACCGTTCACGGGTTCAAAGGTTCAGGGGGTTCAAAGGTTGGATTCTCATCACCATAGGGATCAGGGATGCATTAACTTCTCCATCTCTTAATCATAATCTTACTCAAAACGATTAAGATTATGAGTACGATTGAGATTGATGGTCTCGTAAAAAGTCTCCAAGGCTGTCACTCCCGCGAACGCGGGAGTCCAGAAGTGGTTGATTTCCCTGGATTCCCGCATTCGCGGGAATGACGAAAACGGAGAGATTTCGACTTTTTACGAGTTCATCAAGATTATGAATCCAAAAACAATTTTCAAATGTGGAAGTTGTTTTGTCCTTTTCCCTAACCTTGAACCCCTGAACCTTTGAACCCGTGAACGCCTACCTTATGGGTTTCAAGAAAATATTGCAACAACGTAAAGACTGTCAAACCTTTTTTGAAAGCTGTCTTACCAGAAAATTATTCAGCCCCACTGATTTTACCCTTGACATCGAAATATAGCTATATTATAGCCGCATTGTAGTTCTTTTGAATTTATAATCTTTCTACAATTACTTAAAATAATATATGATATATCAAATTCCTGAGAGGATCTCGAGATGACGGCTGATGAAATATTGGACATGTTGCATGGTACCCTTCATACAACCGGGATATTCAACTTCCAGTGGAACGTCATTATTATGTGGGGCGTGGGCTGCATGTTCATATACTTGGCCATTGCAAAAAAATATGAACCGCTTTTACTCCTCCCGATCGGTTTCGGGATATTTATTGTCAACTTTCCCCTTGTACCATTGATGGGCGATTCCCACGGCCATCCCCAGCTCCTACAGTTCTTTTACCGCTACGGGCTGCAATGGGAGGTCATCCCCTGCGTAATCTTTTTGGGTTTAGGCGCCATGACCGACTTCGGCCCTCTTATTGCCAATCCCAAGACCCTCCTTATTGGCGCCGGCGCACAGTTAGGCGTTTTTATAACCTTTACCGGTACGGTGTTAGTGGGCTTCACCCTCAAGGAGGCGGCCTCTGTCAGCATCATTGGCGGAGCCGACGGGCCCACAACCATCTATTTGACCCAGCATTTGGCCCCTCAACTCCTTGGCGCAAATGCTTTAGCCGCATATTCCTACATGGCCATGGTTCCCCTTCTCCAGCCCCCCATTATGAGATTAATGACCAATGCCAAGGAAAGAAAAATTCGGATGCGTCAATTGAGACCTGTTTCAAAACAGGAGAAAATACTCTTTCCATTGATAACAGTGGGCATCATTGCACTCTTAGTACCTTCCGTCATTCCTTTGATGGGGATGTTCATGTTTGGAAACCTGATGAAAGAAAGCGGCGTCGTTGCCAGGTTGACCGATTCGGCCCAGGGATCGCTCATGAATATTGTTACCATCTTCTTGGGTATTGCAGTCGGCGCAACAATGCAGGCAGACAAGTTCCTGAGCTGGAAACCCCTTTTCATCTTTAGCCTGGGCCTGGTCGATTTTGCAGTCTGCACCATCGGTGGTATTGTGACAGTCAAAATCATGAACCTATTCCTGAAAGAGAAGATTAACCCACTTATCGGTTCAGCAGGAGTCTCGGCAGTACCTATGGCGGCACGTGTTTCCCAGGTGGAGGGTCTCAAATATGACAAGACCAATCACCTCCTCATGCACGCCGTGGGTCCCAATCTCGCGGGGGTTATCGGCTCTGCCGCAGCAGCCGGGATGTTTATCGCGATGTTTGATTAATCAATTTGGGAATTGAGGGATTTAGGAATTCGTCAATCCTGTGTTGGCTCACTGACGGGCGTGTACAACGTCATAATCGCAAACGCCAAACATATATCTTAAGGTGATACGCCATGAAAAAATCGATGCTGTTACTCCTGGTCTTGATCTTTCTTCCCGCCTCCTCACATGCGGAGAAATTTCTCGGAGCGCCTGTCATCCCCCAGGGAACGACCATCGAAAAAACCGATTCGCGTTTGGAATTGAAGACTCCATTATCCCACGATGAGATCGTTTCGTTCTACAGGGAGGCATTGAAGGACTTCGAAAATATCAAATTCAGGGAGTGGAAAGACGCCACCTATATTGAAGATGATGGGAAAATGCCCTGGCATTCCATAACCATCTCAAAAGGGGGAAAAGACGGTACAGATGTCGTAATCGTCAAAGACAACTGGACATGGATTATCGGGACCCTTGTTCTCAGGTATATAGGGGTCTTTATGGTCTTGATGATATTGTTTATTGGAATGTCTGTTTCAGGTAAAATTATCTCCAAATCAGTTCAGAGAATGGAGGCGAAAAAAGCCGCTAATTAGAGTTCCTGGATCCAAGCATTGAAAAGCCTCTTCTCAGTTTCGAGAAAGAGGCTTTTTTGTTGCATCCGGATCTTGAGCCGCAGAGGCTGTCCCGACATAAAAACCGTGGACCGAGAAACGCTGGCTTAGGCATGCTTTACATCGTTATTACTCAAGCACTATTAAGACGCCTTCCGCTTCGACAGCGTCACCATTATTACATTTAACTTCCTTCACCGTGCCGGATACCTCGGCCACTATCGGCAGTTCCATCTTCATAGCCTCGAGGATAACAACCTCATCACCCTCGTTTACAGTATCACCAGCCTTTACCTTTACATCGAGAACCTTTCCCCCCATGGGGGCAATAATCTCACTCACAACTAATACCTCCTTAATTTAGTAATATTTTTCTTGGTTAAACTCAACGTGATTCGAGGCTCATAGCAAACAACAAAAGTGTCCAGAAACAAAAACATGCTTCGAGACCTTTGAAAAATGCCCCAGTTTGCATCATAATTTTAGTGTCGAAGACATATAACATTTAATCCACTCTCCTTGTCAAGAATAATATCCGATAGTACAATAGTTTTCAAAAGCACATGCCCTGAATCCGTAAACGGTTACAAAAAAGAATTCCGGCCAGCTACCTTGACAGAGGAAGCTGAATTATTTATTCTCAACTAAATTTTTGCATATATTTAAGAAAAAGGTTAATTTAATGAAAATGCACTCAACCATTTCCTTGCTCAAGAGAGACCTTAGGGAGGTTTAAAATGCCGATCTATAATTGGGTTGCAGAGACAAAAAAAGGCAAGGTCATCAAAGGAGAGCTGGAAGCAGCCGATGAAAAATTGGCGGGCCTGCAATTAAAACGGCGGAATCTTACCGTTAAGAAAATAAAGGCCAAACCAAAGGATCTTTTTGAAAATGTTTCCTTCATGCAGCCCAAGGTTACAAATAAGGACATCGTTATATTTACCCGACAGTTCTCCACGATGATAGACGCAGGACTTCCGCTTATCCAGGGCCTCACCATCCTTGCCGACCAGGCAGAAAATAAGACATTCAAGGGTATTCTCAAAGAAATTGTAAAAGACGTGGAAGGGGGCTCAAGTCTTGCTGAAGCCATGGAAAAACATCCCCAGGTATTTGACAGCCTCTTCGTTAATCTGGTTGCCGCTGGGGAGGTGGGGGGCATATTAGACACCATCTTACAACGCTTGGCAGCATATATCGAAAAGGCGGAGAAGCTGAAGGCCCAGATTAAGGGTGCCATGACATACCCGATCGTCGTCGTTGCTATTGCCGTCATCGTTATCGGTGTGATCATGATTTTTGTGATCCCGGTGTTCCAGGATATGTTCGCAAGTTTTGGCAAGGCCCTGCCAGTGCCGACACAAATTGTTGTAGCAATGAGCAATTTCACCAAAGGAAATATCCACTACATGATTGGTGCCCTTGTGGTGTTTGTATTCCTGTTCAAAAAGTACAGAGGCACTGCGGGGGGCAGAAAAACCACAGACACCTTGTCATTGAAATTACCCGTATTTGGTTCACTACTAAAAAAAGTTGCAGTAGCGAGATTTTCCAGGACCTTAGGAACTATGATAAGCAGTGGGGTACCCATTATAACGGCACTGGAAATCGTCGCTAAGACTGCAGGCAATGTCGTACTCGAAGAGGTGATTTTCGAAGTCCGTTCAAGCATCGCCGAGGGACAACCAATTGCCGAACCCCTCTCGGAAAACGACATATTCCCCAGTATGGTCGTTCAGATGATCGCGGTGGGCGAGGCCACAGGGGCCCTTGATACCATGCTCGAAAAAATAGCCGATTTTTATGACGACGAGGTAGACGTAGCAGTAGATGCAATGACCGCCATGCTGGAGCCCCTGCTCATGGTATTCCTCGGGGGGGCTATTGGCGGACTCGTTATCGCCATGTATCTTCCCATCTTCAGCATGGCTGCAGCCATGGGAGACTAATCCCGGAAACATGATCAGCCCCACAGAAAAAACCCCTCCACCAGAACTCCTGAGAGGCCTTAAAACCTTAATGTTTTTAAGGGTCCTCTTTATCTCCATTCTCTTAGGCGCCCTCATATTCATTCAGGATAGAGGAACCCGAGGCTATTTCGGTGATGTTCACACATCCCACTACCTTCTTCTTGCATCTGTATACTTCATCAGTATTATTTACGCCTTTCTATTAAAGTATCTAAGCAACATCACTCTGCAGGCATATATTCAGCTCCTTATTGACACCTTCATAATAACAACCCTTATATACTCTACCGGTGGTATAGAGAGCATATTCTCTTTTCTTTACATCCTCAGCATATTCAGCGGAAGCATACTCCTTTACCGGAGAGGAGGTATGATCGTTGCGTCCAGCAGCAGCATTTTCTATGGTCTGTTGTTAGATCTTCACTATTACGGTGTGATTCATCCTTTAGGCAGCCGGGCGATCTACCCTGAAACCTATCAAAGCGCCTACCTTTTCTTCACGATACTTGCAAATATGACCGGTTTTTATCTCGTTGGATATCTCAGCAGTTTCCTCTCTGAACAGGCAAGAAAGAGTCGTGCTGAATTAAGGGCAAAACAGTTAGATGTCAACAGATTGGAGGGACTGAATGAAAGCATAATCGGCAGCATCGCATCAGGCCTGATCGTCTTGGATAACCACGAAAAAGTTATCCTGTTCAATCCCTCCGCAGAAAAGATATTTGGGATAAAGGCGAACCACGCCTGTGGACATCTGATAGGCGACATCCTCCCTCTTTTTGCCGAGCATTCAGGAGGGCGAAAATTTCTTTCAACCGGTCTGATCGAGACTAAATCGTCATTTCCCGACTTCATTTATGAGAGGCCTGACGGAACAAAAACCGATCTACGACTGTCCATCTCCCCCCTACTGCATTCCTTGGGTGAACAGCAAGGTCAAATTCTCACCCTGCAGGATGTGACGCAAATGAAACAGATCGAAGATGAAATGAAGAAGGTTGAAGGTCTTGCGATCATAGGAGAGCTTGCCGCAGGAATGGCCCACGAGATCCGGAATCCAATGGCCTCCATCAGCGGATCGATTGAGATACTACGAGAGGAGATGAAACAGGATGACGTTAACGTCCGCCTTATGAATATCATATTGAGAGAAACGGATCGACTAAATGATCTTGTAGCCGACTTCCTCCTTTTTGCCAGGCCCAAGAGGGCAAAATTGACGGAGTTTGACCTGAACCAGTTAATCATAGAATCGTTAGAGCTTTTTCAAAACAGCCCACGCTGGAATAGCAAAATAGCAATTTTTACAAGTTTCCCATATCCTGTTGCAGTTGAATCTGATCCGGACCAGCTCAAACAGGTACTGTGGAATCTCTTTTTAAATGCATCTGATGCCATGGGCGGGCGGGGTGAGCTACGTATTTTCTCTGCATTGGTGACTGGTACGCCTGAATCCGGGTCGAAGAAGGCAAAGATAGTCATTCGTGATACAGGAGAAGGATTTGACGAAAAAGGCCTGCAAAACCTTTTTTTACCCTTCTTCACCACCAAAGAAGGGGGTTCCGGCCTAGGCCTGGCCATTGTGAAAAGGATCGTTGATCGTCTTGAGGGAAAAATATACGGAGCCAATCACCCTGGGGGTGGAGCTGAAATCACGATATTGCTCCCTGTCCGACCAGGGCCACCTAATTCTATGGTCTAACCCCACCCTGGCGGCATAAAGCTGACTCAGGACTTCGGTGTAGAACCGTTGTTTCCCACTGTAAGCGGGATAAAATCCTAAACCCTTGAACCTTGAACTTTAAACCCTAAATCTGTGAACGGCTACAAGTCATGTCCATCTTAGATCAGAACTGGTTTTCAAATATCATCCGTCCAAGTCGTTATTTGGGCAACGAGGTTAACTCTGTCAAGAAAGATCCCTCTAAGATCGAGGTCTCCATTGCCCTTGCCTTTCCGGACGTCTATGAAATAGGCATGTCCCACTTAGGGCTAAAAATCATTTATAACATTCTTAACAGTCAGGAATGGCTTGCTGCTGAGCGGGTTTTTTCTCCCTGGATTGACTTGGAATATGAATTGAGAAGCCGAGGGATTCCCCTTGCCACATTAGAGTCGGAACGTCCCCTGTCAAGTTTTGACCTCGTGGGTTTCAGCCTACAACACGAACTATCGTACACAAACGTCCTGAACATGCTTGATCTCTCAGGCATTCCCTTTTTAGCTGAGGATAGAGAGGACAAAGACGCTCTTATCATTGCAGGAGGTCCCGCGTGTTTTAATCCTGAGCCTGTTGCCGATTTCTTTGACCTTATTGTGATCGGTGACGGTGAAACCGCGGCCTTAGAAATATGCCGTGTTGTCCGGGAAACAAAGAAGAAAAAAATAGAGAGCAAAAAAGAGCTACTGCATGAAATGCGTCATATCAGGGGGATATACATCCCTTCCTTTTTTAGCGTTCATTATTGCCCCGATGGGTCTATTGAAAAGATTGAGCCGGATCATACAGGCTACCAAGAGGTAAAGAAGGCTATCCTACCCGATATCGATGATTATCCCTATCCCGAGCGTCAAATCGTCCCCTTCACTGAACTGATCCACGACCGTGTTTCAGTAGAGATCTCACGCGGTTGTACTCGAGGATGTCGATTTTGCCAGGCAGGGATGATATATCGCCCGGTACGGGAACGAAGCCCCGAATCAATAATTGAAAAGGCAGAAAATGCATTGAAACTGACCGGCTATGAAGACATCTCTCTTCTTTCCCTTAGTTCCGGAGATTATAGCTGTATAGGTCCGCTTCTCAAGACCCTGATGGACAGACAATCCCACAAGAATATCGGAGTAAGCCTCCCGTCACTCAGGATGGACAGCCTGAATACCGAAATGATCGAACAGATCAAAAGGGTAAGAAAGACGGGTTTTACCTTAGCCCCGGAGGCAGGCAATGATCGGCTCAGGAGGATCATCAACAAAGGCTTGACCCAAGACGATATCCTCGGTACTGCGCATGTGGTTTACCGGGCCGGATGGAACCTGATTAAGCTTTACTTTATGATAGGGCTCCCATACGAGGGGGATGGAGACCTTCAGGATATTATCGATTTGTCCAAACAGATCGTACGTTTGGCCGGCAAAAAGGGGAAAAGGGCGAATTTAAACGTCAGCATTTCTACATTTGTGCCCAAAGCCCATACCCCCTTTATGTGGACGACTCAGATTTCCCCGGAGGAGAGCAGGAGGCGAATACAATTAATCCAGCAAGGGCTCCGGGGAAGCCGGATCAGGGTCAAATGGAATCAACCTGAATTAAGCTGGTTAGAGGGCGTCTTTGCAAGGGGTGACAGGAGACTCGGCCGTGTCATTATGGAGGCGTGGGGCCTTGGGGCACGATTCGACGCATGGGGGGAGCATTTTAAGGTAGAAGTCTGGCAGGAAGCCTTTGTTCGTGCCGGGTTGGAACCCGACTTTTATCTACACCGGGAAAGGCCTTTCCAGGAGATCTTACCCTGGGACCATATCAAAGCAGGGGTCACAAAGGCCTTCCTCAAGAAAGAATGGATAAAGGCCAAAGAAGAACATCTGACGCCTGACTGCCGAGAAATATGCTTAGAGTGCGGCGTATGCGACCATAAAACCATCGATCCGGTCCTTTATAAATGTTCTGAGTTATCGTCTGCCAAAGAAACATCTATTCGGCCGATGCCTGAATATAAAAAGAAGTATCGCTTAACCTACAGAAAGCTCGGAAGGGCAAAGCATCTTGGCCACTTGGAACTTGCGAGGGTCCTCATAAGGGCCTTCAGAAGGGCAGATTTGAAATTGGCCTACTCCAAAGGTTTTCACCCCATGCCCAAGGTCTCGTTTTTTGCCGCCTTACCTGTTGGGACCGAAAGCATAGAAGAGTTGGTGGATATTGAACTAATTGAAGTAGCAGATGTCTTCTCAGTAAAAGAGAAGATCAATCATGAACTCCCCCATGGCATTGATGTGATCCATGTCAAAGAGATTTCTCCTACCAAGAAAAGAAGGCGGATAAGCGAAAGCCAATTCCTGATTACCCTTAAGGGACCAAAAATTAAAGAAAAAGATCTGAGAGGATTTCTTGAATCAGATCATTTTTCGGTTGTCAAAACCAGCAAAAAGGGGGATCATGAGATCGATGCCCGGGCACTTGTCAGCTCTATCTCTCTCGTGTCGCCAAACAAGCTGCAATTAACAGTAAAACATACGGATGGTCCAGGGTTGAAACCGACGGAGCTAATGAAAGGCATTTTTTCTCTAACGGATGACGACCTTCTCAATATGGACGTGTTGAAGACCGGGCAAGTTTTGTCGTAAAACAAGGAGACCACCCCATGACCAATGAACTTATAATTAATGCCAGGTCTTACGAAACCAGGGTTGCCCTTGTTGAAAACGGCGTTGTTGTAGAACTGCATATTGAAAGAGATCGCAGTCAGGAATTGATGGGCAACATCTATCGAGGAAGGGTAGCCAGGGTACTCCCGGGTATGCAGGCTTCATTCGTGGACATCAGCTTGGGCAGAACAGCTTTCCTTTACGTTGCAGATGTTTACAGGGATTTTTCAGATTTCGAGCAGATGATGATTGCAAATACCAGTACCGATCAAGACATTGATCCAATCGATCCTGAAACATCGCAAATTGATCGACTACATGGAACCTCTCTGCAAATTGAGGATTTGCTCCATGAAGGTCAAACTATCATGGTCCAAGTAGCAAAAGAACCTTTAGGAAACAAAGGTGCCCGGCTGACTTCTCATATCTCACTCCCAGGGAGACACCTTGTCCTTATGCCCTCTGTTAACCATATCGGGATCTCTCGAAGAATAGAGGATAAAGAGGAAAGGGAAAGACTTAAGGGAATTATCAGGAAAATCAGGCCTGGGCCTATCGGATTCATTGTAAGAACAGTCGCTGAAGATGGCACCGAAAAGAAATTGGAGGCCGAGATGCGCTTTCTCCTGAAGCTCTGGGACAACATCCAGGGAAACATGGAAAAAGGGACAAGCCCTGGCCTGTTACACAAGGATCTATCCATTACCCTGAGGGCGGTTCGAGATCTCTTTACAAAGGAGGTTGACCGTCTGATTATTGACTCGGATAAAGAGTACGAAAACATAATGAAATTTATCGACACATTCGACCCTACCCTAAAGTATTCTGTTGAGCTTTATGAGGGGGCTGATCCTATCTTCGACGTCTTTGGCATTGAAATAGAAATTTCGCGGGCTCTTGGCAATAAGATCTGGCTAAAATCAGGGGGCTATATCGTGATTGAACTTACGGAGGCCCTCACAGCAATAGATGTAAATACCGGCAGTTACGTTGGCAAAAGGAACTTAGAAGAAACCATTCTAAAGACAAATCTGGAAGCAGTTAAAGAAATTGCCTACCAGCTTCGCTTCAGGAATATAGGTGGTCTTATTGTTATCGACTTCATTGACATGGAAAAGCTCTCAAACCGTGAACGAGTGTCCATGGGCCTTAAAGAGGCACTGATCCGGGATAAAGCAAAAACAAATATCCTTCAGATCTCAGATTTAGGGCTTACTGAGATGACCCGAAAGAGAACCAGGGCGAATCTGAATCGGCTACTGAGCAATAGCTGCTTCTACTGCGAGGGACGAGGCACCCTCAAGTCACCCAAGACCATCTGCTACGAGATATTCAGAGATCTGGAAAGAGAGTACACTAACCCTGAAGAAGGGGGACAAGTCCATGTCCTGGTAAACCCGGAAATAGAAACAGTCTTAAAAGAAGATGAGCAGAAAGCAATTATCGATTTGGAAAAAAGGATAGGCAGGGGAATAATAATCCTCGGCAAAAAAACCTTTCATTTAGAACAATATGAGATAAACCCTTAGAGCTCGTTCTTAGTCCATTTTGCGTTTTTTGCGGAGTTCAGACAAACCCTCTTCTATCTCCTTTTTTGAAAAGCTCTTTTGGCACTTTGTGCACTGATACCGCTCTTCTATCATTTCATCATAGATTAATTCATCAGAAAAATTGACCCCGTGAAACCGGAGGGAAAAATTATAAAGGGGGCTGAAATCCTTGTTTGAACAGCTATCACACACAAAAAACTCTAATATGTCATCCATAAAAATTCCTCCATAAACATATCGACCACACGAAACTCGCAACATTAGAGAAAAATAATTAAGAGGAGTTGTATCTTCTTTTAACGCTTTTTACAATATCTTTTTGCAATGCCGGGGCAATTCTATCAACATCTTGTTCAACAACGAATGAAATTTTCATGATGCAAGATTGATAGTCTCGTAAAAAGTCTCCAAGCCCGTCATTCCCGCGAAAGCGGGAATCCAGAACTGGTTGATTTTACTGGATTCCCGCTTTCGCGGGAATGACGACAACGGGTGCTTTCCGACTTTTTACGAGGTTGTCAAGATTCACAGGCTTAGGACGAGTCCTTAACCTGTGAAGACAAGGAGTCCTTAAAATGTTTCTTCTCAAAAAGATACTTGGTTCGCTTCTTCTTCCTTTGCCCTTGTGCCTTTTGATCTCTTTCTTAGGATTGTTTCTGCTATGGCGTGGCAAAAGGGAGCTTACCGGCAGGGTATTGGTCACAATCGGACTGATTTCGCTTGCATTCCTGAGCTACGCTCCAGTCTCTAAGATCCTTAATAATCCGCTGAAAAATAGTTTCAGTGCCTATATGATGACGAAAGCATCAGATCCAGGCACAAAAGCGCTGAGCAAGGTGAAATATGTCGTGGTGCTCGGGGGAGGTCACAACTCCGATCCCTTAATACCTGTAACCGGTCGGCTGAATAGTCATTCGCTTTTTCGACTCATGGAAGGTATCCGGGTATTTCGTCAGAACCCCGGGAGCAAGCTCGTCCTGTCGGGATGTGGGGCCTTTGATCCTGTCCCCGAAGCGCATGTCATGGCGGATGTTGCCAGGTTTCTCGGGGTAGATAAAAATGATATGATCCTTGAATCCAGATCTAATGACACAAAAGACCAGGCACGACTGGTCCATACGATTGTAGGGAACCAACCGTTTGCGCTGGTTACTTCAGCCATTCATATGCCACGGTCTGTGGCGCTTTTCAGAAAACAGGGTATGGACCCCATCCCAGCCCCCGCCGGAAGGACGGTAGACACCCCGCAGGCCCTGAGGCCCGCTTCGTTTCTCCCCAACGCCGGTGACCTGGCAGCTTCTTCGTCCGCTGTGCATGAATATTTAGGGTTGATCTGGTCAAAATTGATGGGGCAGATCTGACGGTTCTGTTGAATCGTCAATCAAGACGTGAGACCTTTGAAAAATGCTCAATTTCGTTCAAGATCAAGGCGCGTGAGGATTTTAACCGGAGGAATATATTAGATATTTCGAGGATTAAAATTTGAACGCAACGCAGAGATTGGGCAGATAAGCGCAGACTTCGAAAGGGGGCATTTTTCAAAGGTCTCGACGTTCTTGGCATTCAAAACAGGGCCGAAATTTGGTCGTTGATTACCCATCAAAAAACTGCTAAAGAGAGTACGTCCCAAGTCTCATTTTATCGTTTGATTCTATGGAGGCATGGCCTCAATAAGATATCGGCCTATGTTGACGAAAAGCATGGAAAAAACGTCTCATCAGAAAGGAAAGATCTCCCGGGGGGCATTGGGGAAATTCCTGGTCCTTGTTCTCTTTTTGGTTGGGGCAGTCTATCTTTTTCGGTTTACCCCCATAAAGGATTTCGTCACACCTCAGTCATTGGGTCGTGTGTTAGATGCAACTGGCTTGTGGGCTCCGGTCGTTTTCATTCTTCTCGAGGCCATTGCCATATCCCTCTTTGTTCCGGCAAGCATCCCGATCATATTAGGGGCCGGACTCTTTGGGGCCGGCTGGGGATTTTTTTGTGGATGGCTTGGGGCGCTGGGTGGTGCCAGCGTAGCATTCTTTGTGGGAAGGACGTTGGGGCGGGGCTTCGTTGCCTCCATGATCGGGGACCGGCTGAAAAAATATGATGACGCAATAGAGAGAAACGGGTTCACCGCGGTCCTTTACCTGCGCTTACTAAATTCCCCCTTTACGCCGATGAATTATGGTCTGAGTCTGACAAAGGTCCGTTTCTGGGACTATTTCTTCGGGACAGGATTAGGGGTTATGGTCTCTATTTTTGTTATCACATTTTTGAGCGGAACATTAAAAGACGTGTGGGTCTCCGGCATGTGGGAAAATCTGGTTTCATTAGAGATCTTTTTTGCGGTCATTCTCTTTATTTTTTCCTTTTTTATCCCCATGATACTTAAACGTGTCAAGGGCAGGCTGTCAAACTCTAAATAGAACTGAAAGGAGCTTAAGCAGGAAATGACATCAAAATTAGATGAATTGTGCGTTAATACCATCAGAATGCTCTCAGCAGACGGGGTCGAAAAGGCCAATTCGGGGCATCCCGGCATGCCGATGGGCGCCGCCCCCATGGCCTATGTCCTCTGGACCCGCTTCTTGCGGCACAACCCTCTTAACTCCAAGTGGCCCAACCGGGACCGTTTTGTCCTTTCTCCCGGCCACGGTTCGATGTTACTCTACAGTCTCCTTCATCTAACAGGATATGATTTGTCTCTAAAAGATCTCAAGGATTTTCGCCAGTGGGAAAGCAAAACACCCGGCCATCCCGAATATTCACTTACGCCTGGTGTAGAAATAACTACGGGCCCGTTGGGCCAGGGGTTTGCCAGCGGAGTAGGCATGGCCATGGCGGAACGCTTCCTGGCCGCATTTTTCAACCGCCCGGACAAGACGATTGTTGACCATTTTACCTACGGTATTGTCAGTGACGGGGATCTCATGGAAGGGGTCTCGCATGAGGCGGCCTCTTTGGCAGGCCACCTAAGGCTCGGGAAACTGATCTACCTGTATGACGATAACCACATTTCCATTGAGGGCAGCACAGACATTGCGTTTACTGAAGACAGGGTAACTCGCTTCAATGCCTACGGCTGGCACGTGCAAATGGTAACGGACGGAAATGATCTCGGGGCGATTGATGATGCTATAATCAAGGCCCAAAAGGAGACAGGCAGACCCTCATTGATTGCGGTCAGAACTCATATCGGCTACGGAAGCCCAAACAAAGAGGATCATCCCTCTGCTCACGGAGAGCCCTTAGGTAAGGAAGAGATCCAGCTAACAAAGGAAAACCTCCACTGGCCCTTAAAGCCCTCTTTTATTATCCCTGAAGAGGTGAAAAATCATTTCCGCAGGGCAATTGAAAAGGGACGGACAAACGAGGATC
>Ga0222681_1000319_pt1 | contig 17434 bp, 19 predicted proteins | sample AntAcemetage1006_FD_179844 | JGI IMG/M metagenome (GOLD analysis project Ga0222681, IMG submission 179844) | Saline water microbial communities from Ace Lake, Antarctica - #1006 | ecosystem: Environmental > Aquatic > Non-marine Saline and Alkaline > Saline | place: Antarctica: Ace Lake... | reverse complement strand
GAAAGATCCTGGTTGCCAGATTGGAGGACGTTATAAAGAAAAGAATATTACGCTGAGTATTGCCAAATTTTTGGCCAAAGAACTGAGAAAAAAGATCGGGTGCGAAGTCTTTCTCACCCGGGATAAAGACATCTTTTTATCTTTAGAGCGAAGGACAGCCATTGCCAATATAAAAAAGGCGGACCTGTTCATTTCATTACATGTCAACGCACACAGGAGTAGCAAGATTCATGGATTAGAGACCTATTTTCTGAACATGGCCACTGATAAGAGGGCGGTAATGGTGGCAGCAAGGGAGAATGCTACATCAGAAAAGAATATAAGCGATCTCCAGACCATCCTGAACGACCTGATGTTAAATACCAAGATCACTGAGTCGAGCCGGTTAGCGCATAACGTACAGGAAGGGATGGTAGTAAACACAAAAAAAACGTATAAAGGAATCAAAAGCTTAGGTGTAAAGCAGGCTCCTTTTTATGTCCTCATTGGTGCGCAAATGCCGGCTATCCTCGTGGAGGTAGGCTTTCTGACCAATAGCAGAGAGAGAAAGAGGCTGATGAGCTCGAAATATCAGAAAAGAGTGGCAGAAGGGATTTATGCAGGAATAAGTTCCTATATCCAGAGTATCGATAAGACATATCAGGGAGGGTGATCGGATTGATGATCGATGATTGATGATTGATGATCGGAAAGCCTATTTCATCCTCAGGTATGCATTTATAAACATATCAATATCGCCGTTCATGACCTTGCCCACGTTTCCTTCGTCAATATTTGTCCGGTGGTCCTTCACCAGTCTGTAAGGGTTGAATACATAAGACCTTATCTGACTCCCCCATGCGATGTCTTTTTGATTCTGGTGCATCTCATGTTTCTTCTGTTCCAGTTTTCCCTTTTCAACATCGTATAGCTTTGACTTCAGCACCTTCATTGCCATTTCTTTGTTGCGATGCTGGGATTTCTCATTTTGACACTGGGTTACAATTCCTGTGGGGAGGTGGGTAATTCTCACTGCCGAACTGGTTTTGTTCACATGCTGGCCCCCTGGACCGCTGGCCCTGTACGTGTCAATGCGAAGGTCATTTTCATCCACTTCGATGGTGATATCCGTGTCAACTTCCGGTAAAACAGACAGCGAGGCAAAGGATGTGTGCCTCCTCCCTGTGGCGTCAAACGGGGAGATCCTGACCATACGATGTATCCCATGTTCCGATTTCAGGTATCCATATGCGTAAGATCCAGTTATTGTAAAGGTGACGTTTTTTATGCCGGCCTCATCTCCCGGGAGATAGTCAATGACCTGGACCTTCATACCCTTGTCCTCACCCCATCGAGTATACATTCTGAAGAGCATTTCCACCCAGTCCTGGGCCTCAGTTCCCCCTGCTCCTGCATTAATTGCTACGATGGCATTTCGCTTGTCATCCGGCTCTCCGAGCAGGGCCTGAAATTCAAGCCTCTTGATTGCTTTCTGGATCCCAGCCACATCATTACTTACCTCTTTCAGGGAGGAGGTATCTTCCTCTTCCCGGGCAATCTCAGCAAGGAGTTTGGCATCTTCTGCGTCTTTGTGAAGTGTTTGCCATGTATCAATTTTTTCCCTTAATAAGGCCCTCTCCTGGCTCAGACGGGAAACCTCTTCCTGGTCCTGCTGCCAGAAATTGGGGTTTGACATCAATTTTTCAATTTTTTCAAGTTCCTCTTCATCGTTGGCCAAGTCAAAGATGACCTCTTAGATCATCAAGTTGAACCATAATAGCATCGATGTTTTCAGTAATTTCTTCGAACATTGTACACCTCCTGACACAGCTTTAATGTGCTTGATATTCTAATCCTTGAAAAAACAATTTCAAGCCACTTGTTTCTGATTGACCGGCCCCGAACCCCCGCTTTTATCCGGCTCACTAACAATGTAGCGGGTTGATGCCATTGGATTTAATTGTTCGGGCTGTTTCAGATAACGTCTGAGCATTTTTTACGAGGACTTCGGATCTTCAATTTCATCCTTCTCCCTAACCCTGAAGGTTGAACCTTGAACCTGTGAACGCTTATTATACCTAAAATCACCAAATTTTACCCTATAATAGTATCCAATATATAACCCCGGGTCAAGGACTAAGGGTATGCGGAAGGCCAGGAGAGCTTTCTCACCAGCGAATGCAGCAGACAATCCCGCCGGCAAGCAAGCTTGCCTTTGTTCCTGATCTGCAGCGCGTTAAATGCTATATTTATTTATATAATTGATTTGACAATCAACTTTATTGTAGTTACAATTTGATATGAATTATGAATGGGACGAAAATAAACGAATCGCCAATGCAGTTAAACATAACGTAGATTTTTTGGATGCTGAACGTTTTGATTAGTCTTCGCAAGGCCAATAACCGCGAAAGGAAATATTATGAAGAAAAAACCTGAAAATATAAAACAAGAAGATTGGGACGCTGTCAATTCCCCCCCTCTCTCTAAAAAAACAATATCCAGAATGAAAGCAGTAAGCGAAACGCATCCCAGAACACCAGCAAGTGTTCGTGGTCCTCAACTGACACCAACAAAGAAGCAGCTCACACTTAGACTAAATGGAGAAGTCGTTGATTATTTCAAATTAAAGGGAAAAGGCTGGCAAACAGAAATCAATGACGTTCTCCTTGAGTATGTACACTCACACAATGAAAACGACTCTGGCATTTAACTTCTATATGGCCTTCGGTTGTCAAGGAAAACACCACACCTATAGATCGGAATCATGAAATTAACGAATGACTTTTTTGTCCGGGTTAGGGTTTAGTAGATTTGTCAGCTTATTGTATTTGTAACCCGTTAAGGATAATTTTGGAGTTGACAAGGCGCCATTTTGCGAGTAAATTTGCTGAAAGGCAAAAATAGTCGCGAGTGTTTTAACCTTAAGGTAAAAATGAAAGAGATAATCCCGAGATATAATGAGGAAGCAGTTAAAAAGGATCTGAGCCGAAAAATGGTTTTTGTCGCCGGTTCCAGACAGGTGGGAAAAACAACCCTGGCAAAGGATCTTGTTGAGAATTCGGGGGGTTCAGTCAAAAAATGGTATATGAACTGGGATACAGCGGAAGACAGGGAAAGAATCATCCAGGAACATTTCCCTGGAGGAAAAGGACTGCTGGCCCTTGATGAAATCCATAAATATTCCAGATGGCGACAGGTTGTAAAAGGTCTGTATGACAAGCGAGGCACAGAGTTGCACATACTTGTTACAGGGAGCGCAAAACTGGACCACTACAGGCATGGTGGTGATTCTTTACAGGGTAGGTACCATTTTCACCGGCTCCATCCCCTCTCATTGGCCGAGCTTAAAACACACACCCTCTCCGATCTGGAACACTTACTCCATTATGGCGGTTTCCCCGAGCCTTTCCTTTTAGGGTCTGAAAAAGAGACCAAAAGGTGGAGCAGGGAATACCGCACCCGTTTAATCCGGGAAGATCTCCAGGATCTTGAGCGTGTAAAAGACATTGCAATGATAGAACATATGGTTTTAAGATTACCGGATCTTGTCGGCTCGCCCCTCTCCATAAACGCCCTTCGCGAGGATTTGCAGGTATCCCATAAGACCGCTGCCCGATGGCTGATGATTTTGGAAAACCTTTATATGATCTTTAGGATATATCCTTTCGGTGCGCCAAAAATCAGAGCCGTGAAAAAAGAGGCAAAACATTATCATATGGATTGGACAGTGGTAAAAGAGACTGGGGTCCGGTTCGAGAATTTGACAGCATGTCATCTCTTAAAGTGGTGCCATTTTAAGGAAGATACAGAGGGATGTAATATGGAGCTGAGGTATTTCAGGGACATCGATAAAAGGGAGGTCGATTTTGTAATAACCGAGGAAGGGCATCCGATTCATTTTATTGAGTGTAAAAAATCCCATAGAGGCAAAAATATTGCAATGAGGTATCTCAAACAGCGATTTCCGAAAGCAAGGGCAACTCAGATATTTCTGGGACATGGGAAAGAATATGTAGATAAGGAAGGAATTTACTCGCAACCCGCCACAGATTTTTTTGCATCACTTGTATGATCCCGGGTTTGACAAAACCAACAAAAGCCCCCTTTGCGCCTGTCGAAGATACCGCCCTGCGGTGCCCCGCCTGCCCTGTGGAATCCGAAGGCTATTCCTCTGGGGTAGTTCCCCGTGAAAGAACCGGGACAGGCCGGCAGATTTATCCGCCTCTGGAGGATGGTACTGGGGACCTTAGCGCCCGCCCCGTAGCTCCGGAAGATAGTACTGGGAGCCTTGAGTCCCGCGGGACGGAAAATAGCCATTTATGGATGGGCACTATAACTAATCAGCATCTATGACTGCCTTTACAGCGGCTTTAATCTCACTCAGGATATCGGGTTGAATAAGGCCAATTTTCTTAATGAATCTTTCTGTAGATATGGACCTTATCTGAAAAGTATCTATAGCAGATATTTTTGTGAGCTTATTTTGAGTGTCCGGCTCTATTTTTACCATCCAAATCGCGCCAGAGAAATTGTCCTTCCATCCTGTTATGGGGACAATGACCCTTAAAGGAAGAATGCCTATTGAATCATCATTTATTATTACGGCAGGTCGTTTTTTCTTGATCTCTGCTCCGATAGTGGGACTTAGGTTTATTTCCCATATCTCACCCTGTTTCATACAAAGTTCTCCCCATCTAAATCAGTAAAAACGGTGAGTTCCTTACTATCGGTATAGTCAGCCAATAGTTCATTGGCCTTTTTTTTCATCAGGTCCTTTCTCTCCCGAATTCTTATCTCCCGCATGAAACGTTCGAGAGCTTCCCGAACAATGCTGCTCTGGTCTGAAAATCCCCACTTCTTGTAGTCTGCCAAGAATTCCTTTTGATTGACACTGATCGAAAATTTCTTTTGGGTCACGGTTTCCATAAATTCACCTCCTGGCGCCAAATATTACCCTAAAATAGTATCCAATTTGTAACCCTAAGTCAAGGACTAAGGGCTCGCTCAGAAGTAACTTAACAGCGTTTACGATTTTGTTGTTTCCTTTTGATTCATTAATCGCCCGTCAGGGCTTGGTTCTGTCCAGATCCTGAACCTGCCCCGTGAAATTCATGACCATGACAGCGAAGCGTATTTAACTGGGGTCTTTCCTCCAGGATCTGGACAAAACCAACAAAAACCCCCTTTGCGGCCTTAGCGTCTTGAGCGAAGCGGGCGGTGAATACTATTCTTCAACCGATTTCCCTTGACTTCCCCATACTTTTCAATATCATTCCCAGTACGTATTAAGCCTATAACCCGCAACCTGGAAAAATAGGTAGTGGTCCAGTTTACCTGCCACGTATTTTGCAACCTTTAAATTCCAAGGGATTTCTGGCTTTACATGTAAAATCAGAGTTTTATACTTCCTGAAAGGACATTTTGTGTCTTCATAAGTGTCAACAAGTTTTGTCGCTATTACGTACAACATGGCATAAATTTCGGACTGAATTCACAATATCATACACCCAAACGACACAAGTAGTTGACACATGTAAATTGATATGCTGAGCGGATTTCACGTAACTATCTGATATTATATCCTGTTTACTTTGTCATGCGTCCATAACTCAAATAAACCAGGATGCAACTAAACTGGACCACTACCATAAATCAGGAGGGATTAGAATTATGAAAATAAATCCGGATTTTGTTGCACCTTGCGGTCTTTATTGCGGAGTCTGTGCCATTCATATCACACACCGTGATAATAATCACAAATTCAAGGAGTTGTTAGTGAATCTTTACAAAGGAGAAGTTCCCGGCAAGGGTACTCTTCCTAATAGTGAAAATCTTTCAGCAGAAGATATACGATGCAACGGCTGCTTATCTGATGATCTGTTTATTCATTGCAAGCAGTGTGAGATCAGGACCTGCACAAGAGAGAAAGGTTACACCGGATGTCATCAATGCGATGAATTTCCCTGTCAGTATATTGACAATTTTTCCATGACTGTCGGCAAAAAGGTTATTTTGCGGGCTATTCCGTATTGGCGAGAGGTTGGTACCGAAAAATGGATTCAAGACGAAGAAGCCCGCTACATTTGTCCAGAATGCGGCAATAAAGTTTTCCGGGGTGTTGTCAAATGTAATCAGTGTAAAGCGAAGTTGGATCTGGACTAAGAGGCTGTCCGAGAATGGCTATTTCATCCACAACCGCATAACGAACCGCATGAAGCGAGACAGAAAAACTGGCGCTTTTCCCGCTGCTTATGCGGGTCATTGACTTGACATGGCCTACAGTGTGGATTATTATAGCTATAGAAAGCCACATTACGGAGGTGTAATATGAGAACAATCCAGATGACCCTTGATGATGATCTTGTCAAAGCAGTCGACCGCGTTTCGAAGCGACTACGCACAAGTCGTTCTGCTTTCACACGAAAGGCACTTCGTGAGGCGCTATCCCGCTTAAATCTTGGGCAAATGGAGCGCAAACACCGTGAAGGGTATGAGCGATACCCTGTTACAGTCGACGAGTTTTCGGTTTGGGAAACAGAGCAAGCTTGGGGTGACGAATGAAACACGGTGAAATACGTTGGTACAAGTTTTTAAAGCCGGACAAAAAGAGGCCGGTTCTTATCCTAACACGAGATTCCGTGTTGGAATATCTTGGTGAAGTAACTGTCGCACCCATTACAAGTATAGTCCGAAATATACCGTCCGAAGTGTTTCTTTCCAAAACCGACGGCATGCCCCGGGATTGCGCTGTCAACTGTGACCACTTGCAAACTGTTTCGAAGGGAAAAATCGGACCAGTGATCACATCCTTACCTCCAGCCAAGATGGTTGATGTTGGGCGGGCAGTCCGTTTTGCCCTCAATATTTAAGACAGAACGGCCAACCTGGCAGTTCAGGGGATAGCCAGGACCGAGGCGCTTTTTAATGACGGCAGTGGAAAAACAGAGAGGCCATAGGAGGTTTTGATGAAAGAGAGAGTGAAAATCATTGAGGGAGACATCACCAAACAGGCGGTGGATGCTATTGTCAATGCGGCCAACACAACTCTCTTGGGAGGGGGAGGGGTTGACGGGGCCATACACAGGGCGGCCGGGCCGGAACTCTTAGAAGAGACCAGACAGATAGGCGGCTGCCCCACGGGCGAGGCCAAGGTGAGCAGGGGTTATCGCCTCCCCGCCAGATGGGTGATCCATACGGTGGGGCCTGTGTGGGCCGGGGGTCATAAAAATGAAGATGCCCTCTTGGCCAACTGTTACAAGAACAGCCTTAGGGCGGCAGTGGACACAGGCGCCGAAACCATCGCCTTTCCCTCCATCAGCACCGGTGCCTACAGGTTCCCTTTGGATCGGGCCACTGAAATAGCGATGAAGGAGACAAAGCGATTTCTTGAAACTGATAGTACTGTAAAACAGGTGATCTTTGTCTGCTTTGGAGAAAAGGTTTTAAAGACCTATCAGGAGGTGCTCTCGCGTGTGTTTGGGGGATAATGCTGGATACTGGATGCTGGATACTGGATACTGGATACCTTTTTAATTGAATATTGACTATTGAATATTTGTTGTATCGCTTCGCAATGTCATTTCTATATAAGGCTACTCTCTAATTGAATCTTGGATTCTGGAGATTCGTTGTAATTCCGCAATCCAAAATTCGCAATCGAATGATACTGCCTACTGGATGCTCGATATAAACATGGCTCCACAATTCAAAGATATAGAACGGGCGGGTGAGAGGCTTAGGGGTGTGATCCATCCTTCTCCACTGATTCGTTCCGGTTATTTCACCAGGCTTCTGGGGTCTGAGATATTTCTCAAGCTCGAAAACCTCCAGGAAACAGGGGCCTTTAAGGTTCGGGGCGCTTACAACCGAATTTGTCAATTGAGTTCCGAGGAGAAACAGAGGGGGATTATAGCAGCTTCGGCAGGAAATCACGCTCAAGGCGTTGCCTGGGCATCGGCGAGATTGGGGATAAAAGCTACTCTGATCATGCCCGAAGACGTATCCATAAGAAAACTATTAGCTGTAAAGGAGTATGGAGCAGAGGTGATACTCTCAGGGACTCACTACAACGATGCCTGCTCCCATGCCATAGAACTTTGCCGGGAAAAGGGAAAGATCCTTATCCCCGCCTTTGATGACCCCCATGTAATTGCAGGGCAAGGCACAATAGGTCTGGAACTTGGCGATATGTTAGGCAATGATGTGGCCGTTGTGGTGCCCGTTGGCGGAGGAGGACTCATATCAGGAATCGCCCTTTCAACAAAGACCCTCTGCCCAGATGTCCGCGTTATCGGCGTGCAGACAAACAGTTGTCCTTCAATGATCAGGTCCTTGGAAAGAAAGACCCCTGTAACCGTAGATATCGATCCTACACTTGCCGACGGGATCGCGGTAAACCGACCGGGTGATCTTACTTTCCCTATCATTCAGAAATATGTTGATGAAATGGTTTCAGTGGAAGAGGAAGGGATTGCCGGTGCAGTTCTAACCCTTATGGATAAGGCTAATATTATCGCTGAAGGGGCGGGCGCCACTCCTCTTGCGGCCCTTGTGGATGGTCAGATCTCCACAAAGGCAAAACAATATATCCTGATCATAAGCGGCGGCAATATCGAGCTAAATACAGTAGACCGCATTCTTGAGAGGGGGGCGGTTAAGATGGGGAGACTTATCAGGTTGGAAGTCAATCTCCTTGATATCCCGGGCTCCCTCAATAGACTATTGGGGATAATCGCAAATGAAAAAGCCAATATCCTCCATATCTTTCATGACCGGCTGGACCTGCAGAATCCCATAGAGGTCTCCAGTGTAATTCTCAACCTTGAGACCCGCGGGCACGACCACGCGAGAGAGGTAGTGGATAAGCTAAGAAATGCAGGTTATGCGGTGAAACAGGCCTTTTAGATCCCACACAACCCAATTACGCGTAATGCGCTTCAGATTCCACCGGATCGGTTGACTCGATAATCTCCTTCGCTTTTGTTACTTCATCTTCTGTGCCATGAACAATGACAAGAAACTTGTCTGCTTTAACCGCGGTTTCATACCTCACGACACTGTCTTTTGGAATTCCGACGCTGTAGAGACCTGCCCCTAAGGCGCTCAGACCGCCCACAATCACCGCGTTTTCCAATGCCCCGACAATCATGCCGCCTACCGGTCCCAAGGCCACTATATGTCCGATCCCGGGAATGAAAAAGAGGGCAGAGCCGAACAACAGACCCCAGAGCCCTCCCCAGAAGGCCCCTAACTTACCCCAGAATTTCATGCGGTCACCCGCATTATAGTAGCCCACCACGTTCTCTTCGGCATGGTAGTCCTTGCCCACAATGGACAGTTTTTTCATGTCGATCCCTGATTTCTGCAATTCCTTGATGGCTGCTTCCGCCTCCGTGTGGGTATTATAAACAGCTACAACAGCATTCTCTTTTGCCATTCCCTTCCTCCTTTTTAATTGACTATTGAATATTGAATATTTGTTGTATCGCTTCGCGATGTCATTTCTATGTAAGGCGGCTCGATACTTGATGCAGGATGCAGGATGAAGGATGCAAGTCGAAGATCCCGTTTTTAAGCGGGGATGTAGGATACTCGTCATTGGTCATTCGTTGTAATTCCGCAATCCGCAATCCGCAATCCAAAATCGTACCTACTTCCCTATCACGTAGTTTGCAATCACCTTTCTCTGGATTTCCGAGGTGCCTTCGTAAATGGTAAAAACCCTTACATCCCTGTAATACCTTTCCACGGGAAACTCCTGGATGTATCCGTATCCTCCATGAATCTGAAGAGCCTTATAGGCCACCTTATTGGCCATCTCAGAAGCAAAGACCTTTGCCATGGAGGCGGCAAGGGAAAAGTTTTCTTCCCGGTCCCTCATAGCAGCGGCATTAAATGTTAGCAGTCTGGCAGCTTCTATCTCGGTTGCCATATCTGCTATCATCCATCGGATACCCTGAAACTGGGATATGGTTTTACCGAACTGGACCCTCTCTTTTGCATAGCTCACTGCAGCGTCCAAGGCGGCCTGAGCTACACCCACTGACTGGGATGCGATGCCGATCCGGCCCCCGTCTAAAGAGGCCATTGCAATACGAAAACCATCGCCCTCCTCTCCCAAGAGGTTCTCTGCCGGTACCCGGCAGTCCTCAAAGACCAATTCAACCGTGTCCGAGGCCCGAAGGCCCATTTTCTTTTCCTCCTTGCCCACGGAAAAGCCGGGGGTTCCCTTCTCCACCACAAATGCACTGATCCCTCGATGTCTCTTTTCTTTGTCTGTATATGCGGTCACTACGGTGACATCCGAGTTCTTTCCAGTGGTAATAAACATCTTGGTGCCGTTGATAACGTAGCTGTCCCCATCCCTGACCGCTCTCGCCTTCTGGCCTACCGGGTCAGAACCGGCGCCCGGCTCTGTCAGAGCAAAAGATCCGATCTTCTCGCCAGTCGCTAAGATCTTTAGATAGCTGTCTTTTAGATAATCCGAGCCGAAAAGATAGATGGGCCCGCAGGCCACAGAGTTGTGAACAGACATGACTACCGCGGTGGAGGCGCAGGCATAGGCGATCTCCTGCATGGCGAGGGAATAACTTACCGTGTCTACCCCGGCGCCGTTATATTCGGGTGGCACGTTCATCCCCATGAGGCCTAACCCACCCATTTTTTGGAGATTTTCCGCCGGGAATTCACAAGTCTGGTCCCTTTCGGCAGCAGTGGGCATGATAGTCTCTCTGGCAAAATCCCTGACCATTGCCCGTATCATCCGCTGTTCCTCATTCAATTTATAGGCCATTTTTCTTCCTCAAGGCTCTTATTCGCATTGCTTCAGGGTGTGTAAAGTACCACCAACAGCTCTGCCTTTTCCGGGCTGATATTCCTGAGTTTGTGAACAATGGAAGAATTGAAATGCAAAGACTGCCCGGGACCGAGGATATTCTTGTTTTCTCCGACCATTACCTCAACTTTCCCTTTGATCACATACTGGAACTCCTCCCCTGAGTGCTGGTAACTGACCGCTTTATGTTCCGATTTGGGGTCGATAAATATCCTAAACGCCTTAAGGTGCTTGTGTCTTGCCTCCGGTGTAAGGGTCTCGTAAGTATATGCTTCGGTCCTCTTTTCATAGTCTTCATCAGACTGTTTGCCCGCACGCTTTTTCTCCGCCGCCAGAAGAATTCCCGAATCGATCTCAAGCGCCCTTGAAAGCTGCAGAATGGTTGATACCGGAGGAATGATTTCTCCCTTTTCAACCTGGGAAATAAATTTCGAGGCCAGCCCCGTCTCGTTGGCCAAATGCTTAAGCGTAAGTTTCTTCTCTTTCCTCAACTTAAAAAGTCTTTTGCCGATGGGCTGTCCCTTTTTTTTGCGCGGCATGGTAATCCCTCCTTTCCCGCTGAAGCGGGATTCAGTGGTCAGTGGTTAGAAACCTGAAACCCCTTGGAATTGAATACTGACTATTGCATATTGGATAATGATACCCATGTGAAAAGTCAGAAAGCACCCGTTATTGTCATTCCCGTGAAAACGGGAATCCAGAAAAATCAACCATTTATGGACTCCCGCTTTCGCGGGAGTGACGGCCTTGGAGACTTTTTACGAGACCATCAATATTCAATAGTCAATATTCAATTAAAAAAAGGTATCCAGTCACGTATCTTCCTTCAAAACCCTGTACACCCTTATCATCCGAATTATGAAGCCCAAAATTAGAGTGGCGCTTATGAGGATAATCAAATTGGAGGCAAAAAAGGCCATTATGAAGGAATAGGGATCTTTCAGTTTATAGCAAGCGATCAGGATAAGGATGCCAAAGGCTAAGAAAAAGCAACCTGCAAGGATGAGAATAACCTGGCGCAACCACCAGAAAAGGCTGTACATGAGAAAGATCCTGGTTCAGGGGTTATGAGAGGATCAGGACACGATGGGGAGCACCAGATTTTCACAGGCTGTATAGGGATCTATCTTCCCTTTAATGATAGAGTCCACTGTCCTGTCAAAATCGCCCGATTCAGTTAATCGATCAATTACTTCTTCAATAAGGCGGGCCTTTATCATCTCCCCCAACTCCTGACGGACCTTGGCTTTGCTCTCCCTGAAATCGAGTCCGCCAGCCGTCTCAATAAGGTATTTTGCATGTTTATCAATCTCATCTATAAATTCGGCAACCCCCTTGTCAAACACGGCCTGGATCTTGAGTATGGGCGGTTTCCATTCCCCGCGATCATATTTCTTATGGTCCATATTGATCATCAGTCTCAGATCACTCAGGGTCTTGTCGGAACCTTCCCGGTCGGCCTTGTTGATCAAGAAGATATCTCCGATCTCAAGGATGCCGGCCTTGATCGCCTGGATATCATCTCCCATTCCTGGGATCACCACAATGACTGTCGTATGAGCGCTCCTGACAACATCTACCTCATCCTGGCCGACACCAACAGTTTCGACTATGATATAGTCCTTGCCCATGGCATCGAAGACATCAATGGCACTCCGGGTAGACTGGGTCAACCCACCGAAATGGCCTCTTGTGGCCAAAGACCGGATAAAAACGCCCTGATCCATACTGTGTCGCTGCATTCTCACACGGTCCCCTAAGATAGCGCCCCCGCTGAAAGGACTGGTGGGATCAACCGCAAGGACCCCAACGGTCTTGTCCCGCTTTCTCAGGTGGGCAACCATCTGGTCAACGAGTGTGCTCTTACCCACTCCGGGCGCACCTGTAATGCCGATGACATATGCCTTCCCGGTATGGGGATACAGATCCTTAAGGACCTCCCGCACCTCGGGCATTCCATCATCAATATCTCGGATAAGACGCGCAACGGTCCTGACATCCCCGGCAACAACTTTTTCAACAATATCATTCATAATGAGCTAATCCTGCCTCGGTGTTATGTTATGCTCGACCCACTTAACGATGTCGTCGAGGGGTGTCCCCGGGGTAAAGACCTCTTTCACCCCTAATTCCTTAAGTTCTTTGATATCATCATCAGGAATGATGCCGCCCCCGCAGACAACAATATCATCCGCTGCCTTTTCACGCAGGAGTTCAACTACAGCAGGGAAAAGGTACTTATGGGCACCTGCTAAGCTCGAAAGGCCGATCATGTCCACATCTTCCTGGATGGCGGCTTCTACGATCTCTTCAGGTGTCTGATGAAGCCCCGTATAAACTACCTCAAAACCGGCGTCACGATACGCCCTCGCAATTATCCTGGCCCCACGGTCATGACCGTCCAAACCGGGTTTTGCAACCATAACTCTGACTCTTCTCTTCTGTTTCATATACACCTCTTCTCCTCAACCCCTAATAGATCCCAGGATCCCTGTATTCTCCATATACCTTTCTGTAAACGTCACATACCTCCTGGAGGGTGGCATCGGCCTTTACCGCTTCTATGAGGAACTCCATTATATTTTGTTCTCCTGAACAGGCATCTCCTACCCTTTCAAGGCACTCTGCAACACGTTTATTATCACGCTCAGTCTTAACCCTGTTGGTTTTTTCTATCTGGAGGCTTTCGAGTTCTTCGTCTATCTCTAATACCTCTACCGGGATCTCCTCTTCAACGGCATACTTGTTGACACCGACCACTGTTTTCTCTTTTTCATCGATCTGTCTCTGATAGTGATAGGCGGAATCCGCAATCTCCTGCTGAGGGAAGTTTTTTTCTATTGCCGACAACATACCGCCCATGTCATCGATTCTTTGTATTATATCGAAGGCCTCCTCTTCCATCCGGTCTGTAAGCGCTTCAACAAAATAAGACCCTCCCAATGGGTCAATCGTATTGGCCACTCCGGATTCCTCAGCAATGATCTGTTGTGTCCTCAACGCAATGGTGGCTGCTTCCTCAGTTGGTATGGCCAAGACTTCGTCGAGCGAATTGGTGTGGAGTGACTGGGTCCCGCCCATAACCGCCGCCAATGCCTGGAGCGCCGTCCTTACCACATTATTATAGGGCTGCTGAGCCGTGAGAGAACACCCCGCCGTCTGGGTGTGAAACCTCAGCCACCATGATCTCGGGTCCTTTGCCTTAAACCGTTCTTTCATGATCTTAGCCCACATCCTTCTGGCCGCCCTGAACTTGGCCACCTCTTCAAAAAAATCGAGGTGAGAATTAAAAAAGAAGGAAAACCGGGGTGCAAACTCGTCTACATCAAGACCGCGTTCGATGGCCTTTTCTGTGTAAGCAATACCGTCAGCCAGGGTAAACGCCAGTTCCTGAACAGCAGTGGAACCTGCCTCCCTGATATGATATCCGCTGATGCTGATGGTATTCCATCTCGGGACTTCTTTGGTTCCGAATTCCACAGTATCCTCGATGATCCTAACAGAAGGTACTGGCGGACACATGAAGGTCTTTTGGGCGATAAACTCCTTAAGCATATCGTTCTGGATCGTCCCGCCTATGGCCTTTCTGTCTATCCCCCTTTTTTCTGCCATGGCGATATACATGGCCCAGATTATTGAGGCCGGAGGATTGATGGTCATAGAAGTGGTAATCTTCTCAATGGGAAGGCCCTCAAACAGATCCTCAATATCCTTGAGCGTATCGATCGCCACCCCGCACTTGCCGCACTCGCCCCTTGCCTTGGGGGAATCACTGTCATAGCCCATAAGGGTCGGCATATCAAAGGCAGTGGAAAGACCTGTCTGGCCCTCTTTTACCAGGAGATGGAAACGTTTGTTCGTATCCTTGGCGCTCCCTAAGCCTGCAAACATCCTCATGGTCCAGAACCGGCCTCGATACATGGACGGCTGGACACCTCGTGTGAAAGGATAATCTCCGGGAAAACCTATATCTGCCGTGAAATCCTGGTCCCTGACATCGGCAGGGGTGTAGATCCTGTCAATTTCCCGATCAGAAACAGTGGAAAACCTGGTTAATCGTTCAGGCTTTGCCCCAAACACCTTGTCCAGCTTTTCCTGCCACTTCTTGTTTCCTTTTTCTATGTCATCAAAAATCTTATCATTAAAGGTCAAGGGCATGGGCACCGCCTTTCGATTGTTGATTGTTGATTGTCGATTGATACCTTTCTATCATCTACCCTTAATCAGGTTTTTCGCTATTACCAGACGCATGATCTCATTGGTCCCTTCATATATCTGGCATATCTTGGCGTCTCTCATATGACGCTCCATGGGGTAGTCCTTGCAATACCCGTATCCGCCCAGGACTTGAATCCCTTCAATGGAGGCCCTCATGGCGGCATCCGATGCATACATCTTGGCCATGGCCGCCGCCTTTTCATAAGGCTTCTTATGGTCTTCTAACCAGGCGGCCCTGAGCGTAAGTAGTTCTGCGGCATCCAATTCAGTGGCCATGTCCGCCAATTTCCACTGGATTGCCTGGAAAGCAGTGATCGGTTTACCGAACTGTTCTCTTGTTTTGGCATACTCCACTGCCTCTTCCAACACAGCCCTCCCGATGCCGATAGCCTGAGATGCGATGCCGATTCGGCCCCCGTCCAGGGTGGTGAGCATCTGCTTGAAGCCTTCGCCCGCATTTCCAAGAAGGGCGTCAACAGGCAACCTGGCATCCTCAAAGACCAGTTCTGCCGTTCCGGAGGCAAGGATGCCTAATTTGTCTTCCACCCGTCCCACCTTAAAGCCGGGGGTGTTTTCCAAATCCACCACAAAGGACGTGATTCCCCTGTACCCTTGCCCCTTTTCAGTAATGGCCGCAATCACGCTGTAAGATGATACATTGCCGTTGGTGATAAATTTCTTTTCACCGTTGATAACCCATTCATCGCCATCCCTGACAGCGGTAGTGCGCATTCCAGCCGGGTCAGAGCCCGCGCCCGCCTCAGTCAAACCGTAGCACCCGATCTTTTCGCCAGAGGCGCAGGGGTAGAGGTATTTCTTTTTTTGCTCGTCCGTACCATATGCCTGGACAGGGAAGCAGTACAGCGAGTTATTCACGGACATGATCACGCCTGTTGATGCGCATCCCTTGGAGATCTCTATCAGGGCAAGCACATAGCTGACATAATCCATGCCCCCGCCGCCGAATTCCTCTGGCACGGCAATCCCCATCATTTTTAACTCGCCCAACTGTCTGATAATATCTGCGGGATGTTCATGTTTTTCATCAAGCTCGGCGGCCTTTGGCTTGATCTCGGCCTCGGCAAACTTTGCCGCCATCTCTTTTACCATCTGCTGTTCTTCGGTCAAAGCAAAGTCCATTTTAGGTCAATTCCCCCTTAAAATCAGGTTTTCTTTTCTCTAAAAATGCGGTCATCCCTTCCCTGCCGTCAGGGCTCGCCATACACAACGCAAACTGGTCGGTTTCCACACCGCACGCGGCACGTAGATCAAGGTCATAACCCCGATCAATACAGCGTTTTACCGCCATCAGCGAAAATCTTCCCTTGGATGCAAGCACCTTGGCTGTCTTCATTGTCTCTTCCCACAGTTTATCAGCGGGAAATACTTTGTTTACTAATCCGATCTCCTTAGCCTCCTGAGCGCTGATAAGGGCACCGGTCATGCAGAGTTCCTTTGCCATCCCCTTTCCGACCAGCCTTGGAAGACGCTGGGTCCCGCCGAAGCCGGGGATGATCCCGAGGTTGATTTCGGGCTGGCCAAATTTGGCATCATCGGATGCATAAATAAAATCAGATGCCATGGCGATCTCAGTCCCGCCCCCGAGAGCAAACCCGTTAACACAGGCGATCACCGGGATAGAGAGTCCCTCCATACGAAACCCAAGTTCATGAAGGGCAACAGAGAATTCTCTCAATTGAAGGGGGGTGAGGTTGACCATAAGGGAAATGTCAGCGCCGGCCACAAAGGCCTTGTCTCCTTCTCCCGTCAAAATAAGCACCTTTACGGACGGATTACTCTCCACTTCATCTAAGGCCTTTTGGATATCTTTGACCACATCGATATTTATGGCGTTAAGGGCCTTTGGCCTGTTAAACTTAATGACCGCCACCTCTCCTTCTGTTTCAAAAATTATATTTTCGTAAGCCATTATTTACCCCCATTTTTAAATTGAATATTGAATAATGCATATTGAATATTGATAGTCTCGTAAAAAGTCATTTTGCACGTCACTCCAGCGAAAGCGGGAGTCTATAAGTACTTGAACTTAATGGATTCCCGCTTTCGCGGGAATGACAATAACTGGACATTTCCAACTTTTTACGAATTCGTCAATATTGCTTCTTCTCTTGAGCATCCTCCTTTTTTTCAATCGACAATTATCAATCATCAATCTCCAGGATCATTGCCATGCCCTGGCCGCCGCCTATACAGAGAGAGGCCAACCCAAGATTTAATTTGCTTCTCAACATCTGTCCCATCAGGGTCAAAACTATGCGCGCCCCTGAACAACCGATGGGGTGGCCGATGGAAATACCGCTGCCGAGGACGTTGGTCTTATCCATATTGCACTTCAGTTCCCTCACGCAGGCGATGGCCTGAGAGGCAAATGCCTCGTTT
>Ga0222681_1000318_pt1 | contig 17435 bp, 16 predicted proteins | sample AntAcemetage1006_FD_179844 | JGI IMG/M metagenome (GOLD analysis project Ga0222681, IMG submission 179844) | Saline water microbial communities from Ace Lake, Antarctica - #1006 | ecosystem: Environmental > Aquatic > Non-marine Saline and Alkaline > Saline | place: Antarctica: Ace Lake... | reverse complement strand
CCTATTTTTCGCCTGGACATATTGACCCGGCTTCTGGAAAACTTGTCCGCCTTTGTCAGTACGAATACTATTTCGACAAGATTACTGCGGAGCCACTGAATAAGCATGGCATCATCTGCTGAGGGTTCTCTCCTAATATCAAGTATCATTACTACAAGGCGCAGGGTTTTACGTCCTTCAAGATACCCCTCCACCATTGCCTTCCAACCCCTTTTTACAGAGGCTGGCACCTTCGCATACCCGTAACCGGGAAGATCAACAAAAGAAAGTTTCTTGTTTACCAGGAAAAAATTTACAAGCTGGGTGCGTCCGGGCGTATTACTCGTTCGAGCAATTCTTTTCCTGTTCACAAGGGTATTTATAAGGGAAGATTTTCCCACATTCGACCGGCCCACAAACGCCACCTCCGGCAATAGATCATGCGGGTACTGAGAGGGATCGACAGCACTCTTTACGAATTCAGCAGATATAACCTTCATGAACACTCCTTTCAGTAAAACACTATAGCATAACACAAGGCTAAACTGCAAAGCGTCCCCGATCCGGCATCCGAAGTCCCATACAGATTCTGCTTGCAAACAGAGTGCATTAAGAGTTACTAAGAAAGTTTTCTGTTATTTAAAGACCTTAAACAAAACATAAAATCAGATATCAATCCAGCCAAAAACGCGACATCGGAAACTTATGAAAAAATTCTTTAAAAAGATATCCCTGCCCCATCTGAATATAAATGAGCATGCCATAATGATATTCATGGCAATCATTGTCGGGATACTTGGAGGATATGGTGCGGTTCTGTTCAGGTGGCTGATACGGTTTTTTCAAAAGGCATCCTTCGGTAGTGGAGGGGGGGAGCTCCTGCCAACCCTGATGGCCCTGCCGTGGTACGCAAGGCTTTTCCCCCCCCATCATAGGGGGCCTGCTGGTTGGTCTTATTGTATATTTCCTTGCACGGGAGGCAAAAGGGCACGGAGTTCCCGAGGTAATGGAGGCGGTCGCCCTCAAGGGAGGGATCATAAGAAAACGTGTTGTGCTGATAAAATCGCTCGCCTCTGCCATATGTATCGGGACAGGCGGTTCGGCGGGCAGGGAGGGGCCTATTGTACAGATAGGTTCCGCTATAGGATCATCCTTCGGTCAGATTATGAAGGTTTCCGCCGACAGGATGAGAACTCTGGTGGGATGCGGCGCAGCTGCGGGAATAGCGGCAACATTCAATGCCCCCTTAGCCGGGGTCATGTTCTCTATGGAAATTATCCTGGGTGAATTCGGCATCGCCACATTCAGCCCCATCGTGGTCTCTTCCGTCATGGCAACTGTCATCTCCAGGGCATACCTGGGAGATTTTCCCGCCTTCGTTGTTCCGCATTATACACTTGTAAGCACAATGGAAATGCCTTTCTATGTAATACTGGGTATCCTTGCCGGCGTGGTTGGCGTAATTTTCACTTCAACGCTTTACAAAATCGAAGATTTATTTGCCCTCATAAAGATCCCCGATTACACAAAACCGGCGGTAGGCGGCCTGCTCATAGGAATAATAGGGATATACTACCCACACGTTTACGGCGTCGGGTACGATGCAATCGGCTTCGCCCTGCTGGAAAACCTTTCCTGGTATATGCTGCTCGCTCTCATCTTTGCCAAGATACTCGCGACCTCGTTTACCATAGGTTCCGGCGGATCCGGGGGCATCTTCGCCCCGTCACTCTTTATCGGCGCCATGCTGGGCGGGACCTTCGGGAGTCTGGTTCACCACCTCTTTCCCACCCTCACAGCCACATACGGGGCCTATAGCCTGGTGGGTATGGGGGCACTGGTGGCAGGTGCCACCCACGGCCCGATTACCGCGATACTCATACTGTTTGAAATGACCGGTGATTACAAGATCATACTCCCTCTCATGCTTTCCTGTATCCTGAGTTCCGTTATAGCATCACAAATCAGACAGGAATCCATCTATACGATGAAGCTAATACGAAGGGGGACCAATATCAGGGCGGGAAAGGAAGTCAATATTATGAAATCCCTTCTCGTTAAGGATGCCATGACAAAAGATGTGGCAACGGTGTCTGAAAATATGCACCTCAATAAACTGCTCAAGTACACCTTTTCAAGCAAGTACTCGAGTTTTCCCGTGGTCGACGACAGTGGTCTGTTAAGCGGAATAGTGACCTTTCAGGATTTCAAGGAGGTGGTTTTCGAGGAAGGTCTGGGAAACCTCGTTGTGGTGAAGGATATCTCCATACCTAATGTAATAACCATAACAGAAAATGAAAATCTTGATGAGGCACTGAAAAAAATAGGACTGAGAAATATAGAACAGCTTCCGGTAGTTGACAAGAATAACTCGCGAAAGATAGTAGGCATACTTTCACGAAGGGATGTATTTTCGGCGTACAATAAGGCTCTTATAAACAGATCACTGATAAAAGACAGCCTGAAGGCTAAAGACTGATAGTTCTATCCTGACCTGAACAACACCTGTCATGACACTTTAATCACCATGTGCTGTTTTTTCCCTTTTCTCAGGTGGATTTCACCGTTTTCGATGTCGCCTGCCCCGATCTTTTCGTCAAAGGCCCCCACCTGCCTGTCATTAACGTATGCTCCGCCCTGTGAGATCAACCTTCTCGCTTCACTTTTGGTCGCACACAAATCAACATCATGAAAAAGTTCGAAGGCAGAAATTCCTGCTACAAATTCTTCCCTCGTCTTTTCCACCGTTGGTATTGCCGATGCTCCAACGTCAGCATTGGATCTCGGTATGGAGCTTGACGGGAACAGGTTGGGGCTTACAGGTTTTAACCCGAAGTTGTTCACCGCCGCTCCCCAGGCGGCAACCGCCGCGTTCTGCCCATGTGTAATACTTGTCGCCTCAAAAGCCAGAACCGCCTTTGCTATATTCAGCCCGGAATCCACAAGTTTTTTTGCCTCCTTTACCTCTTCCATGGGCAGGAGGGTAAACAGGGCAAGGAACCTCACCACATCCGCATCTTCTGTATTTATCCAGTATTGAAAATAATCATAGGGAGTAGTGAGTCCGGCATCCAGCCATACGGTACCCTTCTCGGTCTTGCCCATCTTGTGTCCCTGGGACGTAGTCAGAAGGGGAAAGGTTATCCCGTAGGTTTTTTTCTCCTCGAGCCTTCTTGTAAGGTCTATTCCCGCCACAATATTGCCCCACTGGTCATTACCACCCATCTGGAGAATGCATCCATAATTCTTGCAGAGATAATAAAAGTCGTAGGATTGCAGAAGCATATAATTGAATTCTATGAAATTGAGCCCCTTTTCCAGACGCATCTTGCAGCTCTCCGCGGTAAGCATCCTGTTCACACTAAAACAGCATCCCACATCTCTCAGAAATTCCAAATAGTTGAGATTAGCAAGCCAATCCGCGTTGTTCAACAGGAGAGCCCTACCCCCTTCAAAATCAATGTACTGTGAAAGTTGTTTCCTTATAGCTTCCGCGTTTGCGTCTATTTCATCACGTGTCATTATGCGGCGCATCTCAGTTTTGCCGCTCGGATCACCGATGAGGGCGGTGCCTCCGCCGACAAGAGCGATGGGTTTGTGGCCACATCGCTGCATATGCATTAGAGACATTATCGGAACGAGGCTCCCGATGTGAAGACTCGTAGCGGTGGGATCAAAACCGATATAACAGGTGATGTTTTCTCTTTCCAGAAGATCCCGTATGGACTTCTCATCCGTTACCTGCTCTATAAAACCTCTCTCATGAAGTACGTCATATGCGCTTTTCCCGCCCATAAGCATCAACCTTCCATGGCAATGCTCAATCTCTCAATAGAAAGAGCCTTGCCCGTCCTGTCATCGATATCTATCAAAACTCCCTGGAGCCGGACATCCCCTTTCGCTACATCGAATCTGTTGGGCAAGAGGGTTAGAAATCGTTCAAGTGCCACCTCTTTTCTCATGCCCAGAACAGAATCAAAGGAACCCGTCATGCCGGCATCCGTTATGTACGCGGTCCCGAGGGGAAGCACCCTTTCGTCCGCCGTCTGTACGTGTGTATGCGTGCCCAGGACAGCACTGACCTTTCCATCCAGAAACCAGCCCAGAGCCTCTTTCTCAGAGGTGGCCTCGGCATGCATATCAACAATTATTATATCCGTCTTATGCTTCAGTTCTTTTATTTCTCTCTCGGCAATACGAAAGGGACAATCAAGGGGCTTCATAAAGATCCTTCCTTCAAGATTCAACACGCCCAGAGATATCCCCAACCTGGTGTTTATTATTGTACTTCCCTTACCCACAGTTCCTTCCGGATAATTGGCCGGTCTCAAAAGGGTTTCATAGTCATCAATAAAATCACTGATCTCTTTCTTGTCCCATATATGATTTCCGGAAGTCAGGATGTCTATTTCGTTGTGGTAAAGCTCATCCACTATCTTCCTGGTTACGCCAAACCCGCCGGCTGCATTTTCACAATTCGCGATGACAATGTCTACCCCATATTGCCCCACTATGCCGGGAAGGAGAGCTTTTACCGCTTTTCTCCCCGGGTTTCCTACTATATCTCCTATAAAGAGTATCTTCACTTTTCAGATCTTCCCTCTATTTCGCGAAATCGGACACACGCGTTTCTCTTATGACGGTAACCTTTATCTGGCCCGGGTAGGTTAGCTCCGATTCGATCTTTTTCGCGATATCCCTGCAGAGCATAACGGCATCATTATCAGATACTTTTTCATTTTCTACAAGGATACGGATCTCTCTCCCGGCCTGTATAGCGTAACACTTGTCTACACCGTTGAAAGAGGTTGCTATCCCCTCCAGTTCGGTCAGTCGTTTTACATAAGTTTCCAGCATTTCCCTGCGGGCACCCGGCCTCGCGGCGGAAAGTGTGTCTGCCGCCTGTATAAGAACATCCAGGACAGTGTTGTTGCGCCCGTCGTCATGATGATGCGCTATAGCTTGAATAATCCTCTCGGACTCCCCGAACTTCCTTGCGTATTCCGCTCCAATGGCGGCATGAGGTCCTTCGACTTCATGATCAATGGCCTTCCCTATATCGTGCAGTAACCCCGCCCTTTTTGCGTCCTTTACATTTACCTTAAGTTCGGCGGCCATCATACCCGCAAGATGTGAAACTTCAATGGAATGTTCCAGGACATTCTGGGAAAAACTTGTCCTAAACCTCAATCGTCCGAGGAGATTCAACAGCTCAGGATGGACATCATGAACACCCGCATCGAATGATACCCTTTCACCTGTTTCATGAATCATCTTGTCAATCTCGGATCTTACCTTCTTGACTGTTTCCTCTATCCTCCCCGGATGAATCCTCCCGTCACTTATCAGATTCTCCAGAGATCTTTTTGCCACTTCCCGCCGCACGGGATCGAAACTGGAAACAACTACGGCTTCAGGTGTATCATCTATAATCAGGTCTGTACCGGTAGCGGCCTCTATAGCCCTTATGTTTCTCCCTTCCCTGCCAATTATCCTGCCCTTCATTTCATCCGAGGGGAGATTTACAACCGATACAGTCTTCTCGACCACAAAATCGGATGCATACCGCTGAACCGCGTAAGCCAGTATTTCACTGGACTTTTTCTCAGATTCCCGTTTTGTTTCTTCCTCTATTCTTCTTATTACACCGCTTGCTTCGTGCCGCGCGTCATCCGTCATCAACTGGACCAGATATTCCCTTGCCTCCGTTGATGAAATACCGGCAATTTTCTCCAGTCTTTCTCTTTGTTCTTCAATAATCTTATCCAGATTGCCATGCTTTTCATCCAAAAGCTTCTCTTTACTGAGGACAGCACTCTCCTTTTTTTCTATACTGGCCTCTCTCTGGGCGAAAAGGTCCACCTTTTTGTCCAGATTTTCTTCCTTCTGGTGAAGCCTGTTTTCTATCTTCTCAAGCTCCACCCTTCTGTTTTTCGTTTCTTGTTCAAATTCATTTTTGGACCTGAGGAGATTATCTTTGGCCTGGAGAATAGCCTCTTGTTTTATATTCTCCGCTTCCTTCTTGGCCTCGCTTGTAATCCTTAACGACAGGTTCTCAGACGACTCCAGCATCCTGCCAGAGATACTCTTCCTGGCAAGATAGCCCAGCACCACACCCGTCGCGGCAGCCCCCAACACTATAAGTATTATAAAACTGATGTTTGACAAATTTATTTACCTCCCCCCGTAATTATCCCGTAAGAACCGGGAACTTAGGATTTGTAGAAACGGGAGGGGACAGGGAAACGACATGTTGCGCTCGAAACGCAATAGCCTATCGGCAGGGCTCAATATATCTCGCCCAAGGCCTTGAGAGAAATGGAACTGCTTCTGCCATATTCTCCCCCGCCTATGCCGTAACAACCCTTTTTTTGAACCTTACAAAAGAATTGGCGCCCTGTTGCTGCTTCAGGCTTTCCACCCCTCTCATCGCAGAGAACCAGTGGACATGCACACCACTAACAAGGAAGAGCACCCGGTTATAAGGTGTTGGTTCAAAAAACTAAAGATCATCACGCACATCGCAGGGGATTGATCTGCTTTTTTTATCTATGTAACTGATCAATCCTTCAACTTCGTTTTCAAATCTGCTATGCAGATCCTCTTTTTCTTCTTTTACTTTAAACAATTCCTCGGCAATATTCAAAGCAACCAATATAGCAATATCTGAAGTTGTTACATCCTCTGAGGCATCTCCTATTTCCTTAGCCCTCTCATTTACATACTGGACAATCTTGTTTACATACTCATCCCCTTTATCACTCAGGACTGAAAATTCCCGTCCTATTACCCTTATATCAAAACGCTGTTTCAAATGCGATTTCCCCGTGTTTTGCTTATGGTACTTCTACATCACGCAACATATCAAGAAGCATATCCACCTTGGTACGCACAGCATCTTTTTCGTTGTTGAGAGCCCTTATCCTGCTGCTCGCATCTTCCAGTTCCGCGCTTTCCCCTTTCAACAATTTTTCCAGATCCAGATTCCGCTCTTTCAGTACAGAATGTTCTTCTACCAATTTCCTTATTTTTTGTTCAAGCTCGCCAAATCTTTCCAATTTTATACCCAGTCTCAAACTTTTTCTCAGTGATATTTTGCTGTGAACTGATTATGTCAACTCACCCGGCAAAAGTCAAGATGCTATTTCTCAATAAAAATCCTTGCCATAATTCCCTTCATCCAATAGCATAAAAAAGTTGTAACCGACTTCCCTTTTAAGATTACTCTGGACTGAGGGAAAGAGCGACCCTTCCTCGAACGGAAGGCCTGAAGAAAATTCCTGCGAGGCATCTGAATTGATTGTCAAGATAACAAGCAGCGCCATAATCGGAATAGATTCCTACCCTGTTGATGTGGAAGTGGACGTCTCCAGGGGTCTCCCGCAGTTTTCCACAGTCGGTCTACCCGATGCGTCTGTAAGGGAGAGCAAGGACAGAATCAAATCCGCCATAAAAAATTCCGGCTACAGGTTCCCTGGAAACAGGGTCACCATAAATCTCGCTCCTGCGGACATCAAGAAAGAAGGAACCGGCTTCGACCTTCCGATAGCTGTGGGCATCCTGTCGGCACAGGGAGTAATTGAAAGGGAACGACTTTCCGAATACATGTTTACCGGGGAATTATCGCTGGACGGAGGAGTCAAAGGCATACATGGTGCCCTGCCGGCCGGGATCCAGGCGGCAAAGATGGGGCTGAAGGGAATCGTGCTTCCAAGAGAAAATGCCGGGGAAGCCGCAATGGTTGGAAAGATAGATGTGATAGCCGTTGATTATCTGCACGATGTGGTTGAATTTCTTAACGGCACAAAAGAGTTCCCCCCCGTGGAGACAGACATATCTGATCTGTTTTCCCGAAGTCTCCATTATCCATTCGATTTCAGCGAGGTCAATGGCCAGAATCAGGCAAAGAGGGCGATGGAGGTGGCGGCCAGCGGCGGACACAACATCATCATGATCGGCCCGCCCGGCTCGGGCAAAACCATGCTGGCCCAGCGCCTCCTGACGATTCTGCCCGATCTTTCGCTTGAAGAAGCCATCGAAACAACAAAGATCCATTCTGTAGCCGGACTGCTCAGTAAAAAAGATTCTCTCCTGGCTGTGAGACCATTTCGCGCGCCACATCACTCCATATCCGACGCGGGCCTGGTGGGGGGAGGACGTATACCGAGGCCGGGAGAGATAAGTCTCGCCAACAATGGAGTACTCTTCCTGGACGAGCTGCCTGAATTCAAAAGAAACGTGCTGGAGGTGCTAAGACAACCTCTGGAAAGCGGTCATATAACCGTTTCGAGGGCTTCCGCCTCGGCAACCTACCCCGCCAGATTCATGCTTGTGGCCGCCATGAATCCATGTCCGTGCGGGTATTATACCGATAGCAGAAGACAGTGCACATGCACTCCCCGCCAGATAAGACAGTACAGGGCCAGAATATCCGGTCCTCTGCTCGACAGGATAGATATCCACATAGAAGTACCATCTATAAGATATAAGGATCTATCGAGGGAATCCGGAGGAGAAATGTCCGAATCCATCAAGAAACGCGTGAACAGGGCGAGAGATATTCAGAAGGACAGATTTCAAAGTGGCATATTGTGCAATGCGAGAATGTCCAACAGACAGATAAAGGAACACTGCGTACTTGACGGAGATTCGAAGAGACTGATTGAAATGGCGGTTGACAGGCTCGGCCTGAGCGCAAGGGCATATACCAAGATACTGAAGGTAGCCAGAACCATCGCGGACCTCGAAGATGAGAAAAATATTCGTCAGTCCCACATATCAGAGGCTATCCAGTACAGAGCCCTTGACAGAGAAGCGATCTAAATGGCTTTGTAAATCCTGGACCATTGGTATTGCGTTCCTCTGCACCATTCGCCACTAATGATTATGAATCAATACCTGATTTACTCCCAATTTCGTTGCGATCCTGTCCTGGAAATTTTTTTGTTTTTTATGTTCTGCGGTTCATCTTCAAATTAGTTGAAGAAGATATTCCAGGGATTCAATCTAAGCCTAAGCAACAACAATATTTTTTGCCCTTGACAGGCAGCTATATTTGCGTGTATTTTCTAAAAATCGCCTTCATAATCGTAAATCACAGGGAAAACGATAATCGGGGACTGCACCCATTTCTGAAAGGAAGACCAAAATGGAGATTAAAATTACAAAAATCGATCCGGAGCGCATGAAACCAAAACCCGAAGATGAATCGAAACTCGGGTTTGGACAAATATTCACCGACCATTTCTTTATTGTAGAATACGATAATAATGAGGGATGGCACAATGCCTCCATAGAACCCCTGAGGCCCTTGTCACTCGACCCTGCCGCGATGTGTCTCCATTATGGACAGGAAATATTTGAAGGCATGAAGGCCTACAGAGGTGAAAACGGCTCCGTCTATCTGTTCAGACCGGAAGAGAACATGAACCGGATGAACCTCTCCGCGGAAAGGTTGTGCATGGCGCAGATAGACAGCGATCTGTTCATGGATGGGTTGAAAAAACTTGTGCTTTTAGAGAAAGACTGGATACCACGCAGCGCAGGCACATCGCTGTACATCAGGCCGACAATGATCGCTACAGAGTCTTCCCTCGGAGTACACCCCTCCGGCAAATACCTGTTTTATATAATTGCGGGTCCGGTCGGGGCATATTATCCGGAAGGCTTCAGTCCGACGAAGATATATGTGAGCGAGAAATATGTCAGGGCGGCCCAGGGAGGTGTGGGAGACTGTAAGGCGGCAGGCAATTATGCGGCCAGTCTCTATGCGAGTGAGGAGGCATTGAAAATGGGTTACACCCAGGTGTTGTGGCTCGACGCAAGGGAACGAAAATACGTTGAAGAGGTGGGGACAAGCAACATCTTCTTTGTCATAGGAGATGATCTGATAACACCCCCTCTCACGGGAAGCATCCTCCCTGGCGTTACGCGTGATTCCGTGATCCTTCTGGCAAAATCATGGGGGGTCAACGTCCTGGAAAAACGATTGTCGATGGATGAGATATTAAACTCTATTGCCGATGGGACCCTTAAAGAGACCTTCGCGTCGGGAACCGCCGCCATTGTATCGCCGGTGGGACAGATCTACTACCGTGGGAAAGACTATGTGATCGGTGACGGAAACACAGGCCCACTGACTGAAAAGCTGTACAATGAAATCCTCCGGATTCAGTATGGCGAAAAGGAAGATCCATTCGGGTGGAGAGTGAAGATCTCGTAGTTATTAACCTTCTAAAAGAGATCCACAACCCGTATTCAGCTTTCCACAAAGCTGTGTATAAGGCTGTTAATAAACCTGTTGATAAAATATAGAATCATCCTGTTGCCGATACCTTATACCTCATTGCCTACAATTTAGGCATTAGATTATATTCAATAATAACCAATAGTTATAATTATACTCCTGTTATCGCATGCTTAGGCTACAACCCATGACCGATTTTATTATCAGATGTTCTCACCGGTGTAAAATTTTTCTGATCCTGTTTGTAATCCCGGTCCTGATCTTGATTGGTACAGTGGCTACCTCCCCTGCCATTTCCCTCGACGAACTCGTCGCGAATATACAGACTGCGTATAATCATACAGCGGATTTCAAGGCAAATTTCATGCAGAAAGCAACCATCAAATCCATAGACAGGACAATTATAGAGAAAGGCACGGTCTATCTGAAAAAACCTGAAAGAATGTTGTGGAATTACACGAAACCTTCCATGAAGAAACTGATTATAAATCCCTCGAAGGCGTGGCTGTATATGCCGGATGACAATATTGTCTATATTCAGGACGCTAAAAAGGCCCTGTCGTCAAAAATGACCATAAGATTTCTCACGGGTATCGGAAAACTGAAAGATGACTTTGAAATAGCCTTTCCCGGCAACGGCTCCGTGAATACAGAGGGTAATTATATCATTACCCTTATACCGCGCAAATACGAAGCCGGCATCAAATCCCTCCTGCTCACTGTGGACAGGAACAATTTCCGTATTGTGGAATGCGTTTTTACCGACATGTACGATAATACTACCAGGCTCAGCTTCAGCGATATCAAGTTCAACATCAATCCCCCAGACGAGTTGTTCAACTTTACTCCCCCGCCAGGCGTGGAAATATATAATATTCAGGGACAGTAGGCCCGCACCCCGAATTATTCTCCACTGAAGGGATTTTCTCTGTCAAAATCCGGGGTGAGCTGGTAATTATTCACGTCCTGTATAAAAATGTTGTCAAAGCCCATATCCAGGGCCTTATTTACAACAGTTTCATATTCCCCTTTCGTTATCCTCCTTCCGAGAAGGGGGTGGTCCGCAACAGCTCGAATCGGGGTGTATTGAGACATAATGCTGAGAGAAACAGACGTCGATATATATCTCTTTATTGCTTCGAGGACCTCTATACTGTTTTCGATCTTTCCGGGAAGAATCAGGTGCCGGATGATCACGCCCCGTTTCGCGATTCCGTCTTCGATCTCCAGGCAGCCTCCCACCTGCCGCACCATCTCGCGGATCGCGGATATGGCATGGAGAACATAATCATTCACGCCCGAAAAGGAGTGGGCATCCCGGTCATTTCCGTATTTGAAGTCGGGTAGATATATGTCCGCTATCCCGTCAAGAAGTCCAATGATCTCCCAGTTTTCATACCCACCACAGTTATAGACAAGGGGGATGGAGAGTCCTTTCTGAGAAGCATCAAGAAGGGCATCGATAAGTCCCGGAAGATGGGAAGTCGGCGTCACCGCGTCAATATTGTGACATCCCCTGCCCTGGAGATCTATCATGATACGTGACAGGTTCTCGGGATCAATTGTCTTACCGGTTTGCTGATGGCTGATCTGGTAGTTCTGACAATAGATGCATCGCATGTTGCAGGATGAGAAAAAGATGGTCCCTGCGCCATATTTCCCCGAAAGAACAGGCTCTTCCCCGTGATGAGCGAGGGCGCTGTCGATCATGATCCTGTCGTCAAGATCGCAAAATCCCCTTTCACCGGCCGTTCTGTCAACGTGACACTTTCTCGGGCAAAGTACACAGCTTTTCATAATGCCGGCAAGAATATTCGCCCTCTTTATCAGTGTCCCCTCTCTACAAAGGTCTGCATATCCGGGATTCATATCTTACGTCCTATATCTTCTTTACAACATCACGCAGTCTTCCGCTTTCCACGAGTCCCAGGAATTCTTCTCCGAGGTACCCCGAGACCACGACCGCCCGTTTCCAGTTTTTTATTCTCTTTGAGGGATTGTCGACATACCTCCTGAAATCCCCTCGCTCAGGCACCGTGCCATAGGGCAATTTACGGATGAAATCATCCGACGGATATACCATCAGGAGATCCTCGAGATACTCCCCGGGAGGCTGCCGGGAGGAAAGTCTTTTGTCAAGCCAGGTAGGTATCAGGCGGCGCTGATGGTTAAAAAGGAGGGTGATCGATCCCTTGCCGCTGGAATATTTCTGATTGAGATGATAGTCGATAAGACCTCCATCCCGATACATACCGCTCGGCGCGCCATATATGTCTCTGACGCCGGCGGCGGCAAGAGGCACCGCCGAGGAAGCCAGCAGCGCGTGTTTGAAATTTGCCTCATTTAAAGGGATCGCCTGCCCCTTGAAATCGTGGTTGAGACAGAAATAGGGCAGGATTGGACTGCTGTGGAACACCACCCTCTGAAAAAACCTGTGGATCCTGTGCCGGTTGAGGGCATTGCAGACAAATCCCGCCCCCAGGGCCAGTCCCTGCAACCATCTTACATTCAAGGCGGCAAGTCTTTTGGCACGGGCCGTTATGATTGCCAGGCGGTATTTTCTGTTGGTCAGCGCAAACGGGATGGCATCATCATCGATGTAAGAATCTATAAGATCATGGATGCACTGCAGAATTCCCTCCGGTGTGTCCTTTCTGGTAAAATGCATGGCAATGTACGACTCGATGAGCTTGTCATAACTCTTTTCAGGCTCCGGCTGCATCCATGCGGCGAAGCGTAGCGCGCCCGCCGATGAACCTGCGAGGAGCACGGGACGCTTGTTGCCGAGTACTCCACTCTTCAATAGCGAGAGGTCGAAACCGCTGGCGAGAAGCCACCTTGGTCCTGTAGCCGCGCCGACATAGGTGGTGACTCTGTCAAAATCGAATCCACCGGCCTGTATAACTTCATATACATTTTTCCCTGCACTGACGCATATTTCATCCATGGCTATCTTCATTTCTGTTTTCTCAGTTGGATTTTTTACAAAACTGTCAATCTTGACACGGCCTTTCATATACTATAGATTCATTCTTCTCAATGAGAAAATATGAATAATGGGAAGACAGGACAATGGATATGAAAGCAGAGATTACAGAGACAGGGTGTAGAGCCAGAAAGGCCGCCGGACTTCTTGCAAATATTTCAACCGCTGTAAAAAACAAAGCGCTCCTGAAGATGGCGGAAGTACTGGTAAAAGAGTCCAATCACATCATCAGGGAAAACGCACAGGATCTTGAATACGCGAGGGACAAGGGCATGTCCGATGCCATGATAGACAGACTGACATTGAACGAAACTGCAATAAAGGACATGGCAAATGGCCTTGTGCAGATTGCCGCCCTGCCCGATCCGGTGGGGGAAATCACCGGTATGAGGAGAAGGCCAAACGGCCTGCTCGTCGGGAAGAGAAGGATCCCGCTCGGTGTAATAGGAATTATCTACGAGTCACGCCCGAACGTAACCGCGGACGCTGCGGCCCTCTGCCTGAAATCCGGGAATGCCATCATACTGCGGGGTGGATCGGAGGCGATAAATTCCAACCTCGCCATTGCCCGGATACTGCAGGGTGTTCTGAAAGAAACTGATATCCCGGAGGGCGCCATACAGATAATCTCCACAACCGACAGAGATGCCGTCAATGAGCTGCTGAAGCTTGATGAGTATATAGATCTCATTATCCCCCGGGGGGGCGAAGGCCTTATTCGGGCAATTGTCAGCATGTCCAGGATACCTGTCCTCAAACACTACAAAGGTGTTTGTCACATATTAGTGGATGAGAGTGCCGATATCGAAATGGCTGTGGCTATATCCCTCAACGCCAAGGCCCAGAGACCCGGCGTGTGCAATGCCATGGAAACCCTGCTGGTACACAGAAATATTGCCGGAAGATTTCTCCCGGCAATAGCTGAAAAGTTTCGCGAGGCCGGTGTTACGTTAAAGGGTTGCGACAGGACCAGGGCCATTCTTCCAGACGCGGAAGAGGCGACCGAAACCGACTGGTATGAAGAATATCTCGATCTCGTCCTTGCAGTACGGGTGGTCGACAGTATTGACGAAGCTATGGCGCATATAGAGAAATACGGCTCTTTGCATACAGAGGCAATCATCACAAGCGACTATAACAACTCCCAGCGCTTCCTGAATGAAGTCAATTCCTCAACGGTACTGGTAAATGCCTCCACCCGGTTCAGTGACGGATTTGAGCTGGGACTGGGAGCGGAGATGGGCATAAGCACCACGAAACTCCACGCCTTCGGTCCCATGGGGCTCGAAGAATTAACAACCACAAAATTCATAATCTATGGCGACGGGCAGATAAGAATATGAAGTGGGGACTATTCGGAGGAACCTTTGATCCAGTACATCTCGGGCATTTGAGATGTGCCGAAGAGATCCTCGACCTGTTCCGCCTTGACAGGATAATATTCATTCCCGCCCGCATACAACCGCTCAAGACAGACAGAGATATTTCCCCGTTTCATCACAGGGAACAGATGCTCAGGCTGGCCATAGAGGGCAATCCGGCATTTTCAATCTCAGATATAGAAAACAGGAGGGGTGGCAGGTCCTACTCCATTGAAACCATCAGGTATTTCCTCGACAATTCACCGGGCGACACCGATCTCTATTTTATACTGGGACAGGACGCCTTCCACGAGATCCATATATGGAAAGAATGGAAAGATCTGGTGCGGCTGTGTAATTTTGTTGTCATGGCCAGACCGGGACACGAGACAAAGAATCTGGGTGGAGTATTTCCTCCTGCAATTGCCTCACTGTTTCAATATGACAGTGCCGCGGACAGCTTCAAGGGTCCCGACGGTAACTCCATATTCTTCAGGAGACTGACCCTCCTCGACATATCCTCCACAGACATAAGAAACCGTATAAAAGCGAACCTCTCCATCAGATATCTCGTCCCCGATTCCGTCCGCGACTACGTCCTCAAAAATAGTGACAGCTGTCACTATTTTTGACATTTTCGATATGTTTAAAAGATTTACTTAATACCTGAATAGTTTTAATTATACTTAAAATATTCACTGTTAAAAAGGAGAGGGGGTTCTCCAGATGAAGAAACGGATTCTGATTGTTGAAGACGAGATAATGATAGCAAAAGACATAGAGAGCAAGCTGAGGAATCTCGGGCACGAGTCTCTTCCTATTGTTACCTCCGGGGAAAAAGCTGTCGAGAAAGCCGAAAAGCTCAGACCGGATATGATACTGATGGACATTGTCCTGGATGGGAAAATGGATGGTATAGAGGCGGCCAGTCAGATCAGAAACCGTTTTAATATACCGGTTGTTTATCTTACCGCCTATGCCGATGACGAGATCCTTGAGCGGGCGAAGGTAACGGAACCTTTTGGATATATGATAAAGCCTTTTGGTGAAAGAGATTTAAACACTACCATTGAGATGGCTATTTACAAGTACAAAAGCACCGAAAAACTCTTGAGGAGCATGTATGGGACAATAAATGCCCTTGCCACAGCATTGGAGATGCGCGACCCATATACAGCCGGCCATCAGAGACATGTGGCCCAGCTTGCCGAGGCCACTGCCCGGGAGATGAATCTCTCGGATGATGAAATCAAAGGTGTCCACTTTGCCGCGCTTATTCATGATATCGGCAAGATAAGTGTTCCATCGGAAATATTGAGTAAGCCGGGCAAATTGACAGAAATCGAATTTGAGATAATAAAGTCACATTCCCAGGCCAGCTACGATATATTAAAGAGAATAGACTTTCCGTGGCCTATTGCCGAGGCATGCCATCAGCATCACGAAAGACTTGATGGATCAGGATATCCGCGTGGTCTGAAGGAAAAAGAGATCACCCTGGGGGCGAGAATAATAGCAGTGGCGGATACTGTGGAGGCCATGTCTTCTCACAGGCTATACCGGGCGGCGCTTGGAGAGGAGAAAGCGCTGGAGGAAATTTTAGCTCTCAGAGACACACATTACGATTCGGACGTAGTGGACGCCTGCCTGAAAGTCTTCAGAGAAAAGGCCTTCAAATTCAGCGATTGACCGGCCGTCACTATGTTGGGCAGAAGATATCCTTGCCGGCTGTCAGCATCAATGTCAGTGGCATCACTTTCTTGCCGAGTCTTACCATTTTCGAGGCCGCTTCTCTAATGTCCCACTGAGCATGCATATCTTCTCGAAGGCGGGAGATATGATACATTTCTCTGGCGTTTACCTTCAGCGCCACTCTCTTTCTGTGAGAATTTGTGAGGATATATGGCGCCGCCTGGGGCGATACCTTTTTGATCCGGTTGTACACTTCCTCTGTCCCGGAGATAACCTCCATGAAACGTCCCTCCATCCCAATTTCGCGTATTGAGGCCGGCATGGTAACGCCGAGCGAAGGGTTATAATCCTGACACGTTATTGTGGCCATCCGATGTCTCTTCAGCTGGGCAAAACAGGAGGCGCTGACAGTGACTTCGAATGAAAAATCGGCATTTTCAAATTCTCTCAGCGGCGGATCATGCGATTCCATATGGAGGCAGGCGGTTCTGATTATTCCTTCCTTTTCTTCACTATCCATCTTATGAGCGGCGGCCAGGCACTCGGCCATGGGAAGGTCAGAAGATGAGTGCATTATAGACGCGATAATCTTTTCGTCACCGTCCGGCGTGGCATGCACAAGTGTCACATTCCCCTCTTTCGCGAGGATGGCACTCTCCCCAGATGCACCCATTTTTACCATCAGGAGTCCTATTGTCTCTCTCAGGTCTGCTCTCACGTCCAGGTCAAAAGGTGTCGCCTCAATGTACCTGACGAGTGAAGGCGCAATATCCCCGGTCGCCTCATAGAGTTTCGTGCCATACTCGTTCACCTCTTTCAGGACATGCGCTGCCGAACGTCTGAGCATAAGTTCAAGATTCCTCGCGTTCAGTGTCATGCCCAGCTGGGCGTGCGTCGCCATGGATATTATGTACCTGGCATCCTCCTTCGCCCATCCATCCACCGTGGAACGGCCACGCGGATCGGACAGCATATCCCTGTGTTTCTCAAACATGTAGTCCTTCAAACCGGCGTAGAGCTCGTGATACAGGCGGTTCTGCTTTCTTACCGTCTTAACGAACAGGTCTTTCAGACCGCCATCCCGCACCTCTCTGGGAACAACAAAATCATCTTCCAACCGTATGTATCGCTGGGATTTTTCCGTGTAGGAGCAGAGACGGAATTTCTCTAT
>Ga0222681_1000309_pt1 | contig 17572 bp, 16 predicted proteins | sample AntAcemetage1006_FD_179844 | JGI IMG/M metagenome (GOLD analysis project Ga0222681, IMG submission 179844) | Saline water microbial communities from Ace Lake, Antarctica - #1006 | ecosystem: Environmental > Aquatic > Non-marine Saline and Alkaline > Saline | place: Antarctica: Ace Lake... | reverse complement strand
AAATCTGGATAAAAAATTTAAATATTTTTGTTATGAGAGTTGCTTCGCAGGGGTCATTAGAAACTTATTTGGAAAACCCCCGGCATTTTTTTTGGCTGGGTGACAATCGCTCAGTTTAGGTATAACAAGTGTCGTTGTTGAGTCAACATATAATTGGTACTGGCTGGTGGACGGACTCATGGAGAAGGGGTATACAGTAAAACTTGGAAACCCTGCAGGTTTCGGGAGATATAGTGGACTGAAACATGAAGACGACAAAACGGATGCATTCTTTTTAACTGAGATGGAAAGTCTTAACATTTTGCCGCAAGGATATATCTATCCAAGTAAGCTACATATGCAATTGATGCTAATTCACCTCCACTTTTCCCAAGATGAAGCATGCAGTTATCGACATCTGGAATGAGTAGTTGTCCAGCAATTGATTTTTTACAATAAATTTTAAACTATTCTATACACACATTATTGCCTTGATAATTCTAAATACTCCAAGTGGAGTTCGGAACTTTTTAATAATTTTTTACCCTGATACACAATAGACTTTATCTTCCTTTGTTGTGTCTGATTTAGATTTTGGTAACGAAAAGTTTCGACCGATAAAAAACGAATAACATCCAAGATGTCCATAGAAATTCTTGGGAGCACATGCATTTCTATCGACCATCCTTTGGGGATATAATGCTCAAAATTATTTCTTAATATTTTCTTTAACCAATCAATTGAGTCTTTCTGACTATCAGAGAGCTTCAGTGGAAAACCCCCGTCGAGAGTTCCCTTCCAATTTTCATCTTGGCACATTGCTAATGCCTCATCAAAAGTTATCCTCACCATTTCAGCAGTTGTCAAAGATCCACGTAAGCGATAATAATACTTACTCGCTCACCCCCAAAAACCCACTTAAAAAATCGAGTTCTTCTTTAAAATTATCTGTTAAAAAACTTTTCTTCTTCAACTCAAGCGGAATTGTCTGTTTAAGCACCTCATAAGCTGTTTTTTCAAAAGCAATTATTCCGGAATCTTCTCCCTGCGCCAGAAAGTCCGGAAGATCAGCCTTCAGTCCAGCAATAATAAGATTACTCAGGACAGACCATGCTTTGCCTGCGTCTTGCCCGTCAAGTTTTAGAACCAAAAGGTTTTTATCAGAACCGTTTGAGCTTAAAGAGACCGGAAACGGTTTGGACTTATCAATAATTTTTGCTTTCAGTTTTTTGATCTCGAAAAAGTCATAACCTTTTAAAAAATGCCCTTTTAAAGACCCCGTCCTCAGCGGAGAATAGGTGTTGCAGGTATAGGGGCTGGTCTGTCTTCCCCGCTTAAAATCTCTTTTTAGAACAGTCAGAGTCTCATGCTGAATTTTTAAAGCAAGCATTTTTAGACCTTTACGGTCTTCCGCCTGCCCGCCAAGATACCCCCTTAAAAACCGGACCCGGTCGGTTAAGCTAACCACCCTTCCCAGCCGGTTCAGTTTTGCCAATAGCCACACAGCCCAGTCCTCCGGAATGTCCGCATCTGTTTTTACCTTTTCAAAATCAATAAAGTACAGCCGGCTTGAACCATTTTCAGGTCTAATCATAAAATTATTAATCGAATAGTCATCTTGGTATATTCTGTTTTGAAATATTTTTCGGGTCAGCTTCCCGAAATCATAAAAAAACTGATTCTTTTCAGAAAAACAGGAAAAATTATTATTAAACAACAGATCTTTTAAATCCTGCGCCCCTTCCAGAAAGGAGATCACAATCAGACTTTCAAAAACCATACCCAGTTTTTTGATCTCTGCAAATAAAAGGGGCTGCGGGGTGGGAATGCCGCTTTCAAGAATAACGTTTGCGGCCATAAATTCGGTTTCCGACCCTGAAGACCGGAAAAAAGATTTTATCCGCTTTGAAAGCTTGGTGTTTTTGTACCGTTTGACCAGACAGGAAGTACCGCAGAAATCAGTTTTAAATATAACCTTAAAAGAAGTCTGTTTAATAAAGCGCTCTTTCCGGTTTTCTGTAAAGAGACCCGTGACCCGCTCAGCCAGTTTCTTGTCAGAATCAGAAGCTGCAATACTTTCGTGCACCAGAACATCCAGACCGCTTAATTTTTTTCGGACATATCCTTTCATAACACTAGCTAAACTCTCTTTTTGATTTTTTGAGTTTTAAACCGGTAAAAAGCACAACAGAATCCCAGTATTTTTTAAGCTCTTTTCTGTTTGCCCGGTTCAGATAAACTTTCAGGAAAAGCAACCTGTCCTGTTTTGATAATAAGGCAGTATCCAAAAAAGAACAGTTCAGTCTCGCGACATCCTTTAATCTCTCCGTTAACGAAAGAGCATCCGATACTTTTATGGCATCCAGATCAATAAACCAGACCTTACCCCCGTCATCGTCTGCAACAAGGATATTGGTTGACTTCAGATCCCTGTGCCGAATACCGCTGTCATGCATCTGTTTTACCTGCATAGCCAGTACTTTTATAAATGCCCGCTTATCCTGTCTTGATAATAATTTAAAAGCGGCATCCATGTAAAGATTTAATGGCTTTGCCTTTAGCACAGCTTCTGTAACAAAATAGCTTTCACAGGTAAAAAGAAAGGATTTTCTTTCAAGAAACAGGATCGGTTCAGGGGTGGGTATCCCCCGTGCTTTTAATGTGTTTGCAGCGATCCATGATCTTTTCCCCTTGGACAATCGAAAGGTATTTTTCACCGCATCAAATATGTTTTTAGCATGATATTTTTTAAGGTAAAATCCTGGTGAACCGGGTAAAGATGAAAACAGAAGACAGGATGCAGACTCGGAATCTTTCAACACGGAAGAAGCGGAATTTGAAAAAAGCGTATCCGGACTTTCCATTCGTTTTAAAATAGCATTGTTAACAGGAAGAGCGGCATATCCTTTTAAATGATTGTTTTTTACCTCTGTAAAATAAGTGTTTTTGCGAAGACAACTTCGGTTGCGTTTTAGCATTTTATTCGTTTTACTTATAATCTTTAAAACAAACAGTTTGTCCAGTATGGATAATTTTCCAGCTGAAAGATAATGCTTTAAAAAACGAAGTTTGTCTGTCCGGGTAATGTTTTCAGATTCGGCAGAATAGTTAAGGGCAGCAAGGTCTTTTACTTTCCAGCGTTCCGGTACTTTTTTTCTTCTATCCACCCGGTGAAGATCAACAATAAAAAGCTCACCTTTATTTCCTTCTTCAATCCCAATAAGAAGATGGCACAGATAAAAATCCCTGTGGTTAAACCCGTTGTCATGCATTTTTTTTGCGAGAAGCGCGGTCTTTTTTATAAGATCTTTTTTTTCTGTAAACTTCTTATCTTTTAAAGAAGAAGCAACAAAATTTTCGAGGGTTACACAACCTTTTATTTCTTCGGTAAGAAGAAATGATTCAGGGCCGGTAATACGACAGGGTCTTTTCCCCGCTGCCACAGGCACCATGGTGGGAAGACCCGCCTTATGAAAGGCAATGATATTATCAAATTCATCAAAAGCCGTTTTATTTGAAGAAAACCTTATCCGCTCTTTAAAATATTTGCCGAAAGAAATAGGGGTATGCCTTTTTATAAAAGCAGTAACTGTTTTATCTTTTTCTTTAAAATAAAAGGTTCCGGTTCTCCGCTGGGGGATTGCGCGTTTTACGGTTTTAATTTCAGTGATTGACATGACCCGGTCAAAGTCAAGCAGTCTGTTTTCTTTTAAAGTCTGTTCATGTTCTAAATTGTAGATGATGTTATCCGGAGAAATTTCAGTTCTGATCTGCTTGGGTTCCGGCATCAGGAAATCCCCTTTTCCTTCAGAATCTCCAGGTAGATCTTGATGGTTTCATTAATATTTTTCTCCACCGGATTTTCTTTTGCAGAAGCAAGCGCCTTTTCACTCATTTCTTTTAAGCCTGAAGCGTTGTTTTCTAAAATTGCGGCTACGGCCGTTACCATCTCATCGATCTGCCAAGGTGAATCCACCACAATTCCCGAAACCCGGTCCTCTATTATTTCAGACGCCCCGTTAAGCCTTGTGGTTATCACCGGCAGCCCGCATGCCATTGCTTCCAGACAAACGTTGGAAAAAGGATCATAAAAGGTGGGAAGGATAAACAGGTCTGATGCACAGTACAGGGCCTCTATTTTTTCAGCATGGCCCATGTACATAATATTATTTTCATAACCATATTTTTTGACCAGCCTTTGGTAAGGACCGGACCTCCCCCGTCCGGCAACAATAAGCTTTACCTTAAGCCCTTTTTTTATCAGGTTGGCTGTGCACTGCATGGCAAACTGAAGGCCCTTGCGCTTAAAATCATTTCCCGCGAAAAGAAGAACAGTCTCGCTTTTTTTGATCCCCAGGTTTTCCCGGATACCGCTTCTTGAACCCGCTCTAGCCTCCGGATTGAACTTCTCAAGATCAACACCATTGTGAACCACCCTTATTTTTTCATCCGGCACCTGATAATAATGAGCCACATGTGCTTTTGACATATGAGAGTTTGTTATAATCCGTTTATAATTTCCCGGTTTAAATATGTTCTTCTCAATATAAAGCAGGGCCAGATGACGCGGGTTCAAATATTTCAATACTCTTTTTACCGGATTCAAAGCGAAGGTCTTCAGCCAGTGAATGTGCAGAGGATCGCCGACCCGGTAAACGTCCTGTGGAAATATCTGTGCCAGTCCGTTAACAACATCAAAACTGTTTTCGGCAATCAATTTTGCACTGTTTTTGTTAAATGAAAGGTTCTTAAGAGGAGAATAGGCCTTAATATAGGGGACCTTGTGAATTTTTATATTTTTATTTTCCTTCAGATCGCACGACCTGCAAAAAAGATGCGCCTCATGCCCGAGAGCGTCAAGACCTTTTGCAAGATTAACCGCGTAGCGTTCCGCGCCGCCGTGCAGTGCATTAAATTCTTTTCTGACCAGTGCGATCTTCAATTATCCGCCCCCTTAAGCCCCACATGGTCGGGGCACAGACAAAGATGCCACCAGAGTATTCTTGCATAGACCACGGTTTTTCCCCTGAAACGCCGTTTAAGTCCCAGAGTCACAATAAGACCTGCAAAAGTCAACAACAGGTTAATAAAAAGCTTTATAAATCGGAAAACACGAAGAGACAAATAAGACAATCCGGACCTGTTTTTTTTGAAATATTTATACAATGACCGGTAATACTCTATCCATGACAGAGACGGCCTGATCTTTTTGCTCTGACCCTGAAGATGGGTTATTTCTATTTCAGGCTGGTGAAATATTTTCCAGCCGGCCTTTCTCATACGGAAACACCAGTCTGTTTCCTCAAGAAAAAAGAAATAGTCTTCATCAAACATGCCCACCTCTTTTATGGCCTCAGCCCTGATGGAAATACAGGCACCGATAAGAGAATCCACCTCAAAGGGCAAGTCTTTTTTTGTATTTTTCCCCGCAAATTTATTGGGAAAAAGTAACCGTAAAATACTTTTATTTAAAAGTTCTGTTGTCAGGGCCGGAAAATTATCATAGCTGTTCTGATGTTTACCGTCCCCGCCGATCATACGCGGTCCTGTCATGGCCGCATCACGGTTATTGTCAAGAAAGGTAACCATGCCGCCTATGGTTTTTTCATTAAGGACCGTATCGCTGTTTAAAAGGATAACATATCTTCCTTTTGCCAGTTTAATGGCCTGATTGTTTGCATGGGCAAACCCCATGTTTTCATTGTTTCTGATCAGTTTAACGGAACCGCCAAAAAGCTTTTCCACCGCATCAGCACTTCCGTCACTTGAATGGTTATCCACCACAAAGGTCTCGTAAACATATCCCGCAACTGTTTTCTCAATGGACTCAAGACAATCCATTAAAAGGCTGCGGGTATTCCAGTTTACAATAACAAAAGATATATCCAATTTTAATTCCTGTTTTTTTTAAATATTTAAAGTATTTTGACGTTTTAAGTACTCTAGGTACTTTTCAGGCTATCTCAAAAGAAAAACTTAAGCAATGTCCCTGTCTGATAAAACTTCTTCGTCAGGGAACGATCATATCAACAGAAGATTTAACCTCTACTGTAATTTTCTTTTCAGTTCCGGAAAGGCCTGAAATAATTTCACCGTCTATCTGGCAAAAAGTTGTTTTGGGAAGCGATACCTCAACTCTGTCCGTCTGGATCTGATCTATCTCCGGACATATGATGTTTACCGGTTTTTTAGTAAAACGGGCCAAATGAAGGAGTGCCCACTCTTTGATATTTTTAATCACCGTAACTTCAAAAAAGCCGTCATCTGTTTGTGTCAGGGAAGAGAGACTCGTCCCTCCCCCGTAAGACGTTATATTCGATATTAATATTGCCCGTATTTCCGAATTAAAATCAAGCTGTATCTCTTTGTTTTTACGTGTTTTACAGAAAAGCTTAGCTCCGGCAGCTATTTTGTAGTTCAGACTTTTAAGACCGGCAAAAGCATATACGCCCTTACCCATAGAACCTGAAAAAAGATAACGGTTCGCCGGATTCATCCTTAAACCATTAAAATCATTTAATATCCTGGCATCATTTCCAAGCCCTAAATAGTTTATACAGACATATCTGTTGTTTATTTCAAGAGTATCTACTTTTTTTGTGTTTCCGCTTAAAATAATCTTTATTCGGTTTTCCAGCGATCTGTCCTCAATATCAAGAAATCCCAGAGACCGGGCCAGGTCATTTCCGGTACCCATTGGAATAAGCCCGACCTTATGTTTCCGATTAAGGCTTACCATTGCATGAATAATATTTGATATCGTACCATCTCCGCCTGCGGCAACCAGGATTTCAAAGTCCGGAGAAAGACATGACATCTGAGCCAGCATATTCGGCTCTGTTAAAACAATATCATACTGATTTTGTGGAAGGTAACGGCTAAGGATCGAGGGCAGTTTCTCCTGTATCTTTTGCCCCTCTGTTTTTCCGGATATCGGGTTTATTAAAAAGAGCAGTTTCTTCATAAAAAAAAGATATCCTGATAATGATTACCAAGAAACAGTAAAGTCTTAACTATATATACTAAAGTTAGAGAGAAGTAAAAACAAAATTTAAGCTAAACCTGTTGATATTTAATGATTTTCTTGATAAAAGGTTTGGGTAAAAGTAATAAACCGGACCGTTTAAGAATGCTGATGAAACCAAACAAAATTCTGCTAATAAGGCTTAGCGCAATAGGTGATGTGTTAAGAACGCTTCCGGCCTTTCATATTCTTAAAAAGAACTTTCCAGAAGCAGAAATTGCCTGGGTAGTTGAAGAAGAGGCAAAGGACATTCTTGAAGCCCATCCCGGAATAGACGAAGTCATCATTTTCCCAAAAAAAGAACTGACCGCAAAGCTTAAATCCCGAAAAACCTTTTTTAAGGGACTAAAACAATTTTTTCTGTTTATGAAAGAAATAAGAAAAAAGAAATTTGAAGTGGTCATAGATTTTCATGGGCTTTTCAAAAGCGGCATTATTAGTTTTTTAAGCGGCGCAAAAGACCGTGTGGGGTTTACAAAACCCTTTACAAAAGAGCTGAACTTTCTGTTTAACAACCGCCGATTCTCCCCCGGTTCAGAAAAGCTAAACCGTGTTGACCGCAACATCACCCTGCTTGAAAAACTGGGGCTCAATATCAAGCAGGGACCGCCGGAGATCCATGTACCGAAAAATGACAGCGAATTGATCCAAAACTTCTTAAAACAGAACAGAGTTGAACCGCAGCGACCGCTTATTGCGATACATCCCAGCACCAGCCCTTCAACACCCTATAAACGCTGGGATGCATACCGTTATGCGGTTGTTGCTGATAAAGTCATTGAAGACAGTGCCGCACAGATCATTTTTACCTGGGCCAATGAAGAGATCGAGATGGTAAAGGAGATAACGGGGCTTATGAAATACCGTGCGATCATAGCGCCTGAAACAGAAAACCTTTGTCAGCTTGCAGAGATATTTAAGCGCAGCGACCTTTATCTCGGCAGCGATACCGGACCGATGCATCTGGCCGCTTTTGTAAAAACCCCGGTGGTGGCAATATTCGGGCCCACAGACCATGTGGTTAATGAACCCTATAAACACACCCCTCACATTGTTATCCGAAAGGAGATTGAGTGCGCGCCCTGCAGGAAAAGGAACTGCCCCACAAGGGCGTGCATGAAAGGGGTGAAAGAAAACGACGTGATCCGTGCGGTTAATATCATGCTTGATTCCTTTAAGAATAAAAGAAACAAAAAAATAAAATCCGGATCCTTAAGCGGCCCCATACAGGATTGACATTTTTCACAAACAGACACAAACGGGGCCTGCCAAAACCAGCGTATCCCGCATTTTGAAAGAACCTCTTTAATTTAATCATGACAACACTTTCTGAACATAAAAACATTAAAAAGATACTTATTGTCAGCACAAGCTGGTTAGGTGATGCCATCATTACAATTCCCACTATTCACGGCATAAGAAACCTTTACCCAGATGCCCGCATTTCAATACTGGCAAAAAATACGATCGCGGATATTTTCAGAACAGTTGATATCCTGGATGAGGTTATTTATTTCCAAAAAGAAAAAGGCTTAAAAAAAGCCTTAGGGGTTTTTAAAATAGCCTCCGCACTTAAGAAAAAAAAGTTTGACCTGGCCTTTATCTTCCCAAGGTCACTGGGTTCCGCGCTCATGTGTTTTTTGGCCGGCATCCCTGAAAGAATCGGCTTTGCCTCGAACGCAAGAGACCTTTTTCTCACTGAATCCGTTCAAAGAGACACTGAAATCCTTTCAAAGCATCAGGTCCATTACTATAAAAAGCTGCTTTTAAGCAAAGGAGTCTCTGACTTTCCTGAGCTTCCCTGCATTAAGACCCCGAAGAGAGAGACTAAATGGGCACAGAAATTCATTCTTGCACTCAAAAATCCGGAAAAACCTTTCCTGGTGGGGATTAACCCCGGCTCAACATACGGAGAAGCTAAACAGTGGCTGCCGGAAAGGTTTGAGGAACTCGCAAAAAGACTGGTTAAGAATAACGGCTGTGATATAATTATTTTTGGTGACGCAAATTCAACCCCGCTTGCAGAAAAAATAAACAGGGGCATTGAAAACAAAGCGATAGATGTTACCGGAAAAACAAACATACTCCAGCTGACCGGGCTTCTTAAAGAATGTGATCTGCTGGTTACAAATGATACAGGACCGATGCATCTTGCGTGTGCGGTTAAGACACAGGTCGTCGCTGTTTACGGTTCCACAAATCAGATCACGACATCGCCACTGGGACCTGATGCGGTAATGATAAAAACAAACATGCCGTGCAGTCCGTGCATGAAAAGGGTTTGTCCTGAGGGGCACCACCTGTGCATGAAAAATATTTCAGTTGATGAAATACAGGAAGCTGTCCTTCAAAAACTGAGCGCCTTAAAAAAGCAATGATCCGCATCAAAAGACATGGAAATATTGTAATTAACTCTTAAAACAACAAAATGAATACTCCGAAACTATCTATTACAATCATCACCTTTAATGAGGAAAGCAATATTAGAGACTGCCTGGAGAGCATCCAGTGGGCGGATGAGATAATAGTCGTTGATTCTAACAGTACAGATCACACCGTTTCAATCTGCCGTGAATATACCGATCAAATTATTCTTCAAGACTGGGCGGGATTCTTAAAACAGAAACAGTTCGCCCAGGAACAGGCAAAGGGAGAATGGATATTAAACCTTGATGCGGACGAACGTCTTTCTCCTGAAGCAACAGATGAAATAAAAAAAGAGATCATAAACGGAACCCCGGATGCAGATGGATTTGTTTTTCCACGCCAGTCATATTATCTGGGGCGCTGGATAAAGCACGGGGGATGGTATCCTGATGCAAAGCTCAGGCTCATCCGTAAAGAAAGCGGCAGGTGGGGCGGTGAAAGTCTCCATGAAAAGCTTGTTTGCAACGGCAGGGTTAAACGCCTAAGCGGCAGAATCCTGCATCATGTTTATCGTGATATTGCCCATCAGCTTGAAACGGTTGATTCTTTTTCCCGTATCTCAGCAGATATCTGGATGGAAAAAGGTAAAAGCTTTAACCTGTTCCTTCTTTTGGCAAAACCACCGGTTAGTTTTATAACCACCTTTTTCTGGAAAGGCGGAATTCTTGACGGAATACCGGGCTTTATTATTTCAGCAATAACCTCATATTATGTCTTTCTGAAATACGCAAAACTTTGGGAACTGCGGAGAAGTCAGCAACCGCCCGCATAGCGGGCACCCTTTGCGCTCTCTTCACCTTCTTATAACCGGCTTAGAAATCTGCAAAGAGGTCTGATCAAATCAGCCATGTTAAGAGATATAAAAAAAAATAATATTAGATGGACAGTCAGGGACGGTCTGGATGAAGATATTCTTGAAAATATTTATCCCAGGCTAAAAGCCTTTGCGGACTATCCTGAATTTTCGATTGTAAAAGATAATAATGTCCGTACCGTTCTTTTTTTAAAACCGGAAGATAATGCCTCGAACCGGATATTTGTAAAGCTTTACAAGAAAGGCGGTCCCGGAGTAAAAGCAAAACATATTGCAATACCCTCAAAAGCGTATTCAGAATGGAAGGGACTGAACTATTTTGTTAAAAAAGGGCTCCCCTGCCCCAGCCCCCTTGCTTTTTCAGAAAAAAAACGTTTTGGCCTGCTCGAAGACAGCTGCCTTTTGATAGAGGCTATTCCTTCTTCTTTTCCGCTTAATGAATATCTTGAAAATAACATTTTAGAACCCGGCATAAAAAATGATCTTATTATTTCTATTGCCCGCTTAATAAAAAACCTTCACAATTATAATATATTTTACAGAGACCTTCATGCGGGAAACATTCTGATCCGAGAAAATCAGGGGGCTGCGTTCGAACTTTTTTTTATTGACCTCCATAAGGCCGCATTTCCCAAGAAGATCTCAACCTGGATGAAAATAAAGGATATTGCCCAGTTTTTAAACTCCCTTTTATTCTCAAAAGAAAACCGGTTTCTTTTTTTAAAGGAGTATCTTGGAAACAGCAACGAAAGCTTAAAACTTTTTTCACAAAAAGTTGCCATAAAACAAAACAAGCTGAAAAACATAAGGGTTAAAAGCAGAAGCAAACGGTGTGTTAAAAAAAGTTCTGTTTTTGAAATTATGAAAAACAGCAAAGAGACCTATTATGGAAGAAAAGACTTCGGCAAAAAAGAGACCGGAACGGTTTTGGCTCTTCATGCTCTAAACAAAAAAAATAAAAACGGTACCGTCCTTAAAAATTCGGAAAAATCGGTTATTACTATAGTTGAAAGAGAAGGAAAAGACCCCCTGTGCGTCAAGGAAAACAATTTCATCAATATTTTTTATGCTTTAAAAAATATGTTCAGAAAATCAAGGTCCCTGAAAAGCTGGATAGCGGCAAACGGCCTGATGGTCAGAGGGTTAGATACGCCCCTCCCCCGGGCTGTTGTTGACAAAAAATTCGGGCCTTTTGTGATTAAAAGCTATATTATTTCCAGCTTTATGAAAGAAGCAAAAGAGCTGAATGATTATATCGATATTTTTAAAAATCCTGAGCAGCTAAAAAACAAATCAGCATTTATAAAAGCATGTGCAATGATTTTTAAAAAGCTTCATGACCGGGAGATATATCATGCTGATCTAAAATCCAACAATATTCTGGTAACCGCAGGCAAAAGCAAAAGCTGGAAATTCTACTTTGTTGATCTTGACAGAGTTCTTTTCAGTACAAAAATCAGTTTTTATCAGCGCGCCAATAATCTTGCTCAGCTGAACGCTTCAATATCAAAATTAATGACAGTAAAAGACCGCTTGAAATTTTTCTACTTTTACGCTAAAGATACTCAACTCTATCAACACAGAAAAAAATATTACCAAAGGATCCTGAAGATAAGCAGAACAAAAATAACAGGGATATATGACATCAGTTTTAAATGACACCGGTATATCGCCGAAACTTTTTTTAAGAAGATAGTTTTTATGAAAATCCTCCATATTTTCAGCAACTGGAAATGGACCGGCCCTGCAGAGCATGCCCTGAATATGGCAATTGCCCATACAAAGTCGGGACATGATGTAACTTTTGCATGTGCCCCCCCCCCGCCGGACGACAGGGAAAATTCAATTGTTGCGGCAGCAGAACGGTCCGGGATATCGCCTGTTACAAAATTTAAGCTTAACAAGCATTTTAACCTGACAGATAATATTAATGATATAAAGGCATTAAGGCTGTTTTTAAAGGAAGAACAATTTGATGTTGTGCATACTCATCTTCCAAATGATCATTTTTTGTGCGGAATGGCCCTTCTTTTCACTTTTATTAAAACTGTTCTGATAAGGACATGTTACGACGGGGACAAAATACCCGGCGGCTTCAAAACACGGCTACTTCTTACCCTGATGACTGACGGTCTAATCACTATTTCAGACCTGACAAAAAAACACATTATAAAAGGCCGATATCTTTCAGAAAAAAAGATATGGAAAGTCGACGTTCCTGTTGATCTAAAAAGATTTGACTCTGAAAAAGTCAAGAACAACAGAAATAAATATAGTCTCCTGAAAGAAGCTATGGTGGGAGGAATCGTTGCCAGAGTTCAAAGGCACCGGCGCTTTGAGGTCCTGCTTGAAGCAATACAGATAGTTTCAAACCAGTTCCCGGGTTTTAAGTTCATGATCGTTGGCAGAGGAACACATATTGAAGAAATTGCGATCAAGCCTTCCCAGGAAATGGGGATAAGAACAAATCTTATTTTTACGGGTTATAAAAGAGAAGATTTTTGTGGAACGCTTTCATGCCTGAACTTTAAAATATTTCTTGTTCCTGGAAGTGATGGTTCCTGCAGAGCCGTAAGAGAGGCAATGGCCCTGGGTATTCCGGTGATTGCGGCTAAGCGGGGAATACTTCAGGAACTGATAGAAAGCGGAACCGATGGGCTAGTCATAGACGACACACCTGAAAATCTTGCAAAGGCAATAATGCTTCTGGTTGATAATCCTGAATTCTGTCAAAAACTGGGTGAAAATGCCCGGACAAAGGCCCTTGTTCTTTTTGATCTTGATAAACAGGCCGCAAAAGTTGAAAAGATATATGAGCAGGTGCTTTCCAGCCGTGCTTTGAAAAATCAGAACTAAACGGCTACCTGCAAACCGGTAGATTCAGTATCCCTCTGAAATAAGATAAAGGAAAAATAAAAACATAAAAAATCTTTCGCTTTAATATGAGATGCATCAATAATCTTTCTTCGCCTGTCACAGATACCTCTCTGCAGGGAAGGCAAAGGGTTGATTCCCGGTTGGAATGCTGTGCTACCCCCCCCCCGAGGAAAACAATAAAATATAGCTTTAATAACAAGTTCCGATATATAGTATCAGGCATAAGACGCAACAGATATGTCACAGATGTAAAAAGAACAAAAAAGTCCCTTTAAAAAACATACGGTGTAAGATCTCTAGTTTACTTGACTTTGTTATTATTGTTGGCTAACCTCTTACATGTATTAGATAATCAAAAGCTTTAAACTATAGTTAAAATTAATTTAACAGACGGAAAAGATAATGCCGCTTACGGGTGATATCGAAACAGTATATCTTTTCAGATACTTCAGCTCCTATGTAATGATAAAAAAACAGGAATCTTAAGGATTTGGAGAGGCGTTAATAAAGTAAAAATATATCTGAATCAGGGCACGATTGTTTATGCCACGGGTTCCCAAAAAAAGTTTCGTCTGGGGTATCTGCTGAGAAGTTCCGGTATCGTATCCGCTGAACATATCCACAACTGTCTAAAACTGGCAAAAGAAAGGAAACAGGCTCTGGGTACAGTTATGCTTGAAGAGGGTCTGGTGACACAGGAAAAACTTAAAGACTTTATGCATAAAAAGGTACCGGAAACGCTTTACGATCTTTTTATGTGGAAAAAAAGAAACTTTGAGTTTAATAAAGCCAACCTTAAGCTCACAGGACAGACAATAACCGAACTGAATACCATGGGACTTATTCTTGAAGCTTCAAGACGGGTAGATGAACAGGCAGCTCTGGAAGAGGAAAGCACAGAAGAAGAAAAAGCATTAGATGTTTTTGATGAAGAATCAATAGAGCTTACCTCCATAGGCGTCCCAAGCATCTCTCCTTCAGACAGCGATAAAGACGATTAAATCTCCGGTTCAGACATACTCTATAATTGAGTTTTGAACTGTTTTTTTATTATGAGACAGACTTCTTAATAGTTCATATTTCAATCTGACAGGAATTAAAATGCTTAAAAGTATAGTAACCGACTTTAATGATTTTGCAGCACGGACCGGTTTTTATCTCTATTTTTTAATTTTCCTTGCAGTGTTTATTTTATTTTTTGCAGTCACCCCGGTCGTAGGCGGAGGCATTAATTCCGGCTTAGGTGCTCATGTCTGCGGGTACTCGGTCCTTTCTTTTTCTGCGCTTCTACTGTTCAGGACAAAAGATATCAACAGAATATTTTTAAAGGCCGCTCTTTTTGCAGGAGGATATGGCCTCTTGATCGAAACAATACAGCTTCTTGTTCCTTTTCGACTTTTTGAGATCTCAGATATCATTATTAATTTTTCAGCTTCTGTTGTCGGCATTGTACCGGGTTATTTTCTCGTTAAACATAAATGGATATAAAAAAACATCGACGACTTTACAGGAAGTCATCAAGGTTCTTTTAAATAGCTAAGCTGGATTTTTTACGACACCATTAACCTTATAACCCATACAAAGGGGTAAAGCTATGAAACCTGATGTATATGCTTTTGGCAGCGCATTAATGGATATACAAATCCCAGTCAAAGATTCACTTTTTGAAGATTTAGGTGTTGAAAAGGGGGGCATGTTCCTCACAGAGCGTGAGCAGCAGAGTAATATAATAAAAAAACTTCTTGGCAATGATATTGCTGGACTCGAAAAAGCCGGGGACGACCTGAAGACTGCAGCCGGGGGAAGTGCCGCAAATACTGTTTACGGCATTTCACAGCTTGGGGGATCTACCGGCCTTTGCGGAAAAGTTGCAGCTGATCGTTTTGGTGACCTCTATATTAAACAAATGAAAGACGGCGGAGTCGCTTTTAATGAAAAGCAGGTCGATGGAATGACGGGGACATGCATTGTTCTTATTTCCCCTGATGCTCAGAGAACCATGCTTACCTGTCTGGGAGTTTCAAGTGAGATATCATATAATGATATTGATGAAGATATTTTAAAACAGAGCCAATATGTTTATCTGGAAGGATATCTTTTTGACAGTGAACTGGCAACTCAAACAATTATGCAGGTCGTTGACACTGCAAAAAAAAATGGCGTAAAAATTGCGATTACAGCATCCGACCCCTTTTGTGTTGAAAGACATAAGGACATTTTTTTAAAACTGATAAAAGAGGATGCGGACCTTTTATTTGCAAATGCTGTTGAAGCAATGGCCTTAACAGATACCGAAAGCACAGATGAAGCAGTAAAATCACTTTATGGAATGTGTAAAAATATCGCAATAACAGACGGAGAAAAGGGTTCCACCCTGAGTTTTAACGGTCAGGCCGCAAAGATAGAACCTTTAATAGTAACAGCACTTGATACAACAGGTGCGGGAGATTCATATGCCGCAGGACTTCTCTACGGTATTACCCATGACTACCCTCTTGAATCAAGCGGAAAAATTGCAAGTTTCTTTGCCTCACGGGTCGTATCCCAGATCGGGCCAAGATATACGGGAAACATACAGTCAGAAATGAAAAGCTTAAAACTGTAACTGCGGCGAATAGTTAATAGTGAAGAACCCATAACAAAGAAAGCTTAACACTTTAAGTGTAAAAGTCTGAACTGGATGCGACAGTTTTGGAGATGTGGTCGGAATTCTATCTGACACCGGGGTAACATAAGATGTAGAACTGAATTACCAATAATCTTTCAAACACTTAAGTTTCAGTTACTTTAATCATGTTATTTTTTACCATTATTATTTAACTCCCAAAGCTTGGCAAACTTGAAAAAAACGTAAAAGGACGTTATCACTGCGATGAGAAAACCCGGCATACCATCCAGGAAACCCCGCTTGTAAAAATACGTTTCAAAAAACTTGATGGGGGGTCTGAAAAACAATTGAAACAGGTTGGACTTCTTGCCTTTTTTGTTCCACTGCTCTACAGTAATCTGCGAAAATGAGTTAACAGTTTTGAGCTGATGGGAAATTTCCGTATAAACGTAATGTAGTATTTCCCCTTGTAGGAATTCAGCCTTACCATTTAGTATAAGTTTGTCATGGGGATCTTCCCCTCCCCATCGCGCGAATCCTTTACGGACAAGTCTGAGTTTATAGTCAGGATACCAACCACCATGGTTTATCCATCGCCCCAGATAGAACGAGTGACGGGGAAATATAAATCCATTTACTGACGGTGATCCAAGGAGAATCTTGCTTTTTATTTCCACTGATGCCTCAGGTGAAATCCTTTCATCAGCGTCAAGCAACATGATCCACTCACCGCAGGCTTGTTCCAGTGCAAACTGTTTCTGTGCTACATAGCCTAGCCATTTTTGCTGGATAACCTTACCTGTGTATTCCCGGCAGATTTCGACGGTCTTGTCGTTACTGAAAGAATCAACCACGATAATTTCATCCATCCCTTTTACGCTCTCAAGACACTGCCGAATATTTTTCTCTTCGTTGAATGTAATAATGACTACGGATAACTTCGGACTGCCCTTTTTATTTATTTTTTCTACATTTTTTCGATCTAAACTCATATAACATTCCAGAAAACATTGTTCGTATTGATATAAAATTTATGTAAATAATTAAAAATATTGCTAAAAAATAATTGTTATAAACATTAGCAAGTCTATATGAACACTGGTAAGGATTAAGTTAGCCGAGAAAAACACAAAATGTTTCAATCTCCTTAAAGTCTGAAGTATACTCGTGACATTTTGCGCGTGACCGTACATATTGATTAATGAGTCTGCTTTTGCGGTATATTTTTTTAAACATTTGTTAATTTTCCATAACGTAGCTATCCGGCATCAACCCCGTAGCAGGGCAATAAGGTCAAATAGAATAATCGATAGAAACTTTGTGCCGGGTAAAAAACCCCTTAATGAAATACAGCGTATACTTGAGATAAAAGGGCGCCAGTTGCTGAGCTTTTTTAAGATAAACAAGCCCCTTTTCACGGTCGCCACGCTGGAGATAATGACGACCGATAACATTATAGTTCTTGGCCATACGGTGGTTGTAGCGCTTTACCGAAATCTTTTTTTTCAGATAATCCTTTTCAAGGGCCCGCAGACGATACAGACGCCCGATCAAACTGTCTATACTGATCCCGTTGGGATTGTCCACATAAACCGTCAAGGCTTCATTTATAAATCCGACCGGGTATTCAGCCGCCATCCGCAGCCAGAGATCATAATCCTGGGTCTGCAGCAGCTTCTCATCAAACAGACCCACACTGTCAAAACAGTCTCTGCGGATCATCACAGAAGATGTCCGGATAAAGTTTTTCTCAAAAAGGTCCTTCAGTACCCAGCCGGATTTACCCCGGCGACCTTGATACGATAGAGGCCGGTTAGGTTTCTTAAGATTTCCGGCATACTGA
>Ga0222681_1000308_pt1 | contig 17622 bp, 10 predicted proteins | sample AntAcemetage1006_FD_179844 | JGI IMG/M metagenome (GOLD analysis project Ga0222681, IMG submission 179844) | Saline water microbial communities from Ace Lake, Antarctica - #1006 | ecosystem: Environmental > Aquatic > Non-marine Saline and Alkaline > Saline | place: Antarctica: Ace Lake... | reverse complement strand
TGCTTTAAATAATACAAATCTGTGAAATCTCTGATCAATCCATTGTCTACTAACTGCTCTATGATTGCAGGTCCTAATCCTTCAATATCCATGGCATCACGGGAAGCGAAATGTCTTATTCTTTGCTTAATCTGTGCCGGGCATATTAGACTTTCACATCTTGATACTGCTTCACCTTCAACGCGAAAAACCTTTGCACCACAGACAGGGCATGAATCGGGCATAATAAATTCCTTTTCCTGTCCGGTTCTTCTTTCCTTGATGACTTTGATGATTTCCGGAATTATTTCTCCTGCTTTTTGAACTAATACAGTATCTCCTATTCGAATATCCTTCTTTTTAATTTCATCTTCATTATGCAGAGTTGCTCTTTGTACTATTGAACCGGATACTTTAACCGGATCTAATATTGCAACCGGAGTTAATGCACCGGTTCTGCCAACTTGTACAATAATTTTTCTAACTTTTGTGGTAACTTGTTGAGCTGGAAACTTATAAGCAATTGCCCAACGTGGACTCCTGGTTGTGGAACCTAATTTTTCTCTAAAATTTAATGAATTGACTTTAATAACCATACCGTCAATTTCGTAATCCAATACATCTTTCTTATCAATCCATTCCTGGCAATAATTTATTGCTTCATTAATATTTTTACACAACTTAATATTCGGGTTTACTTTAAATCCAATCTTTTTTAAAAAATTTAAAACTTCAATATGTTGAGTAAACATATATTCTTCTGGTATATTAGCTCTATATATAAAAATATCCAGTGGTCTTTGAACAGTTACGCCCGGTGCAAGTTGTCTTACCGAACCAGCCGAAGCATTTCTTGGATTTGCAAAAATCTTTTCTCCTTTCTTTAACCTTTTATGATTCAACTCAATGAAATCGCTCTTTTTCATATAGACTTCTCCGTATACTTCCAAATAAGAAGAAACACTTTTTTCCCGTAATTTCAGAGGGATACTCTTTATAGTTTTAAGGTTAGATGAAATTTCTTCACCGGTTACACCGTCTCCACGAGTAGCGCCTCTTAAAAAGAAGCCATTATTATACACCAGGGAAACAGCAAGTCCATCAATTTTTAACTCTACTACATAATCAATGTCTTTTTCGGGGATAATTTTTTTTATCCTTTTATCAAAAGCAAGCAATTCATCAGATGAGAAAGCATTTGCCAAGCTTAACATTGGTTTCATATGAGTTACCTCTTTAAACCCTGAAACCGGCTTCATGCCAACCCTTTGAGTAGGAGAATAGGAGTCAATATATTGGGGATATTTTTCTTCCAATTCAATTAATTCACTCATTAATCGATCGTACTCAATGTCTGCTATCAAGGGATCATCCAATACATAATATCGATAATTGTTAACTCTTATTTTTTCCCTCAATTCTTCTATTTTTTTCCTTATTTTATTAAAATCAGACAACATTATTTTCCTTTTTACTTTAAATAATTATGTATTAAGTATATAGAAATTTATTTATAAATTCAACTTCAATATAAAAACAGTATGAAGTATATGGTATCAAGCATCAAGTAAAAAAAAAGAAAAACTAACTCTCTTCTTTTTATCCAAGTACCCATTAATATTTATACTAACCTTGAGACAATTTAATTAAGTGCTCGATATGATTTTACAAAAAACTTCTATTGCTTAAAAAAGAGCAGGCAAAAAATCTGCTTTTTTTCTTCTTTGTTTCCTTAATCTCATTCTTTTCTCATTTACTTTTTAAATTTTCTCTGGACTATATTCTCGATACTTTCTTTAATTTTCACTTTACAATATTTTAAAATAATGATAAACTTTCAATTGTATGTTTTATTATTATTTTAACAAAAATCTAGAAAGGAGTTTTAAATGACTAACACGAAACACAAAAAATTATTTCTTGCTTTACTCATTACAATATTTGTCTTTTTTCTGATTGCAATTTCCGGAATTGCCGCACAGGACACACCTTCGAATGAAACGGAGGCTACCACTGAAGCAGTAGTCCTCCCACCTGAAACAATCGTTGCTTCTTTTGGAAGTTTTACCATCACACTGGAAGACTTAAATGCAACATGGGATACTGTTCCTGCAGAATACAAAGCTCAACTAACTAAAAGCAGTATTCTTGATCAGATGATTTCAGAAAAATTATTGATTCAGGATGCAAAATCCAAAAATCTTGAAAATGATGAAAAAGTTGCCAAACAGATTAGTGATATGATCAATCAAATATTAGTTCAGGCATTAATTGAAAAAGAAGTGTTGAATACAGCTAAAGTCACCGACGAAGAAGCCACAGAATATTATAAAGATAACCAGGAAGAATTTACAGAAAAAGAGCAGGTCCATCTATTTAATATATTAGTAGAAACTGAAGAAGAAGCAAACTCTGTTTTGGAAGAATTAAATTCCGGTAAGGATTTTAGCGAAGTTGCCAAAGAAAAATCAACAGGTCCCAGCGCAGCTAATGGCGGAGATCTGGATTACATTGCCAAAGGTTCAATTATTCCGGAAATCGAAGAAGTTGTTTTTACTTTGGAGATTGATAGTATAACCGATGTAATAAAAAGCGATTACGGTTTTCATATCTTAAAAATATCTGAAAAAAAACCGGAAGAGTTAAAATCCTTTGATGATGTTAGAGAAAGTATCATTCAAAATCTTTTACCCGAAAAACAAAAATCAGCATTTGATAATCTCATAGAAGAATTAAAAAGTAAAACGGAAATCGAAATAAATGAAGAAGCATTAAGATAGTGCATAGTATTGAATAGTTGGTATTGAGTCAAGAAAGAGAAGGAACTGGCTTGAATTGCTAGAAAAAGCAGTATCGAGAAAAACAGTATCCAGGTATATGCTATCGAATCCAAGAAGGAAAAAATAAAAGAGAAAAAATAGGCTATAGCATCTGAAATAAAAAAAGAGTACGAATTAATCGTACTCTTTTTTTATTAAGGTAAATATGTTTTGATTGTACCCCGAAAAAGGAAACGGAAGTGATACGCTATACGCTATCTATTACACTTTCTCCAATGGAGCATAGTTCATTGATAATTTTTTTAAACCTGCTTTTTCAAAATCTACTGTTAAAAAAACATCGTTTTCCGTTTCTTTTTTCTCCAGGATAATCCCGATTCCCCAATCTGCATGCCTGACTTGATCTCCTTTCGATACTTCTATAATCTTCTCTCTCTTGTTAAATACCGGAATTTCCTCTATTTTATTAACATTGACTTTTTCCATGAGACATGCAGGAATTTCTTTATAGAACCGTGATATGCTATTAAACAAGGTATTCCCGTTCAAACTTCTTCTCCAGGCATAAGTCAAATATAATCTTTCCATTGCACGGGTCATTCCAACATAACATAATCTCCTTTCTTCTTCTAATTCTTCATTACTGTGCACTGAACGTGCATGAGGGAAAATTCCCTCTTCGAACCCGGTAATAAATACAATGGGAAATTCTAAACCTTTGGCACTATGTAAGGTCATTACAGTAACCACGTCTTCCTGTTTTTTATATAAATCAATATCACTTATTAACGCAACATATTCTAAAAACGCTCTCAGAGATTTATCTTCTCTGTTTTCTTCAAAATCTTGAATTGCAAAAACTAATTCTTTTATATTTTCAATTTTAGCTTCCGCTTTAAAATCATCTTCTTTTTTTAATTCCTTCTTATAGTCTATTTTTTTCAACAATATTATTAATAGTTCACTACCGGTCATTTTATCTCTTTCTTGATTTAATTCATCAATTAAAGAAGTAAATCTTTTTATTTTCAATTGTCTATCGCTCGACAGTTTAGAGTCCTGTTTTGTTAAAAAATAGATTAAAGCCTGGTGATAATTCAAGTTATTTTCTTTTGCCAGGTACTCAATTTTGGATAAAGTTACTTTACCTATTCCTAATTTTTCATTACTGAGAATTCTTAAAAAACTTACGCCATCTTTTTGGTCATAGATAAACCGCAAGTAGGCCAAGATATCCTTTATCTCTTTTCTCTCATAAAATCTTAAGCCTCCGACTACTTTAAATGGAATTCCCTGTTTATTAAATATTTCTTCAAAAGCTCTGGATTGAGCATTGGTACGATATAAAATTGAAAAATCTTTAAAAGTCTTACCTTTTTCTTTCATTAATTTTAATATTTCCTGACCAACAAATTCTGCTTCATCAAGAGCGCTTGCTGACTCATAACATTTTATTTTTTCGCCTTCTTTTTTATCAGTCCATAAATCTTTGTCTTTGCGGTTTCTATTATGCCTAATTAATTTTGTTGCTCCCTCTAAAATAACTTTTGTTGAACGATAATTCTGTTCCAGTTTTATCAGATTGCTATCGGGGTAATCTTCTTCAAATTTCATAATATTACTTAAATCTGCACCCCTGAACTTGTATATACTTTGATCGGGATCACCGACAACAAATAAATTATGATATTTACTTGAAAGCAGTCTTATAAAAGAATATTGAGCCCTATTGATATCCTGGTATTCGTCTACTAATACATGCATAAACTTGTTTTGGTATTTTTCTAGAATAGCGGGTTTCTCTTTAAATATTTTAACGGTTAACAATATCAAGTCTCCAAAATCAAGAGCATTGTTTCTTTTCAACTCCTGCTGATATAATCTATAAATTTTTTCCACAATTTTTTTAAAAAAACCAAGTGCATTGTATTCAAAAGCTTCTACATCTTCCAAATTATTTTTTGCTTTATCAATAATTGAAGAAAATAAATTTGGACTATATCTTTTTGTTCCCAGATCCAGTTGTTTAATACACTTTCTAATCAAACTTAACTGGTCTCCTTTATCATATATAATAAAATTGTTATCATATCCTAAAGCTTCTATCTCATGTCTTAATATCCGGGCACAAATTGAATGAAATGTTCCCATCCATAATCCTTTTATTTTTATATCACTATTTATGTCTTGATATAAATTATCAATTCTTGTCTTCATTTCATTGGCTGCTTTATTTGTAAAGGTTACTGCCAGAATATTGCCTGGATTTATCTTTTCTTCATGAATAAGATAGGCAACACGGTGAGTCAACACCTTTGTCTTTCCGCTTCCCGCTCCGGCAATGACCAATGTTGGATTATTTTTAGATTTTACTGCTTCCAACTGCCTGTTGTTAAGGTTATCCAGTATTTTCATATTTAACTCTTATACTCCTGTTTAATATTTTATATGTTGGTTAAACTAATTTATATAAAGATTATCAAAATATTATAAAAAACCTGTAATTTTATATGACCCTTTTTGCTTTTACCTTCCGCCCCTTCCGGGTACATAATACACAATGATTTATACCTAAAACAGTATGCACTAAACGGCAAGGGCACGATTCAACGTGCCCTTTTATTACTATTTTGCTTACTTTTCAGGTTGTAACCGTTAATAACAAAAATAATATTATTTTAAAAGTTTCTCTATCCGGTTTAAACCTTCTTCAATATCTTCCAGGGAAGTTGCGTAAGATAAGCGCAGATAACCTTCTGCCTCAAAAGCAATACCGGGAACCACTGCAACCTCAGCCTCCTTAAGTATAAAATCAGAAAGATCAAATGAGGTCTTAATTGCATGACCCCGATATTTCCTACCCCTTGCTAATATATTGCTTATATCGGGAAAGGCATAAAAAGCTCCGGATGGAACAAGACAGGAAAACCCCTTTATCCCGTTTAATCTTGAAACCATATATTTTCTTCGTTTATCAAAAGCTTTTCTCATTTCTTCAATCGTATCCTGTTTTCCAATCAATGCCTCCACACTTGCTTTTTGTGCTATTGAATTAGGATTAGAGGTACTGTGACCTTGAATTTTAGACATGCCTTTAATAATATCTTCCGGTCCTGCTGCATATCCAATTCTCCAACCGGTCATAGCATATGATTTAGAAACCCCATTAATAGTAATCATTTTCCCCTTTATTTCATCACCTAAAGATGCCATGCTAAAATGTTTTGCATTATCATAAATTAATTTTTCATATATTTCATCACAAATGCAATAGATGTCATGTTCCACACAAATTTGAGCAATTTTTTTCAATTCATTTTCATCGTAAACTGCTCCAGTCGGGTTATTGGGGCTATTCAAAATAATTAATTTTGTTTTAGGGGAGATTTTCTCTTTAATTTGAACAGCATCTAATTTAAATTCGTCTTTATAATAAGTAGGTACAAAAACGGGAACAGCCCTTGCCATCTTTATCTGCTCAGTATAACTTACCCAGCAGGGAATCGGTAACAATACCTCATCGCCGGGGTTACAAATAGTTAAAATGGTATTAAAGAGGCATTGTTTCGCACCGGTCGACACAATAATTTCTGATGTTTTGTAATCTATTTTATTATCTTTTTTAAGTTTTTCTACAATTGCTCTTTTAAGTTCAATAATTCCTGAACTTGTAGTATAATGACTGAAACCTTCTTTAATCGCGGAAATTGCCTCTTCTCTAATATTTTCGGGGGTATCAAAATCCGGTTCACCTGCTCCAAAACTAATAACTTTTTTCCCTTCCTGTTTCATTTTTAAGGCTTGTGCTGTAATCGCTAAAGTTTGTGAGGGGTTAATATTTTTTACTAAATTTGATACTGCCATATTTTACCTTCTTTCTTAAAATTATTTTAATTTATATAGGGTCAAATCTTTCTTCTTCCTTTAGATGTATTCGAGCCATTCTAAGTATTTCTTTTCTTTTCCTTTGGTAATTTCGAAAAATACTTTTTGAATATTTTCAGTAACAGGTCCACGTTTTCCCTCACCGATCTGGTATTTATCGATTTCTCTAATGGGAGTTACTTCAGCCGCCGTACCCGCAAAAAATACTTCATCCGAAATGTAGAGTTCATCTCTTCCGATACGTTTTTCTTTAACTTGGTAGCCCATATCTTGAGCAATTTTTATTACAGAATCTCGAGTAATTCCTTCTAATACTATATTGGTAGGGGTAGTATGGATGATACCATTTCTTACCCAAAATAAATTTTCACCGGAACCTTCAGCAACATAACCATTCGTATCCAGTAATATTGCTTCATCAACTCCTGTTTCAATTGCTTCCATTTTAGCAAATATGGAATTAACATAATTTGCACAAATTTTTGCTTTTTGAGATGTTGAGTTTATATAACTTCGAGCATAACTTGAAATCCTGGTTTTAATCCCATTAACCAGGCCTTCTTCTCCCAAATATGCTCCCCATTCCCAAACAGCTATTGCACAGTTAACCGGGCAATCGAATGGATTTAGAGATAAATTATCAAATCCCCGGTATACCAGGGGTCGAATATAACAGCTTTTCAGGTTGTTTATTTTTATAATATCCTTAATGGCTTTAATTATCTGATCTTTATTGTAAGGAATTTCCATTTTAAATATTTTTGCCGAATTAAACAAACGGTCAACATGTTCTTTTAATCTAAAGACTGCTGTTCCGCTATCGGTTTTATAAGCCCTTATTCCTTCAAATACACCACTTCCGTAATGCAATGCATGTGTACATACATGGACATTAGCTTTATCCCAATCAATAATTTTTCCATCCATCCATATTTTTTCAGCTTTTATTTTTGTCTACCTCCTTTTTAAATTATGTTTAAAGTAATTTTAGCACATTTTTTCAACAATTATCTACTATTGCTTTTAAAATACAGAAAAAATATTATTTTAATCTGTCAATTTCTTTCTTTTTTAACAATATTTAGCCATATAGAACGATATAACCTGTTTTTAAACATACTAATATAATTTAGGGAAAAATAATATTTATAAAAATTATTTTAGAGAGTAGGGACCTCGGTTTGCATATCAATAAAAATTCAGATATTTAAAAATAATTATGTATCGTAATATTTATAAACATTTAATAGAGTCTCTCTAATCGTATTTTTTTTATCTTGGAAAGATCATTATTAAGAATAATTTTAACTGTTTTTTCCACTTTTTCAGGTAAGCCGGTAGTATAATAATTTTCCTCGTATTTACCTTCTTTTTGTAAAATTCCCTTTTTGGTGAGAATTTCCTTTAAATTTAATGAGGTACTGACAGATGGATCAACTAATAATACTCTTGGCCCCATAATATCTGATATTACTTTTTTTAAAAAAGAATAGTGCGTACAGCCTAATATTAAAGTGTCAATTTTCTCATCTTTTAGGGGTTTAAGGTACTTTTGGGCAACTTCATAGGTTTCAGGTGCGGTAAATTTTCCGGCTTCAACTATAGAGACAAATTCGGGACAAAAATTAGAAAAAACTTTTATTTCGGGAGCAATTCTTTTAATCTCTTCAGGATAAGCTCCATTTTTGGTGGTAAATTCGGTGGCGATAACTCCGATTCTTTTCTTAGAAGTCTTCTTTATGGCATCCTTAACTGCTGGTCGGATAACACCAATTATAGGAATAGGAAAATATTCTCTTGCTCTTTTGAGGCTGGCAGCGGTAGCTGTATTACATGCTATAACACAAATTTTTATTTTTTTCTTCATAAGAAAATTAATTATTTGAAGGGTGTAATATATAAGTTCATCTTGGCTTTTTTCACCATAAGGTTGACGCTGATTATCAGCAAAGTATTCAATGCTCTCCCGGGGCAACAGTTTTTTTACCTCACTTACAACCGATAACCCGCCCAATCCTGAATCAAAAAATCCTATGGGTTGTTCCTCTATTGCATTCATTCCTACCTCTTTTTTTACTTTAAATTATACTTTTTAAATTGAATGACTTTCAACGATTTTTTATAAGCTCTATATCATTCTTCGGATCCTGCTCGTAATAAATAATTATAAGTATAATGTTTTTTCTAAGTATTGTCTTTTATTGCATTGAACCTTACGTATAATCTTATTAATATTTTTTATTGACATTTTTAAGATTTTATCCATATCGCTTAAATAAAATATTTATCCGCTTGCTTTTAGGTTTTTATTCCATGCTATCGGGAATAAAACCTCTAAATTGTGCTTTGTAAAGTTTAGCGTATATTCCATTTTGGGCAATAAGCTTTTCATGAGTGCCTTTTTCAACAATACCCTGCTCATTTAAAACTAAGATTTTATCTGCATTTTTAATGGTAGAAAGCCTATGTGCAATAACTAATACTGTTCTGCCAACAGATAATTTTTTCAAAGCTTTTTGTACCAGTAATTCAGTTTCACTGTCCAATGCGGATGTGGCTTCATCAAGAATTAGAATAGAAGGATTTTTTAAAAAAGCTCTCGCCAAAGATATTCTCTGTCTTTGGCCTCCCGAAAGTTTTATTCCATTTTCTCCAATATAAGTATCATATCCCTCGCTTAAACTGACAATAAAATTGTGAATATTTGCATCTTTAGCTGCTTGTATCAGTTCCTCATCTGTTGCTTCCGGTTTACCGTATAATATATTTTCTCTGATGGTTCCGGTAAAAAGAAAAATATTCTGTTGAACCAATCCAATATTATCTCTTAATGATTTCAATGTTATCATTTTTATATTTATATCATCAATTAATATTTCACCGCTGTTAACTTCGTAAAAACGGGGAATTAGATTACAAAAAGTAGTTTTACCTCCACCGGACGGTCCAACCAGAGCAATCATTTCTCCGGGGTGAATTTTAAGGTTTATGTTGTGCAAGATATTCCTATCCGTATTATAGCTAAAAGTAACATTTTTGAATTCTATCTCTCCAGATATCTTTCCTTCTATTGTAATTGCTTCTGATGTATCCTCTATGGATGGTTTTATTTTCATGATTTCTACAAATCTTTCAAAACCGGTCATACCATTTTGAAATTGTTGTGTAAAGTTGGTTAATTTTCTAATTGGTTGTAGAAAAAAATTAATGTATAGAATATAAGCTATTAAATCTCCAATATTTATATTTCCTTTATAAACAAAAAATCCGCCCACAGTTAAAGCCGTGATATTTAACAAATTAGATAAGAAAAATACTCCGGTAAAAAATTCCGCCATTGCTTTATATGCATATTCTCTTGAATCATTAAATTTTCTATTTCCTTCGTCAAATTTTTCAATTTCAAATTCTTCATTAGTGTATGATTTTGCTACTCTGATACCGGAAATGCTATTTTCAACCTGGGAGTTAACTGCTGCAATTTTTTTTCTAACCAACCTGAATGCTTTGGTCATTTTTTGTCTTTTTAAAGTTGCGTAATAAATTAACAGTGGTAAAAAGGAATATATAATTAAGGTAAGTTTCCAATCTATTGTCATAAGAATTATAAAAGAACCGATTAACATAACTAAAGATAAAAAAATATCTTCCGGTCCGTGATGGGCTAATTCACTTATTTCCCTTAAATCATTAACTATTCTCGACATAATATGACCTGTTTTTACATTATCAAAAAAATCAAATGATAAAGTTTGCAAATGCCCGAATAAGTCTTTTCTCATGTCTCTTTCCATTCTTGTTCCAACGATATGCCCCCAGTAATCTACGATGTAGTTCAAGATGGCTCTCATCACTGCCAGTATAAGGAGCAATACAGCCAGGAGATAAAAGATTCTGATTTTTCCGTTTGGAATAATATCGTTAATAAATTGTCTGGTAATCATGGGAAAAACCAAATCTATAGCTGCTATCATAAACGCACAAAACATATCTAACGCAAATAGCTTTCTGTATGGTTTATAATAGGATAAAAATATTTTTAACAATGTTTTTCCTTTGATAATTTTGTACTTATAGATCTTAAAAGAATAAAGAGATTATATAGCGGTATAATTAACTAATTATGCCAAATTATTTTATGTTAAAATTATATCTTCAGGATGATTTATTCGATAATTAATCAAATACTCTTTTAAAGATAAAATCAATATGCTGTAGATAATTCCTGTAATCAAAACAATCGTCTATCTCTTTGTTGCTTAAATATTTGCTCACTTCCGTATCTTTTAAGAGAAGTTCTTTAAAATCAGATTCACCCTGCCAGACCTGCATGGAAATTCCCTGTACTATCCGATAAGACTCTTCCCGGGAGAGACCTTTTGAAGCAAGCTTTAACATCACTTTCTGTGAAAAGATCAGACCTCTCGTCGTCATCAGGTTTTTTTTCATATTTTCAGGATAAACATTTAAATTTTCAATAAGTGCGGTAAATTTTTGCAATATGTAATCCATTAAAATATTACTATCCGGAATAATGATTCGCTCTGCTGAAGAATGAGAAATATCTCTCTCCTGCCATAAATTTACATTTTCCATAGCTGCCATTGAATTAGCTCTTATTACACGTGAAAGACCGCATATCCTTTCACAGATGATTGGATTCCTTTTGTGAGGCATTGCAGACGAACCCTTCTGCCCGACAGCAAATTGTTCTTCTGTTTCATATATTTCTGTTCTCTGCATGCCTCTAATTTCAGTAGAAAATTTTTCCAGAGAACTGGCAATGATTGCAAGTATAGTTAAATAAAAAGCGTGTCTGTCTCTTTGGATAATTTGATTAGATACTTTTGCCGGCTTTAAATTTAATTTTGAACAGATATATTCTTCAACGGAAGGTTCGATGTGGGCAAAAGTTCCCACTGCTCCGGAAATTTTACCATAGCAAATTTCTTCTCTGGCTCTTTTCATTCTTTCCAGATTTCTCTCCATTTCGGTAAACCATATAGCCATTTTGAACCCGAAAGTAATGGGTTCAGCGTGGACACCATGCGTTCTACCCATCATAACCGTGTATTTATGTTCTAATGCCTTTTTTTTAATTACTTTAATAACATTTTCAAGATCTTCTATAATGATTTCTGCAGATTCTTTTAATCTGACGGCCAATGAAGTATCTAATACATCTGAAGAAGTTAATCCTTGATGAAAAGATCTTGAATATTTTCCCAAATTTTCTCCTACCGCCGTAGTAAATGCCAATACATCGTGTCGAGTAACCTTTTCAATCTCTTGAATACGTCTGATAGAATATTTTGCATTTTTTCTGATGTGCCTAATGCCTTCTTCATCAATTTTACCTGATTTATGTAATGCTTCACATGCTAATAATTCAACCTGAAGCCAGGTCCTATACTTATTTTCTTCTTCCCATATTTTTTTCATTTTTGGAAAAGAATATCGTTTTATCATCATGTTCACTCCTAATAACTAATTATCCAATTTACCAATTATCCAATTAACCAATTATCCAATTCATTAATTCACCAATTCATTAATTCACCAATTCACTAATTCTCCAATTATCCAATTTAAGATAAAGATTAAGATTAATTAACCCATTGGTTAATTAAATTAGTTAGCTAATTAGCCGGTTAGATGATTAAGATTAAAACCAGATAATTTAGTTAATGGTTAGCTGACCAAACAGTCTATCAATCTCTTTATATTTTTCTTTCCTAATTGGTCAATTGGCGAATCGGTTAATTGGTCAATTGACCAATTTTTTTATTTAAATACTTTTTCTCTTATAATGGTTTGGCTTCTCCTTGGACCAACAGATACAATTGCTACTCTTGTATTCGTTAACTCCTCTATTCTTTTTATATATTTCTTTAATTGCATGGGTAGATTATCATAATCAGTAATTTGAGATATATCTTCTTCCCATCCCTCCAACTCTTCATACATCGGTGTACATTTTTTTAAAATCTCTAAATCACTTGGAAATTCCTTTATTGATTCTCCTTCGTATTGATATGATGTACATATCTTTAATTTTTTTAAACCGCTTAAAACATCAATTTTCGTTACTGCCATGCTATCCATTCCATTTATCCTGACAGCATATTTAACCACTACAACATCAAACCATCCACATCTTCGAGGTCTTCCTGTAGTAGCTCCAAATTCTCCACCTTTTTTTCGAATATGCTCACCCATTTCGCCGAGCATCTCTGTTGGAAAAGGTCCTTCACCCACTCTTGTAGTATATGCTTTGGTTATTCCTAAAACTTTGTCTATTTTGGTAGGCCCTACACCAATTCCCGTACAAGCACCGCCGGCAATCGGAGATGATGAAGTGACATAAGGGTAAGTCCCGTGGTCAATATCCAATAGAGTGCCCTGGGCTCCCTCAAATAATATATTTTTATTTTCATTGATTGCCTGATTTACCAATAAAGATACATCTCGAATATACTTTTTTAATGATTGCCCATACTTTACATATTCTTTTAAAATAGATGATTGCTCTTTAATCGTAATTTCAGTATTATATAATTTTTTTAAACTTTCATTTTTTTCTTTGAAGTTTGTCTTTAATTTCCCTTCTAAAATATTTTTATCAATTAAATCTGACATTCTTATCCCGCAACGGGCATTCTTATCTATATAAGCAGGCCCGATTCCCCTTTTGGTTGTACCTATTTTGTTTTTTTCCCGCTTTTCTTCCTTTTTCTCATCTAATATTTTATGGTATGGTAAAACAACGTGTGTTTTCGAATCTACAAATAACTTTCCTTCGACTTCAATTCCCTGGTGTTTTAAATCTTCTATTTCCTGTAATAAAGATGCAGGATCTATTACTACTCCGCTTCCGATATAGCATTTCTTCCCTTCATGTAAAATACCGGAAGGAACCAGGTGAAATATATACTGTTTTTCCCCTTTGACTACAGTATGTCCTGCATTACATCCGCCTTGATATCTCACTATTATACTGCTTTCTTCGGAAAGCAAATCAGTTATTTTTCCTTTACCCTCGTCTCCCCATTGAGACCCGACAACTATTATAGTAGACATAAAAAATTACCTGCCTTTTCTTTGATATTTTAATCACTTCAATTAATTTATTATACATGCTTCTTATCGTATTAAACTTAAAGTTTAAAGCGAAAAACGAAAAACTATAATTTAAAATTCAAAATATTTAAAACCAACCATGGTTTTTAGTGTATAAGCCAAATTTATCTTTCACCCCTGGATTCCCCCATTCGTGGGAATGACAGTTGAGAGTTTAATTTTTCATTTTTCTCGATACTCGATACTATTTTTTCTTCTGTCTTCTTCCTTCTCTTTCCTTAACTAGCTAACCAACTAACCAGCTAACTAATTCTATATAAACGATACTATATACTGTTTTTCTCTCCCACATTTATTCCCGCATCCTCACTAAATACCATATACTAAATACTATATACTGTCTTCTTTTTCCCCACGATTCAAACCTGCATCTTCTCTCTTGTAATTACATACCCGATACTGATTTTCTTTCCTACAATTCTTCCCACATCCCATCTTGGACTATATACTCAATACTGTATACTATATACTGATTTCACTCCCATTCAATGGTTGCAGGCGGTTTTGAACTTATATCATAAACTACTCTATTAATCCCTTTTACTTCATTTATAATCCGATTAGATATTTCTCCCAATATTTCATAAGGTATTTTCACCCAATCAGCGGTCATTCCATCATTGCTGATTACAATTCGTAAAGCTATGGTGAAGTCATAGGTACGAACATCTCCCATAACACCAACTGTTTTAATTGGAAGAAGAACGCCAAAAGACTGCCATACTTTTTTATACCAACCATTTTTTACTATTTCCTGCTTAATTATTTCGTCTGCTTCTTTTAAAATATCCAATTTTTCTCTATCAACCGGACCGATAATTCTTATCGAAAGTCCGGGTCCGGGAAAAGGTTGTCTCCATATAACCTGCTCGGGGAATTTTAATTTTTCTGCAATTTTTCTTACCTCATCCTTAAATAAATATCTAAGTGGTTCCAGGACTTTTAACTTCATCTCTTCAGGTAAACCACCGACATTATGATGAGATTTGATAGTAGAAGAAGGCCCTTTCAAAGAAATACTTTCAATGACATCCGGATAAAGTGTACCTTGCAATAAATATTTTACTTCACCGATACTATGCGCTTTTTCCTCAAATACTTTAATAAATTGCTTTCCGATAATTTTTCTTTTTTTCTCCGGATCAATGATGCCTTTTAAACGAGATAAGAATTGTTCAGATGCATCAATATAATTAAGTTTCATCTTAAAATTCTTTTCAAATACCCTCTGTACTTCTTCCTCTTCACCCTTTCTTAGCAAACCATTATTAATAAAAATACAGTGCAATTGATTTCCAATGGCTTTTTTTGTCAAGAAAGCGGCAACCAAAGAATCTATTCCTCCGCTTACACCGGCAACCACATTGTTTCTTCCTACTTCATTCTTTATCTCTTTAATTGATTGTTCGATAAAAGATTCAAGATTCCAATCAGCCTTACACCGGCATATTCTATACAAAAAATTTTCGAACAATTTTTCACCTAATGGAGTATGGGTTACTTCAGGGTGAAATTGTACGCCATAAATTTTCTTGTATTTATTTTTCATCGCTGCTACTGTGGTATTTTTACTATAGGCAATTATATTAAAATCTTCAGGGACATTTTTTATCAAGTCCTGATGACTCATCCAACAAATCGTTTTATCTGGAAAATCATAAAAAATATCTTCACGGTTATCTACATTAATTTCTATTCTCCCGTATTCTGCTTGAGAAGCTGCGGTTACTTTCCCTCCTAAAACTTGCGCTATACACTGGGCTCCGTAACAAATCCCCAAAATAGGGATCCCCATGTCGAATATTCTTTTATCACATATCGGTGCCTCATTTTCATACACACTTGATGGACCACCGGACAATATAATACCTTTAGGAAGATTTTCTCCTATTTTTTCCAATGAATCATTGTAAGGAAATATTTTTGAATAAACTTTTGCTTCCCTTATTCTTCGAGCAATTAATTGAGTATATTGGGAACCAAAATCTAAAATAGCAATCCACTCTTTATTTTTTCTCTCCATAAATAAAATCACCCCGGTTTTTTAATAGCTTTTTTAAATTTTACTCTTTTTGACATGTTGCAAGAAAAAAATTACAGTTCATATTATATCATATCTTCATATATTAGCTATATTTATTTAAATTTTATATTTTTTTTAAAAAAAAGAAGGATTTTTGTGTTCATATATAGTATATTATTATTATAATATAGTTTAGTTTGAAAAATTATGTTTAAAATAAGAAATTGATGTCTAATAACATAGAAATATTCTCCCAATTTAATATAGAAACCTGTATGAAGACAGGAGGAGAAATCTTTTCTTTATTGAAAAGGGGCCGAAGGTGTACGATGTATAATACATTTAAACTCTCAGGCAAAAGGACTCCTGTTGGACAGAACTCTGGAAAGTTTTTTAATAAACACCGAAGGGGTAATTTCTATCATCAACTGAAAGAAAAATCTCTCAGGTATAAAGACAGAGTAGGAATACTAAATCCATTCCTTCTTTGTCTTTTTTATTTTTAATATAAAAAAGATTTAATGGAATAAGAAAGGAGTTGACTGCAATATATCATAAAATATTCTTTTTTTATTAATAATATTTAAATTAATCTATTGGAGGAAATATTAATGAGTAACAAAATTATTGAAGGCTTATTTTACGCTAAAAGTGATGAATGGCTAAAAATAGAAGATGGCATTGGAACCATTGGAATCAGTGATTACGCCCAGGACCAATTGGGTGATATTGTTTATGTGGAAAGCATTGAAAAAGGGAAAAAATTAAAACAGGGCGAATCATTTACGACCATTGAATCTGTAAAGGCCGTATCTGATATGAACGCACCGGTTTCAGGAGAAATCATAGAAGTTAATGAAAAAATAGTGGGTGATACTTCTCTATTAAATCAAGATCCTTATGGTGAAGGATGGGTTGCTAAAATTGAAATTGATAATGAAGACGAAGTAAAAAACCTTATGAATTCTAAAGAATATTCAGAATATCGAAAAGAATAGAGGTGTAATAGATATGAGATATATTCCAAATACTAATGAACAAAAAGAAGAGATGTTGAAAAATATCGGTGTTTCTTCTTTTGAGCAATTAATTGAAAATGTCCCGGATACTGTTCGGTTGAAGGGAAAATTAAACATCCCTGACGCAATGTCTGAAAGCGAATTAGAAGATCATGTTGTTAATATCTCTCAAAAGAATAGTGATTTCTATTCAATGAAACCTCTAATAGGAGCTGGATCCTATCGTCACTTTATACCGGAAGCGGTAAAATCGCTTCTCCAAAGAGAGGAATTTTGGACTTGTTATACCCCCTACCAGCCTGAATTAAGTCAAGGCACGCTTCAAACCATCTTTGAATATCAAAGTTATATTTCGAGATTGACCAAAATGGAAGTGGTGGTCCCTTCCATATATGACGGTGCTTCTGCCACAGCTGAAGCTGCTTTGATGGCTTTAAGGTTAACCCACAAAAACAAAATCATTATATCTTCATTGCTTCATCCTCATTATCTGGAAACGGTCAAAACCTACCTGACCCCACATGAAAGTGAATTGATTAATTTACCTTTTATCAATGGTTTAACTGATATGGAAAAACTAAAATCGTTGCTTGATGAGGACACTGCAGCAATCATTATACAAAGTCCAAATTTTTTCGGTGGAATAGAGAAATTAGCAGAAATTTCCGAATTGGCACATGCTAAAAAAATATTACTAATCAGCGTAAACGTGGAGAGCATGTCTTTAGGAATATTAACTGCTCCCGGCGATAATAACGTTGATATCGTCGTAGGAAATGCTCAGTCATTCGGTATG
>Ga0222681_1000301_pt1 | contig 17714 bp, 20 predicted proteins | sample AntAcemetage1006_FD_179844 | JGI IMG/M metagenome (GOLD analysis project Ga0222681, IMG submission 179844) | Saline water microbial communities from Ace Lake, Antarctica - #1006 | ecosystem: Environmental > Aquatic > Non-marine Saline and Alkaline > Saline | place: Antarctica: Ace Lake... | reverse complement strand
TCATACACTCACAGTTACCTTCACCATCCTATCCCCCTGCTTGATGGCGTTCACAATCTCTTGCCCTTCGACCACCTTGCCGAACACAGTGTGCATACCATCCAGGTGCGGCTGCGGTGAATGCGTGATGAAAAACTGGCTTCCATTCGTGTTCGGCCCTGCGTTCGCCATGGAGATAACTTTTGCCTCGTGCTTCAGCGGATTCTCCGCAACCTCATCCTCAAATTGATAGCCAGGTCCCCCTCTCCCTGTACCCGTAGGGTCTCCTCCCTGGACCATAAAGTCGCTTATCACCCGGTGGAAAACTATTCCGTCATAGAAACCATCCTGGGCAAGAAAAACAAAGTTGTTCACCGTTTTGGGCGCATGTTCCGGATAGAGTTCCAACTCCATGTTGCCCCTGTTGGTTTCAATCGTTACCCGATAGGTTTTCTGCGGATCAATTTGCATTTCCGGCGGGTTATCCCACTGCTTCTCAGTCATTGGTCATTTCTCCTTTTGGTATTTGTTTTTGGATTCATACTCTTAATCATACTCTTAATCATAATCGTTTTGAGTAAGATTAAGATTAAGATTAAGAAATAGGAAAGTTATTTCGTTCAGACACTATTTAACCACCTAACGAGGTCGAAACATCAGGCGATTTCACGGGTTTTGTAGAAGCTAATATCAGGCCATTTCTCCATGTAGAAATCGAGATTCCATTCACTGGTTGCCAGAAATGCCAGTGTGCCTTCAGAATCCCTAACAATACCGGCGCTGTTTTTCTTTTCAAACTCAGCCATTTTTTTGGGATCAGCGCAGTCAACCCATCTGGCGACTTTATAATCAACCGGTTCATAAACGGCATCGACACCGTATTCGGACTTGAGCCTGGCCATTGTAATATCAAACTGAAGAAGACCGACTACACCTAACAAGTAATCGTTCGTCGTGACCGGGCGGAAAACCTGGACAGCCCCTTCTTCTGCAAGCTGGGTCAGGCCTTTTTGAAGATGCTTGATCTTTAACGGATTTTTCAACATGACCCTGCGGAAATGCTCGGGTGCGAAATTCGGGATACCCGTGAATTTCAGCGGTTCTTTTTCCGAAAAGGTATCACCTATCTTGATTGTCCCATGGTTATGAATTCCGATAATATCGCCGGGAAAAGCTTCTTCAACGTTCTCTCTCTCCCTTGCCATAAAGATCGTGGCATTTGCAAAAGAGACTTCCTTGTCGATCCTGTGGTGCATCACTTTCATCCCGCGTGTGAATCTCCCGGAACAGATCCTGACAAATGCGATCCTGTCCCTGTGTGCAGGATTCATGTTTGCCTGAATTTTAAAAGCAAAGCCTGAAAACGGTTTTTCATAGGGCGAGACATTACGTGAAGTAGCACTCCTGGCGCCTGGGGGAGGGGCCATCTCCACAAAAGCATCGAGCATCTCTTTTACACCGAAATTATTAATTGCGCTTCCGAAGAAGACCGGTGTCTGATTCCCCTTCAGATAATGTTCAAGCTCAAATGGGTTGGCCGCCCCCTCAATTAATTCTATGTCATCACGAAGTTCATCGGCCTGGCTTTCAAGATACTCATCCAGTCTGGAATCAGACAGGTCTTTTATTACAATCCCGTTCCTTGCTGCTGTGTCCTGCCCGGGAGTAAACAGGTGAAGCTCATGATGATACAGATTGTAGACCCCCCTAAACCTCTTGCCCATACCAATGGGCCAGGAGAGGGGCGTGCATTCAATCTGAAGTTTATTCTCTATATCATCAAGGATATCAAGCGGTCCCATCCCTTCACGGTCAAGCTTGTTTATAAATGTTATTATAGGGGTGTTCCTCATCCTGCAGACTTCCATCAGTTTTTCCGTCTGGGGTTCGACCCCTTTAGCGCTATCAATTACCATCAATGCACTGTCAACGGCCGTAAGGACCCTGTAGGTATCCTCTGAAAAGTCCTGATGCCCCGGGGTATCCAGCAGATTAATTTCAAATCCCCTGTATCTGAACTTCATTACTGATGTTGTGATTGATATCCCACGTTCCTTTTCAATCTCCATCCAGTCGCTTACAGCATGCCTTGCTGCTTTACGAGCCTTGACAGCCCCGGCCTGCTGGATCGCGCCTCCGAAAAGGAGGAGCTTTTCAGTCAACGTGGTTTTCCCCGCATCCGGATGACTGATAATCCCGAATGTCCGTCGTTTATCAACTTCTTTTCTGTTATACTTTTCCATGTTCGAGTTACGAGTTACGAGTCCAAGGTCTGATACGTTTTTTTCCCAACCTCTTAATTTAACTTAATCATTTAATAATGTCAATAAGAAAATGAAACCCACGGTAATGCGTTGGGGTTTTAAAACACATCGGTGGCAGAACGAATATGACACGGGTAAGGGAATATATGATGCTTCCTATTCATTGACACTTGTATCCTGATTTTGATAATGTCATTTTTTTCATTTTTTCAAAAAATCCTGGCTTGAAACAAACGGTTGCCCTGGCCTGCATACTTGCCGGCCTTCGTAACGAGGTGGTGGCTCGAAATTGAATATTTTTCAAAGGTCTCACTCTTTGGAAAGCAGAGATCGTCAAATAGTAACACTACTCAACCACTTAACAAATTTTGGAAAGGGATAAGAAATGGGTCTAATATCCGGATCCGGAAGCTTTACCAGATATCTAACAGACGGCGCTCTTCCGGAAAACTTCATGGAAGGCCTGTCTGAAAAGATCGCCCGATACGCCTTCCGGAATCTTGATGAAAAATCTATTGATGAACGCTCTGTGGGCTGGGTCAATGTCATGGACATGTTCGACAGCCGGTTTGCGGCGTTTGAGTTTCTCAAAGAACCTTACATTACCATGTCACTGAGGGTTGATGAGAGGAAAATTCCTGCAACAGCCCTGAAACAATACTGCTTAGAGGCCGAAGAAAAGATCAAGAAAGATGAGAATCTCGAATATCTGCCAAAAAATCGTCGTTCGGATATAAAAGACGGTGTCAGGCTACGTCTCCTGAAGCGGGCAATTCCCGTTTCGAGATGCTATGACATGATCTGGAACTATAGTACTGGCCTTATAATTTTCGGTTCCATTACCAACAGGCTTTGCGACAAATTCGTTGAATTTTTTCTTCAAACCTTTGATATTCAACTCCAGGCAATCTGTCCCTATACTCTTGCCAGCAGGTTTATTGAAAAAGAAGGCTCTTCACCTGATCTTCTTGACGGCCTGGGCCCTTCAAATTCTTCGGGGGAGAAATAGTTATGCAGCTTTTGGATAAGGTGAGAAAAACAAAATTCCTGGGAACGGATTTTCTTGCCTGGCTCTGGTTCAGGGCAGAAACGGGCAGGGGTCTTTTTGACATGGGCGGGAAGGGAACTGCCGAACTCTGGTTTGACGGTAAGATCACGCTTCAGTCAGAAAGAGAAAGGGGGGTGGAAACAATCACCTGTGCAGGCGAAGCTTCAGACATGAGAGAGGCCCGTTTTGCGCTGGCAGAGGACAAAGAGATCATCCAGGCTACGGTAAAACTGGTTCTCGGCGACAACCAGTGGTCTTTTGTTCTTGATTCCACCTGGATGAATTTCAGTACTTTTAAGTCGCCCAAAGTAATGCAGGACAGAGGGGAGGACCCGGATGGAATTTTTTATGAAAAAATGTTCCTAATAGAAGAGGCGGTATCCGCAATGGATGAGATATATTACTCTTTCATAAAACTCCGTGTTTCTCCTGAATGGGCAGATCAGGAGCGTCCGGCACTTGTCAAATGGATAAGCGAAGGAAAGTATAGTATTGCTGATTGAAAATAGTGTAAATCATGGAGAAATGGAAAATGAAAAACCGAAATAATCCAGATGCCATGGATTCAGCAAACGTTATTCAGTGGGATACGCAGAATCGGCCTCTCGTACCCGATTTTCCCATCATCCCATTTATCGAAGGGGATGGCATCGGTCCTGACATCTGGGCAGCCAGCAAATCCGTTCTGGATGCAGCGGTGGAAAGAGTCTATGCCGGCAAAAGAAGGATATCCTGGCGGGAAATTCTGGCCGGAGAAAAAGCCCAAGCCCAGTATGGCCCGGCGAACCCGCTTCCGAAAGAGACGCTCTCGGCCATATCTCTTTACGGCGTGGCCATCAAAGGTCCCCTCACCACCCCTGTTGGGGGTGGATTTCGTTCCCTTAATGTGACCCTTCGTCAGGACCTTGATCTGTATGCCTGCGTGCGCCCGGTCCGCTATCTTGAAGGCGTCCCCGCGCCGGTGACCTATCCCGAGCGGGTGGATGTGGTGATCTTCAGGGAAAACACGGAAGACGTGTATGCGGGTTTGGAGTGGCCCGCCGGTTCTGCCGAGGCCCGTGAGCTGTTAACACTCGTCAACGCCAAATCCAAGGCCGCGCGGGGGGCACGACCGTTTCCTTAGAGAGCGCCGTGGGTATCAAGCCCATGAGCCGAAAAAACACGGATCGCCTGGTTTCCATGGCTATTCTATATGCCCTGGAACACCATCGCGAAAGCGTGACACTGGTGCACAAGGGAAACATCATGAAATACACGGAAGGCGCCTTTCGGGACTGGGGGTATGGGGTTGCACGTGAGAAATATGGAGATGTCACACTGACGGAAGCGGATCTGTATGAAAAATTCCAGGGCAAACAACCTTCCGGCCGGATTGTGATTAAGGACCGCATTGCCGATGCCATGTTTCAGCAACTCCTCCTGCGCCCGGAAGAGTATGACGTAATTGCCACCCCCAACCTAAACGGGGATTATCTTTCGGATGCAGCGGCCGCCCAGGTAGGCGGGCTGGGGATGGCCCCTGGTGCCAATATCGGGGATTGTTGTGCCCTGTTCGAGGCCACTCACGGCACGGCCCCCAAGTATGCGGGCCAGGACAAGGTCAACCCAGGGTCCCTGATTCTGTCTGGGGCGGTGGATTTTCCATTTGGGATCGTCCGCGCTCTCCTTCCACTGGGCAATCCAACCGGGCAGGTGCCCAATGGCGAACATAACCGGGAACATGTTTAGGGGGATGCCGATGGCTCGCAGGACAATGCCGGCGTAAAAATCCACGTTGGGATAGAGATTGTGGTCAATGAAATAACTGTCCTTCAGAGCCACCTCCTCTAACTTTTTTGCAATGGGCAGGAGGGGGTCTTCACGGTGAAGCTTTTTGAGAACCTTGTTGCACACCTTTTCTATGATTCGGGCCCTGGGGTCAAAGGTCTTGTACACCCGGTGACCGAAACCCATCAAACGAAAGGGATCGTTTCGATCCTTGGCCCGGGCGATAAATGGGGCCGGATCACCGCCATTATCGTATATTTGCTGAAGCATTTCAATGACCGCCTGATTGGCTCCTCCGTGAAGGGGGCCCCAGAGGGCCGTTATTCCGGCCAAATGGCGGCATAAAGGTTTACCCGGGCGCTCCCCACCGACCTGACCGAAGATGTAGAACAGTTCTGCTCATGGTCCGCGTGCAGAATCCAGAAGACATTCATGGCATCCACCAGATCTTCATCAACGATATAGGGGCGGACCGGCGAATCAAACATCATGTTCAGGAAATTGGCGCAGTAAGAGAGGTCGTGCCGTGGATACACCACCTTGTGACCTAATGAAATCTTGTAACTCATGGCCGCTAAGGTTCTCACTTTGGACAGAAGCCTGGCAAAGGTAATATTGATCTCTTCTCCTTCGCTCCGTTCGGGGATGCTGGGATAAAATGCCCTCAGGGCGTCGATCATGGAGGACAGCATACCCATGGGATGGGCGCCTCGTGGATAACTTTCAAAAAATGGGCGCATGTCCTCGTGAACCAGGCTGTGGTCATTAAGCCGAACGGAAAAGCGCTGAAGTTCTTCGCGGGTGGGCAGGTCCCCATTGATCAGAAGATAGGCGGTTTCCCTGAAAGATGAATGTTCGGCTAACTGTTCCACTGGAATTCCCCGGTAGCGCAGGATTCCCTTTTCGCCGTCCATGAAGGTGATGCTGCTCTGGCATGTACCGGTATTGCCGCAGCCCGGATCAAGGGTAATCAGCCCGGTTTCAGCACGCAATTTGGAGATGTCAAGCCCCTTTTCGCCTTCACTGCCGGTTATAAGAGGGATTTCATATGTTTTACCATCAACGATCAGTTGTGCGGTGTCTCCCATATTTTTTTACTCCTCTTCAAAAGCCGGATGCTCTCGGAACCCAGCTTTTCTCATCAGATTTTATTATTAAACTGTATTGTGAATTATGCAAATAGGGTCAAAAAGATCCGGAGTCAGGTCTATGACCCTTTTAGGATGTGGCTTTTACTCGTTCATCGCATCTTTAAGCACCCCCGAGATGTCATCAGGGATATCGATCGCTCGGAAATTATTAGGATCTGAAACGTCCAAGCAGATTCGTTTCTCATATCCCTCGACCAGTAGGGTGTCGGTTGGACGCTCACGTATGGCATGCTTCAAGACAAGGGTTTTGTCTGCCAGGAGATCCACGTGGGTAGTGATGCTGATTTTCTGATGATATCTGCCTGTCTTGTGATAACTGCACGAGGTTTTGACAAGACCAAAAAGGATCTGCCTCTTACTCCAGAGATCCCCAAGATTCAAACCGATTGCCTCAAAAAAGAGATGACCGGACGCATCTATCCATTCGTAGTATCGGGGGTAGAACACGATCCCGAGGGAATCAAGATCACCCCACATAATTCTACGTTCAACAACATTCTTCTTCATATCTTCACCTTACCTAACCAGGATAAACCGGAACCAAATTGAATATTGACGACTTGAGGTATCGCTTCGCTCTGTCTTTTCTATTAAAATCGATAGAATTCCTTAAATGTTAAATCTGGGTATGACATAAATCATGCGCAAATATGATGTAATTTGAACAAATAGGTGATAAATCCATGTAAAAAGTCAAACCACAGCTTCATCATTTCTGAGGGGATTAGAATACAGTCATTACAAATAGTTATCTCTGTGTCCTCCCTCCGGGGCGGAGGCCCGCTACGGGCCGGAGACTGTGCGCTCTGTGGCAAATTGTACTTTTTACGAATTCATCATTATTAATGTGCAATAAAATCCCAAAAGTCAAGTGCTTCGACAGCCTGCGGTTCAGAAAGCAGTTTGGAGCCTACTTTGACATTTCCCTGAGACATCCAAGCATATCCTTGACAATCTATCGATACCTTTTCTAAAATGCATGGCCTTGGCTTACGACAGTATCCGCATTTGCGGGGATACTTGATGTTAATCAATATATAGGGATTTGAGATGAATCAATTTACAGGAATAACATTGAGATTGGGCAAACAGTTTTTTAAAAAGCGGTCCGTTTCGGTGTATGTGCTATTCGTATTTTTTTCGATGCAGGCGCTTTCTGTATGCCTTGCAGAAACCCCAGGGGACCAGACAATCGTATCCGACACAGTTACCATCGAGAGTAAGGGTGATGGTGGAGTGATCATCGGTAAACGGCGGTATGCCGTAATGGAATCGACCAAAATCCTGGACGTGTCTGGGAAAAAAATCACCCTGTGTGATCTGCGGGTACCTTCCGAGGCGCTGGTGGAATACCGATTGAGAAAAGATCAGGACCCGGTCTGTATCAAAATAGCCAACAAGCGGCTTCTTGAGGGGGCAACCAGCCTTGTGATTGCTGATGACCCGGGCTGATAGGGAATATCCCTGGCCATAAGTTTATGGCAAAGTGCAATCCTTAAACACTCAACCTGAGGTGTTATGCTTTTCCAGCTAAACATCACCGATTTCGCCATCATCAAACATCTGGATCTCTCCCTGAGAGAGGGTCTAAACACCGTCTCCGGCGAAACGGGCGCAGGTAAATCGATCATCATCAATGCCATTAATTTGATTCTCGGGGGTAGATCATCGGCGGATCTTATCAGGACAGGATGCGACGAGGCCATAGTTGAGGGACTTTTTGTCTTTCCCGATAACCCTCATGGTTTGAATAAGATATTGGGAGAGGAGGGCATATCCTTTGACAATGAGCTTTTGATAAAGAGGGTCATATCCCGTGAAGGCCGAAACAAGGTCTTCATTAATGGTTCCTTAGCTACCCTCCAGATATTGGCACGTTTGGCCCCGAGGTTGATCAGCATTTCAGGTCAGTATGAGCACCAACTCCTCTTGAGGCCGGATAATCATCTGTACCTTTTAGATGATTTCAGCGGGCTTGAGGATGAGCGGGTTGGCCTGGCCAGGCTATTTGACAGATATGAGTCCTTGAAAGAGGGACTCAGGGCCATAGAAAAGGAGATCGTGGAGCAAAGAGAAAGGGGGGAGTTGGTCCGGTTCCAGATCCAGGAAATTGAAACGGCCAACCCCGTCCCAGGTGAAGATGAACTCTTGGCAGATGAAAAGATCCGCCTCCAGCATGCAGAGGAACTCTTAGAGATTGTCTCAGGCGGATACCAAACACTGTACGAGAAAGATGATTCCGTTCTTTCATCCGTTGCCCGCTTCACAAAGGCAATGGAAAAAGGGGCCGGGATCGATCGAGAACTCGCTCCCATAAAGGATTCTTTAGCTGAAATCGCGGTTGGCATAGAGGATGCCTCCTTTGCGCTGAGAGATTTTAAAAAAGCCATACAGATTGATCCTCAAAGACTGGAACAGGTTTTGGAAAGGCTTGAAGTCTTAACAAGGTTCAAACGAAAATATGGCGCAACACTTGAGGATGTCCTGCAATTCAAAGATGAATTGGCCTCAAAGATGTTTGACCTGGAAGAAAACAGGACAAAACGCGCCGAGCTGACAAGGGAATTACAGGAGACTCAGGCAGAACTGATGCAAGAGGCCGGGATTCTTTCGCAAAAAAGAAAAAAAGGGGCTGATGCCTTTAAGGTGGCAGTGGAAAAAGAACTTCACCAGCTCCATATGAAGGAAACCGAGTTCGAGGTGAGATTTGAAGATCAGTCTGATGCGGACGGAGATGGGGCAGAGGGGGGTATCGAGGGTATGCGACCCGATGGTCTTGACCGGGTTGAATTCATGATTTCCCCAAACCCGGGCGAGGAGTTAAGGCCCCTCTCAAAAATTGCGTCAGGGGGAGAGTTATCGAGGATCATGCTGGTAATAAAGACAATCCTCTCAAGGACTGCCTCTGTGGAGACGATCGTTTTTGACGAGGTCGATTCCGGGGTTAGCGGGGCCACGGCTGAGGTGGTGGGAGAAAAAATTTCTTCCCTTGCTGGTTATCATCAGATAGTGTGCATTACCCACCTCCCACAGATCGCCTGCCAGGGAGAGATCCATTTTTTGGTCAAAAAGGAGATCAAAGACGGCAGAACAGAGGCCACTATTGCCAAACTGAGTCCTGAAGAAAGGGTTCAGGAAATTGCGAGACTTTTAGCAGGACGTGAAGTTACGCCACGAGCAGTGGCCCATGCCAGGGAGATGTTACGGATTTAAGTGCCGAAAGTTATAGTGGAAAAAGATGAACGTCCAACATCGAACATCCAACATCGAACATCGAATGAAAAAACAAAGATCCACTAAAGATCGCAGAGTTGACACGCTGCTTTGAAAGATGAATTCCGCTGCGGCGGGACTGCCAGCGGTAAACTCCATTGACGCCAAGGCGTTAAACAAACACCAACTTTAGGCACTTTAGCTCACTTTAGTCACTTTTCCGGTTTATCCGGGTTAGGCGCTTGTGACCAACTATTCAATCATCCCCGATAAATTGGGATTTATTCTGTACTCCAACAATCATCAATCGACAATCATCAATCATCCCCGCCTTCAGTCTGGATAAGGCGGGATTTCCGCTTCGCTCCAACAATCACCGTGATGGTAGATAGTATGAAAGAAATTGCAATTACTGATATTGAAGGGGTCAAGATAGGCCACGCGCAAGATTTGGCTGCAGCCACTGGATGTACCGTGGTTATCGGCGAAGCAGGTCTGAGGGCCGGTGTGGATGTCAGGGGTGGGGCACCTGGGACAAGAGAAACCGATCTTCTGGACCCGGTAAATCTTGTAGAACAGATCCATGCTATTATATTAGCTGGTGGTAGCGCCTTTGGATTGGATGCTGCTTCCGGTGTAATGCAATATCTCGAAGAGAAAAAGATCGGTCTTGACGTTTTTGTGACAAAGGTCCCGATAGTTTGTGGTGCAGTTTTATTTGATCTGACTATTGGCTCTCATGAGGTCAGACCTGATAAGGAGATGGGGTATCAGGCCTGTCTGAACACTAATGACATGGAATGTGCAGAGGGGTGTGTGGGCGCTGGTACCGGGGCAACGGTCGGCAAAATCCTTGGAATGGAAAGATGCATGAAAAGCGGCTTGGGGACATATTGTATTCAAACGGGTGAGCTGAAATTGGGTGCCATAGTTGCGGTAAACTGCCTTGGCGACGTAATAGATCCAAAAACCGGAGAAACATTGGCAGGTGTTTTGGATGAAAACAAAAAGAGATTTCTGAACAGCGAAGAAATTATGATCAAAGAGTTCTCCGGCAGGAAGATTGAGTTTAGCGGAAACACGACCATCGGCGTTATAGTCACAAACGCAAAACTCACAAAATTAGAGGCCAACAAGGTCGCCTCCATGGCCCATAACGGATACGGAAGAACCATGAGGCCTGCACATACCATGTTTGACGGGGATACCATTTTTGCCGTTGCAACCGGAAGGGTTGACACAGACGTGAGCGTTGCCGGGTTGTTAGCCGCAAGAATAATGGAGCAGGCTGTAGTGATGGCGGTAAAAAAAGCTACACCCCTCTGTGGGCTCAAATGCCATTCGGAATTATAGCCTCTATCAATGGCGCGAAGTCGTGAAGGGTTTGACAATTGCCATTTGTCTGAGATATTCTCCATTAAGTGATTAATTGGGGGATTTAGGAATTCAGGAATTAAAACTATCTTGTTGAATTTAATCTAAATTCCTAACTTAACAAGTCTGGCTTATCCGGGTTAGGTGGTATCTTTCATGTCTGAAAATTTTTACGGAATCTTAGGTGTTTCTAAAGACGCTTCTCAAGAAAAGATAAAAAAGGCATATCGCAAATTGGCCAGGAAATGGCATCCTGACATCAATCCGGGAAATAAGAAAGCTGAACAGAAATTCAAGGAGATTTCTCAGGCCTATGACTGTCTCGGTAACAAAGAAAAGCGGAACTTATATGACGAATTCGGGGAAGAAGGTCTCCATGCGGGGTTTGACGCCGAAAAGGCAAGGCAATACTCTGAGAGCGGTTCTTTTCGGCAATATGGCAGGCCCCATGAAGGCGAAGGGTTCGGCCAATATCAGAGTTATGAGGATATCTTCGGGGACCTCTTTGGGGCCGGTATGGGGCGGGATAGTTTCAGGACCTCGATGGCGGGAAAGGGGAGGGATGCCAAACATGATATGGCTATTGATCTCGTCTCTGCTCTAAGAGGTTTTGAAACTGAACTGGCCATGCAAAAGGTAAAGGTCTGTCCGGGATGCCAGGGTACCGGAACCGATCCAAATTCCAAGATAGTCTCTTGCTCCCACTGCGGAGGTTCTGGTCGGCAGAATGTGGCAGAAGGCCCCATGCACTTTACCAAACCCTGTCCTCATTGCCACGGGCACGGTCAAACAGGAAAGCCCTGCTCTCAGTGCGGGGGGAGCGGTCAGATCCTCGGTACGGAAAAAATCAGGGTGACCATCCCGCAAGGTGTCAGGGAGGGCTCCAAGGTCCGTGTGGCAGGCAAAGGCGAGCCGGGCCTGAATGGTGGCAAGCCGGGAGATCTTTACCTGATAATTCACCTAAAACCACATCCCTTCCTCAAGAGAGATGGGGATGACCTTATAATGGAAGTGCCGGTGACTGTCGGGGAGGCGATTGCCGGGGGGTCCATTAATATTCCTACCATTGACGGTCAGGTTAAACTAAAGGTACCGCCGGGCAGCCAGAGCGGTCAGACCCTCAGACTGAAAGGTAAAGGGGCAACCAATGTCAAGACGAAGCAGAGGGGAAACCTTATGGTCAAACTGACTATTAAGGTGCCTATAACTGATGACAAAGAGATTCTGGAGACGGTCAAGAAGATGGATGGGCTCTATGAAAAGGATGTGAGAAGCGGTATCAAGATTTAAATGGTTGAGTAGTTGAGTGGTTGAGTCGTCGAGTGGGAAAAACGATTTAATTGCGTGTCGGGCGGGACTCAACTAATCAATGAGCCGGTTTCTCTTCAGGGTTTTCTGCATTTGTCTGGCAAGGTCCTCTAAAATGGCGTCAAATTGTCTCCTGATCTCAATCATATTCTTTCTCATTTGAAGGATAACCTCAACACCCGACAGGTTTACGTCCATATCCTCCATGAGAATTTTTGCAACCCGGAGTTTTTCCAGCTCGTTAGTGTGAAAAAGTCTTGTTGAAAGGCCCTCGTTGCAAGTAGGGCATACGATCTCCTCTTCCTCCAAATCTCTGAGAAAGGTCTCGTCAATCTGGTAAAACTCCAATACCTCAGTTACTGTCCATAATTCCTTTGCCATCTATTCTGCCTTTCAAATAAGGTAGGTGTTCACGGGTTCCTTTTTACCATACCAGGTAGGCCTTTACAACCGGTACTCCTGAAAACATATAGCCCTTTGAGACCTTTATCATTTCCCTATGGGAACACCTCGCCCTAAGTATCTAAATGCTACATACCCAGTACATTTATCCATAAGGGCTATCTCGGCCCATTCCCCGGACCTGCTGACAATTTCTGTCTGACTTCCTCTTCCTAAATAGGCTATGACCGGGGAGCCATTATCTTTTGAACGATGCACGGCAACCATATTTTTAAAAAGGGTTTTTCTGTCTGGCAACTCTTTCAACTTAAGCGTGTCTCGAATATTATTGTATAACTCCTTTTCTGAAGAGTACCCCCGCATCGTATCGGGTCTCTTGAACGTGCAAATGACCTTAGTCAGGTTTGGAGTAATACTTTCCATTGAAAGGCTGGCTGAGGTGCCTTGCCAGGTAGCGTAGACAAGGCCTTTTTGATTAAACCTCTCGACTCTTTCAATGTCAAAGCCCATCCGGTCTAAGTTAAAGACAGCTGCCTGAAGAACCGGATCAAGCGGGTATGAGAGGCTTTCTTCTTTCCCTGCTAAATAGGCTTTCATCTCGGAAAGGGTAAAAGGGATTGCACCAAAAAACGCGCAGCCCGTGCCAAACAGCACCCCCAAAACAGAAATTATAACAATTAAGATCTTTATTTTACAGTAGAAAATGGTCAAGATGTTAAGAGAGATTTCTGAAGTCATTTATCAGGCACCGCCGCCAAAAGGAACGTCTACTGCAGTGAATGAAAGACAGACCATATGCCGATAGGAGATGCTGTTTCGTCAGATAAATCGATCGTCTGATTTCTTATTTCTGACCCGCCCTTTAGCCTCTTTCAACCATCCTATACGTGCTCCCGGATGTTGATCAAACTCTGGCACATACGGTTTGAGGTCCAGCAAAGGAGTATCATTAAGAATGTCCACATTTTCGATGTGCAGGATGTTTTGTTCAATTTTCAGTAATCTGATCACAGACAGCCCAATCGGGTTGGGGCGGCTTGGTGCCCTGGTGGAAAAAACCCCGTGCGGGATGGTGTCTAAAAATGGTGTGACAATAAGTTTCGCAGATTGGGCTTGATGGAAATGATAGATCAGGATGATATGGGAAAACCCGTCAAGGTCCTTCAGCCCTTTGGAATATTCTTCAAATATCTCAACAGTGCCTCGGATATCAGCAGCTCCCGCAGGCTGAATCGGCATACCTTCAATGTTGCTAAAAGAGGTATGAATAATGCCAATGGGTTGATAAGTGATCTTCGGGCGAAGATTCGATTCCATAGCACTACTCCATATAACCTCTGCAAGATTCAGACTATTACCCTTCTAAGACCAAGATATACAGCTTATCCTCGTTCACAAACCCTGAAACCCTGAATCCATAAGGCTCAAATAGACTCTTTGCCACGGTTTTGTTTTCAGGGAAACCGTCTAAGGGAAAAGGCACCTTTTCCTGCAAGAAATTAATAAACGCGCCTCCCATCGGATGGCTTATGACCACACGACATCCGGTCTTTGTAATTCGCCTTATGTTGTTGAAACTTCCATGTTTATCCACGATATTGGGATAGCAGGCATTGATAAGGACAACATCAACAGTGCGATCCTGCAATCTCAAGTCCCGTATGTCTCCGTGCTCGGTCCTGACATCAGGATAACGCTCTTTTACGGATTTCAACATCTTTTCGGATAGATCATTGGCATAGATCAGGGAAGGATTGTATTTCAGGATAATGGGAATCAATATCCCTGTACCGGTCCCCATATCAAGGACCACATCTGTCCGGGATATCCCCGCAGACGCAACGATTTTTTCGAGACGTTCAGGTACACCATCCGGAAGAGGAGGGTCGAAGAGGTGCATGTATTTACTGAAGTATTCAGATTGAAGCTTGTCAATTTGTTTAATTTCATTGTCGGTGATTTCTTTGAACTTCATATGAACCTAACCCGGCGAAGCCGGAATTGACTATTGAATATTGACAAACTCGTAAAAAGTCGGAAAGCACCCGTTGTCGTCATTCCCGCGAAAGCGGGAATCCAGTAAAATCAACCAGTTCTGGACTCCCGCTTTCGCGGGAGTGACGGCCTTGGAGACTTTTTACGAGACCATCAATATTGAAAATTGAATATTTGTATCCCGATAGACGGGATTCGCTCAACCATTTTGCGTAGGAACAACCTGCTGTTCCATGAATTTGCTTTTTCAACTCAAAGTCGCAACCAAAATTTAGACTTGACGTATCAACGGTTGAGGTTTGCATTGAACTTCGAACCTCTGAATCTTAGAATGCTCACCAAAATCTTAATCTTTATAATAGCAGATCAAAGGCTAAAATGGCAAGGGATAGGTGTGAATTTCTGGCTGCCCCAAATTCTAATGGACATCCATCATGGATAGTGCTATTATAAAAAGTTTAAGTCTTTCAGAAATAGATCGGGAAGCCCCGAAAAAGACGAAGTAGAAACAGGAGGGAGCATTTAATATGGTATTGAGTCTAATGAGAAAGCATGCCAAGTCCTGGCTGATAAAGTTCTTAATTGCTATTATAGCTGTGGTTTTTGTTTTTTATTTTGGGTACTCTTTTACATCTGATCAGGCCTTGAAAATTGCCTATGTCAATGGGGAGGTAATTAGTGGCCCGGAATATCAAAAGGCCTACCGGGACATGATATCTGCTTTGCAAAGAAGGTATAAAGACCAGTGGAATGACAATATGGTAAAGATGTTTAATGTAAAACAAAGGGCATTGGAATCCCTTATAAACCAGAGGTTAATGACACAAGCCGCTAAACGGTTGGGTATAGATGTAACAGAGAGCGAGTGCCAAAGAGCGATTATGAGTTATCCTGCGTTTCAGATAAACGGCCAGTTTGATATAAGACGGTACCAGTCCCTCCTGAGTCAAAATCATATGAAACCCGAGGATTTTGAGTCAACGATGACCCACGAAATCCTTGATAAAAAACTTAAGCAGTTCCTGCTCGCTTTTTTAGATGTTACTGAACAGGAGGTCTTGGAGTACTACACTTTTATCAAGGAAAAGATCAAGATCGGCTTTGTTCAATTTAAGCCTGAAGACTTTAAGAAATCTGTCAAGTTTGATCAGGCTGCATTGAAGGAGTATTTTGAGAATAACAGGGAGAACTATCGCGTTCCCAAACAAATTAAAGTGACATATATCGAAATAGACCCAGTGGCCTTTAAAGGGGGAATCAACGTCACGGAGAAAGAGGTTCAATCTTTTTATGAGTATAATAACGAGGCATACAGCCAGCCCAAACAGGTAAAAGCGAGGCATATCCTGTTTACGCTTGGAGAGTATGCCCTAAAAGAGGCCGAGGATAAGGTAAAGAAGGTGGCCAAAGAGGTGCTGGCAAAGGCGCGCCAGGGAGAAGATTTCGCGGCTCTGGCAAAAGAGCATAGCGAAGGCCCGACAAAGTCAAAAGGGGGAGATCTGGGCTATTTTAAGAGAGGCCAGATGACACCACCTTTTGAGGAAGCCGCTTTCAAATTGAAAAAGGGTGAAATCAGCGATCTTGTCCGGACTCAGTTCGGGTACCACATCATCAAGGTGGAGGACATAAAAGAAGCTGCGACTAAATCCTTGGAAGAAGTGCGTGACGAAATAGTAGAGACGCTGACCATGAGTGTCGCAACGGAACTTGCCCATGAAAAGGGTCTGTCTATCATAGACCAAATGCCTTACGATATAGAGTTGTCCGACTATGCAAAACAGTACGGACTTGAAGCAAAACGCTCTTCTTACCTATCAAAAAATGATCCGGTATCCGGGATTGATGGCAGTGAAAAAATTGGCGAGGCCCTCTTCGCCTTGGGAAAGAACGAGACAACCGAGTTGTTTGAATTGGGCGGAAAATTCTACATTTTTCAGGTGGCCGAGAGCAAGGCCTCTTATTTGCCCCCTTTGAAAGAAGTTGATGAGAGGGTGAAGGATGATTATACCGCCCAGCTTGCGTCCCAGGAAGCAATTTCCACTGCCTCAAAATATTTGGAGGAACTTAAAGAAGGCAAACCTTGGGATAAATTAGCAAAAGAAAAGGGCGTGAAGCCCGGGGAGACCGGATTCTTTACACGCCGGGAACCGACACCCAAAATAGGATACTCACCAGAAGTGACCGAGGCGGCCTTTGGACTCAACTCGAGAAAAAGATATCCTGAAAAGGCCTTTATAACTAACACGGGAGTATTTGTCATCAGGTGGCTGGCAAGGGAAGGGATCGATAATAAGGAATTCCGTGAGGAAGAAAAAGAGTATCGCTCATCCTTAGTGCAGACTAAGCATGGTCGTGTTTTCGATAACTGGCTTCAAAACCTGCGAAAAAATGCAGACATAGAAATTGTTACCCCGGTGAGTGGAGAGTCATGATCTATAATTAGGGCCAAATATCCAATCCCCAATGCAAAATCTAAAATCCTATGGATTGCCTTCCCGAATAGCGTATTTTCGACCATTGAGGGGCAGGAAATAAGTCTTGCCCTCTTCTTCAATATATTCAGCCAATTGATAATAGGCAGCGCGATTGAAACGGGCCGGGAAAAAACCCGATTTGACCTTACAATAAAGGACGTTCTCCCCCCCCACACAGAGAGAATCCGGCATTAGAGTCTCTTTTGTGTCATCGCTCAGACTAAGCTCGATCATGGGTCCTCGATCCTGGTTTCCTTCCTTATAAGAGATCCGCCTGACCACAAAGGCTGTATCCTCCACCTCCACATAACAACGCTTATCTGCCCAATTGATCAGATACCTGCCCTCTGAATCAATCTCCATATTCTGGTAAAAGAGCCGGATAAATTCTCTGCGGATCATCTCGGCCCCCTGGTGGTACCAACGCCCTTCCTTATCAATAAATATGAGACAGGGGGGAATATCATCCATTATTAGCCTCCTTTGAAGCTTATACATCCCTGAGAGTGCTGGAGTCAAGAAGGGGTGGGAAAGGGCTCAACCTTGACTCACAGAGCCATTTCTCATATAGTCTTCCCCTCATACAGTTATAGAAACGGCTATCGATGTATCCCGGGGGAAGTGCGTTGACAACTATGGAAAAGCCGCGTGCGAAAACAGCTATCGTGCCCGTCAAGGGTAGCCTGAGCACATTTTCCGGTGTATTCACTCCCAGTATTTTAACCATCCTCGGCATTAT
>Ga0222681_1000294_pt1 | contig 17812 bp, 14 predicted proteins | sample AntAcemetage1006_FD_179844 | JGI IMG/M metagenome (GOLD analysis project Ga0222681, IMG submission 179844) | Saline water microbial communities from Ace Lake, Antarctica - #1006 | ecosystem: Environmental > Aquatic > Non-marine Saline and Alkaline > Saline | place: Antarctica: Ace Lake... | reverse complement strand
GATCTTCAAACCTTGCTAGCGCTATAAGGGATGGCGTTAGGATTGTCCCATTATCAAGTTCTACAGAGATATAACCATCCAATGAAACAGTTTCTATGAGACATTGTTCCTGAAACCCGATATCTTTAATTGCGCCACGAGGCAAAGGATTATCCTCAGCTAGTGTCCACCCTTGCAACACATAACATTGCGGAGTCACCAAATTGTTTTCCTGATTCAGCGAGAAAGAACTGGATTTGGTGAAAAACACTTCATTATTCCAAAAAGACCTAACCATGAAATATTCTTCACCTGTTATTGAGATGCTAATTGTATTATTGTCAGAGTTGCCACAGAAGTCATTATCACATCCAGATAGAGTAAGTGGGCCCATGATAAAGACCAATAACAAAACTATTCGCATAATAATCTGTTTGTCGTTATAAACATTCTGGTTTTTTACATCATTAAACATCTTTCCTTCTCTTTCTATTTTAACAGGTTTTACAGGCCAACGTTTGAGCTGAGACGCGCGCAGCTTTAAGCGCGTCGATTCTCAAGCGACTGATTAGGCTTATTATTGTTTCCGGCCACTTCTCCTATAGCTTTACCCAAAAAGTAATAATACAAAAAAGCAATTGTTACTGTACAAAGAATCATTGTAACGGTAGTGGTTGGTAAGGCCTCTCCTTCAGAGCCTACAAAAACGTTACCGAGAATTGATGCGTCAATAAAGTAACTTAAGGTATATAGAAATATTGCTAAAAAAAACATTTTTATGCCGATTGGAACAATAAGACATATATACCTTGTGACAAAATGAATATTGTCTCCTTTACTATTTTTTCTGAATGTATAAAGCGTACCATATACGTTCATAAGAATTATCAAGACTAAATGAACTAAACCGAGATGTGAATACTTTTCCGACATCGCTACTATCGGATTTGTAAGTAACGAACATACTGCAACAGCAAAAATGACATATTTAAGCTTTTCTTTTTCACTTACTTTATTTTCTTGAAAATCGGCGATAAGTTTTTCAGTTTTCCATAGATACATTTAATACTCTCCTTGTTATGAGCCTAACCTTGAGTTCACCTGCATTTTGGAGCGACAGCGGAAAAATGTCAGGTGCAACGATTTGTTATACATTTTTTTCTTCCTATTCATCTCTAATTATTTCTTCAATTAAATCTACAATCTTCTTATTACTGAATTGCGTTTTAAACTCAATTTTTACATTTCCATTAAAGAATTTTTCAGCGTGTCTTATTTTTTGTTTTTCTTCTTCTCTCAAACTGTTTTCGCTACTTACATTTTTTGTTTCAACTATAAAATGTAATTTTTTTTCACCATTTTCAAAGTTTAATACATAAGCAAAATCAGGGGAATAACTTTTACCGCCTGCCACAGGTATTTTTATTGAATTCTTAGGAATTTTAGTGAAAACAACAACTTCTTTAATTTTTGTTTCTATATTGAATTTTTCGAGTTCGGAATCATAAAATAGTTCATCAAACAAGTATGTATCTGCTACTTTTTCATCTGAATATAAAACACCAACATCAGAAGCTGTGATTTCGGAAAGAATCTCCCCTTTTTCGTCTGTTAGTTTTGTTGGATGAATACTGTTTGATACTTTCTGATATTCGATACTAAACTTATCAATAGCATTATACATCAAGAAATTATTAAAATTCTGTTTTATAATTCTAATAGTTGTAGGGTTTAAATATTGATTGACTTCAATTTTTGAAGCAATAAAAGATTTATTTATAGTCTTCAAATTAATATTTAATGCTTTTGATAGCTCTTTCAAAAATTCACTATATTTCATAACGGAAACAGGCGTAATTTCATTATCTAAAACAGATATTTCTTCCGTTGATATAGCTTGCGCATCTTTTATCTCAATTTTTGATTTGCGTTCTTTTATTCCTTCAATAGAAAAATTCTTTTTTTGTGCATTAAAAAAGTCTGTAAGCAATGTTTGAAAGGTAGATTCTTTATCAAATTTATATTCCAAAATTACTTTTTCGTTGAGTTTTTCCCAAAGGTTTTTTAACTCTTTGTATTTTTCTGTTCTTACGCTTATTTTTTTCTTAACATTGGTTGATTTGCGAACTTTATTAGAGCCTACTCCTTCAAATATGCGAGGATAATTTTTCTTAATATAATCGAAACCACCCTCTTTAAATTTATTTGTTCGAGTTACAATATTTTGTTCGTCAAGCACTTTCAACAATTCACCTTCTGTTGTTTCGTATAAATCGCAAATCTTCTTAATTATATTATCTGTAAGTTTTTCTGGTATATCTTCGATTGATACAGCGCCAGATTTTTCATTTATTTCATTTATAAGATTATCAATAAAGCCACTTTCTGTAAAATCTACAAAATAGTTTAAATAAAATTGTTCGTCTTTTACTCTATTACCGTATTCATTAACAGGCAAACGCAAACCACGACCAACTTCTTGTAATTTTGAAATCTCGCTTCCGCTACTTCTTAATTTACATATTTGAAATACATTCGGATTATCCCAACCCTCACGCAAAGTCCATTTTGAGAAGATAAATCGTCTTGGATTTTCTAAATCAAGCATAGCTTGTTTGTCGTGCAAAATCTCATTTATTTCTTTCTCAATAGCTTCATCTTTTTCCGAATTGTCTTTTGAAAAATATCCTGCGTGAGTTATTGATATATCTTCTAATGTTTTTTTCAAGAAACTTTTATAAAATTCATTTTTTTCGGTTTTTAATAGGCTTTTAACTTCTGCTTCAATTAGCTGTTCTACCGTAGTTCTTATATATCCGTCTTTCTTTCTGTACTCTTCAATGTTGTCAATAAAAAACAGAGTAAGTGGTTTTATTTTTACTTCTCTTGTTAAAAACTGCTTCTCAATTTCAAAATGATTTTTTATGGCTTTTCTAATCATTATCTCTTGCAGAGTTTGAGCATAAGAATAAGGATTTATTTTATCACCTTTTTTCATTTCCAAACCATTGGATAAAACTACTGTGCTTTTGTTTATATTTTCAATAAACAAGTCAGTCATTTCGGAATGTACTTTTTTAAAGCTTTCCTTTTTAGCTACTTTAATTGTTTGTCTTTTATTTCCATCTATTAACTCAAAACTTGCTTCTTTACCGTCTGAATTAACAAATTTAACAATAGCATTTTTTCCGCTCTCAAACTCAGTAATATGACCGATAACGCCTTTAACCAAATTTCTATTAAAAGAATCTACTGCGTCGAGTGTGTAAACAAGGTTTTCATATTCTTTAAATGTAGCTCCATAACGCAAAATGAACTGGGGTTTCATTTTCTGAATATTTTCCCAAGTTTTGTTGGCTTTTGCAAACTTATGCGGTTCGTCAATAATTAAAAATGGGTTAACAGCTTTAATTGCATCAAAAGGAACGGTGTATTTATCAAAAAGGTCTTTGTCAAAACTCTTTTGCATTGTTTCAGAGTTAATCATTCCTGCATTAATAACCATTACTTGAATACTGATTTTTTCATAATTACCCGCATTTACAAAACTACTTACTGCGGGCGGAATAAAAGATTTTTTGTTTTTTCTACCTTTTGTCTCTCTACAATATGTAGTTTTATAGTTTTCCCGTATTGTTCTTTAAAATGTTCTCTGGCACTATCAGATTTCAGAAAATCTATTGTACCTGCTTTAATAGAAAGAGTTGGAACAATTACAACAAACTTGAAAATACCAAAGTTTTTATTGAGGTCGAAAATAGTTTTGGTATAGGTGTATGTTTTTCCTGTACCTGTTTCCATCATTATATCTATGATATTGCTGTTTCTTTTTACTTTCTCGTCAATACCATTTTCGTTGCGTACTTTTACAATATTTTTTGCATAATAATTACTATACAAATCAAGCTCAGGATTGATAAAGTTTTTATCTACACTAACCGTTTTTTTAATATCTAAATTCTCAAAAACTGCAACAGTGCTATTTACCGCATTGGTTTGATGGTTTAGATTTTTTTCAAAATTAAATCCCTTCATATTAATACCTTGTTATAAAATCAATATCAATGTTCTTTTTGTTGGCATACGATTTTATATTTTCAGCAATTTCTCGTAGGTTTTTACTTTCAAAATGGTATCCGAATGCAATTATTGAAGTTGGGTTAAACTTTTTATCAAAATCTATTTTCTCTAATAAGGCTTTTAAATTTTCTGTTTTAAAGCCTTTATTGGTTAAATACAATTTATAGCTTGCATAATATCCTGTATATTCACCCAAATCTATCTCTTGCAGATTGTTTGTGAGTGCAATACCGTCGTAAGTTTTCCAAGTAACAAGCAAGGCTTTTAAATCATTTTCGGTTAGTTTGCTTTCATCAAAAAGAGTCAATTGTTCATCTAACTCGTCAGCCTCAAAATTATAATCTTCCCAAATAGGCATTGTTTCAAAAATCTTAAAACCCAAATCTTGGTTTCTAAGTGCTTTTATTTCAGCTTTGAGTTGTTTTATTTTTTCTTCTTTATTATCTAAATCTAATTGGTTTTCAAGTTCTTTTATTTCTTTCTGTTTTTCGGTAATTTTTGTCTTTATGATTTTTTCTTTTGTTTTTTTTGTCGAACGAATAAGACGTTCTTTGATGATTTCAAAAATGGTTGGTTTTTCAACGTTTAATTCTTCTTTCACAAAATCATAAGCGAGTTTATTTTTTTTGGGGTCAATTTTTTCAGGAAGTTGCACCAAAATATATTTTCTGTTTCCGCCGTCTTCTGCATTTAGTTGTATTACTGCATCGCCGGTTGTGCCAGATCCTGCGAAGAAATCAAGGATTTGGTCATCCGGTTTTACAGAAAGCTCTACACAACGTTTAATTAAGCCTACTGGTTTAGGAAAATCAAATTTACCTTCCAACCCCATAGCCTTTAATTCAACAGTGCCTGTTTCTGTAAGAAAAGTATTATCATCCCAAACGGATTTAGGTTTATATGTTGTTTTACGATACTTTTCGTATATACCATAGGTATTTCCCCTGTTCTTTTTCTTACCAACAACATTACTATTCAGGGTATTTGAATTTAAATTGTCATTAAATTTTGTTGTTCCCCATCTCCAACATGATTCTTCATATTTTGAGTTTAATGGCTCTATTTCAATATTGTATTCATCTGTTTTTTTGAGGGATACAGGGTAAAAACCATCTTTATCGACTTTATTAGGATTTATGAAAATTGGATAAAAAAGATTTGGACGATTATGTCTTCCATACTTAGGATTACGATTTCTAAGCTCTCTAATATTGTAATTACCAATATTATCTACAAGGTTCAAGTCTGAATTATTACCGTTCTTTTCTAATTCAGACAAATCACCAATATTAGATTTTGTGTACACAAAGATGTATTCGTGTGTTTTTGCAATTTGATTATATGTCTGTCCACGACTATTTGCTCTAACAATAACCTGAGAATAAAAATTTTCCTCCCCAAAAACTTCATCCATCAAAAGCCTTAATTGAGCAACTTCGTTATCATCAATAGAAATAAAAATAACTCCATCATCTTTTAAAAGTTGTTTTGCAATATAAAGTCGAGGGTACATAAAGGTGAGCCACGCAGAGTGAGAATTGCTTTTGCTGTCAACAAAACTTAAAATTCTTTTTGCTTTATCTGCATCTACTCCTACAAGGTTTCTAAATTCATCAATTGTAAATTTTCGGTCATCTTCATACACAAATCCATCACTTCCTGTATTGTAGGGCGGATCAATGTATATCATCTTTATCTTTTCATAGTAAGCATTTGATAGATGTTTCAGCACTTCCAGATTATCGCCTTTTATAAGTAGATTTTCAGAGTTTTTGTTTTCATCGTTCTTATTAAATTCTTCGTCTTCTTTTAAAAGGGTGGTAGCACTATCATTTGCCAAAAGTCTTGCATACGATTTACCAAGCCAATCCATTCCGTAACTTTCTTTGTAAAAATCAATTTCATTTTCAGAAAGTTCTTGCTTGAATTTTTCAATATCAAAGTTTCCGCTTTTATTAAAACAATGCGAAAAGTATTTTTTCAGCACTTCCATATCTTTATTTGGTACTTTTATGTTGTTGGTTATTTTCTGCTCTTTATCCATTATTTACCCTTTTTTAATTTCTTCAATTCTCAAATTCATTATGTTCTTCTATTGGTATAACGCTTGAGTTCACCTGCATTTTGGAGCGTAGCGGAAAAATGTCAGGTGCAACGATTTGTTATGTGTTTTTCCTATTATATATAATTTTTTCAATCTCATTATACTGTTGGTTATCAAGGCTTTCCTTGCAATGCATCAGACATTGTTGATTCCATTCAGAAACACAATCATTGACCGGAACATCTATTTCCCAGTAAAAAGAGATATCATCTTCAGGTATTGCCTTAACAATATTTATAATATCATCTAAATTGTCAGAGATATGATTAAAAATTTTAGGAAGCATTACACCACCAATATTAACCTGTCCACCTGCGGTAAATGTATCTCTTAATGCATGATTGACAATGCCAAATCTAGAAACAAGCCAAGTCGCTAATCTTGTATATTTTTTAGAATTATTGCTCAACAGGATGGGGAAGTGAGCCAGTGCTGAAACCCTTAATTCTTCTTTTCTTTCTTGTGGTAAATTCCCCCAAAGTTTTACTCCTAGATCACGAACACTTTCATCACTATTGTCAACCCACCACAAATCCTCACCTTCTTTTAAGCCTTTTCGGAAATATTTCTTTATTGGCTTAAAGGGATTATCTAACAGTCTCAGATCGTTATACTCAACACCCACTTTTGAAAATATAGATTCATTCTCAACCGTGTCCATATCTATCAAGTACCTTGGTGAATGGGTAATAGCAACATCATATAAGCATTCTTCATATTTTCTACATCTAAAATCAACTGGGGTCGATAACTTCCCAAATAAAAGATGAATATTTTGAACATCACTAACTCTTGTCCCTTCAAAAATGCTACTGCCTGTTGATTTCCACTTATTTGATTTTGTTGTTTTGACCTCTAAGCCATAAGCTTTATTTGAATTAACATAAGCAACAATGTCTGGAAATTTTTGACCTGAAATTAACTCAATATTTCCCTCAAAGATTGTGCCTTTTGAATTATCATTTACAAATTTATAGACATCCTTTTCAAGACTAATTCCACCTCTATCTAGATAATAATCTATTCGAGTATTTGCATCCTTTTGTAATTCCGTTACAGAATTGGAAAGCATTTTTGTAAATACATCATAATCGTTATTGTGAGCAACAATCATAAACACACCTCCGCTGTCTGATTCTTCTTATCTTTTGTCGTGTTTAGACTTATAAATCTTTCGATTGTATTTGCTAAATGCCAAGCAAATACAGGAGGTACAGCATTTCCTATTTGTTTGTAAGCACTCGAAGTGGAAGGGTGAAAAAGCATATCATCAGGGAATGACTGTATTCTTGCAGCTTCTCGTGCAGACAATCGTCTTTTACCATTCCAATGGAACTCAATATTTCCATGATGCTCTGCTCTCATTGTTGGACCGGGAGCATCTTTAGTTACAGCGTTATTTCCTTGTCCTTTATTTTTTTTTGCTTTTGACCAAAAATGATTTTCAATTTCACCTTCTTTTTTGTTTTCTAAATTACCTATTGCTGTTTCTACTGTTAGCCAGTCCCTATTCTTCGGACGTAACGATTCAAAATCATATTTTGGTAATACATCTTTTCTTGTCCCAATTATTACTACCCTTTCCCTTTTTTGAGGAACTCCAAAATTAGCAGTCAGCAATAGTTTATATGAAACATTATACCCTAGACTTTCAAAATCAGATGTTATTTGTTCTATTGCATCGCCATTATTCATCGTCAAAAGTCCTTTGACGTTCTCGGCTAAAAATAAAATAGGCTCAGTTTTTCTAATAATTCCTGCCATTGCTTGATATAGCGTCCCCCTTTTGCTGTCGAAGCCTTTTCTTTTCCCTGCATGACTGAAATCCTGACATGGGAAACCACCAAGAACTATGTCTACTTTTGACGGCAATGGTTCATCAAATAAACCAGTATTTTGATTTTCAAGAATATCCCTAATATCACCACATACAATTGGATGGTCAAAATAGTTTTGATATGTAAGGCATGCATTTTTATCTATATCATTTGCCCAAATTACTTCAAAATTATTATCGTGGTATTCTTTGTTTAAAAACTTAAATCCACCTTGAAAGCCTAAATCAAGCCCGCCACACCCACTAAATAGTGATAAAACCTTATATGTTTTCATTTTAGTTGTCCAAAATATTTCTGCTATTATTATACATAATTTTCTTTACCTGTTCTACACATAACGTCTAAGCTCACCGGCAATTTTGGAGCGCAGCGTAAAAATTGTCCGCGTGCAGCGCCTTGTTAGGCATTTTAAATTGCTGTGCTTCAGGGAATAAGCTTTGTTGGTTTATATCTTTAATTTCACCATTTTTACAAAAATCTAAAATAGCTTTAGCAACAAATTCGGCTAGATTTACAGGGACTGCATTACCAATCATCTGCTCTAAATTTGTCTTTGTACCATTAAATTTAAATGTAGCTGGAAACGTTTGAAGGTAACTTCTTTCAATTGTTGTTAATGGACGTATATCTGATAGTTTAATGTTTTTAGGGTCTCCTGAATGTTTTTTGTACCCCGGAGGCAATGGTCGGTTAACCCCTCTCACTGTTGGGCTTGGTTCATCTATAGAAAAAATACCCCTTCTACTATAGTTACGAGGGTGTCGATAGTAATAATCCACGCCTAAGGTATTACCTAAATAGTCTCGTATTGTCATTGACTTGTTAGTCAATTGACTTTTTAAAGTAGATATTAATGCGTTATGCTTCTCTCCTAAGCCACCGATAAGAAAAAATCTTTTTCTTGCCTGAGGCGCATTACAATACTCAGCGCTAAGTATTACCGCAGTTAGGCCGTATCCTGCTTCTTCATACTGGTTAACAACATCGGTAAGGATATGGCTTTTCTTGATTCGCTCTACATTTTCCATAACAAACCATTTAGGTCTGTACGCACAAACAATATTTGCAAAATGATAAGTCATGTCAGCGCGACCCAGCGATTCATCTCTTTTTCCTGCGGAGGAAAAATCCTGACATGGTGGTCCACCTGCAATCATGTCGGGCATATATTTTTTTATTATATCTAATGTGCCTTCTTCATCTTTTAAATCATGTAGGTGACATGGATGTGAAAAATTATCGTTGTATACATCTACAGATTTATTCCAATTATCTATTGCTGCAACAACATCTATATCTGCTTTTTCAAACCCTAAGCTAAGACCGCCACAGCCTGCAAATAAATCGACGCACTTCATTATGTAAATAACTCCGGAGAATTGAATATAATTGCATCAAATCTGCGTTCTGGGCTAAGTAGATTTTGCCCGCCACCAAGAATTATATTTTTTATTTCTGTTTTAGAAATCACAGGCGTTTCCAATCTCTTACACGACATATATTTATTTGTAACATTGCCTGCTGAAGCAAATGCTTTATCGTTTTTAGTGTTATAAGAGAGGCTGTCTATTATGTCTTCGTGATCAAATTTACCTTTATCACAATAATCATTAAGCATTTTATAGAGCCAAATAGCTGTTCTAGTTTGACGAGTAATACTGTTAGCATCAGGATTTTTATTTGCTATCTTAGAAATAAAACTTGAAAATCCTGCGTCACTCCACACAAATATATCTAAGCATTTATCTGCTAGAACTGGAGATTTACCAATCGTTTTCCAGACGGGCTGAAGTAAGAAGGGAGTTTGTTTCTTTTCTGCGATTAAAGATATTTTTTCTATAGTATCAACAATATGCTTTATTTTTGGAAGCACCGCATTTGCATCAGACCAATCACTGATTTTAATATCTTTAAAGTATCCTTTAAGCTTGTTACCCGTACTTAATATTAATGCGCAAGCCAAATAGACGATAGTGTCTGGCCTTACTACTATTTCACTTCCATATAAATTGTCATTCAACTCACATGTAGTGTTATCGGGTAAGGCGGTTAATTTAACCTCTAATCCAGATACGCATTCACCTGTACTTTCTTTTTGTATTACCACATCTGTTCTAGGTAGCGTGCCAATAACATATTTTTGAAAAGGGGTGTGCTGTGACTCAAATGCAAAATATAAATCAGGGCTTTTTGACGAAAGGCCAAAAACCTTATCTATTCCGATTGTGGTTGGTGTGTATTTACCGTCTTTTATAGCCAGATAGTTAGCGTCAATATTTTTTGATGCTAAATAACAGCATAAAGAGGCAGGAAAAGACGAATTAAATTGATTCTTCCCCCATGATGTTTTTTTACTAAAATTCCTGTTGGTTTTGTTTAATCCGAACAGTCTTGGTAATTTTTCAGGCATATTGTTCCTTAGGACTCTTTTAGCCCATTTTATCACTTTAGAGAGAGTAACCAAACCTTCTGTTTTTGTTGCCTAACTTATTAATTGAATGTATTACACAATTTCATAAATATTTTTATACAACGAGTAAAAATAGATTGTCAACTAAAATAATAAAATAATAAAAATGAATTAAATTAATATTGTTTAGATTAATAATATTATACTTAGTATGTCTAAATAAGTGGATAAATGTATTGATATAAGTATAACGTGTGTTATACTTATAGACAAAAGGGCACTTTTTGTGTCTATATGTGTGCTTATATGTAATACACATAATAATATTCCGGGTACAATCAATGGAAGAATTTTCAAAATATTTAACCGCTAAATGCAAAATAAAGTTAAAACAGATACCTTTTTATGTGAAATGGGTTAAGGACTGTTATGGTTTTCTAAACTGTTCCGGAGGGAATCAGCTTGTTTGGGAGAATGTACAAAAATATCTTTATCATCTGGAAAAGGTAAAGCAACCCTGGCAGGTCAAGCAGGCAGAGTATGCTTTACGTCTTTATAAGTATTTTCAAACGAATATAAAGAAAGATTCTAACTGTGAAAAAAATGATAATAAAATTGTGTGGGAGAACGTTTTTGATCAGACAAAAAGACTGCTTCGGCTGCAGCAGAAAAGTGTGAGTACGGAAAAAACGTATTTGCACTGGATTAAACGTTTTGCATTGTTTTACGAAGCAAAGCGCCCTGATGACGTTGACGGAGAGGCTTTTAAAAATTTCTTAAGTTTTCTGGCTGTTGAAAGGCGTGTCGGTGCTGCGACACAAAACCAGGCTTTTAATGCGTTGCTGTATTTGTACCGAAAGGTGCTCTGTATTGATATCGGTGATGTTTCAGATACAGTCAGGGCAAGAAGAAAAAAACGGTTGCCTGTTGTACTGACTCGCAGGGAGGTCAATCTGGTGATAGAGGAACTGCAAGGCGTATATCGGCTTATGGCTGAATTGATTTATGGAAGCGGATTAAGACTTATGGAATGTCTGCGGCTTCGCATACAGGATATTGATCAGGAGCGGGGTGTGCTGATGGTGCGATGCGGCAAAGGTGATAAAGACAGGCAGACCTTATTGCCGGACAGGGTGAAGGATGGTTTGATCGCACATATTGAAGCTGTAAACAAAATACATGAAAAGGATAGAATAGATGCTTTGCCGGGGGTGGCTCTGCCAGGCGCTCTTGATCGAAAATATCCGAATGCCGGGAAAGAATGGAGATGGTTCTGGCTGTTCCCCGCGAAAGATCTCTCGAAAGATCCGCGTTCGGGAACTATCAGACGTCACCATATATATTCGGGGAGTTTGCAGAAGCAAATGGGACGGGCAGTTAACCGTGCGGGTATTGTAAAAAGAGTTACTGTCCATACTCTCCGGCACAGCTTTGCGACGCATTTGGTTGAAAATGGGTATGACATCCGGACAGTACAGGAGCTCTTGGGGCATTCCAGTGTGCAGACCACAATGATCTATACTCATGTTGCCCAAAAGAATAAACTGGGGGTTAAAAGTCCGCTGGACGGGTAGGGGTATAGCATAGCGCAGAGAGCAGAGAGCAGAGAGCCGCTGAAAAATAGATGAACGTCGAACACAAGTAAAAGACTGAACATTGAACGCTGAACATCGAACGTCGAATAATAAAAAGACGAACAACGAACAAAGAAAATACAAACATTCTCTCTGGATCGGGATGAACTCACGTTCAACCCTTCGACCAGGCTCAGGACAGGCATTGAATTATGAATGAAAAAAAGGAGAAGCAAAAAATATAACTATTCGATCTTTGAGATGGGTTTTTATTCAACGCTGGATGTGCAATTTTAAATGATTATATTTACAAACCATGGCTCTGACAAGTCCGAATTTTTATACATCAAGAACTTTGGACACTTTAATCTTTAAGTACTTTTAAAGCTCTGTGTTCCCTGCGGACTCTGCGATAGGCCTAGTCCATGTCACAGAGCAAAAGCTTTTTGGCTGTGATTGAACCGATCACAAGTTTGCTGCCGTGTGTTGTACCGCCGCTGCCCGCGGATATCTCTTTACCGTCATTGAAGTATATTTCTTCAATCACCGGTTCCGGTTCGTCTGCGTCAATGCGCAGAATCTGGGTGGGGGAATTACTGCCGGTGATAAAGTGGAGGACCAGCGCCAGGACATTGGAATGCGCGCCGACCCAGAGGGAGCCATCTTCGGCAACATCGATATTGTCCGGCGAGGAGTCCAGACTGATATTTTTGATGAGAGAGACACTTCCGTCAACCGGATTTCGAAACAGAAACCGTATTCTTTTTCCGTTGGTTTCAGCGACATACAGGGTGGTGTTGTCATCAGAAACATTAATGCCGCCGCCGGACTCGATATCGTTTACAACCACGCTGTATGCCTCTCCGTCAAAGTAAACAAGGTCGGTCACTGTTTCATCACCGGAGCGGTCAACATCCTGTGCCACGTAAAACTGACGTTCGCCAACAGCCACCAGGTCATTGGCCCGGGTGATCAGGGGGCTGGTCAAGGTCTCAACGTGTTCAAACTGACCGGGACTGTCTTCAAGATAACGCTCGATTTTTTCAGTACCCTTATCCCGGTTTTCGGGATGGTTGATCACAAACAGGTGCCGCTGTCCGGTCGGGTCGATAAAAAGGCTGATGCCGTGGGGATGCAGCTCGGGTCCGTCAATAAGCGCGGATGAAGCTTTAAGAGGGGCTTGGGTCAGGTCCAGAACCAGGATGTCTCCCGGCGGCACATCACTATTGCTTGCACTGCCCTGCCGGTCAAACAGAGAGATATAGGCGAGCCCCTGTTCCCGATCGATCTGAACATCTTCTCCGCTTCCGCTCATGCTGAACCCGGTGCAGGTGCCGTCAAAGTGATTCTCCTTTGTTGCGCATGAATAGAGGCTGAGTGCGGTAAAGAGAATAACAAGTAAGGTGGATATTTTAAGCAGTATTCTATCCATTATTTTTTGTCTCTTTTTTCTGTCTTGGAAAATGTTTATCCGGAAGAGGAAAGGGTTAAACATGTAGAGGGTGTTTACTTGCTAAGCTTCATCCATGATCTGCGCGGCCAGATCAACACAGTCGGGACAGGGCAGTTTTTTTAACCCAAGAATTTTCTCGCAGGTTATCGCACCCGCTTTTTTCAGGAATATGTTTTTAAGCAGTTCTGTTTTTTCAGGGTCATTCAGCAGGCTTTTTGCGGCATACAAAGCGCCGCACAGACCTTCTTCCGCGCGTCCGCCGCCGTAGGCTGAGTAGGTGTCGATCATCTCCTGAGAAACAGCATGTTCTTCCTGGCAGGCTTTCAGAACGGCCTGGGAACAGTTGTAGCCTTCTTCTCCATGAAAATAATCAGATGCTTTTTTAGCGCTCATATCTATCCTATTAAAGTTCGTTACCGGATGGTCCTGGGTTTGCTACGGGATGGTTTTTTTGGTTAGTTTGCTTAGCGCATCCCACATCTTGTCAGGAGTTTTGCAGTTTAGGAGTCTTGTTCTACCCTTGGTTTCCCGAAAAGTGTCCATCATTCCCGCGATAAGCTGCAGGTAAAAAGCGCTTGCTGCGAGAGGAATGACGATAAAAAATACGATTTTTGTAAGTCGGTTGTTGGGTGCGCCGAATTTCAGACCGTCTTTCTTAAGACCTGTTGCAAAGATCAGTCCGCCGCCTTCCACCCCGCGGACGTGGGGAAAGGCAAGGGCATGCTCAACTGCGGTGGGTACAATAGATTCTCTGCTCAGGGCTGCTTTTAACAGGTTTTTTGGTTTTTCCACATAACCTTCTGTAGCCATTTTGTTTATCATTTCTTCAAGGGCTTCGTCCCTTGTTTCGGCTTCAAGTTCGGGGATCATCAGTTTGCTTGATGAAAAGCGGGCGATTCCGGTTTGTGGCGCAGCACTTATTTTGGTGATTTTTTTCAGCTGGCGGGGGAGGGCTTCCCTGTAATAGAGTATCCGGGTGCAGCGGGTGCACTGTATCATCTTTTCCCCGACCTGAACGTCATATGCCCGCATGGTGGGTATAGCCATTCCGCATCCGGTACATATTCCGTCTGCCATGGGAACAACAGCGGTTGAATAATGGGCCAACAGGTCACTGAAAAGTTTATTAATATCAGGCGGAAGGTCTTTTGAGAGTGCTTTTATTGATTTTTCAAGGTCTTTGAGATGTGTTTTTGAGGTTAATGCTTTATGTTCTTCCAGCGAAAAGTTTAAATCCTGCAACTGGATTAATTGGTTTATTACCTGTTTCATCAGTCTCCTTTTAACTTAACTTGTTACAGAACTATTTGTGTATAACTTGTTTTCGTGTAGAATATATAGAATAATTTATATACGGGTGTTTATCAAGAAGAAATATTTAAAAAGGTGCTATGTTATGGAATTTACAAGCAAAAAAATATCACTTTCATTAATTGATAGAAGTGACAAAGCCTTTGAAGTCAGAAGGCGGTCAGGAGATGACCTTCTTAAAAAATCATTAAATAAAGCAGGAATGATAAACAGTCCATATCTCATGTTATCAGATGCTCCTGATAAATATAAAATTATATGCGGATTTAAGCGGATACAGGCCGCTTTTGAACTGGGCTGGAAAGAGATAACCGCCAATGTCATTGATGACTGTCCCGGTGAGAAAGAACTTTTTCTTCTGGCACTTTATGATAATCTTTCAGGTTTTTCTTTCAACCCGGTTGAAAAGGCGGATATCGTAAAAAGCCTTTTAAACTATTTTTCTGAAGAAGAAGTGATAAAAAAGTATCTTTCCTTGCTTGATATGACCCCTGTTTTTAACAGTCTTGAAGAATCACTTTTGATTTCAGCGCTTGATCCTGAGATAAAACAGGGAATCGTTGAGAATACTGTGGCTAGAAAAAATGCAGTGAGTCTTTCACGGATGGGCGAAGACGCTTTGCCGTTATTCCGTCTTTTTTTAAAGGTTAACTTTTCTACCAGTAAACAGGCCGAAATTATTGATAACTGTTGTGATATCTCAAAGAGGGATACGCTTTCAATCGCGGAAATATTAACGGCAAAAGAGATACGTGCGGTTCTTTCACGAGAGGATCTTACCCTTTCTCAAAAGGGAGACAAAATAAGGCTTTTTTTAAGAAGAAAGCGTTTTCCCCGGCTTGTGAGTCTGGAGGATGGGTTTTTGAAGCTTAAAAAGAGTCTGGGCTTAACGAAAAATATAAGATTTGAGTCTCCTCCCTCATTTGAAGGGGATGTGTATTCTCTGCAGATAAATCTAAGGACCGTTGAAGAACTTAAGTCTTCAGCAGATCACCTGAAAAGAGTATCAGAAAGTCCTTTACTAAAGGAGTTCCTGGGGGAAGTAAAATGAAAAGTGATCAAAAGAAGAACGTCGAACATCGAACGTCCAACATCGAATTTTGAATGAAACACATAAATAATTATTCGATTTTGATATTGTTTTTTTATTCAACGCTGGACGTTTATTTTTAAATAATTATAAGATTAAACCACGGCTTTTAGCCGTGCGATCCGAAGAGCTTTTAGCGTTTCGGGGATTAGACTGATTGTTTTAAAAAAATATTTACTTACTTGATTCGCATTGGCGAATGTTGCACTCTTCACTTCTCCAAAGAGCTGTAGCGGTCACCCCGGTATTGGGTGACTCAACTAACAAAGAAAAGGCACCCTTTGTCCGGTCCCGTAAAACGGGATCCTCTTGTTATAAGATTTTTTGCGGTCGGCACCACAAACTCGTCCCGATTCGTCGGGACTCAGACATGCGTTGCCTTAGATCCACAAAAAAACTTATAACTGCGGCTCGGCCAAAATGGGGCCCCGGTCGGATCAGTATCGTTTAGACTTTGCACTTTAGTGCAAAGTTGAACGTTACTAATCTAAAATTAATAAAATAATTACCGAGATGCGCTTCGCAGCTTGCTGCGTAGAGTATCCTTTTTCTACGGTCCCCTTTGGGGACCAAAATAAGGCCACGGCTTTTAGCCGTGGATAATAACTTTTTACCCATAATTGATTGAAAGCTTATGAAAAAGTTTTATCCTGAAAAAATATTTGTGGAAGAGGAGGTTTTAGATCTTGCTCTGACGAAACAGGTGATTGACAGGTGTGCCGGTATTCCTGTTGAGACGGTAACCCGTTCAAAAGATCTCATCGCTAACTATCGGGAAAAAAGATTTTCTCTTTCTGAGGGAAAAAAGAACCTTCTGTTATGCAAAAACAGAGGACGTTTTCTTGAGCCCTGTCCGGGCACAAAAAAAGATTATCTCTGCTGCCTGTATTCCATTTTAAATATCGGTACGGGATGTCCGCTGGACTGTTCGTACTGTGTTTTGCAGGCCTATCTCAACAATCCGTTTATTACTCTTTTTGTCAACCGGCAGGAAATGATGGATGAACTGCAGGCCGGTGACCTGCTCGGCAGAGGAAAGATCACCAGGGTCGGAACCGGTGAGTACATGGACAGCCTTGCTCTTGAGCATCTTACTGATTTTATCCCTTATATTCTTCCCTTTTTAAGGAAAAAGCCGGATATTATTTTAGAGCTTAAGACCAAGACAACACATATCGAAAATCTTATTGATCTTGATCACGGCGGTTCTTTTGTTGTTTCCTGGTCATTAAATGCTGAAAAAGTAAGAATGGCAGAAGAAAAGGGCGCGGCGTCAATAGAAGAGCGGATTAAGGCGGCTTCATTGCTTGTGAAAAAAGGATACCGGGTCAGTTTTCATTTTGATCCTTTAATATATTATCCGGGATGGGAACAGGACTATAAAGAGACCGTGGAGTTGCTTAAACAGAATATACCGCCTGAAAAGATCATGTGGATAAGCCTTGGATCGCTTCGTTATATGCCCCTGCTTAAAAATGTCGCACAAAAGCGTTTTTCTGATACCGCCATATATGCAGAAGAATTTATCTCCGGGCTTGACGGAAAGATGCGTTATTTGCAGGTTCACAGAACAGAGATGTATAAAAAAATGTGTTCGTGGCTTAAAGACTATTCAGAGGATGTCCTGGTGTATTACTGCATGGAGAGCAAGTCTGTGTGGGATCAGACGCTTGGATCCTCACCTTCGTCAAATGCCGGTCTTAAAAAGCTTCTTGATGACAGGGTATAGTCTGGTGCTTAGAGCATAGGCTGTTCAACTAGGCAAACTTGAATCCATTCTAAAATGAACGTTCAACATCCAACATCGAACGTCCAACGTTTAATGAAAACCAACCACAAACGGTTATTTTTTCTTCTTTTCAGCTGTTTTAATGCTTGTCACGAAAATCTTAATTAATTCTTAGGTTTCCAGCAAAAGTTTATTAAGCTGTTCCGCATTTTTAAGCAAAGAAACCTTTTCAATTAACCGGACC
>Ga0222681_1000291_pt1 | contig 17916 bp, 15 predicted proteins | sample AntAcemetage1006_FD_179844 | JGI IMG/M metagenome (GOLD analysis project Ga0222681, IMG submission 179844) | Saline water microbial communities from Ace Lake, Antarctica - #1006 | ecosystem: Environmental > Aquatic > Non-marine Saline and Alkaline > Saline | place: Antarctica: Ace Lake... | reverse complement strand
AAAAGGAGGGAATTTTTTATGTCGAGATTGTTGGATATTCTTGGGTGCAAATATCCCATTATTCAGGGTCCTATCGGGGCCACGAACAGCCCGAAACTTGTCGCGGAAATCTGTGAAGCCGGGGCATTTGGAATGCTGGCAATGGGATTCATAGGCAATGCGGAAGAGGCAAGGCGGCTTGCAGAAGGGGTGCGGGAGCTGACTGATAAACCGTTCGGCGCAAACCTGATGACGATGAATCCCGCAAACCCGGAGATTCTGGAAGTGCTGGCCGAATCGGGAGTAAAAACAGTAACCACCTCTGCGGGTTCCCCGAAACGCCTGTATCCGCTGATCCATGAACTGGGTATGAAAGGTCTTCACGTGATGCTTACCCTTTCATATGCCATAAAGGCAGAGAGTGCCGGTGTGGATGGGCTGGTTGTTTCCGGGGCCGAATCGGGTGGATTGCGTTCTGTTAATCAGGAATCATCAAATATGATCCTTGTTCCCTTGGTAGTGGACCATGTGAAGGTTCCCGTGGTGGCAGCCGGGGGCATTGCCGATTCACGCGGCTACAAGGCGGCACTTGCCCTGGGAGCGGAAGGTGTTCAGGTAGGAACTCGATTTCTGGCTTCAGAGGAAAGCTCCGCGCCCAAGGAATGGAAGGAAGCAATCATCAATTGCTCGGATGGCGGTACAACGCTGCTACCATTGGGAAATATGATGATGAGGGTTATTGTAAACCCCAGGCTCAAAGAACAGATGAGCAATTCGGAAACAGATTTAACCACCGAATACAATCTCATGAATGCTCCCGAGGCATGGGGTACGGGAAAGTTCGATCTTTTCCCGGCGGGTGCGGGTCAGATCAGCGCCCTGATTCACGAGATCAAACCCGTAAGGGAGATTATAGAAGAGATGGTATCGTAATAGGGGTATAATAATATGTATGCGGTAATCATGGCGGGAGGAAAGGGGACCAGGTTCTGGCCCCTGAGCAGAGAAAAGAGACCAAAGCACCTGCTGAACATTACAGGTGATAAGAGTATCATACAGTACACGGTGGACAGGGTAACTCCCCTTGTGGGGAAAAACAACATCCTGATTGTCACCGGCGCGAGCCATTCCGATGAGATCAGAGAACAGCTTCCCCAGCTTCCGGATGAAAACATACTGATTGAACCGGTGGGAAGAAACACCGCGCCATGCATCGGCCTCGCCGCGATACATATAAGAAAGAGAAACCCCGATGCCGTTATGTTTGTTCTTCCCTCCGATCATCTCATCGCGGGCACAAAGAGCTTCCTCGATTCACTCACTACCGCGCGCGAAATGGCGAAAAGAGGTGATTGTCTCGTCACCATAGGCATAAGTCCCAAATGGCCGGAGACAGGATATGGCTACATGGAAAGGGGCAGGCTTGTCGATACTATACAAAAAACCAGTATATATGAAGTAGAGTCGTTCCGCGAGAAACCGGATTCGGCAACCGCGGAGGCATTTCTCAGAGATGGGGGATTCTTCTGGAACAGCGGGATGTTCATATGGAAGGCATCTACCATACTGAACGCAATAAAAAGGCTGCTCCCCGACCTGTACGAGGGGCTTCTGACAATAGAAGACTCCCTCGGCACAAAGCATGAGGAAGAGATCCTTTCTGAAGTTTATCGAGATATAAAGCCGGTTTCCATAGATTATGGCGTGATGGAGAAGGCACCTGGTGTATCCATGATAGAGGGGGATTTCGGGTGGAATGATATAGGAAGCTGGGACGCGCTGTGGGATGTTTTGGATAAAGATGAGGGAGGCAACGCGACGAGGGGAAATACCATAAGCTTTGACACCTCGAATTCTCTCATATACAGTCCCAAAAAGATGGTGGCGCTGATCGGGGTGGAAGACCTTATTGTAGTGGAGACAGAGGATTCGCTCCTCATCTGCAGGAGGGGGTCTTCACAGGATGTCCGAAGGGTTGTGAAACGCCTCGAAGAAAAAGGCATGAAGGAATATCTGTGAACACAACCGAGATAATCGGATTTCTGGCGGCTTTTATATGCGCGGTGTCCATGACACCCCAAGTTGTCAAGATATACCGCACAAAAAAGACTTCCGACCTGTCACTGGGTGCGTTTTCGGTGCTGGCAAGCGGCCTTTTTCTGTGGTTCATCTACGGCTTGCTGATACACTCTCTCCCGATAATAGTGGGGAACGGCATAGGGTTCAGTTTTACCCTGTACATCATAATCATGAAAATACGACACGGGTGAGATATTCATTGCCCGGCATACACAAAAGGAGACAACTAATGAAGATATTCGCGGTAAACGGAAGTCCGAACATGAAAAAGGGGATGACCCATATACTGCTGGAGAATTTTCTTGAAGGGGCCCGCGAGGCAGGCGCGGAAGTGGAAACGGTTTTCCTGCAGAAGAAAAAGATAAACTACTGCCTTGGCTGTTTCAACTGCTGGGTGAAGACCCCCGGTGTATGCGTTCACAAGGATGATATGCCGGAACTTACAGAAAAGGTGCGCCAGGCCGACTGTGTCGTGATAGGAACCCCTCTTTACGTGGACGGAATGACCGCCCAGACAAAAACTTTTATTGATCGCATGATGCCCCTTGCTGATCCTCATTTCGAATTTGTGGATGGTCACTACCGCCATCCAAAAAAGCACGGTGGGGGAAACCCTGATATCGTCCTGGTCAGCGTATGCGGTTTCTATGAACGGGATAATTTCGACGGGCTTATTGACCACGTATCTCGTATATGCCGCAACATGCAGTCCCGTTTTATTGGCGCGGTTGTACGTCCGTCAAGTTACATGCTCGCCCTGCAGGAAGTCCTCGCCGATCAGATAGAAGAGATAAAAGGGGCAGCGCGCCGCGCTGGAAGAGAACTCGTGGAAAAAGGCACATTATCATCGCAGGTTCTTGATGACGTTGCGCGGGACTATCTGCCAAAAGAGGCTTTTCTAAAGGGTTCAAATGAATTCTGGGACAGGTGCATCAAAGAGGGTAAATTTCTCGCCATGTAAGGCGAAAAATCGTCACTCCGGTAAAAACCGGAGTCCAGATGATGATCTGCTGTTTTTATGGAGTGAAAAGACACAATCCCCGCTCCGCCAATGTTTCCCTTCGGCTCACAAGGTGGGTTTTGTATGGAAAGTAAGGGAACAGGAAATAAATAAATGCTGATTCCAAAAACTTTTAATTTCCAATTTTAGTTTAATTTTTGGTTCAAAGACATTTTTTACTCAACATTTATTCATTCAAGATTCTCCGAATCAAGTCCGGAGCAGGCTAAAACTCAACATTAACCATGTCCCTACTTTGGAAAATCACAAAACCGAAAATTGAATCCCCTTCCTATATTGTTGGTACAATGCACATTCGAGATCAACGTGCTTTTTATTTTAATATCTTTCCCATATAGCCTTTCATAACTGAGCTCCAAAAAACTTTATAATTATTTCTTTTTATCTTTCAACCATTTTTTGAATGCACTATTGTTAGAACTATTATACATTTTTAATAGTGGAGGAATAATGCCTACAAAATATTTGAAAGAACTAAATATCTTAGATGGGAATATATGTTTCTTATTTTTGCGAATTGAATTGATAATCTTATTTGCAACATAAGATGCATCTTGTAAAGGCCAAGCAACTGGCATATCACTAGTAGCATTAAAGAACTTAGTCTTTGTAACTATTGGATATATTAATTCAAAATTCTGACCTTTTGACAATTCATATCTATATCCGTCTGCAAAGCCACGTAAAGCAGCTTTAGTAGAACTATAAATTGCATAACCCGGCAAAGAAAAGAAACTCATTGCACTAGCTGTAACAACAAAATTGTAAGGTTTGTCACCTAACAAACTTTTCATTTTTTCAGCAGCATATATTACGCTAAAAGTATTAGTATTATATATTTTTGATAAATGTGCCCAACTAGGTTCGCCAATTTTTTCATAATAAGCAAAACCTGCATTAGCTATGTATAAATCAATACTACCTAATTTTGAAATTGCATATTCAAATAACTTATCTACACTCTCTTCTGAAGATAAATTACAATCAAATTTATATAAATTCTCATTTTCTATATCTGATTTTGATATTGTTCTTGAAGATGCCACTACTTTGCAACTTTGATCTAGTAATTGTTTCATTAATTCGTACCCAATTCCAGAAGATGACCCAGTTATGACTACATTTTTGTTTTCAACTTTCATAATTAACTCTTTTAATTATTTATTTTATTGTTGTCGCTAGTTTATAAGCCGAACTTGTTGCGTTTGCTATTCTTCCTACTTTTTCTGCATCACCTATAATATATAAATTATCAACTTTATCTTTCAATTCTTTATATAATTTATTTTCGGATTTTACACCTATAGATAATACAACATTATCAGCTTTTATTTTCGTTATCTTTTTATTTTTTGGAGAATCTACCGAAATTTCATTAGGAAGTATCTCTAAAAGTTTGGTTGATGGATAAAATTCAACTGCTTTTAATCTTGACAAAGAATCATCTCTATTTTGTAGCCAAGCATCTGGTGCAATTTTTTTCGCCATTTCAATAACACTGACTTTGTTGCCATCAACAAGTAATTTTTCTGCAGTTTCTAGTCCAGTCATACCAGAGCCAACTACTACTACATTTTTATTTGATAATTTAATACTGCCATCAAGAATTTCTGTAACTGTACAAACATTAGGCAAATCAACGCCTTTAATGCATTTAGGTTTGATTGAACTTCCACCTGTTGCGATTATCGTTGCATAAGGTTTCATTTCTTTTATACTTTCTACAGTTGCTAAAGTATCCAACTTGATTTTAACTTTATTTAATTTAGCATGATATAATGCATCTTCGATACACCAATTTATCTTATCTTTTAGTGGTGGTTTGTTTGCTAATTGCAATTGTCCACCGACTTCCTTATTCTTTTCTAAAATAGTTACATCAAATCCTCTTTTTGCTAGTACTGTACCAGCGTACAAACCACTTATACCAGCACCTACAATAACGATTTTTCTATTATCTCCATCTTTAACTATTACTGAACTTTTTTCTCTGCCTAAAGTTGGATTAACTGCACAATCAGCAAAACCATCGTGATAAGAATTTTCCATCATAGTTTCCATACAATACAAACAACAAATACATCTCTTTATCTCTTTTTCTTTGCCATTTTTAGCCTTATTAGACCAATATGGGTCAGCCATATGATTTCTTGCTGATGCTACAAAATCTTGAACACCGTCTTCTAATTGTTTTTCAGCTTGCTCAGGACTACGAATTAAATTAGCTGCAATAACAGGAATTTTTACTGCTTTTTTAACTGCATCAGCCATATAAGCACGCCAACCACATTCAAAGGACATAGGCTCTAACCAATAATTAATTGTATCATAAGTAGCTGAAGAAACATCAATTGCTGCTACTCCTACTTCTTCTAAGACCTTAGCCATTTTTACGCCTTCTTCAAGAACATAACCTTCACCAGGTTTGCCAATTTCTGCGTAGCATTCATCTATTGTCAGTCTAACTACAATAGGGAAATCTTCTCCACATTCTTTTTTAATTCCTTCAATAATTTCTAAAAGAAATCTCATTCTATTTTTAAAGCTTCCGCCATATTCATCCATTCTATGATTGGTATGTGTACTTAAAAATTGTTGAATTAAATATCCATGCGAAGCATGTAATTCTACGCCATCAGCACCTGATTTTTGTACTCTAACAGCACCATTTATAAATTGCTTAACTAATTTTTTTATTTCAGAATGTCTTAAAGCACGTACTCTTCCACCTGACAAGTTACTTTTTTCAACTTTAGATGGGCATACTGCACAAGGTACTCTATCTTTTTCTAATAAATGTTTTCTAGCAAAAGGAACTAAACTAAAAAATAGTTTTCTATAAAATTTAAAATATTTATCAAAAAATATGCTCATAGGCACAGTTTTTATCATTAGACCAACATTTTGTCTGCCAGGATGATGTAATTGTACAAATATTTTACAATCGTGTTTATGTATTCTGTTTACCATTTCTCTTAAAGGTTCTATTTGATAATCTTTACTAACTCCTAGTTGATTATAAGCAGCAGCCCCATGAACATCATTAATCCTAGATATTTCAGTGATAATTAAGCCTACACCGCCTTTTGCTCTTTCCTCATAATAGTTCATCATTCTTTCTGTTGCTTTACCATCAAATTGACCAAGTCCAAGCATTCCTGGTGCAAGCACAATACGATTTTTAATAGTTACATTTCCGATATTTTTTTCTGTAAAAAGTTTTTTATATTCCATAACTCACCTCTATGTTTTATTCTTTTATACTTATAATATATCTAAAGATTTATTCCTATAATAAAATTATAACTGTCTAAGTAGCTAATGTCAATATACAATATAATATTTATTTATTTTATTATACATTTTTAGTCAAATGCCGCCATAATATAGAACGTTCGTTCTATTTGTTGACAACAGCCATTTTTGTCGGAGTGTTGAAATGGTGTATTGACAGATCGAATCAGATAAACAACACTTCAGGAAGAAGCACAGCCCTTAAAGGTGAGAGAATGGGCTGTCCCGCACATACGCGGTCAATGCATATCTTAGTGATAATGGTAATGGGGTCAAGTCTACGCTTGACCCTTGTTGCTGATTGCTAATTAAAACCTTCTATTGTGGTTGTAGGTTTTTAAAACAACAGTACAGAAAGTTATACGTAGCATATTCAGTATTCTTAAGATAATGCATGAAAACTTAAAAATACTTTTTTTGAAAGGTTAAAAGTGTACGTTCAAATCCATCAATTCTCGAACCTGATCTTTCCCGTGTCTTTAAGATTGTAGCCGGGGAGATTTTTGGACAAACTATTTATCCTGACCGGATCTATGTAGTCCATGAATCCTTTTATAACGCTTGTGGACCACAGTTCTCAGGGCAAGCAAACAACCGCAAGCTTACGGACGAGGAACTCATCCGTGCGATCAGGTTCATGGTCGCTGCAGAGTATGAAGCGATTCAACTCTACATGCAACTTGCAGAGTCAACGGACAACAAGCTCGCGATCGAGATACTCAAAGATATCGCCGATGAAGAACGCGTCCACGCGGGAGAGTTCCTCAGGCTTCTTCACGAGTTGGCCCCAGATGAACAGAAGTTCTATGCAGAAGGGGCGGAGGAAGTCGAAGAGGAAATCGGCAAATCGAAATAGAGCATTTCTGTAAGTAACCACCCAACATCTGGATTGAACGCGACTCCGGTAAGGCCGTGAACTGCCTCACCGGAGTGGTATTTCGGGGGCAGGTCTTGCTTTTTGCCACCCCTGAGAAGAATCGCGAAGTGCTTTACGGCATGATTTGCGTTTTGGGGTCAACTATTCTTTTTAAATAATTTCAAATACTTATATTGTTGACAAGGGGGAAACACACTGTTATAATATTTACAAAAATAAAGTGAGTCTCAATATTTTTTGCGACCGTCCCGGCAAGCCCGGCGCGGTTTTTTTGTGCAGTGTCAGGATCTGTAACGATGGACAAAAAGACAATCGATCTCATTGAGACGGCCATCAGCAGGCGAAAGCCTCTGAGGAAGATAACGAATGCCCTGCGGCTGGTTAACGGGCTTGGCGATGCCCTGCCCGGGTTGGTGATCGAGCAGTATGGTGACCGCTGTGTGATCCACCTGTTTGATACGCAATGGATCGCCCGCAAGGAAGCCCTGGCAGAATTTATTGCAGACCGCCTTGGCGCCCGTTACCTCATCATCAAGGAGAGGCTGGATCCACAGGCGCTCAAATCGGAGCAGATCAACGCAACCGTCTATATCGATCAGGTGGCGAGTCGGGTGGTGGTTCGGGAGAACGGCCTTCATTTCGGCGTCGATCTCAATGATGGGCTCAACAGCGGCCTGTTTCTGGATATGCGCCGCAATCGAAAGATCGTTGCCGGACTGACAAAGGGTCTCAGGGTACTGAATTGTTTTGCGTACACCTGTTCCTTTGGTGTATATGCCCGGACCTCCGGCGCGTCGAGCGTCGTCAATGTGGACATCAGCCGCAAGTCTCTGGATCGTGGCCGTGAGAACTATGAACTGAACCGGCTGGATTGCGCCGAGGGTGAATTTGTCCGGGCCGATGCCCTGACGTATATGAAGCTGGGCCTTAAGAAGGGCAACCGCTTTGGTTGCGTGATCCTCGATCCGCCCTCTTTTGCCCGGCATGGTGGAAAAATATTCAGCGTTAAAAAGGATTTTGCCGTCCTGATTGATACGGCGATGAAGATCCTGGAGCCCGGCGGCGTCTTACTGGCGGCTACGAATTTCAGCGGGCTTCCCCATCAGGCGCTGGAGGAGATGGTGGTTGCCGGCGGCAGAGAACGAGTGAAGTCGATCAAGCAACTCGGGCAGGATACGGATTTCCGCGGCAGCGGGCGCATGCCCGAGAGTTATCTGGCGGCCCTGCTGGTCACAACAAGGTAAATACGATACAGATCTGTCTAATGATTACTTGCAGTCCACGTATAGTGGAAGTACAATCAACAAGTATATTCAACTAACCGAAACAAAGGGGAGATTCATGTCTAAGGGAAAAGATGCCCAAAAAACAGTTAAGAAAAAATCAGACAAAACGTTGAAAGAAAAGCGCACTGAGAAAAAAGAGAAGAAGGCCCAAAAGGATAAATTTTAACAGGTTAATCAAATGAGTTTCGAGACGGATACAACTGTCAGGGCTTGATGTCTCTGTGCTTTCATTAAAGAAAAACAACTACGGACAAATGTCAGTCGCATAACAGGTCATTGCTGCCTGCCACGAAAGCGGCGGCTGAATTGAAGCGGTAGCTGTAACCTACGGGTTACAACCCACACAGAGAGTACGAGTGCCAGAAAAAGAGGGAATCGAGGCATATGGACGGGACAAAGCGTGAACAGATACACCCCGGATCACCGGTACACATCGTGTTAAAGAAGGATCAGCGATCCGGAACGCTCACGAAGGGTATCGTGAAAGATATGCTGACGAAATCCCCCTTTCACCCCCATGGGATCAAGGTTCGCCTGGAGGGCGGCGAGGTCGGACGCGTCAAGGAAATCATACAGGAACATAGCGCTGAGTAAGAGAAAAGAAAGCTAAAAAAATGAACCTTTTATCCAGATCTGCCCCGCTGGAAGAGTCCATAGCAAAAATGAAGGCTGTTTTAGCGAACGTTGGATGCGAAACTACTCTTTCGCATGAAAGGCATCCGCTGGAGCACTGTTACTCGGTGAATCTCGTTTCGGTTGAGGCACCCGGTCATATCTACTCCAACGGGAAAGGGATCGTATCGGACGCATCGATTGCGAGCGCACTGGGTGAGTATATTGAACGGCTCCAGACCAATACCTATTTTATCGACTTCCACCTGCCAAATCGAAAACAGTATCCTGATGAGGTCGCCTTTGCCTTTGGCGGGGCATACCTGAACGATGAACTGCGCCTGGTCTATGATCCTGATGGAGAGCTCACTGGTGAAGACCTTGTTGATTACAATAGTGATTATGAGGACAAGATCGTCGCACTGCCTTTTACGAAACGATCGAATGGGGAAACGGTATATTTTCCGGTTAATATCTTGAGCAATCTCTACGTCAGTAACGGTCTGGCAACGGGAAATACGCCACGAGAGGCGCAGGTACAAGCACTCAGTGAAATTTTCGAACGTTATTCCAAGATAGAGATCATCAAAAACGGCTATGCCCTTCCGAGATACCCCGATGAAATTATTGAATCCTTTGATCGACTGTATAGCGACGTTTCAGCACTGCGAAAGGCAGGATATATCGTAGAGGTTCTTGATGCCTCATTGGGGGGGAAATACCCCGTCACCGCTATCTCTTTAATCAATCCGGAGAACTCTTCTCTTTTTGTCTCCTTTGGCGCGCATCCAATTTTAGAGGTCTCACTTGAGCGGACGATGGCGGAATTGATGCAAGGTCGCGAATTGGAAAATCTGGATGCATTTGAGGTCCCGACCTTTGACATGGAAAGGGTCTCGGACGGTTCTAATATTGAGGCGCATTTTGTCGACTCTAACGGGGTGTTGGGGTTTGGATTTTTGAGTTCCGCAAAAAGTTTCGACTATGCGTCGTGGCGCTATCGGGGCGAGGGGCGCGACGCAGAATATAGCTATCTGACTGATATTCTTGACAACATGGGCAAAGAGATGTTTCTGCGTGAATACAACTATCTCGGATTTTATTCCTGCCAGATGATCGTTCCCGGTGTTTCCGAGGTCTACCCTGTTGAGGACCTGATCTATAATAATAGAAACACCGGCAAATGGATCCGGAATATGGTCTTACATTTTGAGGAGTATGATCCTCAGGAGATTTTAGACACTATCGACTCTCTGCATGATTCAATCAATGTCGAAAACTATATCGGTGTTATTTTCGAGAATAGTTTCACCATGCTTGAATTTAAGGCGTACATGCATCTCATCCTTGGCAACACAGATGAGGCTGTGACAACCCTAGAATTTGGGACTAATAAGGTGGGACATATTGTCGCGGAATTGATTCGAATGGACGAGGAAAAGCTGGTGTGGGAAGAGTATGAAGAGGCCCTGACTAACATCTTTGGGCGAGAAAGAGTCGAAAAGGCCTTGCGTATCGTAAAGGGTGAAGAGTCCCTGGTAGATACAACACTTCATAATGACTATCACAATATGCTTAAAATGTACGACAGACTGGAGCGTAAAAAACAGGCTGGTCTTTTTCATCTTGAATAAGACTGCTCAGGAAAAGTGGAATCAGGCGGCTCTGTAATGATTGATCTTGTGAAAAAGTTTTTTGGGAAAGGGGCACAGAATGGCTCCACAGGGAAGGAAGACTCCGTTCATGATATTCGTATCGCGACCTGCGCCCTTCTCCTCGAAATGTCTCAGATAGACGGTGAGTTCAGCGAGTCCGAGAGAGAAGGTATCGTCTCAGCTATCAAGAAGGAATGCGAGGTGGATGATGAATATGTCTCGGAAATCATCGAGACTGCCGATAAAGAGCTGAAGGGAAGTCTGGACCTGTGGCAGTTTACCAGCCTTATCAACCGCAACTATACACAGGAAGAGAAGATCAAAATAATCGAAACGGTATGGCACATCGCCTACACGGACGGCAGACTCGACAAACATGAGGACTTTCTTGTTCATAAGCTGGCAAATCTGCTCCGCCTGACCCACCGTCAGCTCATTGATGCCAAGGTCAAGGTGCGTAAAAGTATGGGAATCAGCGGCGAAAGCCGGTAAGACTGTTTATTGGTAACCCCTGCACCATTTCCCATGCCGTGCAATGCGGCCTTTAGGAATTGATTCTTTTATTGGAACAGATGATACGTCTCGGACCATCCGCGTCAAACAAACAACCCTGGCGCGTCATCAGAGACGGCACACAATGGCACTTCTATGTGCAGCGCACGAACGGCTATGGCAGGCGAAACACGACCCTCTTTCACCTGGCCAATATGCAGCGGATCGACATGGGCCTTGCCATGTGTCACTTCGAACTCACCCTTCGGGAGATGGGTCTGTCCGGACAGTGGATACACGCCCAGCCGGGCATAGAGAAACCTGACGAGCTGACTGAATATATCGTCACCTGGCAGGGTAAATAAGGTGCGATCATGATATATAATTTTGACAGACCAGTTGACCGGCGCGGCACAAACAGCCTGAAGTGGGACCTGTACAAGGGGAAAGACATCATTCCGCTGTGGGTGGCGGACATGGATTTCCAGACCTCACCGGCGATCATCACCGCCCTGCATGCCCATGTCGATCATGGGGTATTCGGGTATACCCTCGTCCCCGATGAGCTGATCGATGTGGTTATCGAAAGGCTCGCCGCACAGTATGGGTGGAAGATTCAGCGCGACTGGATCGTGTGGCTCCCGGGTCTGGTCACGGGGATCAACGTGTCCTGCCGCGCCGTGGGCGATATCGGTGATGAGGTCCTGACCATGACACCAGTCTACCCACCCTTTCTGTCGGCCCCGGAAAACTCTTCACGGAAGCTCCGATCAGTTCCACTGGTGGAAAAAACGGGGGGATGGGAGATCGACTTTGACCTCCTGAAGCGTGCCATAACGCCGCGGACGCGAATGCTCCTGCTGTGCAGCGCCCAGAATCCCACCGGGCGGGTCTTTACCCGCGATGAGCTTGCAACCCTGGCGCAGATATGCGAGCGGCACGATATCGTGATCTGTTCCGATGAGATCCACTGCGAACTGGTGCTCGATAAAGGCATAGAACACATCCCCACTGCGGCACTGGGCCCGGAAGTGGAAAGGCGGACCATAACCCTCATGGCACCCAGCAAAACCTTCAACATACCGGGGCTGGGTTGTTCGTTCGCCGTCATTTCCGATGAACCGCTCCGCTGGCAATTTCTGCGGGCGATGAAGGGCATCGTGCCCCACGTCAATGCACTGGGATATACGGCGGCGCTGGCCGCCTACCGTGACAGCCGGGACTGGCACCTGGCGCTAATTGACTATCTCAGAGAGAACCGGGATATCGTCGAGCGCGCTATCGAAGCAATGCCGGGCATCTCCATGCAGCACGTGGAGGCCACCTACCTTGCCTGGATCGATACCAGGCAGACCGGCATGGAGAACCCCGTCAAAATCTTTGAGGAAGCCGGGGTGGGCCTCTCTGACGGCAGGCCGTTCGGCGCGGAAGGGTTTGTGCGATTGAATTTCGGCTGCCCCCGGCCAGTGCTAGAGGAGGCCCTACAGAGAATGCGGAAGACTATCCGAAAATAGTGGCCTTCTTCCATTTCAACCCACTATTGTGTAAAAAAGGAAGAAGCTGTCTCCCTCTCCCAAATAACACCTGGAAACTTTTTTTGTAAAGAAGAGACAGAAAACCAAAAGCCGTTTCAGAACTCTTTGCCTAACGCTTTGACCGTATAGTACATGATGTGCAAACAGATCCTGACAATCCTTTATGTTTTAAAATGTAGTCAAGGAGAGAGAAATAATGTTTCTTGTAGACAATCCATATATCTCGGAATTTTTCAAAATGACTGTCAGAGATAATGCCATCCCTGTGGTCGGTACGGATATATCAAAAGAGTTAGGCCTGTATAGTGGAACAAAAATCATTAGCGAAGATAGCGCCATTGAAATGGTTAGAAAGTCAGACAATCCAATCATCTATACTACATCGGAAAATGCAATAAGTTGGATTGCACAGCACTTAGCCTTTAGCAATCTTCCCGGGAAAATAGAGCTATTTAAAGATAAACTGAGATTTCGGAAACTGACACAATCACTTTTTCCAGATTTCTATTTCAAGGGGGTTTATGTTGAAGATTTAAAAAATGTTCAGTTCAACGAATTACCATTACCATTTATCATCAAACCAACGGTTGGTTTTTTTAGTATTGGAGTTTACAAGGTTTCAAGTCGTGAGGAATGGATTCATACAATTGATTCAATACGTGCAGAAATAGATCAGGCAGAGGATTTGTACCCTGAAACGGTATTGGACACCCGTTCATTTATTATTGAACAATGTATTAACGGCGAGGAATTTGCGGTGGATGCATATTATAATTCGACCGGTGAACCCGTTATTCTCAACATTCTCAAACATGCTTTTTCTTCAGATACTGATGTCAGTGACAGGATTTACATTACATCCAAAGAGATTATCGAAACCAATCTTGAAGAATTTACAGATTTTGCAGGGAAGATTGGCAAATTAGCCGGTGTAAAAAAGTTTCCGGTACATATTGAGCTTAGACGAGACAAAGACGGTGTTTTATTACCAATAGAAGTAAATCCGATGCGATTTGGTGGTTGGTGTACGACCCCGGATATGTCTTTCCTGGCCTATGGATTTAATCCTTATGTGTATTATCACTTACAAAAAAAACCCGACTGGCCAGAGCTTCTCAAAGGAAAAGAAGGGAAACTCTTTAGTATCATTGTATTAGATAATTCGACCGGCATAGACGTACATAAGATTGAATCATTTAATTATGAAAAACTGGTTTCCAATTTTGAAAAACCGATAGAACTAAGAAAAATTGATTATAAAAAACATCATGTCTTTGGTTTTTTGTTCACGGAAACCAGGGAAGATAATTTTATTGAACTTCAAAATATCCTGGATTCAGACTTGAGTGAATTTATAGTAACCGATACAACGGGGACAGTTGACCGGTCGTAATTGTATCATTAGTGGAGAAATGAGCGTGATGTGCACTGTGTGAAAAGAACAAAGAGAGAGTGGGAGCAAAACAGGAACAACTGCCCCGATGTAAAAGTATTATGAATGAACTGATGCTATTTACGGATGGAAGTGTGAATACTCATTTAAATATTGGATATGGGGCGTACCTGGCTGTGTCCGAACGTGGGCTTTCGTTGGATTTACCCGGACCATACGTGAAAGTGAGGCGATTTGAGCATACGTCTTCAACGAAACTGGAATTGCAGACCCTATTATGGGCGCTCAGCGATATTAACACAGTGGGAAGCAAGGTGATTGTGTATACGGATTCTCAAAACATCATGGGACTGCAGGGAAGACGTGCCCGGTTTGAGGAAAATGAGTATCGTTCAAGGAAAGGTAAGCGCCTCAACAATTATGAACTGTATCAGGAATATTATAGAATGACCGATCAGTTGGACTGTGAATTTGTTAAGGTGCGTGGACATCGGGTATCACATCAAAAAGATGATATCGACAATCTTTTTACTCTTGTGGATAGGGCTTCAAGGAATGCGCTGAGAGAAGATAATCGGTGACCTGTCGTTGAGGAATTTATCAAGGGTTTAAATATTGGGCACGTCGTGAGTGGGGTCGAGAAAAACGCGGGCTGGCTCTATTTATTCTACTCCAACACTAAGCGTCTTCGTATTCCTGATAGATAACATGCCCGCAGCTCTTGCAGTGCGACGCGTCCCTGTCATGATAACGAAGGCCGCATTGCGGGCAGGTAACATCCTGCTTCGCCGCGATAAGTATCCACTCCCTTACAAGACGGCTCACCTGCCAGGGTATGAGAATAATCCCTGAGAGAATCATCAACACCGTTACCATTCGTCCCGCCTCCGAAAGCGGAATAATATCACCGAAACCGACTGTTGTCAGGGTCACTACCGTGAAATAAAAGGCGTCACCAAAATTTTTGACAGCCGGGTTGACCGGACTTTCAACGGCATAGAAGAGACCTGAAGAGATGAAAAATATCATAAATATTGTAATCAGAAGCTGTACACCCTTCAAGACATGCACAGTGATATTCCCGAAGAAAAAATCTTGGGCCGTCGTATAACGCAAAAACCTGAAGATCCTGAAGACACGGAAAACCCGTATCAGACGGAGGAACCCCACATGGAGTGCGATACCGAAGATAGGACACACAAGAAGCGCCACCGTAGGCAGGATCGCGATGAGATCTATCACACTGTAAATATCGACTAGCTGTTTCAGCCTTTTCTTTGATCCATAGAGCCTTGCCGCGTACTCGATGATGAAGAATGCCACAATCACAATTTCGGTATTCCAAAGGATGCCGTGTACTGTCTCAGACAGATCGTATGTCTCAACGACAAGAATGGCACATATGACAAAGTTGAGAATTATGATAAATACATCGATCAGCTTTCCCAGCGGCGTCTTTGAGTCAACAAGATAAAACTGGATGGTTTCCCGGAAGCTATTCATAGACAAGAATCCCGTCTTTTGATTTCAATATGTTATAACCTTATACATACATTTTCACTTTTTTCAAAAAGATTTCCGCCTTGGGCCTTACTTTCCAAAGCCCAACCCTCTCGTCAACAAGCACAATTAACGAAACACACCACACTTCATGCTGAAATTCCTTGATATTTTCGTCTTAGGGTGTATTATCTCAATCAACTCGACGAAGTATAGAGATTCTTTTAAAAACTTATGACGTTTCATCCACAGCCGACAGAGGAGGGAGCCGTGGAGTGATTGAAGACAGAACCCCGTTTCTTGAGAAAAGATAGCGGGGTTTTTTGTTTGATCAGTTGCGGAAAAGGGCGCTGTTGTCCCTGTCTCTAAGAGAAAAGGGGATTGCCAAGATGACTATACCGAAACCACTAATTGATGCAATAAGAAGCGGACAAGTAGTTTTATTTTTGGGTGCTGGGGCATCTTTGGGAGCAAGTCATAAAGGCAACGCTATCCCACCTTCGGGTCAAAAACTAGCAGATCTAATAGCAACAAAATTTCTAGGTCCTGAATTCGTTGGCCGACCATTGGAAAACGTAGCGGAAATAGCAATTTCAGAAAATAATTTATTCACCATCCAAGAATATATTGCGTCAATATTTAATGAGTTTTATCCGGCAGATTTTCATAAGTTGATACCAACTTTTAAATGGCAGGCTTTAGCTACAACTAATTACGACCTAATTATCGAGAGAACATATAGCGAAGTAGAGCGTAAATTGCAGGTGCCTGAAGTTTTTAAGAAGAATGGTGAGAGGATTGAAAGCAAACTTAAAAAACTGAACAGTGTCGTCTATCTTAAATTGCATGGTTGTATTACTCAAATTGATGATATTAATATTCCCTTAATTCTCACACCAGAACAATATATCACTCATAAAAAAAACAGGTCTAGATTATTCGATAGGCTTACAGAACTCGCTTACGAATTCCCATTTTTATTTGTTGGGTCTAGTATCAGTGATCCAGATATTCGTTCAATCCTTATTCAATTAAATGAACTTGAAGAGGCAAAACCCAGATCATATCTGATTGCTCCTCAGGTTACAGATCCTGAACAAAGATTCTGGGCAGGAAAGAAGATTACCACCATTAAAATGCCTTTCGAAGAATTCCTGAACACATTGAACGTTAAGATCCCAAAGGAGTTACGTGTTTTAGCTACCTACCTAGAAGAGGTTGAACATCCTGTTCAGAGCCGTTTCAAGGTATCAGCTGCAGTTGAACCAAGCGAAAGTTTAATGACAATGTTAAACAGAGATATGGAATACATCCATCCAAATATTAAGTCTTCGAAAGTAGATCCAATAGCCTTTTATAAAGGTTATTTTAAAGATTTGTCTCCTATTATTGATGATTTCGACGTTAAAAGGCGAATTTGTGATGATATCATGTCAGAAGTTATACTAGAATCAGAGGAAGAAAGGGCCGAGCAAGTACAATTTTATTTAATTAAAGGTCACGCCGGTTCTGGTAAATCTGTAATTTTACAAAGGCTTGCATGGAATGCTTCGTGCGATTTCAACAAGCTGTGTTTAATAATTAAACAGTCTATGTGTCCAGAATATGACCCTTTGTTAGAACTATATAGACTATGTAAAGAAAGGATTTTTCTTTTTGTTGACCCAGTTTGTGAATATATTGATTTAGTCGAAAATTTTATTCTCAGAGCACGTAAAGATAAAATACCTTTAACCATTGTGGGGGCAGAGCGCAACAATCAATGGAATGATGATTGCGACAAGCTTGAAGCATATCTAACTGATACTTATGATATCAGGTATTTGAATGAAAAAGAAATCGAGCAATTAATAGGTCTTTTGACTAAACACAACTCTCTTGGGCATATGAAGGGAATGACCTTTGAAAAACAAAAGCAAGAACTTTCAAGAAAAGCCGGAAGGCAACTCTTAGTAGCACTCCATGAAGCTACAGCAGGAAAACCATTTGAAGAAATAATTTATGATGAATATGAATCTATATATTCTCCGCAAGCAAAAGCTTTATATCTAACTATTTGTATTTTGCTGCATATTCCGGTGAAAACTGCCACCTGTTCCGGAAATAACCTTACCACTTTTCAATCATCCAATTCCCTTGTAGACAGCAATACCAAAGTGGCAGGTTTGCGTCAATTATTTGCGTAGATTTTTC
>Ga0222681_1000281_pt1 | contig 18114 bp, 20 predicted proteins | sample AntAcemetage1006_FD_179844 | JGI IMG/M metagenome (GOLD analysis project Ga0222681, IMG submission 179844) | Saline water microbial communities from Ace Lake, Antarctica - #1006 | ecosystem: Environmental > Aquatic > Non-marine Saline and Alkaline > Saline | place: Antarctica: Ace Lake... | reverse complement strand
GGCATTTCAAGGTAAGGGGGGGGGTATGGAAAAACTGACGGGACGCCATTATATGGTTTCTGCGTTGAAGCGGCAGTATGCGGACCGGATCCCGACTACCGTATTGATCGGGCCGTATTGCTCAAAGCTGACCAATTACACTGTAAGGGAGATCCTCAAGGACGCTAAGAAGAGCGCTGAAGCCCATCTCGCATTCTACGATAGATTTCAGCCTGATAGCGTAATTGTATACAACGACATTTTCCTTGAGGTTGAGGCTATGGGATGTGAACTGGACTTCCCTGAAGACAACATATCTCACCCAAAATCTACCTTGCTGAAGGATCAGTCCCAACTTGTTAGCCTAAAGGTGCCTGATCCAAAAAAAGACGGCAGACTTCCCTATTTTCTTGAATTGTGCGACAGAGTCTCTGCCGGGGTAAACAAGACCGCCGCTGTTGGACTCGGACATTCAGGACCCTGGAACTTGGCTATGCATCTCAGGGGTGCGGAACAACTCCTGATCGAGTGCATTACTGAGCCCGAATTCGTCCATGAATTGATGAAATTCACCACAGAGGTTGTTCGAACCGTGGGCGATGCCGTAATAGAGGCCGGATTCTTGCCATCTCTCGGAGAAGCCTTTGCTTCGTGCAGTCTGATTTCTCCTGAAATCTACCGGGATTTTATAGGACCCTGCCACAGGGAACTCTGTGAATATTTCAGGTCTAAAAAGGCCCCCATGACCCTCCATATATGCGGGTATATTGATCCAATTATGGAGCATGTCATTGATACCGGGATCACTTTTATCAGTCTGGATGCCCCCTCATCCCTAAAAAAAATGGTCGAACAGTCTAACGGCAAATTAACGATCATGGGGAACGTGCCAACTTCCCTGTTTGCAACCGGAACCCGTGAAGAGATGGAGAAAGCAATCACAGACTGCATAGAGACAGCTGCAGAAGGGAGCGGCTATATCCTTGCCTCCGGTTGTGAGATCCCTCTCAATTCAACTGAGGACAGAGTGGAGCATTTCTTCAGATACGCCCATGACTCCGGCAGGGAATTCACGTCAAGGTTGGGGGAGAAGGAGAATATAGACTGAAAAAGATGATCCGGGAGGGAAAAAAATCCACTACAGGGGCCAATCCAAGGCCTTCGAGCCCAGAAAGGGAAAGGTCTCCCTTTCACAGACGGGCCTCACGCAAAAAGGGAAAGAAAATTATCCGTGCCGGGGATTCACCCGCACCCACAACCGGAACTGTATTAGAAGAGAGATGGGACGCTTCACAGTTCAAAGTCCCGCCGTTAGAAGGCAAGACCCGGTTTCACGATTTTGGGTTTCCCAATCCGCTCCTTCATGCCATCAGCGATCTTGGCTTTGAGTACTGCACACCGATCCAGGCTGAAATTCTTCCCAGCACACTGTCGGGCAAGGATGCAAGCGGCCGGGCCCAGACCGGTACAGGAAAGACGGCCGCCTTTCTGATCGCTATCATTACCCGGATACTGAATAACCCCCTTCAGGGAAAACGAACACCTGGCACACCCCGGGTTCTGATCCTCGCCCCCACCCGGGAGTTAGTGCTTCAGATCTCCGAGGAGGCCCGGGATCTCTCCAAATACTGTGCTATAAAGGTTATTTCCGTATTTGGAGGCATGGATTACGTCAAGCAGAGAAACCAGCTTATCGCCGGTTCGGTCGATATCGTCGTGGCAACCCCTGGAAGACTACTCGACTTTCAACGGCGACACGACCTTAGCCTGAAAAGGGTCGAGGTGTTGATCATCGACGAGGCCGATCGTATGCTCGACATGGGTTTTATTCCCGATGTACGAAAGATCATTCACAGCACTCCGTCAAAAGAGAAGCGCCAGACCCTGCTCTTCAGCGCTACACTGACCGGACAGATTACACGCCTCGCCTCAGAGTGGACTCGCAGCCCTGTAACCGTTGAGATCGAACCGGAGCAGGTCGCGGTCGATACAGTTGAGCAGATTGTCTACATCGTGACCACGGACGAGAAATTTGCGCTGCTCCTGAACATCATCATCCGGCAGGACTTGAGCCGTGCCCTGGTTTTCTGCAACAGGCGGGACGAGGTGAGAAGGCTCTCGGAGATGCTGACCCGCTACGGCATTAACTGCTCCATGCTCTCCGGGGAGGTCCCCCAGCAAAAACGGCTCCGCCGTCTTAACGAATTTAAATCCGGAAAGATACGGGTACTGGTGGCAACGGATGTAGCCGGACGCGGAATTCACATCGAGGGTATGGATCATGTCATCAATTTTAAGCTGCCGCATGATCCAGAGGATTACGTACACAGGATCGGGCGCACTGGTCGGGCCGGCGCCACTGGCACCTCGATCAGCTTCGCCGACGAAAGAGATGCCTTCTTCATCCCTGCCATCGAGGAGTTTATGGGCCGCAAGTTGGAATGTATGGAGCCGGAGGAAGAATGGCTCACCATGCCTGAGGGCGTTCATCCAAAGAAAAGACATAAATCCCGGCACCAAAGAAAGCCCGGCGCCTCAACTCATGGGAAAACCCGAAAGGGTAAGCAGTAATCATAATGCTATACTATGTTTAAAGCCACCCCTATCTCTTCTTTGATGCCTTGTCGATATCGATGATTTTTTCCCCTTTGATGTAATCCGTTGTTTCATATACGGTAATATTTTCAAACTTATTAGTAATACCCTTTATCCGATCATACTGTCTTTTGATTTCCTTTAAGTCTTCATTTTCAGGATCTTTTTCCAAAATCTCACCCAAAAGGAGAAAAATATATTGCAGCGGCTGATTTATTTCGTGACACGCGGTAGCGGCAGTTTCAAGGACACCTTGCAGTTTTTCCCGTTTCAGGCGTTCCTGCTGGGCACGATGGCGAGCAGTAATATCGCGTGTTACAGCGATAAGGCACTTCTCGTCGCCATAGTCTATGACTTCAGCCGACCAGAGCATATTCCGAATCTCCCCGGATTTCATGCGGAATTCGACTTCGAGGTTACGGACCACACCCTTATCCCGGAGCGTTTTGACCATCTCCGTCCGCTTATTCGGATCAGCCCAGATCCTCAATTCGCTTGAGGTGCGGCCAAGAACCTCGTCCTTCGTATAACCGGTGGAGCTTAAAAAGGTCTCGTTAACGTCGACATAAAAACCATCTTCCAGAGTACTTATAACAAACCAGTCAGGGCTGGAACGGAAGGCTTTATGAAATTTGTCCTCTGATATGTTTAAGGCCTCTTTTGCCCTCTCATGTTCGGTATGATCCATGAAATATCCGAGGACTGATCTTTTACCCTTGAACTGGATTGAGGTAACCGTTTCTAAAATCCATCTGATCTCACCATCCTTTGTCAAAACCCGGTGCTCGTATGGGGAGTGGCTTTTCCCCTTCAACATCTCCACGGCGCAGCGCTTCACCTTTTCTCTATCTTCAGGCAGCACAATCCCGAGAGAGTCCGTACCCAAAAGATCCTGTTCGTCAAAGCCCCCGATCCTCAGGAATTCCGGATTCATGAATAAAAATTTACCATCCTGAACAATGTAAATGCCGATAGGTGAATCTATGAATATATTCGCAAAAAACGTGGCATCCTGATCAGGGGGTTCATCTGAATTTGTCAAGCCATTAACCAAATGGCTTTCCTTATTATCGTTATTGGTCATAGTGGTTATCCTCTAAGAATTGATAAACCCATAAAGAGTCACAAAACAGACTTTTTACGAGAAAAATGTCGACTCCTCTCAATGGTCGCGAATTATAGAGGCATAGATCCCCAAGGTAAAGAGAAATTTCACGGCTGGGGAAAATGGAGGGAGCCCCTTCAGAATATTTCGGGAAGGCCCTTTTTCATATAAGCAAGATACAGGATGCAGGATGGAAAAGGGCCTTCCCCTCAAATCAGGTGCCCTATTGAGGCTTAAAAATAAGGAGCCAGGCATGGGCGATCAGGATGGTGATTATCATGAATGGGAAGGCGGTTTTCATGAAACCGATAAAGCTGATCCTGTAACCCCTTGATTCTGCGATCCCCATGGTTACCACATTTGCGGATGCCCCGATAATAGTTCCGTTCCCGCCGAAGCATGCCCCGAGCGCAAGGGCCCACCAGAGGGTATTTTCTGAACCCGGAATCACGCTACCGAGATAGGCCACAATAGGCAACATGGTGGCTGTAAAGGGGATGTTGTCAACAAAGGCAGACATGATGGCGGCTACCCAGAGGATCAGACCGCAGGCCATCAGAAAATTACCTGCTGAGAGGTCCAGAATCCAGTCTGCAACCAAGGCCAACAGGCCGCTTGACTCCACTGCCCCGACCATAATGAAAAGGAAGATGAAGAACATCAGCGTGGGCCACTCAATGTCCTTTTCGATTAACTGGATCAGATTCACCTTTTCCGTTATGATTGCAATAGTCAAGAGGATAGCCGCTCCCATCAACGCTGCCACGCTGACCTCCATATGCCAGTAGCCATGGCTCAGGAAAAGGAATACGACAAAGCCCAAAACAGCTAACCCATACGTGAGAAGCCTTGGATCCGTGATCGGGTATTGTTCTTTCAAGACCTTGATATATTCCTGCACGTTTTCTACTTTGGCAGACGCATAGTGCTTGCCCCACACGAATTTGGTAAAAATGATGAGGGCCACCATGCATACCACACAGACAAGGGAAAGGGCGATCACGAAATCCATGAAGGTCAGGCCGGCGTAGGAGCCGATCATGATATTGGGCGGGTCGCCGATAAGGGTGGCCGTACCCCCTACGTTAGAGGCGAGGACGAGAGGTATCAGGAGGTGAAGCGGATTAATGGAGAGTGAAATGGCGATCTCAATGGCCACCCCTGTTAACAGGAGCATGGTGGTTACATTGTCTAAGAATGCGGAGGAGACTGCCGTAAATATCATCAGGTAAACCGTGAGGAGGAAGACCTTCCCCTTGGCTAATTTGTAGGAGACGTAGGCACACCACTGAAACAAGCCGGTATGTTTCAAGACTCCGACGATGATCATCATCCCCATAAGGAGAAAAACCACGTTCATGTCAACGGAATTAATGGCGCTGTCAAAGGAGAAGATGTGATACTCGGGATTAATGGTGCCGATGGTGTAGGATATGACCAGCATCAGGACTCCACCCAACATGGCGGCGACGGTCCTATGAAGTAATTCAAAGGCAATAAGTACATAGGCCAAAATAAAGATAACGGTAGATATCCAGAAGGCAGGCCCCAAGACCCTATCAAGATTGAGATCTTCACTGATATAATAATGATCCCCTTTTTGCGCCAGCTCCGCCCCATTGAATTCAAGGGTCCGGGACGCGAAGCTGGCCTTGGTGGCTTCTACCTCGATAGTGGAGGTCTGAATTTCACCCTTTTTCAATTGAAAACGGGATACATATTTGCCGTTATGGGCGGTAATTACCCGACCAACCTCTTTGCCGTTGACTGAAATTACAATTTCTGCTTCATCAATCGGTTCTTTATGGCTGTCAAGGACAAGACCTGATATATTGACGGTGTCGCCGCCAGGGATAATCGCCTTTGGGGGGCCACCCTTAGCGCCATGACCGCAAAGGGCAGGAGACGCCATTAATGTTAGAATGAGGATACTTGTAACAACAAAGAGATGCTGTAAGGGTTTCATGAAACTAATTCCTCCTATTACACAGATCGGTTCCAGGTTCCCCGCACAGCGGGATCTTCGACAGGGTTCAAGGTTCAAAGGTTATAGGCTACTGATATCCTCAATCCCGCTCATCGGGGACGCTTAGATTGGGCAGATAAGCGCAGACTTCGAAAGGGGCGTTTTGCAAAGGTCCCGGGTCGAAATTGAGAGGGAACTTATCAAAGGAGCCTTTGATCTGTCAAGGAAAAGGTGGGAATAGTTCCGCGATTATTGACACCGTCTAAGTTTCCGTGCTACATGATGAATCAGGTTATGGCAACACAGACTTTTCTTATCAAATCTCTCTATATCCAAAATACCATAATGCTCTTTGTCTCAGGAGTGGTGGTATTTTTTTTGGTTTACTCTCTTGTTAAAAGGAAGCCAAAACACCTAATAGCCTCTCTTGTCTGGATGATTATAGTCGTTTGGTTTTTCAACAGCCCTTTTTTTGGTTTCAGCGCTGTATCCGTGAGTTCTGAGGGCATTCGCCTGAACTATGGGGTCCTCTCCCTGAGAAACGACCTGCTTCCGATCGATTCTCCGTGGAAGGTTGAGACCCATTTATCAGGCCTAAGGAAAATGAAAAAACTCTACCTTATCAGGATCGCCGACCATGAAAGCATGAAGGTGCGCCGGAATGTGGGACTCGGTCTCCTTGAGAAAATTGGGGGCACCATAGAGGATATGAAAGCCCAAAAGCTGGGGGACAGGAGGGGGCTGTCTCGATTACGGCATCCTCAGGAGGATACTATCGGTTGACCGTGCAGAGGCCAGATTTCCTGGAATCCTAAGATTTAAAATCGGGATGGCATGGGGAGTTATGGCTGTAATGTGCACCATCGTTTTTTGCCATTTCACTCTTCCCTTCCCTTACTATAATCCCATTAGTTTCTGGAGATCAGGGTGCTTTGACATAACCCGCAAGAACTGCTCCGTACGCCGTTCTACCCGACGCTTGAGAATACTTGTCGCACTTTTCATGAATTTGTAGCCTATTGTATGGTCCTCATCAAGAAGTTCCAAAAACCTGTCTCCAGGGACTGCCACAACTTCGCACGGCTCAACGCATATGGCAGAGGCGTGGTACTTTGATCCAGGAAGTAGGGCAGACCAGCCAAAGGAATAGCCTGGTTTGACAGCCTCAAGAGAAATCATAATTACTTCTGAGGCCTCTACCTCCAAAATCACTTTTCCCTTGAGCAGCATATAAAAATAGTCCGCCTCCTGCCCCTCCTCAAAAATAACGTGCCGTTCTCCGAAAATGTTCAACTGGGTCAAGGGTCGCATATTTTCAAGCATCGGCTGTGTCAGGTTGTCAAGCACGCTGATTTTTTTCAGATCCTCAATAGAAACCATGAAACATCCTCCCTCACAAAGTTGGGATTTCTCTCCAGGAGGCTGTCCGAGAATGGCTATTTTTCGCAATCTCTGCGTCAGACTCAGATTTTAATCCTCAAAATACTCAATGTATTCCTGCGGTTAAAATCTTCGCCTTCCTTGACCTTGCAAAAAATTTCTCATTCTCGGACAGCCTCCTAGTCTTGAACAGGTAAAATACTCAGGATTTTGAGCCACTCAGCTCAAAACAAAAAGCAACACAATAAAAAACCCCGCCACTCCCGCTCCAATCCCCACCGGGAGTGTTCCTTTCAAAAAGTCATTATACACATTCATCTTTTTCATCTGCAGCACTTCTCCCCTCGACCCTGTCAAAATCCAGAAGCTCACCATTCCAAGAAGGATGAATCTCGGGACAACATCCTTGGAAATCCGGGCCAAAGAACCTGTGATGCCACCAACGAAAACACGTTCACAAACCCTGTTGATCTTATTAAGAGTCCTGTCCATCACATGGAAAAAGAGTCGGCCACCCTTACGGTAAAACCAGTCCGCGTCCAGATTGATACACCTCATCTCGGCCGGATAGATGCCGGATAGGAGGAGAAGGGTAAAAGCCAGGGCAGAAAAGAAGAGGAGTTGGGTCTGACCTACCACGTGGGGTGCAGTGTAAGGCACATACTCCACGGGATAAGGGAGCAGGCTATAGAGGGCACCGGGAAAACTACCAATAAAAACAGACAGGAAGGCCGCAATGCCCATGGCGAGGAGCATATGGATCGGGGCCTCCTTGGGTCTCATGCCCGAATCGTGGGAGAAAAATGCAAAATAGGGAATCTTAATCCCTGCGTGATGGAATACACCGGCCGAGGCAAAAAGGAGAATAAACCAGATGATCCTCATGTGCCCGCCGGCCGCCGCATCCATCACCATGGACTTGCTGACAAAACCGCTGAAGAACGGGAACGCGGATATGGATGCGGCCCCCACCATGCAAAACACGCATGTAAGGGGCATGGTCCTGTACAGTCCCCCTAAGTCAGTACCGTTGATTTTTCCTGTACGATACATGATAGCGCCCATGGACATAAAGAGGAGGGCCTTGAATAATATATCATTAAAGGCGTGACAGACAGCCCCATTGATCGCCAGGGCTGTCCCGATCCCGATTCCGCACACCATGAACCCCACCTGGTTAATGAGGCTGTAGGCAAGGACTCTCCTCAGGTCGTTCTCAATAACCGCGTAAAAGATGGGGAACCCTGTCATGATGGCCCCGATCCATATGAGGGCCTCTGTTCCTGGAAAGGCCCTTGCCAACGCATAAACCGCGACCTTTGTGGTAAAGGCGCTCAGGAAAATGGTTCCGGTAATGGTTGCCTCGGGATAGGCATCGGTGAGCCATGTATGGAGGATAGGCCAGGCGCAATTGAGGCCAAAACCGAAGAATATCAGGTACGTTCCCAGGCCGTTCAGACCTAAATATCCGAATTCTATGGAGCCGGTTTGATTCACATGGAGCACAATACCTGCCAGGAGGCAGAGACCCCCGGTCGCATGCACCAACAGATACCTGAACCCCGCACCGAGGGCCGCATTTGTGCGCCGGGCCCAGATAAGAAAAATGGAGGATACTGTCAGCATTTCCCAGAAGACGAAAAATGAAAGAAGCTCTCCAGCAAAGATCGCCCCTAAGGCGCTGCCTGCGTACACCAGACCCGCTATGTGCTGGAGATTCTCCTTTACATGGAGGGAATACAGAATAGCGATAAAAGCGATGATGTGAAAGATATATCCGAAGAGCAGGCTAAGCCTGTCCACCCTGCCGAAAACGAGACGGTAATCTAAGAATCCGACAACCCAGTGCGTTCCCTCGCCTATGCTGATCAGGTTTATAAATCCCACCACGGGGATAGCGAGGAGAAAGGCACTCTTCCATCTCCCTTTGATAAAGGGCACCAGTAATGCCCCCACCATAAATATGATCACGGGGGGGACTGGATCAGTCATAGTAATCCTCTCTTCTTTTTACGAGGGGTCGGAGAATGTACTTTGCCACAACAACGAGAACCACACAGGCCACAAAACCGTATACGGCATAGAATTCTGGCCATCCTTCCCATGCAAAGTGAGGATGCTTGTGCAAAAAGAACTCGATGATAAGTAAAACCAAAAGGGAACAATAAAAACAGCGGAGAAGGATCTTCACGTTTTTGGGTTTGTCAAAGAGATAGGGCTTGGATTGATGATTGTTGATTGATGATTGTTGATTTTGTTCTTTCATATTAGTCTCCTCATCTGACTTGGATGGGCGCTAAATCACTGTTGCCCATTCAAGCAAGGGTTTTGAAAAGAATGAGCCCTAGATAGAGCACACCAATGGTAATTGCGATGAAAAAGGTTGTCCTGTACCCTGGAACAGGCTCATGGGAAAGCTCCATTTTTTCTTCGTTTTGCTGTTCCATACCTTATGCCCCCACTATTCCTTCTCTCCGTCTGATAGTATTACTTATTTAACTGCCTTCATCATTCCCTTTTGCAATTCCGCATTCCAAAATCCGCAATCCGCAATCAAATCACCCTCCCGTTATTCCTTTGACCATCATAGTTGCCAACCTGAAAAAGGGCTGGGGATAAAAGAAAAACACCACGGAAACGACTGCGGTGATCATAAGCGGCATTAGACAAAAAAGAGGGGCCTCCTGGACCTTATCTTCAAACATGGACTCCTGTGGTGTACAGAAAAACGCTTTATAGACTATAGGCATAAAATACGCGGCATTGAGCAAAGAGCTTGTAAGAAGCACAATTAGGAAAGCTATTTGGTGGGCCTCCAAGGATCCTAACACAAGGTACCATTTGCTTAAAAACCCACCAGTGGGGGGGAGGCCGATGATACTCAACGAGGCGATGAAAAACGCCGCCATGGTCAAGGGCATCCTTTTCCCGATCCCAACCATCTCGCTGATGTTCCTCTTACCCGTGGCCACAAAAATAGCCCCTGCGCAGAAAAACAGGGTAATCTTCCCGAAGGCATGCATGGCAATATGAAGGATTCCCCCAGTCATCCCTTTGGGGGAGAGCAGGCCCACACCAAGGACGATATAGGACAGTTGCCCAATGGTAGAAAATGCCAGAAGTCGCTTGAGGTTGTCCTGGGTAAGGGCAATGAGCGAGGCGACAATGATCGTAAAGGATGCAACGACGCAGATAACAAAACCAAGGTCTAAGGTGGACAGGAGTTCAATACCAAATACACCGGTCAGCACGCGAACGATACTAAAGACCCCCACCTTGACCACTGCAACAGCGTGTAGCAGGGCACTGACAGGGGTGGGGGCCACCATGGCCGCAGGAAGCCACCCATGGAAAGGCATGATGGCTGCCTTGGCAAAACCGAAAATAAAAAATACCAAAAGCATAACCACCAACCCCTTGGAACAGGTGCCGGCCAGAAAACCCTGTTTTGCAAACTCGAGGGTGCCAGCCAGATTATAAGAGATGAGCATTGCGGGGAGGAGCAACCCGATTGAGGTGCCTAAGATATAAGTCAGATATTTGCGGCCCGCGGCCCGGGCCTCTTTGTCCTGGTGGTGAGTTACCAGAGGGTAGGTTGCAAGGGATAGCATCTCGTAAAAGAGATAGAGGGTCAGGAGATTGGCCGAAAAAGCTACGCCGATGGTGGCTGAAAGGGCCAAGGCAAAGAAGCAGAAATACCGGGTTTGGCTATGTTCCTTAAGCTTCCTCATATACCCGATGGAATAGGCACTGGTGAGAATCCAGAGAGATGAAGCCACTAAGGCAAAAAGCATTCCAAGGGGATCTACCCTGAACTTGATGGCAACCCCCGGAACTACCTCGGCAAGCGTGTAAACAATCTGGGTCCCATTCAGGATTGCAGGGAGCATGGAGATGATGATGAGGAACTTGGCGACTGCCGCTACAAAGGTCCAGGTTTCCCGGATATTGGGTCTCTTTTTGCTCAGGATCAAGAGAGGAACCGCACAGATCGACACTAAGACGGCGATAAGGGGCTTTATGGAGATTATAGTTTCCAAAGCAAGTGCCTAAAGTGACTAAAGTTTACCCCGTTAGAACTGCAGCCGACTAACATCTTTTTCCAACAATCGAGGTCACCGCCGAATTACGAATTACGAATTTTTACTTTTGTTTTCCTTCGTCACTCGTCACTCCTTGATCCCGCTGTAAGCGGGATTAGTATTACGCAGGCAACTTAAATTGCCAATTTTGCAGAAAGAACTTTTATAATACGGCTCTAATTCCCAATAGCCGGGGGAATGATAGGCTCAATGATATTCGTTACAATATCGCCGGTGTAAACCCCCATCACCACCAGTCCTCCCGCAACAATCAGAAGGGGAACGACCATGGTCAATGGCGCCTCTGCCATACGTATCGGGGAAGATCCATGCCCGTGATCTGCTCCAAAGGGTTCATAATAACCTATTTCAATAATACGGAAAAAAAGAACTGCATTTATGAGACTGCTGAACACCAAGGCCGCCACAAACGCGTACTGGCCTGCCTGAATACCGCCTGAAATCAGATACCATTTGCTGAAAAAACCACATGTGGGAGGAACGCCTATTATGGAAAGGGCTCCTGCCACAAGCCCTGTCATGGTGTAGGGCATTTTCCGGAACATACCTTTAAGATCCTCAAATGCGTATCCCTTTGCCCTATACACAATATTACCAACTGCCAAAAAAACACAAAGAGTCATGAGCGCATCGTTCGCAATATGAAGAACCGCTCCTGTCATCCCTGCCCGGTTTCCGAGCCACGCGCCACCCACCATATAGCCCACTTCCGCAATGATCACGTAGCTGAGCATCTTTTTCATATTCCGCGCCCCTAATGCCAGAACTGCACCCATAGAAATGGCAATTACTGCAAGCCAGACAACGGAATTGCTCAGCGCTAACTTGGAGAAGATGAATTCCGGGGTAAAAACGGTAAGCATCAGGCGGATCATCACATAGATCATAACCTTGGTCATCAAAGGCGCAACCAGGCTGCTGACAGCGGACGGGGCGTATGTATAGGCGTTTGGCAACCATCCATGTAACGGGAAAAATGCCATCTTGAGGCAGACCCCAACCATGCAGATAACAAAAGCTGCAAGAACCACCTTGGAGTCATAAAGATCGGGTAGAATAGAAGAGATATCGGCCATGTTCAGGGAACCGGTGCTAATATATAGATACCCTATCCCCAAGAGATAAAAACAGGCACCAATGGTGCCCATATACACGTAATTCAGGCTGGATAGAGGAGCACGATCCTCGCCCATAGCGATCAGGCCGTAGCCGGTCAGGGAGGTGATCTCTAACAATACGTACAGGTTAAACGCATCTCCTGTAACCACAATACCAAGTAGTCCGGTAATAAACAGGACATAGAGGGTGTAAAATGCCCCAATCTTTTCTGGAAATTCCTGCTCTACGCTCTTTTGCGTGGCAATAAGGTTGAGAAGGGCTACCACCGAGACTACCACCAGAACCAGCGCACTCAGATGATCCACTCTGTAAGCGATCCCCCAGGGCGGGGCCCAACCCCCAAGATGGTAATGAATCACTTTTTCATCTAAGACCTTTAACAGGAGACCTACCGAGGAATATGTAGACACACTCAGAGCCGCAACAGCGATGGGGAAACAGAGCCGCTTATTCAGCCATCCTACGATACTAATGAGTAGGGCCGAAAGGAGTGGAATAACTACGAGGAGGGCGGGATAATGCTGGCTCATTTTTCTCTTATCTGTGCGAGAATTTCATCTTCTTCAAGGGTTTCGTACTGGTTATATATCTTTATGGCCAAGGCCAAGGCAACTCCGAGTGTAGCAACAGACACCACAATAGCGGTCAACATCAGCACATGGGGGAGCGGATTGATGTATTCGACGGCCTCTATTACCGAGGAAGTTATTTCATGCGCCCCCTCGCCATGCCCGTGTTGGATAATCGGAATTGTTGCATCCTTTTTGGCGCCGATGGAGACGTAAAAAAGAATTATGGCGGTTTGAAATATATTCATCCCTACAATCTTCTTCACCAGATTTTTTTTTGCAATCATGGCGTAGAGACCGATCATCATGAGTGTGACATAGATCAGGTAGTTATAGTTATCTACAATAGATGAAATCAGATCAGACATGAGTCAGCTCCGCTCACAAGCCTTCATCATACCGCCCTTTTGAGGAGATGTTGTTATAGATCCATATCATGGTAGCCATGACTGCAAGCCCCACCCCGATTTCCACAATGAGTATCCCATGGGATCTGGCAGTAACAGGGTCGACGTGAAGGATACCCGCAAGGGCACCGTAGTCCAGAAAATTAAACCCTAACAGCAGACACAAAGCCCCGGTTCCCGCATAAATAAATACCCCAACAGGGCAGAGGATGGCGTGTACTCTTTCGCTCATTCGGCCAATGGCCGTTCTCAAGTCATGGGAAATCGCTAACAGGATCATACTTGCACCAAGGATAACCCCACCCTGGAATCCTCCGCCCGGGCTGTGGTGACCGTGGGCTATTACATAGAGGCCAAAAAGCTGTAGAAAGGGCACAAGAATCCGGCAAGCGGTCTTGATAATTAAGTCATGAGGTGCCCACAGGGTGTCGATTCTTTCAAATTCTTCTAAAACAGGTGGAATTTTCCGGGTCTCCTTGACACGAATAGTCATTCCTGTGAGCGTATGACGATAACGCCTAACGGTTGGTTCATCTTTTCTCGGGATTCGCAAGAGAAAAAAGCAAACAACACCCGCTCCGAAGATAACGGTGGTTTCGAACATGGTGTCGTAACCCCGGTAGTCTGCTAACACGGCTGTTACAATATTGGGCACAGATGTTTCCTCCATGCTCTTTTCTATGTACCTCGGTGAGACATGATTGTGGGCAGGGGATACCGGATTTGCCCAGGAAGGAAAGTCGCCCATGGCATAAATAAGCAGGGCGCCGGTCAAAATAACTACGATTATGCCCAAAATCCTCAATCCTTTGTCCTCCTTGTGGTGCGAAAAACCGCTGCTACGAAAAAGACAGTGCTGACCCCGGCCCCTACGGATGCCTCTGTAAAGGCAACATCCACTGCCCCCATAATGGACCAGAGGAGACACATCATAAAGCTATAGGCGCCGAACAGTATCGCAGATCCGAGAAGATCCTTTATGGTGATGGCTCCAACAGCGGCCACTACCACCAAGGTCAAGATTGCAAGATCCAATTGCCAGATCATAGGTGACCCCTTTGGGATTGAATATTTAGTGTTTGATCCAAAATCGTGCCTTCACAGGGTTTTCATTCAGGTACTTTCGCTTTTTCAATCATCAATCGTCAATCATCAATCATCAATCGTTTTTTTTGGTCCAGGGACCGAGCCCGGCGCGTACCCCGGCATCCACAATTCCGTGTATGGCTGTGGGACTCGATAAAAAAACAAACACCACAATCAGAATGATCTTGAAACTTGTCAGGAGCGTACTCAAAGAAAAATGATGGAGATTAAAGAGAGCCAGGGCCACCATTATGAGGAAGCCCCCCCCTGTGTCCAATTTACCGGCCGGATGAAGACGTGAATAGAAATCGGGAAAGCGGAGTATTCCCACTGCACCGCCGGTGAAAAAGATCAGGCCGAATATAATTAGAAAAACAACAACAATATCCATTTGAATACTCCCCAGCGATTATTATTCCCCGAATAGGCCTTTTCGTTTTTGAAAGTACCTTGAGGCCGCCAAAACAGCGATAAAATTCAGCATGGCGTAAGCCAATGCAATATCCACAAACATATCCACACGATGATAGATGAGCCCGATCAGGATTAGCAGCACTGCTGTTTTGCTGCCTATGGCATTAACGCCGATCAGACGGTCCAGTACCGTGGGACCAAAAACGGCGCGGTAAAGTGAAAGAGCCATCAAGAAACTCAAATAGAGACCGCAGTACAAGAAAAAAGTGTCCATTATTCTTCACCGAATGCCTTGGCAATTCTTCTTTCCATCTCGCCGGGCAGGCCTTCTCTTGATTGCTTATCAATCGCATGGACAGTAAACGTCCCGTCGATAGAGATATATACTGTTATGGTACCCGGTGTGAGAGTTATGGAGTTTGCAAAGGTAACCAGGGACAGATCCCCCTTCAATCTGCTCTGGAACCTGAAAATCTGAGGATCAATCAGATCCATCATCTTAGGATGAAAGACTAAGTAGAGGACGTGCAGGTTTGCCATGAAAATCTGATAAAGCAACCAGGGTATATATCTGATGAAGCATATCAAGGTACCGAAAAATCCGGCTGTCCCTGGCTCAGGGAAGAGGAGATCTTTTGAAAAGAGTGTGACCATAAGACATGATATGACACCCAAGCTGAGGTGAAAGAGATCAAATTTGCCTGAAAGAATGACCCATAGGCAAAACAGGACAAAAAAAGTCGTCGCGTAGGTGAGGAGGGAACGTGCCGTTCTATGTGATGGCACACCGAGCCTGGAGTCAGATTCTCGGGCGGGTTCGTGGTGGAGTGTTTTTCCCCAGGCCTGGGCTTTCAACGATGGACTCCTTAGAGACCTTTGCAAAACGCCCCCTTTCGAAATCTGCGCTTATCTGGCCAATCTCGGCGTCAGGCTCAAATTTCAATCCTCGAAATATTCAACATATTCCTGTGGTTGAAATTTTCGCCTTCCTTGACCTTGACCAAAATTGAACATTTTTCAAAGGTCTCTCCTTTAAAAATTGTTTGAGTCGTCTTCCACCGTCCTACAGGTTAATTATGAAGCAGGTAGTTTTACAATAAAAGTGGCGCCTTCTCCAACCTTGGTCTCAAATGAGAAACCGCCCCCCAATTTTTTGATAATGTTTTGACAGATTGGAAGCCCCAGGCCGGTCCCTTTGCCCGATGGCTTGGTGGTAAAAAAGAGATCGTACATCTGCTTCTGATTTTCTTCGGGAATGCCCGTCCCATTGTCAGAGATCCTGATTTCCAGCGTAGATTCATCCTTGGAGGTCTTCAACACAATCTGGCCTCCTGTCCCCCCCTTTTCTTTTATAGCATAAATGGCGTTTGAAATGAGGTTGACAAAGACCTGTTCAAGCATTTGTTTGTCCGAGTACAGGAGGAGGGGACCTTCCATAAAATCGACGACGACCTCAATATCTTTGTTTTTCAACTCAGGATTTAAAAAGTTGACCGTTTCCTTCAACAGTTCCTGAGCGTCTAAGGATGATTGGCTGGGTTCCGAATCCCTCACATAACTTAACAGTTGCTGTGTAATATTCCTGCAACGTTTAACCTGTTTAATGATGTGTTGGACCGCCGTCTCTAATTCCTCACGATCTTCCTGGCCTAAGTCTTTGGCATCGTCCACCACAACTTCTATCCACCCGGAAACCTCTCCAATGACAGCGATAGGGTTGTTAATTTCATGGGCAATCCCGGCTGTAGTCCGGCCGATTTCAGCTAATCTGTCAACGCGTATCAGGTCCTCCTGAAATTTCTTCCACAGGGTAGCATCCCGGCAGATTCCTACTGTCCCGGCAAATTGTCCATTGGTATCGGTAAGAGAAATAAGGGAGACGTTGAAATAGACGGTGTGGCCGGCCTTATGCTGAAGGGGAAACTCCGAACGGCTGGCGCTCCCCTCCTTCCGGGAAATGGCCAGCAGCTTCTCAAATTCTAAAAGATCATCAACCAGGTCCTTTACATGGCGGCCTACCATTTGCTCCGTGGTATAGCCTAAGGCCTTTTCGCCACCATTGCTGAATGAGACCAAAATACCGTCGACATCGGTGGCAAGAACCATATCATCAGAGTTTTCTAAAATGCAGTGCAGGAATCTTCTGGTATCGAGGAGTTCCTTTTTGTGCATGTAGAGTTCCTCCGAGACTGTTGTCAGTTGGTCTTGGAGTGAATCACTCGATTCCATAGATTTTTCGCAATTTGTTCATGGCCTTTTTTATCCCTCTTGCCCCCATTCCGGCCCGGTAAATATTATCCACCTCCTCACGGAATTTGGCTTGCTGCAATTCGACCTTTTTTTCGTAGGCCTCTCTAATGGTCTCTACAAGGTTATCGTACTCAATCGGCTTGAGAAGGTATTTAAAGGCATCCTGCCGACCACTCTCTAAGGCAGTGTCAATTGCCCCATGTCCTGTTAGCACTATACTCTGGAGGAAAGGCTGGATCTTCTTCAGCTTCTGCTGTGTCTCAACACCGTCTATCCCTGGCATCTTAAGATCCACCACCACCACGTCAAAATCGTCATTGGCACCCACTTCCACGGCTTCCTCACCTGAAAACGTGGCCTTAACCGTAAAACCTTCTCTCAAAAGCCGTTTTGAAAGGTATTCAACGAGGGTCTCCTCATCATCAACGAGTAACACTCTAATGTCGGGTTTTTCGTTCATAAATAGCTCCTTCGGATTGGTTGGAATGTAAACGGTAGGTTTCAAAGAAACGGGAAAATTCACCTTTTTGGTACCCCCTAAGTCATGTTTTGTCAACCATTTTTTGTCAGATCCAATTCCGCGTAAAGATAGAAGTGCTGGAACCGGCTAATCCCACTTGCAAAAACCATTGATATGATATATTGCGTAGGCGTTTACAAGTTTTGAATTTCCCTCTAAACCCGTGCACTTTTACTATATTGCAGCAATAGCGGTAGCGACCGTGAGTGAATATAGGAGTATCCGTATTATGACCAAAGAGTACAAGCATCTTGAGACCAAACTGATACATGCGGGCGAACCCGATCCATTGATATGCGGAGCGGTGAGTATGCCGGGGTTTCCCCTGAGGATCGGCAGGCAATAGGTATTTCTGACAGCCTGATCCGGCTGTCGGTCGGTTTGGAATCTACTCAAGATATGATTGAGGATTTTGAGAAGGCATTTGGGATTGCATATTGCATATTACATATTGAATATTGACGGGTGGAAAGGACAAAGCGAAGCGATACCACAAATAGTCAATATTCAATATTCAATTTGGTTCCGGCTTCGCCGGCTTAGGGAGGAGAAAGATGGGTGAAGAATTTCAAACAGTTAAAGTCGCAGTGGTACAGGCAAGTCCGGTCCTGTTTGATCGTG
>Ga0222681_1000277_pt1 | contig 18393 bp, 15 predicted proteins | sample AntAcemetage1006_FD_179844 | JGI IMG/M metagenome (GOLD analysis project Ga0222681, IMG submission 179844) | Saline water microbial communities from Ace Lake, Antarctica - #1006 | ecosystem: Environmental > Aquatic > Non-marine Saline and Alkaline > Saline | place: Antarctica: Ace Lake... | reverse complement strand
CACGCTCCACTGCGTCCTGCGCCGGGCAGGTTCCATAGCCCTTTACCGTAATCAGCGGTACCGGTGTAATTTCAGTATATTTGCCTTCGGACTGAAGATCCCGGAGTGCAATGTAGTCAAACGGTGCATGGGCCGGCACACTCATTACGATGCCGGTTGCCATATCCGGGTCAACAAAGGTCGCTGGCAACACCGGAACTTCACCACAGAGTGGGTGCGAGACAGTCTGATCCACAATATCAGCACCGGCAATTGCACCGAGAATCTCTACGGTGTGATCCTGCATGGCCATTTTATCAGCGGCTTCCTGTGAAAGAATCCACTTCTGGCCATCGACCAGCACTTCCACATAGGTAATCTCCGGATTTATCCAGAGATTTGTTACCCCATAGGTAGTTTCCGGCCGAAGGGTGGCGCAGGGAATCTTTGCATCCTTCCACGAAAACATAACCAGCACGAACTTCACAATCTCAGACTTTTCGCCTTCTAAGAGATCGTGATCTCCCACCGGATTGTCACACGCCGGACAGTATTTTACCGGGTGCGCCCCGCGAACGACGTGGTTGTCCTCGTACAGATGGCCGTACTGCCACTCGATAAACTTTGAATACTGCGGAATAACCGTGGTAAACTGACGGCGCCAGTCGATTGAAAGTCCACAGCGGCTCATTATCCGCTGATACTCACTACTAAAATACCTGACAATCTCAATTGGGTCCACAAAGGAAGCAAGCTTCTCTTCCGGGACGCGGTAGAGATCGCGGTAGAGTTTTACCGTCTGTTCGTCACCGCCTGCAATCCGCTTGGAAATGCCAATCACCGGGGTGCCGGTGACGTGAAATGCCATCGGATACAGCACCTGCTTGCCACACATCCGCTGATGACGGGCGATGATATCCGGCACAATATAAGTTCGCCCATGCCCCACATGCATCGCTCCGCTGGGGTAGGGATAGGCAACATTCAGATAAAACTTTTCTTTTTCGGATGGATCAGACTCAAAACTCTTTTTCCACCCTGCAGCATATCGTTTCTCATAATCTGCTATGGTATCCTGACTCACGATGATAGCCCCCTTCTGTTTCAGACCGGACAGACCCGGATCTCTTCGCCATCTCTATGCCGTTTTATGAGTTCCTGGCCGGTGCCCATGTTCTTTGCCAGTTCAATATCGCCTGAGTCGGTGACCGTTGCAGTGACCAGATAGACTTTGCCGGCAAAAACGTCGACAATCTTCCCACTATATTCCAGGCAGTGAATGACGACATTTTCACCATTTACTACAATCGTGCTGTTTGAGGCGGCATTCGACTCTTCCGGCGGTGCGTCAGGAACCGGCACGGGTTCCATATTATCGCGAATCTTTACATTGTCAAGTTCGCTTCGGGGCCGGATATCAATACCAATCGAGAGCTTGTTGACGATGCCAGCCACATTCTTGCCTCCCTTGCCAATCGCGGCCGGAACGTCACGATCATCAATGTAGACGACCGCTTTGTTCTCACTCTGCATCGCAACCGTCACCGGGCCATCGGAAAATCTGCCGATCTCGCGCTCAACGTCACGCTCAGCAAGCTTCCATGAGAGATGTCCCTCTTCTGCCGGCTCTTCTTCCGCTTTCTCAGTTGATTCAGCAATAGCAAGCTCAGGGGTCGGAGTCGGGATTTCAACCGGAATCACAGCTTCTTTGGATACTGTTTTTACCGCAGATGGTTTCCTGACAACCACAGGTGCTGTCTGAACCGCTGTCTGAAGTTCTCCATCCACCGGGAGGGCAATGGTCTCTCCCTCATACCGGAAGATCTCGCACTCGGTTGCGGTAGCGCCTAAGCCGGTTAACGAGATCACCGGACAGGCACCGATTTTACCATCGAATCCTGCGGGTTCCTTGATAGAGAAACTGAGACTATAGACCCGAGCCACTTCACCCTGATTCACAAAAATGACTGTGTCAACCGTGCGGGGCAGCAGACCGAAATCCACCCGCTCCAAAAAGCGGCAGACCGCATCCTGAGCACTCTTGCCCGGCACGACACCGACCATGCCAAGTCCGGCGAGACGCAGATCAGTAAAGACCCTAAAGTCCTCATCATTACGCACCTCATCAAAGAAGACCACATCAGGGCGGATGAGCATCAGCACTTCTGCGGTATTCTCCATGCTGCCTTCAAGCTGGGCATACTGGGTAATCTGGTCAGGAACCTGCAGGTCACGTGGGGCTTCCATCGTCCGAACCTGACAACCCTGATCGAACAGGTACATGGCAAGACTCTGGGCAAATGTTGTTTTGCCGGTGCCTGGTACTCCCGCAATGAGAATGCCATGGCGGTTTCCTGCGAGACGCTCTCGGATCAAATCTGCATACTTATAGTCATCAAGTGAGCGGAAAACCGTCGGCCGTACTGCCGTAATTTCCATGCCGTCAGAGAAGGGACGACGGGCGATGGTAATACGCAGGGAGCCGATCTGAACAACCGTAATTCCCTTTTTTTCAACCTCAATAAAACCGTCAGGATCCCGTTTTGCCCGTTCGACAATCTCCTGTGCCATCTGTTTCAGTTCCGGCTCAGAAAGCGGGTGTTCCCGAATTGTTTCAAGCTGTGCCTTCTGGAGTGTTCCTTTCCGTGCCAGTGGCAGCGTCCGCTCCTTCAGGTAGACCGCGACGGTATTCTCATCAAAGAACTGATCAATATACAGCGGTGAAAGGTCACCAATCTGAGGGCGAAGATAGAGGACATCAATGCCCTTTGCCCGTGCGACTTCCGACTGAACAACGTCGCTTGTGATGAACCGGGCATCGTCATATTCAAGGGCCACACCACGGATAAGGGCATCAATTTCGCCGCCGTTTGCCAGTTTTACCTGCTCAAGGCTTGGACGGTTGCCTACATATTCGAGTGTTATTGTGCCTTCGACGGCAAGCCTCTGAAGTTCCTGTAATTCGTTAAGGCCGGAAAATCCGATTTCGCGCCCGTTATTTGCCTGAGATTCCAGTTCAGCAATGACGGCTTCGGGTATTGTTATTGTAGCTCCGGTATATTCTCCCTCTTTAATAAGAGAGGTGATGCGTCCGTCTATTATGACGCTTGTATCTGGTACTATTCTCATAAAAATATCACCATACATAGTGGTGTGAACTTCTTATTTAGTGTATACGTCTTCCGGCCGAACAAGTTGCTTCTGCGTGACCGTGCCGTTCAGGGTCCGGTGAAAACAGCTTTTATAGCCGGTGTGACAGGCAGCGCCAGTCTGGATTACTTTATAGAGGAGCGTGTCCTCGTCGCAGTCAACAAGAATTTCTTTAACTTGCTGAGTGTGGCCGGATTCTTCACCTTTTTTCCAGAGTTTTTGTCTTGACCGTGAGTAATAGTGGGCGGCGCCAGTCAAGGAAGTCAGGCGAATGGCTTCGGCATTTGCCCAGGCCATCATCAGCACCTCGCCAGTCTCTGCATCCTGAACAATCACTGGCACGAGACCCTGCTCGTTGAAACGAAGGGGAATTGTTGTATTGTCTGGCTGAGTATTCATGGTTCTTAGAATATCTGAATGAAAAGATATAACAGGTCGCCGAAGAGGAGAGCGAGCACAAACCCTACAGTGATGGGGACAATAAAGGGAATGCCATAGGAAAGCCAAACCCCCCCTGCCTTTCGATAGAGTTCGAGTTCGGTCTCAAAATCTTCAGGATGCATTCTAAGATCACGCGTATAGACCCGCCCGGACCCTTTGACCATCTTCCGGAGCGCTTCACCATGACTGATAAACCGGCGGGAGAGCACGCCGTCTGTTTCACTGAATTCCTCCATGGCATAACCATGGTGCTGAGCAATGCTTTCTCCCGGCACGGGCATGCCGGTGAGCAGATACTTGAGTGGCGCTTTGTTATGATGCCAGAGATTATAGCCGAGCATGCCAAGCGGTGCAATAAGACCAATAATCGCAGTATTTACAAGCACCGCAAAGGGAAAGAATACAATCAGAGGCGAGCCGGTAAGCGGAACAAACGGGTAGAGCGGAACAAAAAGCGTGATTACGATAAAGGCCCAGGCGTCGGCACCGCCAAAGAGGTGCAGCCAGGCAGCGGAGGCGTAGAAGAAAACAACAAAGAGAATCGTCATGAACAGAAGTGGAAGAAGCAGGCCGGGCTGGCAGGTCAGAACCATGTAATACGTTAGAATCATCGTGGGGATGCCAACAATCGCAAGATACTGCCAGACCTTCACCGGCACCCGGCGTTCCCGGAGATCAAGACGGGAAGCATAGAGAAGTGTTATGAGGCAGGCGAGTGCTGCAATGGTGAGTGGAAGATTCATGTAGCTGGCATAGTTTTGCCTTTGGAGGAGGATAAGAGTTGCTGGGAATTTAGCAATATTATGGAGATAGGGTTGAGGAATTATTCTGATGGATCAATCGTAAAAAGTGAAGATTTCTCACAATACACCTAGCAAAAACGCGCAGTGAAAAATACCAGTTTCATGACTGCATCAAGCTTTAATTTTGTAGGGCATCAGATCGTTCGGTTTTGAGTTGAAAAACGAAATTCACTCTTCAATTTCAGTCATTATTTATAGGAAATTCCTAAGTGAGAAAAAAACGTTCGGATCGGAATGTTTAAGGGATTAATCTCAAATTTTAAATTGGAAACCATTCCATTCGGAAGATTTTCGTTTCATTTAATGGAGTGATAACTATCGATCTCAGAATCAATACCGTACGGTTTTTCGAATGTATTGGCTTGCTCATCATGTTACTTTGGTTCATGGTTCATCCGGTTTTAGCCGGGACATTACTTCGTGTTGGCACCGGAGAAACGTATACTTCCATTCAGACAGCAATCGATGCAGCTTCTCCGGGCGACAGCATTCTGGTTGAAGATACAGCCGAACCATACAATGGCTTTCGTGTGACCACACCGGATCTTTTTATTGGGGGAGACGGAGATCCTGTGATTACTTCCGGGGGAACCGGCATTGAAATTTCAGCCCAAAACGTTACTATAGACGGATTTTTCCTTCTGAATTGCTGGGCGGGAATTAACTCAACAGGAGAGGATAATACAATTCTCAATACCACTGTTATCGGCTCTAATGGAGAGGCAATTTCCTCTTCAGGTACCAATTTAAGCCTTGTCGGATGTCGGTTTGAAAGTCTCTATTCTTCTGGAATACTATTATCAGAAACTCCCGCTCAGGTGCAGGATGTCATTTCAGGCGGAAATCCTGCATTCTATGGAAAGGAATCGGGAACGATTGCCAGACTTACTCTTAATGATCCAAACAGTACGGAAGTATCATTCACTTTCTCAGGCGGAATCAATGTTGACGGAAAACCTCAAACGCTCACGACCCCACCCCTCAGATCTACCGGACAATTTGTTCATCTCAAAAAAGTCAATCCAGAATCATGCATCAATATAGGTATCAGCATCCCTGATACCCTCCCAGAGGGGATGACTTTTAATGGCCTTTGGATCTGGACCCAGTCAGATGAAGAGGGATGGGTTGTTGCCAGCGGGGAGGCAGGGTTATCTTCTGATAGTTCTGCCGTGTATGCCAACTTCACAGAGATTCCGGGTTCAACCCGAACATGGTTTACCCTTGCCCCACTCGAAACAAATCCACCGACATTAGAAACCGTAAATCCCGGTTCTGCCATAAACAATGGAATGATCGCCATCACGATTCAGGGTAGTCGCTTCTGGGGTGAGATGGATATAAAGCTGATTCGTGAAGAAGAATCTATTCTAGCTGATGCGATCACTCTGGAAGATCCGAATACGCTTACCTGCAGTTTCAATCTCACCGATGTTCCGGCAGACCAATGGAATCTTGTTGTCACCAACCCGATTGGTGGTGAAGAATGTCTGCCCTTCATAATTGAAGGTGAACCTTTGGCAGTTGATAGTATTACACCTCAAACAGCTACAAACAATGGCACCGTATTTGTGGAAATAGTAGGATCCGGATTTCAGGAGGGCATATCCGTCAATCTGACAAACGAAACAGCTGGATTCTCATTCGAGCCCCTCCAATTTCATTATACTAACAATACAGGGTGTAATGCTACATTTGATCTCGTTGATCTCAGAGAGGGAGATTATTTTCTTGGCGTTTGGCCAGAGGAAGGGACAGGAAATCTGACGGTTTTTTCTATTTTAAATGCAGCACCGATTATCACAGAGATTGCACCCAACACAGCATCAAACAACGAAACTGTTCTCATTAATGTTACCGGATCAGGATTTCGGCAGGGAACACTTGCCACCATCTCAAACGGTTCGTGGACTCTTGAACCAATGGGATTCAACAGAATATCCAATAGCGAAATCAATGCTACTTTCGATCTTGTTGATGTCTTTGAAGGAACGTATCAGCTTAGCATTCTGCAGGATGATGGACAAAAAGCAACAGCAGAATTTTCCGTTAATAATGCAGAGCCAATCATCAATTTCTTCTCGCCAGATTCAGCAACAAACAATGATTCTGTTTACATCAACGTGACAGGATCCGGGTTCCGAACGGGAACAGCCATTTCCATATCTAACAGTTCATGGACTTTGGAACCCACGGATGTCCAAAGAATCTGCAATAAACAAGTCAACGCAACTTTCAATCTCGCCAGAGTATCTGAAGGAATATACCAGATATCAATTACTCAGGATGATGGACAGAAAGCAACAGCACAGTTTACCGTTTGCAAAGCAGAGCCAATCATGACGGAAATCGCTCCAGAACCAACAGAAACAGTGAAAATTAATGAGGTGATTCACAGTGATAACACAGAGTCAGGGTTCAGTTCCGGAACAAGTGCCAGAATCTCAAATCATCCTGAGGAAAAACGTACCAATGAGAAAACCATTACACCACCCCTCGAAAAGAAACTGCCTGTTTCCAAAGAAAAATTAGCTGTCGTTCCTGAATCTGAGCCAGAATCAAACAATTTTCTGGAAAATTCACAGGATGAGCCTAAAAAAGAGGGAAGCACTCATAACTCAGAACAGACCTCTCCCGATAACAGGCAACCTGAAAATACCATCGAAAAGGCACTTCTTGAGCAGGTTCCGCAAGCCGTCGCTGAGAGACTAACCGAGATCTTCGACGAGATCGCAGATGCGTTATCAAATATGCTTGGCAGGTTTGGGACCGTTTTTGGTGCAACGCTGTCGGGAGAGTTCAGATGAGGTTCGGAAACAACCACAGATTCTGGCGTCAAAAAATACCTTCGCCCGACTCACAGGGAACAACAGAATTAATTTCCAGTGTAGATTTCCCCATAGCTGAGAAAAAGAATGGGAACACATTTTTTCCGGAAACAGTGGAAATTTCAGATAGCGCTTCACCATTTTCTCAGACTGAACAGTATCCTGTAAATCCACCACACGCCTCCATTGCAGTTCTTTTCAACAAAAAAGAAAACGCCCATCACTACCACGTCATAGAACCGGTTCTCACAGAAACGTCAAAAGCTGTCAAAGCTGCAATAGAAAACCGACTCTTTGAAACACTGAATGTCCACACAGCAGGTCTGACCCCAAAAGAAGCGGCACACATTCTGACGAGTGCTTTCGATCAAATCATCTCAGATCTGAAAATTCCACTCAGCCCCCAACAGCACGATGACATTCTGTATTACCTTCACCGCGATTATATTGGCAACGGTCGTATTGACGCCATCATGCACGACCCCCACATTGAAGATATCTCCTGTGATGGTGTCGGAACACCGGTTTTTGTCTACCATACCCGCTACGAGTCAATGGAAACGAACATTAGCTACAATTCAGCCGTAGAACTTGATGGTTTTGTGACCCGCCTTGCTCAGCGAACCGGCAAATATATTTCCATCGCTGAACCGGTGCTTGATGCCACCATGAAAGATGGATCACGTGTTCAGATGACACTGGGTACGGAAGTCACGGCCAGGGGTTCAACCTTTACTATCAGAAAATTCAGGGACGATCCCATAACGCCAACGGATTTAATCGAATGGGGAACCTTCTCCGCCGAAGCCATGGCATTCATCTGGCTCATGGTAGAGAGTGGGAAATCCTGTATCTTTGCCGGGGGAACCGCCTCAGGCAAGACAACATCTCTTAATGCGATCTCGCTTTTCATCCCGCCAAGAGTCAAAATTGTCAGCCTGGAAGATACCCGTGAACTGAAACTCCCCCACCTGAACTGGATTCCATCAATCACCAGAAATTCCTATGACCCTGATGGAAAAGGAGTCATCGATATGTATGAACTCTTACGGGCAGCGCTTCGGCAACGTCCCGAGTATCTTATTGTCGGAGAAGTCAGGGGTCATGAGGCGCTGACACTTTTTCAGGCGATGAGCACCGGCCATATTACCTATGCAACGATGCATGCAGACTCAATCGAAAGCATTGTTCATCGTCTTGAAAATCCACCTCTCAACGTTCCACGTACCATGCTGGATGCCCTTGATATGGTTAGTATTCAGGTTCAGGCGCGTGTGGATGGTAAAAGAGTACGGCGTACCAAACGGATAGTCGAAATTCTCTCCTTCGATACCCACACCCATGAAATGATCACAAATGAGGTCTTCAGGTGGGATCAGCCAACTGACACCATCCTGTTTAGCGGCACGTCGTACCTCCTCAAAAAAATCTGCGATGAAAAGGGATATTCTGAGACAGAAATCCATGAGGAGCTAGGGCGCCGGACAGAGGTTCTGACATGGATTCAGAAATCCGCAATCCGGAATTATCGGGACGTCAGCACTGTATTTACTGATTATTACCACGACCCGGAGGAGCTGTTTCATCGTATCAGGGGGAATGAACTCTGAAAGCCTTTCAGCGCTGCTCCCTGTATCTCTTCGGCAGATATTTTCAGACAAGGAGTGGCGCCAATCCTTCTCTTCGCAAAACACTCATGGCAGCACGGGTGTATATCCCACCGGAATGCTATCTTGCGACTGTCGCCATGAGTTCATTACTGGTTGGCCTGAGTGTTGGATCCCTTCTCTCTGCCATTTCGCTTTTAATTCTTTCACAGGAATTTTCAGGTGCTTTGCTTATTGGTGCCGGAACCGGAATCGCTGCAACATTTCTGGCGTGGAGAATCCTACTCTGGTTCCCATCCCTTCGGGCACAGGAACGACGACACAATATCGATGCCACACTCCCCTATGCCATTCGTTACCTGACGACAATGTCAGTAGCAGGAATCACGCCCGCTGCATGTTTTCGGGCACTTGGTGAAAGCAGAATGTACGGAGAAAGTGCTGCTGAAGCACGTTTCATCTCCCGTGAAACAGATATTTTTGGGAAAGACCTGACCCGTGCAATGCGCACAGCAGCCGAATATACACCGTCTTTGCGGATGAAGGACTTTCTGCAGGGGTCAGTTGCTGCAATCTCAGGAGGAAACAGCATCAGCCAGTATTTCAGGATAAAAAATGTCCAGTATATGCAGGAGAACAGGCAGTCTCAGAAAGATTTTCTTGAGACACTGGGACTTGTTGCAGAAAGTTATGTAACGACACTGGTTGCCGGATCTCTGTTTCTGCTCATTCTTGAGGCAGTTGTCTCAGCAATGCGGGGCGGCGAGGTGCCACTGATTCTCTACATTATCATCTTTGGGATTGTTCCCCTGGGAAGTGCCCTCGTTATCCTGATAATAAAGACCCTCACTCCGGAGATGTGATACGAGTGAAATCAATCTCTCTGCCATCAGACGGAAAAGAAAGAAAAGTGGCAGGTACACCATCAGATAATGACCCGACATTCATTCAAAACAGAGACCAAAGAATACAGGAGCGCCTTTCAAAGATTAAATCGCATGAGGTGGGTTTGTGGTATTTTATCTCTCATTGCAGAAATGAATGTATCAAAAATCCACGTATTGCCTTCAATTTCACCATTCCATTGGCATTGCTCATTGCAGTTGTGCTCTTTTCTTTCACTCATTTCGTGGAGACATGTCCACTGAAGACAGAAGATATTCTCGTAGTCTGTGTGGTGGTGTTGCTAACTCCTATCGCGTTACTCGACATTGCAGCATCACGCCATGAAAAAAATCTGGAAACAGCCCTTTCAAACTTCTTCCGTGACCTTGCGGGAATGAGTACAGCCGGCATGACCCTCCCAAATGCAGTCCACACGCTTGCCGAGGGAGAATACGCAAACCTAACAGAATACATCCGGCGTCTTGATGCAGAGATGTCATGGAATATTCCTTTTGTTGAGGCATTGCTCCGGTTTGGAGAAAGAATAGGAACAAAGCTTTCCCGCCGAAGTACTGATCTCATCGCCCATGCATCAAACGCCGGAGGCAATATCAGTGAAGTTCTCCAGTCAGCGTCAGAAGATGCCTGGGATTACATCTTACTTCGAAGAGAGCGTGAAAATGGCATGATAATCTATGTAATTGTAGTTGTCATCTCTTTCTTCGTCTTTCTCTTTGTTATAGCAATCATCACCGGCACATTTCTCAAAACGATGGCAGAAGCCGGCACATTCTCTCTTTCCGGCGGCACAACAACGGCTGATATTGATACTCTTCGCAGGCTTTTCTTTGACGCAGCATTGATTCAGGGGCTTTGCTCAGGATTAGTCGCGGGCCAGATGGGAGAGGGACGGATAATCGCAGGAACAAAATACGCTGTTCTGCTGATATTCGTCGCATGGGTTGTCTTCAGACTAATAATCTGACCAGAACAGACATCAACACAGATTACACAGATCAAACCATGCCGGAACAGAGCCGAAGCTTACCATTCGGGCTGTTTCACTTCTTTCTCGCAGAAAAAAACAAAAAATAAAATGAATTGAAATTAGCTGAAATTATCCAGTTTATATCCCTTCTCAAAAAGCAGCTTCATAACACGTTCGCGATGGTTGCCCTGTAATTCAATAGAGCTTCCTTTTACTGTACCGCCGCAGGCAAGTTTTCCTTTGAGAAACTTCTGGAGTTCATCAAGATCAATCTCATAAGGGTCCAGACCACCGACAACCGTCACTTCTTTTCCGTAACGCCTTCGGTTAATCTTGACACTAATTTGCTGCTGTTCTTTTGCAACTTCTTCACAGATACAAAGTTCTTTGGGCAGTCCACACTTGGGACAAATACCACCAGTCATTACCAGTACATTCAAACTGTGGTTATATATTTGTTAGCATAATCTACACACATCAAAACCCCTGCCTTTTTTTTCCTCACCTGCCAAATTCAGATACAGAAAGAGAGACTGCACCGTATCTATGTCAATAATGGTTCTCGGGACTTCGTCCCACGTTGGAAAAAGCATCACCGTGGCGGCACTCTGCCGTGCGCTTCGAAACAGGAATATCCCTGTAGCACCGTTTAAGTCTCAAAATATGAGTCTCAACTCATTTGTTACTGAAAATGGGGCTGAAATCGGCATTGCACAGGCCATGCAGGCATTTGCCGCTGGCATTGCTCCGACTGCCGAGATGAATCCGGTGCTCCTAAAACCAAAAGGGGACCGGACTTCACAGGTTGTTTTGCTAGGTAAGCCTTACCGTGACGTAGAGATTGGCAATTACTATATGGAAACAGATGAACTGCTTGCCATTGCTCTTGATGCCTATCACCATCTCGAAGATGAATACACCAATATTGTCGTCGAAGGTGCCGGCGGGGCCGCAGAACTCAATCTCTACGACCGTGACATCGCAAATATTCTCCTTGCAAAGAGCCTCAGGCTCCCCATTGTGCTCGTTGGTGATATCGAACGGGGCGGTATCTTCGCACAGCTCTATGGCACCTGGATACTCCTGCCTGAAGAGGTCAGACCGCTTGTTGTCGGTTTTATCGTCAATAAATTCCGTGGGGATCCTGCACTCTTTGAAAAAGGAGTGACCGAGATTGAGCGGCTTACTGGCCTGCCGGTGCTTGGTGTCGTACCTTTTACCAACATCCCGCTTCCCAGCGAAGATTCCCTTTCCCTACAGGATAAGAAAGCAGGGGAAGCTCCGGTGAAGATTGCCATTCTCCGGTTGCCACGGATATCAAATTTTACCGATTTCGAACTGCTTGAACGGCATGCGTCGGTCACCTACGTACAGCCCGGCACCTCTCTGCAGGGCTTTGACGGCATCATTTTGCCGGGCACAAAAAATACCATCAGCGATCTTGCCGTACTTCGTGAATGTGGATGGGACCAGGAGATCGAAAAAGCACACCAAAAAGGTGTCCCCATTATCGGCATCTGCGGCGGGTATCAGATGTTAGGTACACGTATAGAAGATAGTGGCACAGAAGGAGAAGGTGGGGTCTTCCAAGGTCTGGGACTCCTTGATATTTCTACTACATTCAAAGGCTACGACAAAACAACAGTTCAGGTCAACAGAACCGCAACCGGGCCGGGACCCATTCTCGAAGGCATCGGCACAGTGCAGGGTTATGAGATTCACATGGGCGAAAGCACGTTTGGCAACCATGCCGTCCCCGCTTTTGGCACAGAAGGAGCAGCTTCAGAGGATGGGATGGTGTTTGGCACCTACCTTCATGGTCTTTTTTCGAATGCCAATGCCTGCAACGCCCTTCTTGAATATCTCTGCACCAAAAAAGGCATTCCTTTTGAGAGAATAGACGAAGAGACCGCAGACGCAGACTATGATGCCCTTGCTGCTCACTTTGAAGAGCATGTTGATATTGAAGCGCTACTTCCCTTCTTTCAAACGCCGAAAACCCCTTGAAACAGAGCACGGCAGACAAATTAACTGATAACAGAGAGAAAACTCCGGTACCCTTCTCCTGAGGCATCGTCACATTTTACCGCCGTGACTTTATCCATTTCAACAGCCCCTGTTGCCCGCGAAGCAATACAACAGGCGCGGGCGGGTGAGGGTTTCCAGACGCCACCCTCCTCAAAAGCTACCGAATGCGCACAGAAGCGGCAGTAGGCCGGTTCGCGCTCCTGTGATGCGGTGCACTGCACAGTTCCATCCCGGACAGGAAGAAGACGCGTCTTTTTGCTCAATCGAGATTGACCATCTGGTCCCGGTTCTCTTTGTTACACTCAAAATTCCGGCAAAACTCCGGGCGGGTCTCATAGATCATACACCGGTACTCCTCACCTTCTTTTACCTCACAGAGAAACGGACACCAGTTTTCATGAGGAGGTGGATGGCCGTCCTCATCGAATATATCACGGTATTGCTTTTCAATTGTAGCATAACAGGTCTCTTTCCCCAGTTCGTGGATCACCGCCACTTTATTACCCGGCATCACCGCCTTCACTTTTACGTATCTCCCCAGACCCATGCAACAGCGACCACAGAGATCACACACAAAATCTTCAGCCATAATGAGTGGTTCTGCTTCCAACCACGAAAAACTCTTCGGAAGAAAACAACGCAGACCTCCAAACCAGTATGACCAACCCGAACCTCTTATCCCGAACCAGCGACAACAGAGAATAGAATGAAAGTCTGTATTATGTGCGGGGGAGAAGGCACCCGGCTACGCCCCCTGACCTTCGAACGACCCAAACCCTGCATTCCTATTGTAAATATTCCATCAATCCGCCATCTGGTATCACATCTTTCAGACCTTGGATTCAATGATATCATCATAACACTCGGATACAAAGGCAACGAAATCAAAGAAGCACTCGGAGATGGGTCTCTCTGCGGCGCTGATATCACCTACGTACACGAAGAGACGAAACTCGGCACGGCAGGCAGTGTGAAGAACGCTGAAGAGTATCTTTCAGACTCACCGTTCCTGGTAGTAGGCGGGGATCACGTGACTGATCTCGATCTCCTTTCGTTCTATCGGGAGCACAACAGGACCAATTCGCCGGTCACCATCGGACTACTTTCTATCGACAACCCTGAAGATTACGGTATTGCCGAGATCGATGTGAACTATCACATCAGACGGTTTCTGGAAAAACCCGGCAGAGGCGAGATCTTCAGCAATCTTGCAAGCACCGGGATGTATGTCTGCAATCCGGAGATCTTTGACTATATCCCTGAAAATACCAAGTATGACTTTGCAAAGGATCTCTTTCCCGATCTGATGCGGCAGGGAAAGACGCTGAATGGCTGGCTGGCACGGGGCAACTGGAACGATGTGGGCAACCCAGGATCACTTCGCGAGGCTGAACGCTGGAAACTCCAGGAAGTTCTCTACACCACAATTCAGGGAGATCTTACCGCCCGTGATGCCCATATCCTCGGCCCGGTGACCTTTGGGTCAGGTGTCGAGGTGGGCAAAAACTCCCGGATTATCGGCCCCGTTTCAGTAGGTGCCGGAACAGTCATCGGCGAGAATGTCCTCATCGGTCCGTATACGAGTATCGGTGAGCACTGCCGGATAGAGAACGAGGCCAAGGTCTTCTCGTCCTCGCTCTACGACGGCGTAACCATCGGAGAGAGATCGACTGCGAGCGGGTCGATTATCGACAACGGGGCAGCTATTGGCAGCGACTCCACGATTGAAAATAATACAGTGATTGGGCCCCGGGCAGTACTCGGAAAGGGCGTCGTGGTACATGCCGGGATGCGTATCTGGCCGGAAGTTACCGTTAAAGACGACAGCATCGTTACTGAATATCTCCTCAACGAGGCCTTCGACTGCACCTGTGGCGGTTCCTGAAGCCCACATTTTTTTATTCCCAAAAACGGTCAGGCTGGCATCGTCTGCGCACCCAGAAAAGAAAGGAATACCGGCGTTACGAATGCTTCAGAAGCCGGTGGGTAATCTCAACGAGCGGATGACGGGCATAATCTAAGATTTTTATATCGCTGAGTGTCTTCAGGTTCATCTGCCGTGCCGTACGCTCAAGACCAATCTCCATATCCTCGTCTATATCGATAACATAGGCATCCAGTTTTTTTATGCCGAGGCGCTGTGCCGCCACCGCCCGGTGGTGACCGTCTACCAGAAGTTTCCGGCCCGGAAGACTTACGACAATGAGCGGTTCAGCAAGACCCATACGGATCTCATACATCCGGCCTTCAAGCTCATCCTGATATATTTTTGACTGGGTCGGGATAAGATCATCAATAACCACACTCTCACGCCCGAGGGTCGGTTCGATATCATGAATCTGCTTGAGGGTGTCAATAAATTTAAACACTTTCTCAGGAGAGACATGCTCGATCTGGGACCGGAGGACATCGGTATTTGAGATAATGCCGATAAGGTTGTTATTTGCATCGACTACCGGCAGTTTCTGGATACCGGAACGAAAGATAACCCGTGCAGCATCAGACATTGCCATCTGCGGATCCGCGACAATCAAGTGGCGTGACATAATCGTATTCACCGGGTCAGAAGGAAATACAAAGAGCAGATCCCGGGCTGAAATATATCCAACAACCTTCGTTCCGTCAACGACCGGAAACCCATCGTGATTTGTCGTTCGAATCGCCTCGATTACAGCCTTTGCCGTGCCATGAGCATCGATTGTTACAACATCGTAGGTCATATAATCTTTGACCTGCTTTCGTTCCATTGACAACAAGATTAGCTGTTGCAGGACTTCAAAGGTTCGTCACTGCCAGATTTCTAACAAATAATCAGATCCGCTGAAAGGACGATGCCATCGTCTGCTGTTGACATTGGAATGAAAACCTGGAAAAAAGGTAGCCATAGAAAGTGCTCCTATGACGAAGGCGGAAGGTAAAAACGATGAAATTGAGGAGGATTCTTACAAATTCCCAGTTCATCGTTCATTTATGAGTTTGGCAGACAATCACTGAATGGGTATTCTACTGCCGGTTTCTTCAACTATCTGTTTCAGACGCACTTCCAGGACACCATTCTTAAAGCGTGCCTTTGCCTCTTCTTCAGTAACCGGGGATGGCAGCTTCACCGTCCGCTTCATCTTCCCATAGCATCGCTCACGAACATAGTACCCTTCATCCTCTTTCTCGTCTTCTTCGGATCGCTCGCAGGTAATCTCAACTGTTGTGGGATCAATCAGGTGCAGGGAACAGTCATCCCGCTTCGCGCCCGGCAGATCGGCAATGACCAGGGTTTCGCCGTCGTTCTCTACTACATCAACCCTGAAATCAGGCCGGAATCCAAGCCCCATGCGTCCGGCCAGCGCCGGCACACACCGCTCACTAAGTGCGTTTGCAAGTCGCTCTTCCACTGTCGCCATCAGTTCATCCATCTCGTTCCAGAGATAGTCAACCGGATATCCTCGGAATTTTCGCATTCTGATTTCACTCCCTGTAAATCCTTGACAGGATTGCTGATTTACACCAACATCCTAACGTATTGTTACCCTTTATTATACTTAAAGTTTATTGACACCTACCCAGATCATCGAAAAGTCTCATCAGAAGTAAACCGCCTTCCGGCCGGCCCTGAAGCTTCAAAACATGGTCAAAAGACAAGATTACTTAAGCATCCTGCAGTAGACATATAGGTAGATACGATGGCTCAGAAAAAGAAGAAAACAACGAATAATAAAGACTGGACAACAATTGCCACCCGGGCATTTGTTGTTATCATTCTTATCAGCTGTGTCGTGGGTTTTTCCCTGACCACTGGATTTTTCTCAATATTCAAGAGCGGTAAAGTCGGTGATATCGCCTACATCAGCTACACGGTCGTCAACCCAGACGGCACGCCGGTCCTGACATCCGATCAGTACATCGCCCAGCAGGCCTACGAGGCAGGTCTCCCCACCGGCCTTACACAGCAGATGGCCATTGAGATAGGTATGCAGAAGTCCAGTGCTGAAAAGGAACCAATCAGCACGATTGATGCCTACGTATATCCAAGTGGAAATATGCCGTTCGCCCTGTTTAGCTGGGAATTAGACGCCATCTCCGAAGCACTTGAAGGCAGCAATACAAACGATGTTCTGGAAGTCCCCTTTGGTGAGGGAACAGAACTCCAGCGCCAGATGACCAAGGACCAGTACAACAACCTCGAACTTGGTGTGAATTTCTCAGACGTGCCGGTCGGAGCACTCATCCCACTGGGTTTCTCAAGTACCACCTACATCCCGGTAGATAACCAAACTGTCGAGATCCCCATCCGCTGGGCTAAAGTCATCGATAAAACAAATGGCAATATCACCGTCGATTACAGTTACCTTGGCGCTCAGGTAACCGTAACTGAAATCCAGTAATTTTTTTTTATCCGCTCATCACCTGAGCCGGATCAACTCACACAATTAAAAATATAGTGGCGAACGTTTCTTTTTGGACTAATAGTAAACGCGATTAAGCATTTCACGCCGCCCCCCCAAAGGGACGGTGTTGGAGAAAGTTTTCCTAAAAACTTTCGTTTATTATCGTTTAATTTTAAAAATAAACGTTTGGCACTATATGAAGAAAACCAGATCTTCTTAGAAGTCTGGTTTTCGACTATAATAAAAAATAGAGTGAATCCGGTTAGCACCGGGTCGAGTACACCCGTTTAATCTTCCGGGCATAGGCCTTCCAACCGTCTTTTCGCATCACGGCACCGTCACGGAGCTTTATCTGCACAACCAGGTACCGCATACCGTCGGCCTGATAGACATCACCAATGACAAAATCCTGCTCACCGTCACAGGGAACATAGAGCGCTGTTGTCTTCTCCCGGTCGTGGACAGAAACACGGACGACAACGGTCTCAACACCCCGGGTCCAGAGCGTACTGATGACATTTGCCGTGGCGCGCCGCCGTCGTTTGAATCCCATCTCAATCCCGGTGACCTCAACGCCTATCGCCTCGTCGCCCACTTCAGCAACCAGCAGATCACCAACGTTGACAACTTCATCCTCAAACAGCTCAATGGTTCCAATGGCGGAGTCCCTCTCAAGACTTACAATCGTTTTTACAACAATAGGTTCCGGCTCTTTTTCAGGCAGGATATGATGAATGTGACCACAGGCGGTGCATTGCACCAGCAGGTCTTTCCCTTCTTTCAGGATTGTGTGCTTTCCTTCCTCATTGCAGGACGGACATAAAAATTCAGGTTGCATTTTCGTATTCACTTCTTGCCATACATTTCAGTCCTGTGAGAGGATAAGCACTTGCACCGACCCAAAGAAAAGAAGAACCAGAAGAGAAAAACAGATGAGGTACAAATGAACGCAGCACCACCAGAACAGGCATCCTTCCACTTTATCGCCCATGGTCATCCCAATGTGTCAGGGACGCACAGAACAACCTTTGAAATTACCGCGGAACCGGATCTGACACCAACCGGCCACTGTATTATTGCCATCGGGGCCCCCTGTGGCGCTGCCGGACTCCCGGATAATTTCAGGGCTTTGCTTGCAGACGACCTAGCCATTCTTCTGACCACCCTCCGGGCAGGTGGTGAGACGGTGAGCATCCGTTCCCGGGGGCACGCTGCCATGACGCTGGATCATCCAACGGATATGGTCTGGCGGCGGTCAACATTTGTCTGTTCACGGACAATCGGAATTGCATCTGACACCAC
>Ga0222681_1000276_pt1 | contig 18408 bp, 18 predicted proteins | sample AntAcemetage1006_FD_179844 | JGI IMG/M metagenome (GOLD analysis project Ga0222681, IMG submission 179844) | Saline water microbial communities from Ace Lake, Antarctica - #1006 | ecosystem: Environmental > Aquatic > Non-marine Saline and Alkaline > Saline | place: Antarctica: Ace Lake... | reverse complement strand
TGGGATCACATCGGAAAGGACGGGGAAACGTTTCAGATCTGCTGATCTTCCACAGACCACAGGCAGGGTCTCGATTTATTAGTGGCACCACCAATATTTTTATACCCCCATGCAGTGGATATAATGAGGTACCTATGGAGATCAAAATTCTGGAACTTGAGGAAGGCAAAGCACGCATCAGCTTTCCTACCGAGACTCACACGTTTATGAACGCTATTACTGATGAACTACTCAAAGACCCAAAGGTCGATGTGGCAACCTATTCCAGCACATTCACCTTCACTGCACCTGAATTGCTGGTAACAACCAACAAGAAAGCAGACCCCATTGAGGCTATCAAAAGGGCAGCAACCAATATCTCAAAAGTGTGTGAAGAGATGGTTACCGCTATCAGAGCAGCATAAATTTAGCAGAAAATTCAATATAAAAATATTTTCAGGATATTCATCCTGACTTCCCATGAAAATGACAATCTCATTTTCATTAAACAGCTCCTGAAACTATTGTTTCATCCGCTTTTTTAAAAAAATAGATTTTCTGAGATTTCAGTAGGGTTCTACTTCAGACCACTGTGCAGAATCCAATGGATCCTGAGATGCGCGTGATCTTGATCTTGACCTGCATACCTTTCTGAACCTTTGGTACATAAATCGTGTATTTGTCAATCTTTGCTACACCATCACCACGACGCGAGATCGCCTGAATCGTAACATCATACTCCTTTCCTTCTTCAAGAGCCGGAGGTTTCTCTGCCTTGACACGCCGTTTCCTGATTGGCCGGTGCCCACCACAGGCATCACAGCGAAGAAGCGTTACCCGACCATCTTTCACCAGTTGAGTGTCAGGCTTTCCGCACTCGGAACAGATCACGTAGTCAGTCGTATATTTCTCGATGATGTCTGCAATAAACTGTTTCTCGAACTTCCCGTTAAAGACCGCACGCGTGCCTTCAATCTTTCCTGAAGTTCCGAGTTCACCCATCATGAACTTCATCACCTGATCAGGTTCACGGCGCAGAGTAGACACGATCTCAGTGAAATTTTCCAGAACTGTGGTCTTACCCTCAACAAAGACCCTCGACTTTGGTACCTGAAACCGCCCATCGTCTCCGGAGGGTTCGGTAATATTGCTATAAGCACTTTTGAGGAGTGCTTCATAGGAGTTTGTCATGTCTGTATATATCGGGCCAAAAGGCAATAATGGTAGTACCTGATGATTTTGCTTTAGCCATCCTTATCACCACCCCAAACCCATAATAAATTAATCATGCTCACCGCCAGAGACCTTGCCTATCTGGAATCACTGCTAAACCGTTCGCTTACTCCCTTAGAGGTTGCCTGTTTCGAAAACCTCTGGAGTGAACACTGCAGTTACCGCTCAACAAAAGAACTTCTCAAAACCCTTCCCACCACCGGAGACAATGTCCTGTTGGGACCGGGTGATGATGCCGCCATTGTTCACTTTTCTGATAAAGTAGCTCTTGCTATTGGCATGGAAAGCCACAACCACCCGAGCTATGTCGATCCATTTGACGGGGCAGCAACGGGCGTAGGGGGCATTGTCCGGGATATTATCTCCATGGGTGCCCGCCCAATTGCGCTGATGGACCCACTCTACTTCGGCAACCTGGAGAGTGAGAAAAACCGTTACCTCTTTGAGCACGTGGTGCAGGGCATCGGCGACTATGGCAACTGCATCGGGGTTCCGGTGGTTCGGGGCGAACTGACCTTTGACGAAGGGTACAGCGGCAATCCTCTCGTAAATGTTGTCTGTGTAGGTATCGTTGACCCAGAAACATATCTTACAGCAAGGGTCAAAAAGCCCGGCAACCGACTGATTCTTTATGGGTCTTCGACTGGCAGAGATGGACTCGGCGGTGCAGCATTTGCCTCGCGCGATCTTTCTGAAGATTCTGAGGCAGAAGATCGACCGGCCGTTCAGGTAGGCGATCCCTATACAGAAAAACTCCTGATAGAGGCAACGCTTGAACTTGCGGCGACTGGGAAAGTAACATCCTGTCGTGACCTCGGCGCCGCAGGACTCGCAGGGGCATCCTCCGAGATGTCCAGTACCTTTGGGGCACACATTGAAGCCGAAAAGGTACACCTTCGGGAGACTGGCATGAGTGCCATCGAAGTGATGCTTGCAGAATCTCAGGAACGCATGCTCATGGAAGTGGCACCTGAGGACGTTCCAACACTCACTGCGATTATTGAAAAATTCGACCTGAAGTGGAGTGATATTGGTGCAATTACCGAAGAACGAAAGTATCTGGTAACCTTCAACGATGAGACAGTTTGTGATCTTCCGATTGATCTTCTGGTAGGCGGTGCACCGTGTGAAAACTGGGAAAAGCAGCCGTACAATCACGAGAAGCCTTTTGTTCCACCGCAAGAATCCCTGAAAAATCTTGCAGAAAAAGTTCTCTCTCATCCTAACATAGCCCACAAAGATTGGGTCTCACGCCAGTATGATCATGACGTGCAGCTAAGGACAGTCTCAACAAAGAGTGGATGTGGCGTTCTTCGTCTCGATGGCACAGGTCTCTATCTTTCGTGTGGATGTAGCCCTAGGCAGATTGCCCTTCTCCCATATGACGGAGCTGCAAACGCAGTCTGGGAAAATGCTGCAAACCTTGCCTGTTACGGGGCAAAACCACTCTGTGTGGTTAACTGCCTCAACTTTGCAAGCCCCGTGCATCCAGAAATATTCTGGCAGATCAGTGAATCCGTTCGGGGTATGGGAGATATGTGCCGGATGCTCAATGTCCCGGTAGTCGGCGGCAATGTTTCTCTCTACAATGAATCTGACGAATTCGGAACCAGCATCATACCCACCCCCTCGATTGGCATGGCAGGCAAAGGTGCCCTTCGGGCTTTTGTGTCGCCGGAAGAAGGAAATATCCTTGCAATTCTCGGCAAGGCAACCACAGCATTCGGAGGCAGCATCCTCGACTCTGTAACCAATTGTGGTGGAGACGCACCACATATCGCAGACCCGGCAGTCCTTGATAAAGTTCGAGATCTGGTAAACTCCGATGCCGTCCGTGCAGCTACTGACATCTCCCACGGAGGGCTACTAGCGGCACTTGCTCATTTCTCACCCAACGCAGAGATTACACTTGAGGGTGACGCACTCGTTGCCCTCTTCTCAGAGTCATACGGAAGATTCCTGCTAACCTTTGAAAATAAAGAAGTGGCCGAATCACACGGAGCCACCGTCCTTGGTGTCTGCGGCGGTGAAGGACTTCGGATTCACACGAAAAACGAAGAAATTATTCTCAATCCTGTTGAAATAGAAAAACTGCTTTCAGCTACGACACACCTGATGCAGTATTAACTCTGAAATTAAAATTTATCGCGCGGACAGAGAAAGAGACTCTGTCACTTTGCTTTTCTTGAAAAACGTGACACGCCCCGTTTCGGCCGCTTCCTTTCCTCTCCTCCAGAAAAATTACTTGCCTTCCTTACATCCTCTATCGTGTGAAAAGCCGTTGGATTATGATCCTGTACCATCTGGAGCGCCGAAGAGATCTGCCTCCGCTTTACCACTGAATAAATAATGCTTACCGGGCCATACTGTCCTTTTGCATTGACTGTTGTTGTCCGAAATCCGGATGATTTCAGCTGGTCAATAAGCTTTTGTGCATTATGATGTGTGATTATTCGGATCACAGCGATGCCCATTGCCATCCTCTCTTCAATGAGAATACCCACATAATTTCCAAAGGCAAACCCGAGCGCATAGGCGATAAACACAGAGGTAGGACTCCCCGCTTTAAAAACCTGGGTCTGTGCCGTAAGCCAGATACTAATCTCAAAAAATCCAACCAGAGGCGCCAGATATTTCATCCCGCGTGAAATGAAGATAATTCATAATGTCCCAAAAGAGACATCCAGAACCCGGGCAGAAAAGATCAGCACCGGTAGAATAAAACAGGCAAAGAGGTTCTGGTCGATCACAACATAACACCAGAGAAACCTTAACGCAATCCCATTAATGCATATCAGGGACTCTTCACAACAGTTATATCAGTCAACCTAATAACGTAATCTACTTCAGAATTTTGTAACCCTCCCATGAGGGTACAGAGGAAAACTGACAATGGAACTTCCCGATACACAATCCAAGGCCCCAGACGTCAGAATTAATCTGACAAGGGTCGGGGTCAAGAATGTGATGAAACTTGTTGAAGTCGCACGACCCGGAAAACGGCCGACAATCTTTATCTCAAAGTTTGATGTCTTTGTTGATCTCCCTTCAACCCTGAAAGGAGCGAATATGTCGCGCAATTTTGAGGTCATTGACGAGGTACTACAACAGGCAATTGACGGCGATGTCAAAGGAATCGAAGAACTCTGTTCAATCGTTGCCCGCAAACTCCTTGATCACCATGAATATGCAGACCTGACTGAAGTGCAGATGAAGAGTCTGTATATGGTCAAACGTGAAACGCCTTTCTCACACACAAAGTGTGATGAGGTCGTGAAGGTCGTGGCAAGTGCTGTGGCTACACGCGAAAACGATGGCGCCAGTGTGCGAAAGAGCATCGGCGCTGAAGTCACTGGCATGACTGCCTGCCCCTGTGCCCAGAATATCATGAAAGAGATCGCTCATACGAAACTTTCAGGATTAGGTGTTGATAATGAGACCATTAACGCATTCTTTAATGAAGTGCCTATGGCTACTCACAATCAGCGTGGGAAAGGATATCTCTGCATTGAAACAGACGATGAACACCACGTAGATCTTGATGCAATTATCAGTCTGCTCAAAGATTCCATGAGTGCACGGATCTATGAACTTCTGAAACGGGGTGATGAAAGCCATGTTGTTTTTTCAGCACACAAAAATGCCCGCTTCGTTGAAGACTGTGTCCGCGAGATGGCACGCAGAGTGCTTACAGACTTTACCCACCTCCCAAGTAACACACTCGTCACCATCAGACAGACAAACGAAGAAAGTATTCACCAGCACGATGCCTATGCAGAACGGATTGCCATGATTGGTGAACTTCGCGTAGAGATTGAAGAGAATCCACTAACAGAATAATACCCTATTTTGCTGGATCCCGTACCCAAAAAATGCCCATCTGGGCACAATTCTACTTTTAAGGCTGATTTCAGCCGATCTACCCAAATGTTAGAAATAAGGTAGGTATTAATAAGACATCTGTGCAAACTATCTTTTAACGTACTAATGCATTTGGTACGTGTGTTGCATAACAAAAACTCTCTAATGTATAGCTAAGTGAACACAAAAATACAAAATCGAGGCGATAATATTGTCGAAAGTTGTAGAGGTTTCCCCAACCACAAGACATGAAGGCCACACCAAACTCACCATGAGAGTCGATGACGCTGGAGTCATTGAACGTGGTGACTGGCTCAGCCTAACACCTGTAAGGGGCATCGAAAAACTCGCCATCGGAAAGAGCTACGAACAGGCACCGAAGATTGCTTCACGTGTTTGTGGTATCTGTCCGATTGCGCACACCCTAGCAGGGTGCGAAGCGATGGAGGGCTCACTGGGCGTTGAGATTACAGACGACGCATACCTCCTGAGATTAATTCTGCAGTGTTCTAACCGAATTCATTCACACGCACTGCACAACATTCTGTCTCTCCCGGACATGTATTTCCCGGGCACCGACACGCACATCAACCCCTTCTCTCGTGAAGAGCCGGTCCGCAGCATTGCACTCAGGCTACAGAAGATCCGTGAAGTGGCTCAGACGATCGGAGAGATTGTTGGCGGTGAGCCTATTCACCCGTCAAATCCCCGTGTAGGCGGAATGTACAAAAACATCTCCCCACGTGCCAAGCAAAAGGTCTATGACCTTGCAAAAGAGGGTCTGCCCCTGATGCGTGAACACATGGAGTTCATGATCAGTTTATTCAAGGACTGGGATGCACGCCCTATGGCATCAGTCGCAAATGGTAAGGAAGTCGAGAAGACCGAGAAATTCGGTTTCCACGACCAGGGTTATATGGCAACCGACACGCTGTATGGTTCATCCAACCTTGACGCTGACCCACAGTGGCACCCCGAACGCTGGACTGAAGTCCGGCCTTGGGACTGGTATATGGGAGAGGAAGAGATTACTCTCGAAGACCCTGACTACCCGATTGGCGGCACCACCGCGGCAGGCAAGATGGCTTGGCCACAGATGGAAGCCTGCACCGCTGTCCCGCTCTATGACGGTCAGCCGGTAGAGACCGGTCCCCGTGCACGTCTTGCGATGTATAAGAACTTCGACCGCAAGGGTGCCATGGGTTGCCAGATCGCCCGCCAGATGGAATATATGGACTGTTTCTACGCGACTCTTGAAGCACTTGATGCACTCGACTGCTCCGGATCAGTTATGGTTGATGAAGTTCCGCAGGGTGACGGTTCACTTGGATGGGCTTCAAACGAAGCACCACGTGGAACAGACGTTCACCTTGCAAAGGTTAAAAACGGCCGTGTACAGTGGTACTCGCTGCTCGTCCCGACAACATGGAACTTCCCAACCGTCAGCCGGGCACTTGAAGGTGCCCCCTGGCAGCTTGCTGAAGTTATCGTGCGTGCCTACGACCCATGTGTATCCTGTGCAACCCACATGATGGTGGTCGACGAGAGCAAGAGGGTAGTGGCCCAGAAACTTATTCAGTGAGATTATAGTTCATGCTTGACTGGTACGCCGAACAGATGATTGTCGGGATAGGAAACCCTCTCTATACAGATGACGGGTTTGGTCCTGCAGTCATCGCAGAACTGAAAAAACTCAGCATCCCTGAAGGTATCAAGGTATTTGATGCGGGACTTGCAGGTCCGTATTTCTTCTTTACCCTCATGGCAGAGGCTGAGATGCCGGTTCATAAATTGGTTATCATCGATATCCTTGACTATGGTGGAGAACCCGGTCAGATTACAAAAGTTTCACCGGAAGTTCTTGTCGAGTCAACTGGTGACCGGTATCTTGACCCACACTCGTGGCAGGGATTTAAAGAACCTCTGAAAGAACTGGCCAAAAGAACAGAACTTGTCATTTTTGGCTGCCAGCCGGAAAGCACTGAACTGTCCCAGATGGACAACGAGTCATTTGACTTTGGATTCTGGGTCACTGAAAAAGTGAATTTGGCCGTTCCGAAGGCAGTGCAACTTGCACTTGCTGAAGTAGGAGTGGATTATGGGACTACTAGGAGTGGATTATGGGACTACTATCACGTCTCACAAAAATCTTCACGGGGAAATCGCAGGAGACTGAGAAACCGGTAGCGGTGAAAACCGCTCCGGCTGCCTCGGTCAAAAAACCTGCTGAAAAACCCGGAGAAATGAAGGTTGAAAAAAAGGTAGAAAAAAAGGTAGAAAAAAAGGAGGAAATGCCTGTGGCAAAAATTACTGTTGGACACGTTCACATGTCCGGATGTACCGGGTGTCTCGTGTCACTCACAGATACCTACGAAGGGCTCTTCAAGCTTCTTGATGACTACGTTGACCTTGTCTACTGTCTGACTCTTGCCGATGTTCGGCACATTCCGGAGATGGACGTAGCACTTGTAGAAGGTTCAGTCTGTATTCAAGATGAATGCGCCGTCCGAGAAATAAAAGAAACAAGGGAGAAAGCAAAGATTGTCGTTGCCTTTGGATCATGTGCAGCATATGGAAACATTACTCGCTTCACCCGTGGTGGTCAGTGGAACCAGCCACAGCACGAGTCATATCTTCCAATCGGAGATCTGATCGATGTAGATATCTATCTCCCTGCATGCCCACCATCCAAGGAATCGATCAAGAACCTCTGTGTCATGGCGTACCTGCTTCTGCAGGGTAACGATGAACAGAAGGCACTTGCAACCGCATACTTAACCCCGCTGATGGAACTTGCAAAGAGAGGCACGGAAGCCTGTGGATGCGATCTCATTTATGATGTGATCAATCAGGGTCTGTGTATAGGATGTGGTACCTGTGTAGGAGCCTGCCCCGTTCGTGCCATTGAGATGGTATATGGCAAACCGGCAGTGAACCTTGACATGTGCATCAAATGTGGTGCCTGTTACGTGTCATGTCCACGCAGCTTCTTCAACTTCGATGTGATCAATAACTTTGAGGCGATCACCGAAACGATTGATGCTGCAATGGGAAAAGGAGGTGAGTGAGATGGTACTCGGTAATTACAAGGCTGTCTGCTCCGCACGCGCAGCAGACGCAGATATTCGCAGATATTCGCAGGATGGCGGCATTGTCACCCAGCTCTTTGCATTTGCACTTGATGAAGGTATCATCGACGGTGCAATCATTGCAGGGCCGGGAGAAGATCCGTTCAGACCTGAACCACTTGTTGCAACCACAAAAAAAGAACTGCTTGCAGCACGCGGTACCAAATACACTATCAGCCCGAACATGTCTCTTATCAAAGAGGCAACCCGTTCGTATGGTCTTGATAAAGTTGGTATCGTCGGTACACCATGCCAGATTCAGGCACTGCGTAAATTACAGCTCTACCCAATGGCTTTCAGGTCAGTACCTGAAAAGATTGCATTGGCACTGGGCATCTTCTGCATGGAGAACTTCCCGTACATGGGTCTTGAATCCATTGTCGAGGATCACTGTTCAACCGCGATGGAATCAGTTTCAAAGATGGACATTAGCAAGGGCAAGTTCTCGGTCTACACCGAGCGCGGCGCTGTTTCACAGATCCCGCTCAAGTACACCCACAAGTACGAACAGCCTGGCTGTCATGTCTGTCTCGACTACGTTGCAAACCTCGCTGATATCTCAACCGGATCGGTTGGGAGCCCCGACGGATGGTCTACAGTCTTTGTGAGAACGAAGAAAGGAGACGACATCTGGTCAAAGGCAGCAGCAGCAGGATGTTTCGAAGTCAAAGACATCGCAGAGGTCAAACCGGGTCTTGGACTTGTTGAGAAACTCGCAAACGAGAAGATCACCAAGAACCAGAAGACTATTGAAGAGCGTGCAACCTTTGGTGTTAACAAGGGTCTGCGCAATCCGTATCTCTAACCCCATTTTTTTATTTCTTCATTGCTTCGTTGATTACTCCACACGACAAATGAGTATACAATCGATGCTATTAGACAAATCGCAGGGTAAAACTCCCATCTGAATTGTTGCAGTGCCGCTCAAACCATAGCATGCCATCTCTATGCTGGGATAGCCAATAATTCATGCAATGCGAACGGGCATTATCCAAAACATACAAAGCCTCCGCTCAACAATCAAAATACTCAAAAAAACAGGCATGAAATGAATGGTTTAGACTCTGTTGAAAGAAATACTTTTGCGCTACGATTACAGGGAACAATGAATTTCATTATTCCCACACTTCGCAAACGGACTGTTCTTTTTCTTAATCTCAGGCCTTCCAGATCGTCACCGGATCAATAGCCGCGTCAATGAGCAGATCAAAAGCAAAAGTATCAAGCCATCCGGTCTTTCTGAACATATCCATAAAACTGACACCCATTACTGGAGCGTCGTACTTTTGGGTTACCGTCAAAACATCCGGTGCATCCAGTGGCACATTTGGCATCGAAAGACCACCCATAATAACCAGCAGTTTTGGTGCCAGTGTATCAGGTGACCCGATTGCCTGCATACCAATACCATCAACTGCTGTGAGTACCTGCGCCTTCGATTCATCAATAAACGGTACAAAAACCGGCACAATGCCAAGGTCACGGACTGCCCACGAAAGAAGTTCCACAAACGGGGTGCAGGTACCGGGACATCCGTAAAAAACGACCTGATCCCCGGTGCCAATTTCTTTTTCCTTCAGATATGCCTTGAACGGACGAAGCATTCCTGGCACTCCCTGCAAAATTTCAACCTGTTCCATAGAAAGATATTATCTTTCCCGGACATCTTTAACCTGTTTATCAGAACTCCGTTCTATCCGGTAGTTATCAACTAAGAAGTATACCAGTTTTGTCCAAACAAAGGGTCATCCTCCTCATCATTCTGTCGCATCCTCCGGACTTCAACAGAATAAGGAACCTCACCACGTGCACGGATCTGCTGTTCGAGGCGTGTGATTGCACTCTTCACAGCTTCATCCCGGGATGCAATCCCTTTGGCAGACATCTTTACTGAGATGGTGACTATCCAGGAATCTTCCGGCATCTCCATAGAGTATCTTTCAACCGATAAAGAGAAAAAACCAGAGGCATCCTAAAACTTCATAAACAGTGCCGACAGGATACCTTTTTTAAAAGATAAATCATTGATTTCAATACTAATGACTCGACTCCGGGGGGCAGACCGCCTGACCCTCATTCTCATCACAGCGATCCTTTTTACCGCCGTTGTCGCATTCTGGGGTCTCATCAATGCTGTTATCGTTGCTTTGGTACTTGCCATCGTTTTGATGCCCTTACAACGTAAAATTTGCCGAGTTATTCGGCCATCTCTCTCTTCATTCGCAATCACATCTTCAGTCATCGCACTCTTCTCAGTGATGCTCTATTACTCAGTGCGTACCATCTACGACAATATCGGTTATATCAGGGAGATCACAACCACTACAGCAACCTGGATTATCGAGATTACTGGTATCGAAAAAGGGACTGAGACAATATTTGATGATATCACCGGCGCAATTATGACCGAAGCGTCACATTATCTCTTAGGCGTCATCTCGAGGTTTGGATTTATCGCTATCGAGATTTTGATCATCTTCCTGTTGCTTTTTCTCCTCCTCATATTCGGGGATAAATTCTATCAGGAGATTATCTCAACTATTCCGGCATCGCCGATAAAGACTCTATACATCTTCAGGAAATCCATTATTGATGTGCTCTATGCTCTTTTCAATGTCCATATCCTCATTGCCCTCATTGTCTTTCTCCTGGCAATTCCGTTCTATTCTGTACTCGGCTACGGGCATGTCGCTTTCTGGGCTACCTTCTCAGGTATTTTTGCTCTGATACCCATCTTCGGACCGGTTATAATCATAGGGTTTGTAGCTCTCTACGCCCTTGCCCTTCAGGATTGGTATGCATTCACCCTTACGATCATTATTGGCTGGCCACTCCTTTGTGCAATTCCTGACTGGTACCTCCGTCCCAAACTGATGGGGAAAAGGGCAAAAGTAAACGGAGTGCTGATGTTTATTGCATTTTTTGGCGGAATTGCCGTCATGGGCGTCATGGGATTCATTCTCGGCCCGGTTTTTATTGCACTCTTAATTGCCTGTTATCGGATTTTCATAAAGGAATTTAGACCGAAAAATTTGACAACAAAAGATAATCCCTGAAAATCAGCAAATAAAAAAATTACGGAAATTAAATATTAATCCGTTCTATACAGATTATGAGGGGACACCGTAGTCCCTCGGGTCAAATGCACAGTCTGCTGGCAGTACCGGCGGGCGAATGCCTTCTTTCTCAAAAGCTGTCCATGAACGCCGGGTAATATCAGAAGCACACTCAAATTCGTCACGTAAATCAAGCACATACATCTTTGCCCGGATTCTGCGGGCGTAGGGCATATCAGTGACAAGAACTGTGGAAAGATGCTCTTTGACAATCACATATGGTGAAGAGATTATTGCCTCACGAACAATACCTACACCTTTCTCGGTATCAGCTCCCGGATGAACAAAGAGATCAACCACAATCATCATCTCCATCTTTCCGGAGTTTGAACTGCCCACTGAATCTGTGAATACCTTATAATTAGGGATTGAATATTCGGTGTCGTCAGGTGTAATGATACGAGTGGCCCGAAGGCCAATATCCTTTACTTCGCCATACGTGTCACCGAAATAAATCTTATCACCAACCTTGAATGGCTGTTCGATAATGATTGCAATACCACCCACAAAATCACCAACAACGTCTTTAAGCCCAAAACCCAGTGCTGCACCCAACAAACCTGAGAAAGCCAGCAGATTAACGGAACTGAAATCCACAATGGAGGTAATGACCAGGAAGATGACAGCTATCCATATCAGAAGTTTGATGAGCGGAATAATCATCTTGATCATGATGCGTTTTCCGCCAACCTTCTCTGAAAGGAAGGTCAAAACCTTCGTAAGTGCCCATACTAGCACCCACGCCCCAATTATCAAAAGAATTGCATAGGTCACCGTGCCAAAGGTCAACCTAATTCCTTCCATAACAACACCGGTATCTTTAGAGACCGAACTAACAGCACCCGAGACTGCCTCACTTGTTACATTCTGGAGTGCCTGATGTACTGATTCTTCTGCCATCGCTACCACACCAGCCGTGCCTTTTTCAGTCGTTCGACAACACTATACATCATAATCATATTCAAAGAATAGAACCCTTCACCACTTTTTTCCACATATCCCTGCTGTTGCATTTTAAACAAGGCCAGATCAAGCGCTCTTTTATCTTGAGTAATCTGTAACAATTCATCATACGTATTTGTCTGATATCCGAGAATCATGAGGGAGATAAACAGCTCCTTAAAGTTTAGATTTACCGGAACACGGACTGCACTCAGGCTGCCAGTATGAAATTGTGGAGGATTAAAACACGCATCAAAGATACCAAACGCAACTCCGGGATAGCCATATGAAAGTTCTGCAATATCTTTGGCTACCGCTTCGCGGGCTTCGCGTCCTTCCTTTGTTTCACCACGCTTCTTGGTTCTCAGTGTGGGCAGACGGGCATGAAAAGTTCTGCCTCCTTTACCAGTCTCCACTTCATAACTTTTAAATTTCAGGCCGATTCGTGTCTTACGATCATCATCAATGTATTCCACATCTTTTCCATACTTCCCCAACAGAAGCTCAGTAATTTCCTCTGAAGTAAGTGAAGGAATTTCATAGACAATCGGGAAATAATCGTTAATTTTCATAGCCTCAAGAAGATAGTGCCATGAGAAAAGGTTCCAGGTCGTCACCACAGTTTTCTCAGTTGTCGCAACCCACTCCAGAAATGTCTGTAATCCATCATATCCTCCTATTCTGCGTGAAAAAAGCTACTGGCACTCCTCAACAAAGACAACTTCAACATTGGTGTCCTCACATGATGCCACATCAAACTCTAACACACCGGGTTTACAGACATACACAGAAGAACGGCGGATGCACCCATCCCTAAGTTCTTCAAGGAGAAGATTTTTCCCTCCTCCCTGAGCAGCTACAATCGCAATACACTGTCGTGTTCCTGTATCATTGATCCCCTCAACAAGATGTTCAATATCAGCACGGGTTGTATTGTTCCAAAAGGTCCCTTCAACACCTTCAATTTCAGGTTCAGGAATAGCAGTAACCGTAAGATCTTTTAGTTTCGCTCGAAGACCGGTGCCCATGAAAAATACTTGATTTCTGACTTGATAAATTAGTGGGAAAAGTCCCGCCACAATTCCAGTACTTTAAAATCTGACAGAACATTCCTCACAGATTCACCTCAAAACTTCACTCATAACGGCCCATGATGCTCCTATTTTCAGGTTAATCTTCCAAATTTCGGTTTGATCGGGTAATTCTTCAAAAGTTAATTAATTCTGCCCACATCCAACAATAAGACTCCTTCAATGGCCTACAAAGATCATAACTCCGATCCGTATGCACTGATCCATGAATTATAGTGGCAAAACAACAATTTCCATTGCAAAAATGATCAACCGGACGATAGCATACGCTCATCGAACCGGCACAAAGAGAGTGACTGGTTACGCTTCAGGATATTGCTATGTCATCAACATTCCGAACCAAAAACTTCTCCATTGATTCTGAGAGTATTATGGTGCTAAAGTGATCTAACTGGAAGAGATCTGATACAATCACTTTTGGACCACGTTGCAGTTTCCTAAAGCGTTTCCATTGGATTACGATCCAGCAGTTCTGAGTCGAATAGAGACGCAGAATTGCTCCCGCGCCCCCTTCTAAGAACGAAGCGTGCGACTTTCACCGCACTTCGCTCAAGCCACTTCTACCCTTTCGGGTGTCAGCTTAAAACAGAGTTTTAGTAAGTGATGTTTTTCTTTCGGTAGTACTTTCTGACTTTCCATTTCTCGAAGTAATCTTTATCGATGAATGGATTTTTATCTAATTTAGCCAGCCTATGCCTGACAATTTTCACATCTGAAAACATTTCCAGTTTTTGGTTCTCCGTGGAAAACACATACTTTCTGGTACCCACTATGTGCCAGTATCTCCTGATTGTCCACCATACACCTTTATTTGAGTGCCGTCTTTTGGCCCACGTTAAAAGCATATTAAAGACAATGTGGTCTAATTTACTGAATACCTTGGATGATACAGCATGATTATGGTACTGCGCCCATCCTTTTATTATTGGATTGAGCATCCTAATCAGCCGATCCTGATCCCATGCCTTTCCTCTTTGAATTACATCCCGGATTTTTGTAATAACACTCTTTTGAGATTCCTTTGATGGTTTAATCAGGAGTTTTCCTTTAAATTTCCGAAAGGTCCATCCTAAAAATGTGAAACCATCTGATATGTGTGTCACATATGTCTTCTCTGTGGAGAGTTTCAGTCCACGTGGTTCAAGAAATTCTTCGATAAGGTTGATAATTTCATAGGCAATTTCCTCAGAATCTGTTGTCACAACGAAATCATCAGCAAAACGTACATAGTTGACTTTATGCCTGTTTTTATTCGGCTTATCAATAGTGCCGTTTTTTCTTGAATAGAATTTCTCACCGAGGGCTTTTTCTATTCCGTTTAGAGTGATATTTGCAATTATGGGAGATAAAGGACCTCCTTGTGGAGTGCCTTTTTCGGTTGGAAACAACTCGAAATCTTCGACAAATCCTGCTTTTAGGAATTCTTTGAGGACTTTCTTGTTCATAGGAGTGTTTTTCAGTATCCAGTCATGTCCTATGTAGAATAGGGAGAAGGGATTACTCCCTCCCCCCCTTCGTGGAACGGAGCGTGCGAATTTCTCAGCACTCCGCTCGGGCAAATTACACCCTTTCAGTATCGGGTAGCTCGAAAAGAGGGAAATCGGATAGTTTCATCCTGGTTGATACTTTAGTACTTCTTTTAGTGAAGTATTCGCTATCAAGGTAAGGATTCATTCCAAGTTTAGGCATTCTGTGCCTTTTAATAGGAATATTTGATAGAAGCATAAGTCTTACATTATCTGAGTCAAAGATCCAGTCTCTGTTGCCTATTTTGCTCCAGTACCGTTCTTTTATCCATTGTTTAGACTTATTAGGGTGTCTCCGCTTTGCCCATCGATATAGTTTTTGCCATATCAGATGATCCAGTTTGCTGAAGATTTCTTTAGAGACTGCATGGGAATGATAGTTTCCCCATCCTCGAAGGACTACGTTTATCTTCCTGATAAGGTTATCCTGATTCCATGCTTTGCCTTTCTCTATCAAATTACTGACCTTATCATAAACTGCTGTTATAGATTTCTTAGATGGTTTGACCAGAAGTTTACCATTGTATTTTCTGAAATTCCAGCCTAAGAAGTCAAATCCGTCATTAATGTGGCTGATCTTTGTTTTCTCTTCTGAAAGTTCAAGACCTCTTACCTTAAGAAATTCTTCTAACATGCTCTTAATTTTGATGAGGATGTCTTTAGAATTCGCAGTAATAATGAGATCGTCCGCATATCTGACTAGGTTTACCTTATAGGGGTTGTATTGAGATTTGTTTATAGCACCTGCTGGTGATATCCAAAACTCTTTACCAATCATCTCCTCGATCCCATCTAACGTCATATTAGCTAGAATAGGGGAAATTATCCCTCCCTGGGGCGTACCTTTATCAGTAGGGAATAAATGTCTGTTAAAGATAAATCCACATTTCAGAAATTGTTTGAGAACTGATTTATCCATTGGGATAAACTCATTAAGCCATTCATGCGAAATGTTATTGAAACAACCTTTAATGTCAGATTCCAGTATATATTCGGCTTTATATCTACTGGAGAGAACTTTAAAAGCATATTCACAAGCATCATGAGTACTTCGGTGTCTCCGAAATCCAAATGATGTGGAGTCCGCTGTAGTCTCCGCAACAGGGATAAGTGCCATGGCATAAAGCGCCTGCATTGCCCGATCATACATTGTTGGAATAGATAGGGGTCGTTTCTCTTTCTTTCCCGGTTTGGGGATGAATATTCGCTTCAATGGATTAGCTTTGTACTTCTTATCTGTTAAGGATAGCAGCGCTTTCATTTTAGCACTTGCACTTAGCCATCTAATTCCATCAATTCCTGCAGTTCTTTTTCCTTTGTTTTGTGTTACTCCTTTTATTGCTAACGCTTTCGCATAAAACGAATGTGTCAACAGGTATTGAAGCCTTTTAACTAGGTTCCATTTTCCTTCTTTTGTCGCTTTTGCAATTCTAATCTGTAGTCTATTAACCACTATTTCAGCCTTTTCCCAGTTGATCTTTTCCCACTGTTCTTTGAAACTGAGGTTAAGAGTGTTCTCACGTTTAAGTGTCATTGAACCATCTCTTTTCATAAATATACTCTTAGTTTTGCTGTTATTCACCAAGATCAAGTCTGCACACTTTCGTGTCAGGGCAAAGTTTGAACCCTTATGCTGTCCATTACAGACAACCATTTGCTTGTTGATCTATCCTTTAACCTCTACGCCATCGGTGTATCTCACGATTCCCTACCTCGGAATTGAGGAGCGTATAGGTCTTACCTGTTTCCATGTTGTTGATACTTTTAGAGTATTTAGGAGGCCCCTATAGACCGGAAACTACAATGTCCATTTGTTACGACACGACAAAGATTGCCGTAACCGAGTTTCTTACCATTTTGGTTAAGGCGTAATCATCCTCTTTCGCCTTTTTTGCTTCACGATCCCTCATACGAGGCTTCACATTATGTTCTCCATGTACTCATTTCTCTAGCAATTTTATGCTGTTAGGATCAACATATCATCGCGTTGTGTCTTGGGCTTCGCACCCTGCCATTACCAGCAACGCACGCCAAGGTAGAGACACTCTAAATGGATAGAGTGGCGGAATTGCACCGCAATCAAACAACATAGCTTTTCAGTCGCACCTCGTCAAAACAGGCTTTAATGTCGCCTTCCACAATCCATTGTGGGGCAATCTTTTTACTCAGACAGATAAACAGGTATTCACAAGCATCCTTTGTTGAACGATAGGGCTTAAACCCAAATGATGTTCTGTCACTTGTGGCTGATTCTACCGGACTTAATGCAAGAGCATACAGTGTCTGCATAGCTCTGTCATAAAGAGTTGGTATGTTTAAAGGGCGTACTTTCCCGTTTTTCTTTGGGATGTATTTCCTTTTGAGTGGTTTTGCACGGTATCCTTTCTTTGTAAGGCTAAGCACAGCTCGCATTTTGTCAGCTGGTGATGTCCAGACGACTCCGTCAACTCCGGGAGTTTTTCCTCCTTTGTTTCCGGTTACTTTGCGAACTGCCAGTAGTTTGGCACAATAAGAGTTTGTCAGTAGTCTTGAAAGTTTGTTTACACTTTTCCAATCTTTGTTTTTGGCTGTACTTGCAATTCGAACCTGTAGGTTATTAACAATCGTTTCAACTTCTGTCCAGTTGGTTTCTTTCCATTTCTGGGCCAGTTCTTTGTCTGTAAGGTCCGTGACCGAAGTCATCTCTGGTTCACTTACATTCATAATCAAACATCTTCTTTTGCTTCTGTGACCTATGGCAAGTCTGCATGCTTTCGCATCGGAGCATTTAGCCCCTATATTGCCCATTACAGGCAACCATTCGCGTTTTGCCATCTCCTCTGCCGTCTGTGCCTTTGCTTGATCTCGCGATCTCGCTACCCATAATTCGGGAGCACATACGGTTTACCGGGTTCCATATCTCGGATAATTGTAGGGCATTTAGGAGGCTTCTTTGGGCCGGAGGTCCATGTGTCCATTCGTTGTGACACTCTGCAGAAGTCACAACCGGGCTTCATTGCCATTTTGGCGCATGCGTAATCAACCTAACTTTCGCATGTTATGCATAACGACCCCTAAGCAAAACTTCACCTTTCGGTTCTCCGTGTACGCTTTTCCCTAGCGGATACGTATCGTTAGGTTCGGTATTACTCCGCGTTGTCCTCTGAGCTCTGCACAAATCCGTTACCAGAGATGCACATCAGAGTAGGGACACTCTGAATGGATAGAGTGGCGGATTTTAACCGCAATCCATAGATATAGCTTTTCCCGTCGCACTACAGAAATGCAATCAATGCATAAAAGAATCGAATTACTGGATCCTTGCTGGTGGTCTTTGCTTTGGTGGTATTACGCATTCTGTAAGAAGATTCAATACTGAATCGATGCGAGTATATCTCCCGGACCTTTCGTGGAGAAGCAGACATACCAAAAACCACAAACGGATGACGGAGGGCTCCATGTTTTCCCTTTTTTCCCATCCGGTAATGAACACAATTACAAACAGTAATCTCCAGAATGTTCGTTTTTTGGGGATTCATGGTATACTGGAAGT